>Ga0210003_1003955_pt1 | contig 11840 bp, 32 predicted proteins | sample LantaG_FD_182804 | JGI IMG/M metagenome (GOLD analysis project Ga0210003, IMG submission 182804) | Deep subsurface microbial communities from Baltic Sea to uncover new lineages of life (NeLLi) - Landsort_02402 metaG (SPAdes) (version 2) | ecosystem: Environmental > Aquatic > Marine > Oceanic >...
AATGTTTTAGGTAATAATGAAATAAGATTCTGTTGAATTGTTGATTCATCAAAATCAAGCACGAGAAGATTACCAATCCCACAAATTATACCATAGTTGTAACCATGACCAATATGTTCTATCAATGCAAGATCATCATATTGATAATTATTTGTTTCATAATAATCTTTCTCAATAGGATTCTTACACCATTGACTTTTACACTTACCAAGCTTAACAAATTTAAATTGCTTACTTCGTAACTGATTTGGAATCAACATTTGCAACCTCCTTACAATCTAAAATTTTTAATTTATATTTTGTACCTTTCCCTATCCTACTATACTTTCTCATAACAAGAAACAAAATTCTAGTTTCAGTTTTAATATCTATACCATGTTCTCTTAATGACCTAACAAATGTTTTCAAAGGAACATGTAATTCACTATTAACATTCTCAATCCCATTACACCATTTAATAATCTTACAATTAAAAACACACCTAAAACTATTCTCATGAAACTTATCACGTTCACATTTTAAACTTGAAAAATCAATCTCAACAATAACTGTTTTATCAAAAACTAAACTTGATAATGAATAAAATAAAGGTTTCTCTTGTTCAATATCATTAATCTGATTTAATGCATCAGAAGGGATATCATGCATTATTAACTACCTCTTGTTCAATATCTACCTTAGAACCTAAAAATACCATTTCCCTAGAAGTTTTAACATCAATGAACTTAATACCATTAGGTAACAGATCATAACTTAGAACTCCTCTAAATGTGTAAACTTCTCCATTAGATTTTTCTACACTTATTGTATATCTCATATTGGAAATCTCCTCAAATCAAATCAAGTATAAAATATCAAAACACAACTAATATTTAAATGTTTTGAATCCCAACTCAAATTTAGAATTATTAATTTTAATATAGAATAAGGAACTATAAACTCTTAACTTTTAATACTTAAGCCCAAAGAGAAAATGTTACAGAAATTATTACATAAATTATTACATAAATTATTACATAAATTATTACATAAATATCCTATAACATTACCTATTCTTCTACCTATCTTCTAACTTATATTTATAATTCCAAAAATAATCCCAAAGATATTTCCAAAGATTCTCCCAAAAGATATGAGCAATTATTAAAGATTGTGATATAGTATTAAAGGTTATGATAGGATATCAAAGGTTTTGATATAATGTATATACTTTGATATATATATTACTAATTAAATAATATAGTATAAGTATAACAACATATTCATCACAACATTTATATAATAGTACGCCTTATACCTATTTTGTAAACTAAAATGAAGGATAATAATCAAGATAAATTAACCAAATCTTCAGACGTGGAAATAGATTTCTCTAAGACTATTGCTCACCCAGGGGACTACATAGTTTATAGTAATGTAAATAAGATCAAGGAATACTACAAGGTTAAAGCAGGTGCTTGTGAAACAATTAAACAATGTCAAAATTATAGACGCTCATTTTTTATTTATTTTTTATTTAGAAGTGGAAGAAGAGTATCAGAAGTTACAGGGAAATTTGATTATAAACATCCATATAATCCTTTTGGAAATTATCCAGGGTTCAGAGAAGAAGATATATCTTGGGATCAAAACATGTTAAAGTTTGGTATTCTAAAAAAGAAACATATTAAACGAAGAGATAAGAATATGAAACTTAAACCTTTAGAACAGTATCAACAAGAAATAGCTAAGAAAGGACCAAAGTGGGAGTGGTTTCAATTTGATGATTTGTTTATTGCTAGTCTAAAAAAATATTTAGTATGGGCTAATAATCATAATATGTTGGGGACAACTACTGACGCTAATGATAAACGATTATTCCCTTATGCAAGAACAACTGCAAATAGAATAATTAAAGATGCATCAAAAGCATTAAAGATATTTTTACCTATGAACAAGATAGATAGTAATGAGTTAAGACTACCTCACCCTCATTCATTTAGACATGGGTATGCTTCAAGAGCAGTAAAAATGATGACTGCACCGAAAGATATATTTGCATTAAAGAAGATGTTGGCACATAGTGATATTCGTGTTACTCAAGCATATGTAGATTTATATGGTGGAGAATTAAAATCATTGAATGAGAAAATGTTTGGAGAGAAGAAAAATGGTTAAATGTAAATTTTGTGATAATGAAATTGTTGTTAGTCATAGAACAAGTTTTTGTGATAAGGAATGTAAAAGGAGATATTATGTTATTTGGGATAAAGGGTATATGATTGGTAGGAAATGGAAATTAAATAATTCAAAACCTTTAAATAATATTTAAATATTATTATGATAAAATGAGTAAAAGAACTTTATTTTATTGGGGTGGACCATTGACTTGGTTTGCAGAAAGATGGTTCATATTATCTATTGTTTATGTATCAAGTAAAGTTATGTTTTCTCTTGGTGATTTGGTAGGAATATTAACTTCTGTGTTTGGTTTAATATATTTTATTCATAGATATATTGCTTGGGATTTGATTGAGGAATATTTTGATAATGTTAAGTAAAAAACTAAAAGAAGAAATATTGAAAGATATTAAAGATTGGACTAAACCTTATATTGCATTAAGGAAAGCTAATCCTAGTAAATTAACTTTTAATATGTGGTTTTGGTTTTCTCCACTTGCATTTAAGATCATAAATTATGGAATACATATATTGGGAATTATTCTTTTTGGATTATTATCTTTTTATATGTTATATAGAAATTTGTTTTTTATGGTTATAGCTTTGTTTCTTTTTAGTATTAATTTTTATAAACTTGTAAAGAAATATAATAAAGTTATGCCTAAAGATTATAATTTTTATGATTTGTATATGAGAGAATATTAAAGGAGGTAAATAAAAATGGACGACTTAAAATTACAAGTAAATAATCTCATAAAAAATTTTATACAAGAATGGGATGTAGAAAATAAGAAAGCACAAGAAGAAGAAAGGTATCCTGATTTTGGTAAGTTTATGGGGTGTGTTGCAGAGTTATATACATTGATTGATAAGGCATTTATAGAATCAAAGATAAGATTAGGTATGACACCAATTCCTAAGAGAAAGGGAATGTTTGGGGGTAAATAAGATGGATCATGTATTATATTTAAAATTACAATCTATTGAGGATAAACTTGATAAGATTATGAAATATCTTGATGAAGAAGAAGATGATAATGAGAGTTTGGAAGATGATGATAATGATACTTTTGATGCAGAAGAAGTGAAAGATGAACCAGAAGATTTTGAAGAAGATTTAGAAGGGGATTATGATGATGGTGATGAAGGACAAGAGGAAGTAGAAGAAGAATTCCAGGAAGAAGAGGTATCTCAAGAAGAACCAGAAGAAGAATCTTATGATGATGAAAGTGAATTTATTGAAAAGGAGATGCCTAATTTTGATGAAACACCTAAACCAAGATTAAAACCTAAAAAGTATGGATTACCTAAAAGACCTGTAATGAAGAAACCTATCCCTAAGAAAGTAGGTAAAATCACTCAAGAAGAAATTGATAGAGGGGATTTTTAGATGTTTAATAAAGATAAAGCAGTAGCAGATAAAGCAAGAGAACATGTTAAAGGTGTAATCATAGATGTTGTTAATGAAGTTATTGAGGAGAAACTCAAAGATATTGATGCACGTTTATGTGAACTTGAAAGATAATTTTCTTTTTTTCTTCTTATTCTAACCAACATTATTGGATAATTCCGACTTTACAAAAAGGTTTATATACTATCTAAATCAAAATATACTTATGATAAAACAATTAACAAAACAACAAATATTGCTTAAAGAAAGTATAATGGAGATGATCCTTAAACATCATATTGATGATGTGGATTTGATTATTGTTTGTGCGTGGATTCTTAATAAAGTTAAGGGAGTAGATAAAAAATGAAATGGGACATAAAAGAATTAGAAGAAGAAGATAAGAGTTTACATAAACAAGAACAACAATTATTAGTTACTTCAAATAATCTTAATAAAGAAATAAATTTTGTGCAGTGGAGAAGAGTGGCTATTAGAAAAATGATAGAATCAGAAAAAGAAAAAAATAGAGGTTAAGAAAATGAAAGATGGGTTATGGTTAAGGAAAAGAAAAACTGCTTTGCTTAGAAAGAAGGAACTATCAATACAAATAAGTGAGTGTAGAAAAGAGATAAGTAATCTTGATAAGATTCTAATGAATGGGGAGGTGCATATGTAAAATGAAGAAATTAAATTTAGATTGTGGTATTACTTCTTCATGTGATGCAACATTCACAAGTGAAGATTTTAATAAGTTAGAAGATGATTATGAGAAATTACAAGAACAATCATTTTGGACTGGAATATTTATTTATGTTATGATATTTTTTATTTTATGTTTACTTGCATTAACAATAAAAGGTTATCCTTGTTGGAGTTTGATGTTTAAGTGAAATATTTTAGTATGTTTAGTGGAATAGGAGGTTTTGAACTTGGAATAACAGTTAATGTGATAGAAGCTATAATGAAAGAAATAAAAAAAGTGGTGATGAAAGAATGAATAAACAATTAGAATTAGATAAGAAAGAATTGAAAGAATTATTAAGACGAGTAAGAATGTTAAGAAAAAGAATAGAAATTAGTATGGGTGAGAAATTATGCAAGTAGATAAAAATATTGTTTTTAATTTAATTTTAGATATGAGAAAAAATGCAGTGGATAAATTTGAAAGAACTAAAATAATTAAAGCATATTTAAGATCAGAAGATATATCCATGTCAGAATTAGGTAGAAGAATGGGGGTTTCTCCTTCAACTATTGAATCATGGATGGTATATGATAAGATAGAAAAGAAAGAATATAATAGGTTAATAACCCAAGGGTATGGAGATACACAAATATTTAAAGCATTGAAAAGTAGTCCGAAAAATTTAACTAAATATTTTGATGATAGAATTGATAATGATATTAGAAATTGTATGAACACATTAGAAAGATATATTCCTAAACGTTGTAAAACAACTCATACTTTACTTTTATTAGCAGACTTAGAATCTATAATAAGAAGATTAAAAAATAGACTTTGATAATAATGAATTTAGAAATATTATGTGGGAATAAGATTAAATATGGGAATCATATCCATGATAAAGATTCATTCAAGGATTGGATTGATGAAGAATGTAAAAGAGTAATGCAAAAAAATGGAACAAAAAAAATTAAATGATTTTAAAGAATTTATTGAAGTAAAAATTATTTGTGATAATTGTAAACATATACAAATTAAAATGGTAGAGATTCCACAAAATAATGAATGGAATATAATTAATAAACAAATTGAGAGAAGTAAAATCCCTCGTATTGGATGGAAAAGAATATTAGGTAAATCTTTAACTAAATATGTTGCTGAACAATTTGCTAATGGATTAAGTAGTAATGATGCTTTAGTAGTGTTAAAAGATAAAATTAGAGATAATGGGATACTTATGAAATTAAGACAAGAAGGGTGGAGTGCTGAGCAAGTATTAAGTAATCTTAAAATAGGTGTATGTGCAAGATATGGTGAGATTAAATCTGAGAGAAATGAAATTAAGAGGGTAAAACAAAATGAAAATTAAATATTTGATTATAATATTATTATGTGTTTGTTTTGTGAACATAACATATGTTCAAGGGTATGATAAAGATATAACATTACTTGCAGAAATAATAGACAGAAATGTTGATGATCCTCACAGAAAAGTTATTATTATTGATTCGCTTGTTGATGAATTGATTAATTATGAATTTTATTATTATTCTAAAGGTATAACAAGAACTTGGAAAGATAAGACAGGGGATTGTACTGATAGAGCAATGCTTAAACAATATATGTTAGGTAGGATTAATGTCAGAGCAAGATTAGTTCATGGATATAATATGGATAATGTGAAACATGATTGGTTTGAATATAATATTAATAACACATGGTATAATTTAGATATTAATTCAGATAAGAAAGGTAATGGGGTTTGGTAGTTTAACTAAGATTATTGGATTATCCCATACAGTGAGAAAAGTTTAAATAACATTAAGATTGTGGTTAGAAAAAGATGGATGAAAAAAAACAATATAATTTAACTACTATTATTATTTTAATTATAGCAATAATTTCACTTATTATTACTTTTATATTTGAGAAAGTAATATTATTGATTTAGAAAAGTTGGAGGAATAAAAATGTCAGAACTAAAATATGAGAACAAGAAATATTTAGGAAAAGTATTTCAAAAAGAAGGAACAGGTGCAAAAGGGGTTTGGAAAATGTATAAACTTACATTTGAGAAACCAGGAAGTGAGTTTAATCAAGAAATTAAAGCTTTTGATCCATTAGGGAAAGGTAGTATTCAGATTGATGTCCTTGAAGAAGGGAAAGAATATAACATTGGTTATATAGAAGAAGATTACGATCACCTTGAACATGGTATGATTAAAACTAAGACAGTAAGGTTTATAGCAGATAAGAAAGCAGAAGTTACGCAAACACCTACGCAAACACCTACGCAAACATCTACGCAAACATCTACGCAAACATCTACGCAGCAAATACCTGAGCAACCCACAGAAGAAATTGTACTTTCAATACCAGAAACACAAGCATATAATAAGGTGGTATTATTGCTTGAAAGTAGTTTTATTGATACCTTGAAAGCAGAAACAGAGTGTGATGAAACACGAGCAAGATTGATTTGGAATAAGGTTTATATTCCTTCAATGAAGAATTGCCCTAAGAGGAGGAATAAAGAATGAGAATAAAACATGATATTGTAAAACAGAAAGATTATTTTTTACCGATTGCTTTTGGTGTTATTGTTAATGGTATTTTAGGTGGATTATTTTATCTTTTCCTTAAAGTTATATATCTTGGTGTTGTTAAACAAAACCCATTAGTAAACCCAGTTCCTTCAGCAGTATTTTTTACAATATTATGGTGTATGTCTATATTTTATCTTAACTGGAGATTACAGGATATTTATATACCAATAGAAACAGAAGTGGTTCAACATAGGATAATACAATGAAAAAGAATTAGTTATCACATCCATCATCACCCTATTGAGGGGTTAAGGTTTCATACTTCCTTAATCTCTTGATAGGGTTTTATATTCAAAGAGGTATTACGAAATGAATAAATATTATACATGCCCAAAATGTAAGAATCTTACAGCAGATTATTTGTATAATTGTTCTATATGTGGAATGAGTGAAGAAGGGAAACAAGCATTAGAAGAGGAACAATAGAATGGTAAATTTATTAGCAGAAAAGGAAGATAAAGATAAAATTATAATTGCACAAAAAGTTACACATAAAGGGTTTCTGTTTGGGCATATATCTAATGGAGGAGGAATTATACCTTTATCAGAAGATTATGCAATGAAATTTATTGCTAATGATAAGTTTGTTACTGTAGAATTGTATAGGTATGGATTGAATGTTAAACCTCAATCACAATCTTGGCAGAAAACTAAAGCAGTTAAACAAAAAGCTAAACCAGAAACGAAATTTGATATTAAAGAAGAAAGTGAGGAGTTGTTTTAAAAATGATGACATCAGAAAAAGTAATTGAAAGATATAAGAAATATCTTGATACACAGTTTAATAAGAAAGAACTTATTGATTTTATAACAAGAACAACAAATGGTCATAGGATTATTAGTGTTAAAAGAATGATGGTACATTTGAAAATGAGGTTGAGATAAAATGGCACATGAAAATCAAGAAGAATATGATGATGATTTATATGATGAAGAAAGGAATGAGGAAGAAGAATGACAATAGATAGGAATGTTGAAACAGGATTGCCAGAAATTAATGATCCAAGATTTAAAACTTGGTTGCAAACAGCAATTAAAGGAACATATAAGAAGATGATAAAACATAATGATGATTCAATATTAGTTGAGAGTTATATATCACAAATGCATTTATATGAGCATCTTTATGGTATTTGTTATATAGGAAGTGATGGTGATGAAGAAGATGGAAAAAATAACTAATGAAGATTTAATGAAGATATGGCATACGAAAACTATTAATGCTTTTCATACGCAGAATTTTGATGATATACTTTATCCCACAAACATAATAGGTACTGAAACATATATTGTTACAGGTTCAGGAGATAATAAGAAACATGTTGAAGGATATGTAGTAACAAAGAAACATAAAAATGAATCTACAAATACTATATATTTTCTTAGAACTCAAGACGTTGAATTGTTACCATTAAAGATATTAAAAACTACAAAAATTCATTCTAAAGGAGGGGTATATAATTTATTAACATGTGGGAAAAGTATAAAGATTACACCACAGAAAGATATGAATTGGAGAGAATTAGTTGAACAAAGTGGGATTCCTATGCATAGTGAACCAATGCATCATGCTTTATATAAAAATAAGGTATTATATGCACGATTAAAAGGGCAAATGTATTATAGAGTTATAACTGAATCTGCATTTGGGAAAGATAAATATAAAGAAGCATTAAGGTTATTACTTGATAGTTCATGTAATCTTTCTGATCCATCAACAGCTAAATTATTCTTTTCTGTATGTCATACGAGAGATTTAACTATTAATGAATTACCTAAACCTGAAAAGAAAGATTTTATTAAATTTTGTAATGCTCTTATGAGGATTGGAGATGCAGCTACAATACTTGATAATAGTAGTAGAAAAACTGAAGGTACATATGAAGTTGCCCATATAGAAAATCTTAGCACGTCATTCATACATAATATTCCTAAATATTATCACGATAGAGGGGAAGATAGTTTTGAAGATATTTATCCTTATAATGTTATTAATAGGTATTTTTATACATTATATGAAGGATTTTTACAAGCACAATTTCCAAGTGATATGGATTATATTAAAATTGCTGAAGAATATACGCCTTTCCTTAGAAGATGGATTAAATCTGCATTATGGTATGAGGAACATTGGCACGAATTGAAAAACTTATACCCTAATGTGGATCTGAGTAAATTTCATTTTAAAAGTAAAGAAAATAGGTTTAAGGATCATTTCATAGATTTTGCTAGATGTTTAAGTCATTATGCAGAAACTGAAGCTGAATATAAAGTATTACTTAATACAGAATATCAATGTCATGATAAATATAGAAATATTATAGAACCTGCATCAAAAGAAGGAAAATTAGTTTGAGGTATAAAAATGATAAAATATAATACTAATCAGAAAGAAATATTGAAAGAAATAAATCTTATTCAATCTAAACAGAGGTATTATAGGGGGAAATGGATTGAATTAGATATAGTTATTAATATATTGAAAAAGAGGTTAGAAAAAAGTGGCAGCAAAGAAAAGGAAGAAATGTTTAATGTGTAAAAAGATAATCTTAAATAGATTACCATCTGCAAGTTATTGTAAAGATTGTGCTAATTTACGCAGACAAATACAATTAAAAAAGTTTAGAGAGGTATTAAAATGCAAAAGGAGAATATAATAGATAGTTTAACAGAACAAATATTTCATTGGAAATTGGTATGTGAAGAACAAGAAATGAAAGTAATAAGATTAGAAGAAGAAATTAGAAAAATGAAAGAGTTAGATAGATCAACAAAAAAGTGAAAGAAAGTGGAAAAAGAAGAAATAGATTTGGGTATAAAGATTTTGTTGATATTTTGTTTATGTATTTTAGTAGGTATATATATTGGAATTAATACTCCTCAATACTGTAATCCTAGAATTAATCCAAGACCTTTAAATACATATACGTGGGATGAATGTCATCAATGGTTTTCAGATAATTGTCAAATGAATTTGACTGCACAATATTGTACGTCAAATGCTCAAAAGGAGAAAGGAAAATGAAGTTTGAATATGAGTCAATATGTAATTATTGTCCAAATTGTGGAAAGAAACATATTGTATGGACTAGACATAATACACAAAATATTCATTTAGAATGTGAAGATTGTACATATAAGTTTAAGTTACTTTCAGAGATTACACAGAAGCTTAGGAATACGAAAGATATGAGATATATTACCTTAATATATTATATATCACCATAATATTTATATACTACCTATACTTTATAGTAATTAGGTGATATAAAATGACAAAAGTTAATTATACAGAAAAAATTGAAAGATATTTTGATTGTCCCAAATGTGGAATTTTAATATCAGATGATAATACAAATGGGCAAAGTGAAGAAATATATTCAGGAAAAAAGATTATTTGTGAAAATTGTAAAAAAGTTATAATAATTGGTAATGAGGAATAAAAGATGGCAAAACTACAATTAGATATTCCAGATGAATTAAATAAGGAATTAAAGATGTATAAGATTAAAAATGATTTTCAAACGATTGCAGAAGCTAATATTGATATATTAAAAAACTTTTTTTCAAAGGATTCATCTAAGCTTAGGAATACGAAAGGAGATGACAAAAATTAAGATATTAAATTTATATGCAGGAATTGGTGGCAACAGAAAGCTATGGGGTAATGAACATGAAGTTACTGCTGTTGAGATAGATGAAAGAATAGCAGGAGTTTACAAAGGTAATTTCCCAAATGATAATGTTGTAGTTACAGATGCACATCAATATTTATTAGACCATTATGAAGAATTTGATTTTATTTGGGCTTCTCCTCCATGTCCTACACATAGTAAATTATGTTTTAGCCAACTAATTAAACAATATATTGATGTGAAATTATATCAAGAAATAGTATTATTAAGAAGTTGGTTTAAAGGTAAATGGTGTATTGAAAATGTAATCCCTTATTATGAACCATTAATTAAACCTACTGTTGAGTTAGGCAGACACTTTTTTTGGAGTAATTTCAAAATATTACCAAAGGAATTTAAGAATATTGATGTAAGCAGAAGTACTCAAGAAGAATTGGCAGAAGATTTAGACATGCCAATCCCAAGGCATAATGCAAGGAGATTATTAAGAAATTGTTTGAAGCCAACTATTGCAAAGCACATATTAGATTCAGCAATAGGTAATATTCAAGGGACATTGGCTTCGTTTAATCCGACAGGGGAGAAAGACAATGAGTAATTATAATTATAAAGAAAAAAGAATGGAAGCTGGATATAGAATAGAACCTAAAGAGTTTATTCAAGGAGATTGTGTTGAAGTTCTAAAGTCAAAACAAATTAATCCTGATTTAATAGTAACTGATCCTCCTTATAATATTAATTGGAAGTATTCAAATAAAGTCAATGATAATAAAAAGGATTATCATAATTGGTGTTTAGAGTGGGTTGAGTTATGTATTAAACAATTAACAGAGAAAGGAGTTATTTGTATTATAAACTATGCTGAAAATAATAATATACTTTATACTAAACTAATTGAAAAGGGATATAATTTTATTCAACAGCTAATCTGGAACTATCCAACTAATATAGGGCAGTCAAAGAATAAATATACTAGGAGTTATAGGACAATATTAATTTTTTCAAAATCAAAAGAATATACATTTAATCCAGTTAAAGGAAAATATAAGAATCCAACTGATAAAAGAATAAAAGAAAGGATTGCTCAAGGTCATACTCCAACACATTATGATATATTTGAATATAACTTATGTAAGAATGTTAGTAAATCAAAAGTAAGGAATGGAATAAACCAATTACCCGATGAACTTGTTAAAATGCTTATTAGTACTTATTCAGAAGTACATGATACTGTATTGGATCCTTTTGTAGGTAATGGTACTGTAACAAGAGTTGCATGGGATATGTGCAGAGGGGGTATTGGAATAGATATTAATGATTACAATACACAGATTCCGACAAAGGTGAAAGGTGATACAAAA
>Ga0210003_1003956_pt1 | contig 11839 bp, 10 predicted proteins | sample LantaG_FD_182804 | JGI IMG/M metagenome (GOLD analysis project Ga0210003, IMG submission 182804) | Deep subsurface microbial communities from Baltic Sea to uncover new lineages of life (NeLLi) - Landsort_02402 metaG (SPAdes) (version 2) | ecosystem: Environmental > Aquatic > Marine > Oceanic >...
GGGTGGGGAGGGGCCTTCGATTGGAGAGAGGGAGTGGACAAATTGCTGCAACGGGAAGAAAGAAAAAGTGAAAAACCCTGCTTTCTTCGGCGATATCGTCAGCCGCGTTTCTTTTTCTTTTCTCTCGACCGCGCCCGGTCTCAAAACCGAACAGTGACATGCCGCTGAAAACACCGCGCTCAGCGCCCTCGTCGGCCCTCCGCGGCCCGGCGTCAAAAAAGCTCCAGATCCAGATCCAGATCCAGCCTCGAAGCTCCTTGAAGCGACAAGCCCGGAGCCCTCCGCAGGTGGTCGCCAATGCAGCAAGACGTTTGACGAACGTCTCGCTGATGTCGTCGAGCGTCGCGACGAGGACGAGGACGCTGGGAGCTTGGGCGCTCATCGAAGACGGAGACGAAAAAGTACAACAACCACGACCTCCACTCGTCCTCCCGCCGCCGCCGCCGCCGCCGCGCCTCGCCCTCCCGCTGGCCTGGCACGCCCTCGAGGCGGCCCTGTGGCCCGAGCTCGTCATCACCTGGATCTCGGCCAAGAAGAGGGAGGTCACGGCGTGAGTCTTTCTGAGCTTTCCTTTTTTTCTTTTCTTTTCTTCTCTCTTCACCCTCGGCTCTCTTGCTCTCATGCTGCCTCTCGCAGGTGCCTGTCTCGCTCCTTCTCTCTCTCTCCCTGCTTCCACCCAACCAAACAGCTATTTCGTCCTCTCCCGGCCCTGGAATTTCTTCCCTTCGATCGCGATGGTGTTTGCCGGGGCGGTAGCCGCGACGGCCCGAACGACGGCGGCAGCAGGCGTTTCGGTTTCCTCGTCGGCGGCGCTGTCGCCGTCGTCCTTTCCCTCCGCTTCCGCTTCCGCCTCCGCTTCCGCTTCCGCCCTCTCCCTTGTTCTCACCTCCCTCTCTCTTGTTCTCACAAGAGCCCGCGTCTGGCACGCCGCCCTCTCCTCGGCGGCCATCGCCCTGGGCTCCGTCGTCGTAAACGACTACTTTGACGTCCCCAACGACAGGATCAACGCGCCCTCGAAACCGCTCCCCTCTGGCCAGGTGACGGTCGACGGGGCGCTGCTCTTCGGCGGGGCTCTCTACCTCTCGACGCTCGTCGCGGCGGCGTGGCTCGAGCCGCGCGAGCTGAGGCTGATGGTGGCTTGCTCCGCCGCCGTGACGCTGGCGTACACGCCCGTCCTCAAGAAGATCGCGCTGGCGAAGACCGCGGCCGTCGCGGGGGTGATCGCGCTGAGCCCGGCCGCGGGAGCGCTCGCGGTGTCGGCAGCGGCAGCGGGCCCTTCCTCTTCCCTGACTGCTGCTTCTCCTCTCGCTGCCGTGGCCCCGGCTTGCTGGCTGGCCTTCTTCGCCGTCTCGGGGCGAGAGCTCCTTATGGACGCCGCCGACGCGAGAGGGGACGGCGCGGCAGGCGTGGCGACGCTCCCGGTCCTTATCGGCAGGGGGGCGACGCTCCGCTTGGCGGCGGGCTGCGAGGTGCTCGCCGCGGCGCTGCTGTGCTCCCGCGCGGCGGCGTCCGCGGCCGTGGCTTTCTCTGGCTCTGGTCGACGCGGGGCCTTTTCTCTCGTCATTCCAGCTGCCGCGGTGGCCCTGGGGGCCGCGCTCGTGGCCCCCGCGGCAAGGGCGGCGCGGGAGGCCGCGAGGCTCGGGCGGCTGAGGAAGGAGGAGGAGAGGAGGAGGGACTCGGCCTCATCTACTTCTCCCGTCGCCGCCGCCGCCCTGGCCGAAGCAGAGGCCGCGGTCTCTGCCGCGATCAGCAGGGCGGTGAACACAATGATGAGACCCATGGGTCTCGCCATCGTGGCGGCGCTCGTGCTGGGGTGAAGGAGAGTGTTTTCTTTTTTTCCCTTCCTGCTGCTTTTGACCCGTCGCGCGACGGACGAAACATCTCAAACCCTACGAGCTTGGTGGTCTCTTTCTCTTCACTCTTCCCCGTCGCGAGAGCTCAATGCAAACGTGTAAAACGCTATAAAGGAGACAAAGGTGACGATCATGATGCACCAAGAAGCGATTCCGGAGTCATAGTACAAAGAAAAGGGGAGCTTTTGAAAAGGTGAAGAAGAAGCGCTTATTCTTATTGCAGCAACTAGGGTTGAAAGATTGTCAACTTTTCCTCCTGTTTTTTCTCTCTTTATTTCGCATCTCAAAATCGAAAAGCACTTAACTCGTGACAAACTCGCCAACGACTTGCTATCTACTGTGCGATTACAAAGCAAAAAAAAGGAGCGAAAAGGAAATAAAGCCCAAAACATCTGCCACGCAACGGGGCGATCAGAGCAAACAACGGGGCGTTCAGAGGAAAAAAAAAACTCGAGACTAGGCTGCCACCATCTTTGGCTGCGGCGGCACCGGCCCACCGACCTCCTTTCCCTCGGTCTCCTCCTCCCCCTCCTTCTTCACCACCGCCCCCGAGGCCCCGCCGTGGCACCAGCTCGCCATCCCCTTGGCTCTGTTGTCCTCTCCGTGCCACGGGCAAGAGGAACCGGACCCGCCCTTCTTCGACGCTTCGACGCCGTTGCAGCTCTTGTACATCGTGAAGGCGCCCTTCGAGGCCCTCAGCTGCGAGAACCCGAAGCACTTCTCCGTGTTTCTCCAGGACATCCCGGTCCAGAAGCCGTCGCAGACCGCTGAGCCGTGTGCCTTCTGCTGCCCGTCGTCGTCCGAAAAGCTCCAGGTCATCTTGGCCTCGCCCTTGCAGGGCGCGCCGCGCCAGCGCGGCTCGTCGCCGTTGCAGGTCCCGTGGGCCTCGACGTCGGAGGAGAGCGAGGGCGACGGGGCGCGGCGGCGGCGAAAGGCCACCCCGGAGGCGACGCGCGACGCCAGGGAGCGCACGAAAGAAGGAGAAGAAGGAGGGCTCGAGGGCGAAGAGACCGAGTCTCTGTCGGGGAGCACGGAGAGGGAGGCCTCTCCAAGAGCGGCCCTCGCCTCGGCGGCGACATCGAACCCGCTCTTCTCTTCTTCGGCGCCGTTCCAGTCGTCGCCGCGCTTCTTGGCGGTCCAGGCGGAGCCACTGAGCCCCTCAGAGCTCCACTGGTGCCTCACCTTGGACCAGGGCTTCTTGTCGTCGCCGTTGCGGCGCTCCCTCCTCCCCTCGACTTGTTCTTCCCCGGAGGGAGAGATCACCGGCGTCTCGGGGGGGGACTTGACGCTCAGGGTCTTGCCCAGGGCGCCGATGCCTGTGTGTCCGTTTGGTTGTTGTTATTCGGAAGAGAAAGGGGGTCTCGTTACGAGTGCGTGTGAGAGAGAAAGAGAGAGAGAGAGAAGGGAAAGAAAGGCGAGGAAAGGAAAAAAGGGAAAGAAAAAAAACGTTTTTCCGCACCAAAAAACACCTTCCACGTCTCGCCCGTCTCCTCGCTCTCCTTCTCGAACTTGGCGAAGTGGTGCAGCAGCCCGTCGCACATGGCGACCTCAGCGCCGCAGGGCGCGCGGAGCCAGGAGTGGTGGCCCTTGCACTCGAGGCAGGCCCCCGCCCCCTTGTGCTCCGGGCACCTCCAAAACGCCTTGAAGGTGCCCCAGCACGAGCGGCGGGTCGTCGAGTTGAGGTCGCCCCAGCCCAGGGACCGGGCGTAGTCGTCGAGGGCCCCGTCGGAGGAGGAGGAGGAGCGGTGCGGGCTGGGACCCGAGCCTGAGCGGTCTCCGTCGCAGTAGAAGCCCTTGTCCATCTTCTTCTTGCCGCCGCCTTCGGCTTCTTCGAGCTCGAGCATCGGAGGGAGGCCGTTGGCGCACCCGGCGGCGAGGGAGGGGAGGTCCTCGGTGAAGAAGGTGCGGCGCTCACTGGAGGGAGGCGAAGAAGGGGTGGCGGAAGTGGAGCGGCGGGCCGAGGCGGACGCCGCTGTTGATTGAAGGTTTTTTTGTGTTTGAGGTTGAGGTCGAGGTCGAGGTTGAGGTCGAGGTCGAGCGCGACTCATCACGCATCAAGCAAACTGGAACGACCTTAACCGTTCTCTACCTCCGCGCGCTCAACTGCCTCATTCACTCACCGAGCGCGAGCGCGACGACCAGGAGCGTCGCTGCTGAGAGGCGGAGACGCGTCATGGCGCCGGTTTCAAAGGGAGAGAGCACGAGAACGGGAGCGAGGTCGGAGGAAAAAAGATGCGAAGAGTGAAAGAAGGCTGTCGTGTCGCCGCCGACGCTCACTTTTGATGCTCTCGACGAAACCTCTTCTCCTCGTCCCCTCCCCCCCCCCCAATTACTCTCGCTCCTGAACTTCTCTCCCTCTCTCTCAAGCCCGAGAGGGCACCGTCGCCGCAGCATGCGCCCCCTCTTTTCCTCCTCCCGCACCGCCCGCGGGAGGACCCGAAGAAGATGGGGAGCCGTTGGCCCCGAGCGCCTCGAGCAGCCTCCACTCGACGGCCGCCTTGGCGCGCAGCAGCCGCTCGTTGACGCCTCGCTGGACCGTGGTGGCCGCCGCGGCCCTCGCTGCCGCTGCCTGTTGTTGAGTTTTTTCGTTTTCGTGAGGAAAAAGAGAGAGGGAGAGAATGCGTGAGCGAGAGAGAAAGGACAGCGCTGAAAAAAAGAGAGCAAAAGTCGGAAGACAAAATTCACCTCCGCCTCCGCGGCCCTCCTCGCCGACGCGTCGGCCCTCGCCGCGGCCTCCCTGCCGGCCTCCACCGCCGCGGCCTCCCTCGCCCGCGCCCCAGCCGCGTCCTCGACCGCGCCGGCGGCGGCGGCGGCGTGCGCGGCCGCGTCGGCGGCGTCGGCCCCGGCCCTCGCCCTCGCCTCGGCCGCGGAGGCCTCGGCGGCGTCCCTCGCGGCGCGCGCCTCCCCGGCCTGCTGCCGCGCGCTCGCCGCCAGCGCCTCGGCGCGCCTCCTCGCGGCGCCCTCGGCCTCCGCCCTGGCCTCCGCGGCGGCGGCGGCGTCCGCGGTCGCGGCGGCCCCGGCCTCCGCGGCCGCCGCGGCCGCCGCGGCCCGGCGCTCGGCCTCCGCCGCCGCGGCGAGGGCCGCCGCGACCCGGGCCTCGACCCCCTCGCGCAGGGCGTCGAGCCAGGGCGCGTCGGTCCCGCCGCCGCCTCCGGCGGGAGGGAAAAGAGAGAGGGGACTCGGCTGAGAGCGGCCGCCTCTGCTGGAGAGGCGGAGGGCGGTCCCGCCCTCGTCGCCGCTGCCGTCGCCGCGGCCGCCCTCCCCGCCGCCGCTCCCTCTCCCCCTCCTCCCGCTCGCTCGCCCCGCCCCCTTCGCCCTCCCCGCCGCCCTCGACGCGAAGAAAGCCGCGCTCTGCTGCAGGGCCGCGGCGGCCCCGGCGGCGGCCGCTGCGGCCGCCTCGGCCTCCGCCAGCCTGTAGACGAGGACGGCGTTGTCGGCTGCCAGGCTCGCCGCGGCGCCCCTGGCGCGCTCCTCGAGCGCCGCCGAGGCCTCCGCGCGCGCAGAGGCCTCGGCGGCGGCTGCCTGGGACGCGCGCTGCTCCTGGCGGGCACGGTCCGCCTCCGCCGAGGCTGCCGCTGCAGCGGCCGCGAGCGCCGCTGCCGTAGTTTCCGCGATCGAAGCGCTGGTGCCGTTGTTGTTGCCGCTCTCGGACGAAGCGGAAGAAGAAGAGGCGGTTGGCGGAAGAGGAGGAAGAGTTGAGAGCGGCGCCGCGCTCTGGAGCTGTTTTGCCGGCTCTTGCTGTTTCTTAAAAGGCAGAATTTGTGTGAGATTGCACGAAAGCGGAAAAAGAGAGAGAGAGGGAGACAGCGAAAAAGGGTCGCCGGGCGGTTGAGAGTGAAAGAAAAAGGGGGGAAGAGGAAAGAAGAAAGAAGAAGAACGATCAAGGCAAGCAGCTGCGCGAAAAGAACGAACGAAAGAAACGAAACCTCACCGACGAGCGACCGCTGTTGCTGCCGCTTCCTCCTCCACCACGAAACGAGGAAAATTTAGGAGCAGCCGAAGTGGCCCTTCCGCCTGCTCGAACACCTCCGGCCGCCGTTCTCGCCGTCGCCGCCGATGGCGTTGTTGCCGTCGCCGCTGTCGCCGCCGCTGTCGCCGCCGTCGCCGGAGCAGCGGCCGCCGAGAGGAGCAAGTCGGCCGCCCTCCGCCGCTCCCTCCTCCGTGCCAGGACAGCCGCGGGGCTCAGCAACGAGGAAGAAGAGTTTGGCTGCTGTTCAAAAGAGAAAGAGGGAGAGAGTGTGTGTGGGTGGGGGGCGGAGGCGGTGAGAAAAAAGGAGGACAAAGGAGTAACTGATGAAAAAAAGGCACTTTGTATAATCTCACCTCGTCGTCGAGGAGCAGCCTCCTCGCCATTTCGACGGCGACGGAGAGAGCAGTCGAGAAAGGGGCCGAAGAAGGTGAAGCGCCTCCGTCGTTGTTGCTGGTGCTCGCGCGCCTGCTCGCCTGCGGAAGAGGCCTCATCATTTTTCGTATTTTTTGGTTTTGGGAGAGGAAGGGTCGACGTGGGAGGGGATCGAGAGTGGATGAACAAAAAAAAGGCAAAGAAATCCACTTGTTCCCTTTCCGAATTCGACATTCACTTCCCAACAGAAGCTAGCGTCCCAGCGCTTCCTTCCATTCGCGCGTTCCACGCAATCGTGCCCTTTAAGCGCGTTCGACAGAAGAGCCTCGCGTGGAGAGGAACAGGGAGATAGAGCTCACGAGAGATGCTCGCGAGACGCGCCTGCAAGTCATCGGCGTCTTCGGCGTCTTTGGCGGCCGCTGAGGAAGTCTTCGGGAGTCGCCGCCGTCGCCGGTCCTCCGACCTCCTCCGCCAGTCGCGGCCAGCAGCAGCAGCAGCAGCAGCACGAGCAGGTGATTCCCTTTTTCTTCTCCCCTCCTTCGCCTCTTTCCCAAGCACGCAAAAACAAAAACACGAAGCAAGCAAGCAAAGGCTCAAAGCAAAAAAGCAGGGAAAAAATTACCGAGCCTCTCTCATCATAATTGATCAACAGAGGAGCGGCAGTCGCCCGGCAAGATCAATTTTTCGTTTTTCCCCCTTGATAGGGAAAAACTCGGCTGCGGCATTATATAATCAGGGAAGCGCTCTCTCACGCTCCTTTGATTCACGCCCAACTTACATTATTGTCATCATAAAAAAATCGAAAAAAGGAGGAGAACGTTTCTTTCTCACTTTTCGTCCCTAAAACAAAAAACAAAACAAAAAACGGAAAAGGCAAACCTGAATCCCCAGCAACACCAGCGACGTCAAACGCGCTCCCCCCCCTCCCTCGGCGGCAGCAGCAACAGCAGCAACAGCAGCAACAGCAGCAGCAGCAGCATAAACAGCAACATCAGCAACATCAGCAGCATCGGCAACGGAGGAGGCCCGTCGTCGCCGCCCATGCCACCGGCTCGTCGTCGCCTCCACCGCCCCTCTCCCCGCGAGACCTCCTCCGGTCGACCTCGCGCGCCCTTGCCCGCTTCCTCAAGGAAAACTACCTCCCTCTCGGCCTGCTGCTCGGGATGACCGTGGGCTTCTTCTTCCCGGAGCCGGGTCTCAGAGCCGCCGACCTCGGAGTCACCTCCGCGGCGACGGCAGGCATCTTTTTGATTTCGGGCCTCTCGCTCAAGAGGGAAGAGGCGACGCGCGCGCTGAAATCGTGGAAGGAAGTGGCCTTTGGGCTGCTGTCGATCCTGCTCATCACCCCCTTGCTCGCGGCCCCGCTCGCAGTTTCTCTGCCGCTGGAGCCCAGGGCCCTGGCCACGGGCCTGGGCGTCTTCTTCTGCATGCCCACGACGCTCTCGAGCGGCGTCGCGCTCACAGCCGCGGCCGGGGGCGACGCGGCCCTGGCCCTGCTGCTGACGGTTTCTTCAAACTTGCTCGGCGTTCTGACGGCGCCCTGGGCGGTGGCGACGCTGCTCTCCGGCGTTGTCGTCGGCGGCGGAGGCGGGGGAGCGGGAGCAGGGAAGGCGGCGGCGATCGCGATCGACCCTCTGCCTCTCTTGAAGGCCCTCGCAAAGACCGTCGCGGCGCCGCTCGTCCTGGGCGCGGCGTTGCGGTCCCTGCCACTCCCGAACAGGAAGAGGCCCTTCGCGGACTTCGCAGACCTCAACAAGAGGAGGCTCTCGTACGCCTCCGCGGCCCTGCTCGCGACCGTGCCGTGGTCGCAGGTCTCGCGGGCCGTCGCCGCGGGCGCGGCGCCCCCCGCGGCGCCGCTCGCGGCCGCCGCGGCGGCCGGGCTGGCGCTGCACTGCGGCCTGCTGCTGTTCAACCTCGCCGCGGTCCACCTGCTGCGCCTGGGGGGGAGCGAGCCGCGGCAGGCCTTCCGTGCGAAGATCGCGCTCGTCGTCTGCACGTCGCAGAAGACGCTGACCGTGGCCGTTCCGGCCGTCGCGGCCCTTTATGCGTCTGGCAAGGGGGCTTCCCCGGCGACGGCGGGAGCGTTGGCGGCGACGGCGATGATGCCGATTGTTCTGTTGCACATGCTGCAGACGGCGATCGACGGCTTCCTGGTGGCCCGCGTCGCCGCGGCCGCGAGGAAGGGCTCCGGAAGCGATGGGTACGTCACGTACAAGTTTTGAAGCCCTTTCGGAAAAAGGTAGGAAGGAAGAGGAGAAAGTTAGAGAGAGAGAGAAAATGAAGTGTAATAAAGGACTGTAAAGAACAACACCAAATTATCTTTTTGTTTTCAGTTTGTGGGTTTTCTGATATACTTTTACAATGAGCGGTGGCGGGGGGGGACAGGAAGAAAAAGAAAAGAAGTGCGCGGTTGTCTATTTTTTTTACCTTTTGGAGCTCTCGACGCTCCTCTCGACCCCCATCCCCACCACTTTCGAGCAGAAGCCCCGCGCGAGCCTTCCCCCCAGGGCAGCCTCGACGAGCCTGGCCCGCAGAGCCGCGGCGAACTGCGGCGGGGCGGGCGGGCCCCAGAGAGAGGCGGGGGCGTCGGCGTCGGCGTCGGCGGAGGCAACAGCAGAGGAGCGAAGAAGAGGAGCGCCGGCCCTTCGCCGCGCCTCGTCCCTCGCCTCTGTGCCCGCCCGGGCGGGAGGCCACTCGAGCGCCTCTGCCGGAACGGCCTCGGGCGTCAGCGGCAGCCAGAGCCCGTCGCGGCTCCTGCGCACGCTCATTCCGGGGGCAACCACCTCCTGCGGCCTCTTTCCCTTCTTGTGCCCCTTCTGCTGCCCTTGCTGCTGTTGAGCTTGCTGCTGCTGCTGCTGCTGCTTCTCCACTCCCTCTGCGTCGGGGTCTTCCTTCTTCAGCGACAGCGGCGGCGAGGAAGGAGCCCGAGGAGGAGGGGGAGCAGGGAGGTGCGACCGCATGAGCCGGAGGGAGTACTCGCTGCCGCCGACGGCGACGCTGGGAGGGTTCCTCTTCGCGCCAGCGCCTCCGGGCGAGAGCGGAGAGGCGAGCGCCCCCGCTCCTCCCGCCGCTCCCGCCGCCGCCTCGGCGCCTCCGCTCCCTCCCGGCGGCGGCGACGACGCCCGGACGACGCGGAGGCGCCTCCAGTCGGTCGAGTCCTCCGGGGCGGGGAGGATCACGGAGGAAGGAGCCGCGGGAGGAGGCTGCTGCTCTCCTTTCGCCGCTGCCGCCGCCGCCGCCGCAGCCGGCGCCGTTCCTTTCCTCCGGTTCGGCGAAGCGAGGAGCGCTGCTGCCTCTTCCGTCGCACGCTCCGCAGCTTCCGCGGCTTTCCTCCTCTCTTCTTCTTCCTCTTCCCGCTCCTCGATCTCCCGCGCCTTGAGCTCGGGGGCGCGCGAGCGCCACAGGGAGAAGTCGGGCTCGGGGTTCGCCGAGGCGAAGAGCGCCGCCGCGATCCGGGAGCGGCGCTCGGCCCTGACCCCGGCCGCGGCGAGCGCCGCCGCGGCCCTTGCGTCTGCCGCCGCCGCCGCCGACGCCGCTGCCGCTGCCGCCGCTTTCGAGTCCCTTGAGCTCCTCTCCTTCTGGAGCTCGGAGGCGGCCTCGGCAGCGGCGGCAGCGGCCTCCCTCTCCCCTTCCTCCGCGGGGAAGCCGAGCCTCTCTGCCAGGGCTGCGAGCCGGGCGTCGACGGAGTTTTTCAAAGTCACCATCGCGAACGCTCCCGTCCTCCTCGCCCTCTTGGCCGCCTCCGCGTCGAGGTCGGGGCCGGGGGAGAGGTCGGTGGCGGCTTTTGGGGCTGCAGCTGCAGTCGCCGTCGCCGTCTTCGTCGTCCGAAAAGGAGGAGGAGGAGCAGCCTTTTTCGCCGGCGACGCCGAGCGGGAGCGGGAGTCCCGGGACCGGCTCCGCTTCCTGCCTCCGCTGTTGCCTCCGCCGCCGCTGCTCGCTTTTTGTGGCTGCGACTGCGACTGCGACCGGGACCGCCTCCGGCGCCCCTTTGTTCCGTTCCCGTTGCTGTGGTTTGTTTTTTTGGGAAAAAGAGAGGTCTCGAGGTTGAGAGGAAAAAAGAGGTAGAGCGCCGGCGGCGCCGCCGCCGACAAACAGAGAGAGAGGCAATGCGCTTGTGTCACGCGCAGATCCTGCTTTGCTCTTCTCGCCTTTGAAAATCGCGAGACGCATAAATCGAAGACATACCCTCCCATCTCGGCGAAGGCGAGTTCACGCAGCTAAAGGAGAGCGCCGCAACGGGATGATTGAAGCTTTCCCCCCCCTTCTCTTGTCGTAAAATGAAGAGTTTCGGCCGTCAGATCGACGCCGCCGTGTTGCCTTTTGCCGTCTCCAGCGCTTCTCTCTTGTCTCTCACTCTCTTTTTTCCCTCTCCTGGAGATACAGAGGGAGACACGCCGTGACAGCAGTAGCGACGGCGTTCGTTCTCTCTCTGGCGCAGAATGAGAGAGAGAGAAAGAGAGAGGAAGTCACGAAGAGAGGGGAAAACTATGAGTTGAAAAAAAAGGGTTTCGAAATAGGAAATTTGGCTCTCTCCCCCTTTCTTCCCTCTCTCATTCTCTCAACCCCGCCGATCCCGAATAAAAAAAAGCAACCAGTGCTAAGTTTACATCAGCGAGCGGACGCTCGGAGCTCCCTGCCTCCTCCTCATCACGGAAACGAAAGAGAGAGAAAGCGGGAAAGAAAAGGCAGCGAGAGACTGCTTCAGAGCCTCGGCTCCGCGCTCCTCTCCACGTCGACAAACGTCGGCGGCCTCCACGCGCCCCCCGCCCTCGCTGCCGCCTCGTCGGCCGCCGCGGCCTGCGCCGCGGCCCGGAACAGCACGGTAGACAGGTACCGCTCCCCGAACGAGGGGAGCACCGTCACGACCAGCCCCCCCGCGAGCTCCGGCCTCGCGGCGACGCGCAGGGCCGCGGCGACGGCGGCCCCCGAGGAGATGCCGACGCACAGGCCCTCCTCGGTCGCGAGCCGCCTCGCGACGGCCACGGCCTCCCTCGACGACACGGCGACGACCTCGTCGAGCAGGGAGACGTCGAGCACCGCGGGGACGAAGCCCGCCCCGATGCCCTGGATCTGGTGGAACCCGGCGGGCCCGCCGCCCAGCACCGCGCACTCGGCGGGCTCGACCGCGACGACCCTGACGCGCGGGTCGCGCTCCTTCAGGTACCGCCCGACGCCCGTGACGGTCCCGCCCGTGCCCACGCCCGCGACAAACGCCGTCACCGTGCCGGCCGTGTCCCTCCAGATCTCGGGACCCGTGGTCTCGTAGTGGACCCTGGGGTTGGCCGGGTTGTCGAACTGGCCCAGCACGTGCGCCTCGCCTGCGGGCATCGACCTGGCGATGTCGTCGGCCTTCGCGATCGCGGCGGGCATCCCCTTCTCGCCCGGGGTCAGCACCACCCGGGCGCCAAAGGCCCGGAACAGCACCCGCCGCTCCACGGACATCGAGTCGGGCATGACCAGGACCAGGCGGTAGCCCTTTGTGGCGGCGACGAACGCGAGCGCGACGCCCGTGTTGCCCGAGGTGGGCTCGACGAGCGTGGTGCGTCCCGGGGAGATGAGCCCCTCCCGCTCGGCGGCCTCGATCATGCTGAAGGCGATGCGGTCCTTGACGCTGTTTGTTGTATTGTTGTCGAGGGGGGGGGGG
>Ga0210003_1003957_pt1 | contig 11837 bp, 8 predicted proteins | sample LantaG_FD_182804 | JGI IMG/M metagenome (GOLD analysis project Ga0210003, IMG submission 182804) | Deep subsurface microbial communities from Baltic Sea to uncover new lineages of life (NeLLi) - Landsort_02402 metaG (SPAdes) (version 2) | ecosystem: Environmental > Aquatic > Marine > Oceanic >...
AGATGCACCGCCGCTTATTCCAACATTTTTAACATTATTGAACCATTCCGGTTTGATTTCCTTATAATTTTCAATGTGGTACGTTACTGTATTGCACTTTTTTGATATTTCCATCAGGTGTGTTGTATTTGCACTGTTTTTCCCACCAACTATTATCATTATATCAACACTATTTGCCAGTTTTTTAGTTGAATTTTGTCTTTTTTTTGTAGTATTGCAGATGGTATTAAATACAACCAACTCTTTGGCCTTTTCCAGTAATTTGCTGGTAATCAGACATAATTTTTCTATAGTTTGTGTTGTTTGGACAACAACTCCTATTTTTTCCTTACTGGAAATTTTTTCTATATCTGCTTCATTTTCTATTACCGCATAATTTTTATTTAATACATGGTCTTTTATTCCCATTACCTCAGGATGATTTTTATTTCCAATAATCACTACAAAGTATCCATTTTTGCTGAGTGTTTCAGCTCTAGCGTGAGCTTTCTTTACAAAAGGACAGGTAGCATCAATAATCTTAACATTCTTTTTTTTAATTTCATTAACTAAAACCAGGGACATTCCATGGGATCTTATAATAAATATACTACCAGGTATTATTTTTTCTAATTTCTCAACCGAAATTAAACCTTTTTTTGTCAACTCATTTGTGACCCCTGAATTATGAATAATAGAACCAAGAGTAAAGATCTTAGTTTTTTTACCCTGATTTTCTTTTAATATCTCTTCTGCTAATGTTAGAGCCCTCTTTACACCAAAACAGTATCCTGAATATTTAGCTGTTTTTATATCCATATGCATTAAAAACCTTATTTTCCTATTTTATTTTATTTTATCGTATATTTTACCTATCTCTTTCATTGTTCTATCAACTATTATACTGATAGCTTCTTTTTTACTATGTTCTTTCAAAATATCTTTTATATCTATTATATCTCCAACAATTAATTTAACCCTGGGGAAAAATATTCTCTTGTGAGGGTTCTGTATTATTTTATTTGTACCGCTTATTGCTACAGGTATAATGGGGGTATTGCTCGCTGCTGCTATAAATCCTATGCCCTTTTTACCACCTCTTAATACCCCATCTGTAGATCTTGTACCTTCCGGGAATAAACCCAGGACATTTTTGTCTTTTAAGACTTCAAAGGAAATAGAAAATACTTTTCTATTAAAAGCCTGTCTTTCAACAGGAAAGGCATTCAAAAAAGTTACCAGAGAGGATAAAAACTTGTTATTATATAATTCTTTTTTTGCCATAAAATATACACATCTGGGAATATATGCTCCTATTACCACCGGATCCAGGTAGCTTATATGATTTGAGCATATTATAAACTTACCATTTCTGGGTACTTTGTGTAAATCTATTTTTTCTACTCTGTATAGGAGGTCAAAGATAGCTCTTAAAGTAAACTGGATTAACTTGAATAAAATAAAATAGGATTTACTATGTTTAGTTTTTAACATTTACCTTTTTAAAATATAATTTCTTAATTTTTTTGACAACTCTTTTTACTGATAATTTGGATGTATCAATTATAATTCCATTTTCCGGTATAATCAGTGGGCTGTCTTCTCTGCTGCTGTCAATTTTATCTCTGCTTATAATTTCTTTTTTGATTATATTTCTTTCTAAAAATTGCCCCTTTCCCCTGCTCTGCAAATCTCTTCTTTTTATTCTTTCATCTAAGCTTGCAGTTAAATATATTTTTAGTGCTGCATCCGGACAAACTACACTTCCAGTATCTCTGCCTTCAAGGATAGCATTACCTCCCCGGATAAATTTTTTTTGAATACTTACTAAATATTTTCTCACTCCAGATAATTTAGAAATAATAGAAACTGCAGATCCTACTTCCCTGCTTCTAATCTCATCCGTAACATCTTTTCCATCTATTTTTACTGTGGTATATTTACTTTCATCTACTGAATTAATATCTAACTGGAGATTTATATTTCTGGCTAGCTTTAATATAGATTCTTCATCTCTACAATCTATATTATTCTGCAAAGCAAGAAGGGTAATTGCTCTATACATGGCTCCAGTATCAATATATTTTAAATTCAATTCTCTAGCTAAAATTTTTGCAACTGTGCTCTTGCCGCTTCCAGCAGGACCATCTATGGTTATAATATTATCAAGCATCTTTTAACCAGTACTCATATATGTCTTTACGATATTATACCTATTCTCTTTTATGTTATTGCACTAAAACTTTTTTTAAATTATATTTAAAACCGGGAAATGAAGTATTGATACATTCGGAATCCAGAATAGTTACTTTTCCTATTGATAACAAAGCCAGTATAGAAAGAGACATAGCAATTCTATGATCTCCGAAACTATCTACCATTCCTTCACCCGTCTTGAAATTCACATCTCCTTCTATTATCATTCCATCCTCTTTTTCCTCAATATTCACCTTTAATTTTTTAAACTGGCTTACAATAGACCTGATTCTGTCACTTTCTTTATATCTTAATTCTTCAGCTCCTCTTATCACTGTTTTACCTTTTGCAACAGCTGCAGCTACACACAGTATCGGTATCTCATCAATTATATTAGGGATTTTATCTTTATCTATTTTTATAGAATTTAGATTACTGGAAAAAGTTTCAATATCTACAACTGGTTCATTATTTATAATTCTTTGATTTTTAATAATAATCTTTCCACCCATTTTTTTAAGTATTTCTATAAAATAACTTCTGGTGGGGTTCATACCGATATCTCTCATAATAGTATGTGAATCTTTTAAAATTAGAGTTGCAACAATAAAAAAAGCTGCTGAAGATATATCACCGGGTACATAAATATTTTTAGCAATTAATTCCCTGCCAGGTTTTAATTTTGTGTATTTACCATCGTAAGTAATATCTGCTCCAAAGTACTGGAGCATACGCTCTGTATGATCTCTCGAAACTTCTGGTTGAATTATCTCAGTTGTACCTTCTGCGTTAAGAGCTGCCATAAGGATACTGGATTTAACCTGAGCACTTGGCACTTTAAGCTTAATTTTTTTTCCTTTCAGATTGGGGTTTCCAAATATTACTATAGGAGCCCTTGAATTATTTTTTCTTCCATTAATTTTTGCACCCATCTCTAACAGCGGCTCTATTATTCTTTTCATAGGTCTGTCGTTTATAGAACTATCACCACTCAATACAGACATAAAATTAGTTGCGGACAGTGCACCACTCATTATTCTGATTGTAGTCCCAGAATTTCCAACATCCAGTATTTCATCAGGTTCACTGAAGTTTTTAATACCTTTACCATATACTATTAAATTTCCGTCTATTTTTTCAATTTTTACACCTAACTTATTTAAAACATCTATAGTTTTTATGCAGTCCTGACAAAATAAGAAATTCTCTATTACTACATTATTATTAATCAATGAGGATATGATTACACTTCTGTGTGAAATTGACTTATCACCGGGAATTTTTATTTCACCTTTTAAGCTTCTTGCTCCATGTATTTCCATTTTTATTCACTTAATACCTTTTTTACACTTACTTCGTATCCTGCTTTTTCAATTGCTTCTTTTGTAATTTTACTAGCATCTTCACCTTGAATCAGTACTTTAAGGATTCCCCCACAACTGAATTCTGTTGAATGAAAAATAGATATATCTTCAATATTTATTCCGTGAGAACTTATGGCCAGTGTAATTTCACTTAAAACTCCTGCTCTATCAGGTATTGAAACTCTAAGTTCATATAATTTGGAAATATCTTTCTCAATATATTTTGGTAAATTAATTCTTGCTTTCTGGGCTTTTATGTAATGTTTTTTTATTGATTCTGAATTTTCTTTTTTCAAGTTATTTTTAAACTTTATCAGATACTTTATATAGTCATTTATTGATTTAATTAGCTCATCTTTATTTTCTAAGCTTATATCAAGCCACATTTTTATATTTGCAGCAGCTATTCTGGTCATATCCCTAAAACCACCAGCACATAGTTTAAATAAATTTTTCATATTCTTTTGTTTATCATCAATCATATCAACCAGATTGGTTGAAAGGATATGTGGCAAGTGACTTATTAACGCTACATTTTCATCATGTTCTTTAGGATTTATAGAAATCACTTTTGCGCCAATTTTTGTAAATAAAGAATGTAATGTAACCAGAGGTTCAGACATAGTAGTATCTGTAGGAGTTAGAATATAAAATGTATTCCTAAATAATTCTGGAGTGGCGCTGAGCACACCTTCGTTTTCCGAGCCAGCCATTGGATGGCCGCCTATAAAAAATACTTCTTCAGGTAATATTTCATTTACTCTTTTAACTATCTTCTCTTTAGCGCTACCCACATCTGTAATAATCGCTCCTTTTTTCAGGTAATCCTTAATATGTTCTACGACCTCGATTATTTTACTTATTGGTGTTGCAATTATTATCAAATCAGCATCGGTAACTGCTTCTTTATAATCTATAGCAACAACATCAATTATATTCCTGTATTTTGCTATATTCATTGCTTCACCTTCAATATCATAGCCGGTGATTATAAAATCTTCACCGGTATTCTTTAAAGACAAAGCTAATGATCCACCTATAAGTCCCAATCCTATTACAGTTATTTTTTTAATATTTTTCATTTTATACTAATATAAAATCCAATAATTATTTTATCAGAAGTTTATAAAAACATCTTAATACTATATAAAAATTATTACATTTTGTGAATAAGAATTTATTTATTATTCTTAATTATTCTACTATAGTTTTAGTATTTTTATTAAACATAAAAAAATTTTAAAAATTTCCGAATATTCTCTATATTTTACTTCTAATCTATTGACAACATTTTTTAATTTTGGTATCTTTTTATTATCTTAGAACAGGAGGCAACTTTTAGAAATAACTGGAATTTATTTTCGAAAGAGAATAGATAAGAGGTTAATAATCTGAAAAGTCCCTGAGAAAAGTTCTAAGGTACGCCCCGAGATTTTTAGTAGCCTAAAGCGCTAGCTATGGCAAAAGATAACTCGGGGTTTTTTATGCATTAAAACTTTTAACTATTAAAAATAGCAGAATATATTTTTATAAACTGATAGGCCAGGCTCTTAAATATTTAAGATTTTTCAATTAACTTAAAATCTGAATAAAGGTTTTTACCAGTTTGGGATCAAATTGTGTTCCAGCGCATCTTTTAAGTTCTTCTAAAGCTTCTTTCTTGCTAACTGCTTTCTTGTAAGGTCTTTCATGGGTCATAACATCATATGCATCAGCTATTGATATAATCCGGGATATTAATGGAATATTTTCACCTTTTAATCCCTGGGGATAACCACTTCCATCCCACCATTCATGATGTGTTAACACAGCATCAGCTATAGGCTCCAGCTGCGGAGATGATCCGAAATATTATAACCAACTTCCGGGTGTCTTTTTACAATATCCCATTCTTTTTCTGTTAATTTACCCGGTTTCATAAGGATTTCATCGGGTATTGCTATCTTTCCTATATCATGAAGAGTTGAAAGTAAGGATAATTCGTTTAATTTATTTTCCGGTAGTTTTAAAGAATGTCCCAGAACTAATGCCAATTCTTTCATGCGTACTGCATGTTCTTCAGTTTCATAACTCTTTTCCTGCAATGTTCTTTCAAGAGATGAAATTATAGAGCTGGATGTACTTTTTCTTTCCAGCAGCTTTCTGCGGTACATCCAATCTTCAGCTTCTTTTACTATCGTTCCGATATCGCAATCCTCATTTATTTTAGTTGAAGTTCCGAGTGATATGCTTAATGGTATTTTCTGATCATTAGTTTTAATACAGGCAGCTCTTATCCTATTTACTATCTCTTCTGAGTCTCTTTCTGTAGTTTTAGGAAGTAATATAGAAAACTCATCTCCTCCCCACCTCGCAATAATATCTTCTTCTCTGCAGCAGCTTTTTAAAATCCTGGTTATCTTTTTTAACAGCTTATCCCCTTCCCTGTGTCCAAAAGCATCATTTACAAGTTTTAAACCGTTAATATCTATCATTATGAAACTCAATGGAAGCTGTCTTTTTGCATCAAGTCTTTTAAGTTCTTCTTTAAAATAAGCGCGGTTATATAATCCTGTTAATTTGTCTTTTAGCAATAAGTATTGGATTTTTTCTTCCGCTTTCTTCCGTTCCAGTGCATTGGCTAAAATTTCTCCTACCAATTTTAACAGAGTTATATCATTTTTCTTCCATATCTTTTTTACTCTTATTGATTCAAAAACCAGGAAACCTTTAGGATACCCTCCATAGATCATGGGAATAGCTACAATTGATTTTATCCCCCGCGACTTCAATATCTCTTTTTCAACCTTTGCATTTGATTTAAGTTTTGAAACATCTGGAATATAGATAGTCTCTAAATTCTTCAGCTCTTCAAGCCACCGTGGTGAACCTTCGACTGGTAATCCTTTTTGTTTATTTATTTCTAAGTCGGTGCCTTTATTACACCATTCATAATTATTATTAATTTTAGTTCCATTGTTATTAAACATAAAAATATAATTTCGATCAATATTAGTAAATTCTCCAAGTTTTTTAAGTGCATAATTTATTCTGTTAGCTACCTCGCCTGGTGAGAGATGGATAAAGTTTGTTGATATTGTAGTAATGATATTCTCGAATTTGATTCTATAACGTAATGATTTGTCAACCCTTTTTTGTTCTATAATTATAATTGACGCTACAACTCCAAAAAATAATATTATAATATATGGGACGTACTGTAAATTCATCGTTATATTTTTTATTCTTTATATTATTGTATTCTTTAATAATATATTACAAAACTATTGAAATAATATCTTATCATAAGTTCAAGTAAATTTCCACAAATTATTTATTACTTATATTATTGTATTTTTTAATGATATATTAAAATGATATGTTTATATAATTATTATACTTATTATTTATTTGTATGTTACAAAATTTTTAAGGCAGCATAATAGACTATTAATTGATTTTTTTATTATTTCTAAAGGTATATTATTAGCTGGTTTTTTTAGTAGTTATAAATTATTTACGTTATATATTTCTTATTATCTCTTTAACCTTTTTTATAATAGCTTCATATGATATTTCTTCATAGTTTAATAATTCATAAGGTTTTCCACTTCTGGGTATTTTTCTTACTGCAAGGATATATACCGGACTTTTTTCTGAAGCAGCACTTTTTACTGCTTCCCCTATACCTCCCTCGGCATAATGATCTTCAACAGTTAATATTGCTTTAGTTTCTTTTTGAGCTTTTATAATTGAATCTTTATCTATGGGCTTTATACTATAAACATCAATTACTCTTACCACTATATTTTCCTTTTTTAATTTCTCATAAGCTTTTAATACTTCGTGCAGTGTTACTCCAGCTGCGCAAATAGTTACCACATCATTATTACTTTCCTTTACTACTTTACTTCCCCCAATTATAAAATCATCCTCATTGCTATAGATAATTGGTGTATCCATTCTGGTAGTTCTGATATACACATTTCCAAAATGTTTGGCAGCTTTCTCTACCAGCTTTTCAGTAGATATACCATCTGATGGATACAATACAACACACTCAAGTAAAGTTCTGAACATAGCAATATCCTCAAGTCCCATTTGAGAAGCTCCATCTTCTCCAATTGATACACCCGAATGCGAACCCACAAACTTTATATTCGATTTTGAGTACTGACTCATTCTAATCTGGTCAAAGGCTCTGGTTAGAAACGCTGCAAAAGAAGAAATGAAAGGAATTTTTCCCCTGAGAGACAACCCAAGCGCTGTACCCACCATGTTCTGTTCAGCAATATACATTTCAAAAAATCTTTGTGGAAATCGCTTTTTAAAGATCTCTGAAAATGTTGAGTTACTAACTTCAGCATCAAGGACAACTATTTGAGGATATTTTGAAAATATGTTAACCAGAGTATTACCATATGCTTTCCTGGTAGCTATTTTACCACTCTCCATAGGAATCTTATCATATTCTTCTATTCCTTCTTCATGTATGTTAACCTCTTCTGGATTTAAAATTTCTCCCCTTATGTTTTTATCAACATTTCCTAATTCCTTGAGTACCGCAGCCATCTGCTCTTTAGAAATTGCCTTACCGTGCCATCCATTTTTATTTTCCAGCAAGCTTACCCCTTTACCTTTTATTGTTTTTGCAATTATCATTGTTGGTTTACCATTAATACCCAAAGCATATTCATAAGCGTCCTCAATCTCTTTAATATTGTGACCATCAACTGCAATGGTTTCCCATCCAAAAGAAGATATCCTTTTCTCGTAGGCTTTGATATCCCATCCATACATTGTTTCCCCTCTCTGGCCCAACCTGTTAACATCTATAATGCCTACAAGATTATCCAGCTTATAATAAGCTGCAATCTGTATAGCCTCCCACTGCGAACCTTCAGTCATTTCACTATCCCCAAGAAGTACATATGTGTAATAAGGCAGCTTATCTATGTATTTAGCATTTAAGGCCATTCCCAGACCGATAGAGAGGCCCTGGCCCAATGAGCCTGTTGCAGCTTCAGCGTATGGGAAATCAGGAGTAGGATGACCCTCAAGCCTGCTTTCAAATTTTCTTAGCGTCAGTAGTTCTTCTTCACTTACAGCTCCAGCTGCAGCCCATAATGAATACATTAATGGAGAAGCATGACCTTTAGAAAAAATCAGCCGGTCATTATTTATATATTTAATATCATTAATTTTGAATTTAAAAAAACCTCCAAAAAATAATGTAGACATCAACTCAACTGCTGACAGTGAAGAGGATGGATGCCCTGACCCTGCTTTAGTGGTCGAAATTAATATTAGATACCTGATGAGTTTTGATAATTTCTCCAATTTATCTTTGCTTATCATAATTGCTCCATTCAAAATTTTATATTATTTATAATAAAAAAATTAATACCTCCAGACCATAACTCCTTTCTTATACAATTTGGATTAATTAATGTTTTCATTTATTAAAATCAAAAAAACACGGTACATACAAATAAATAATTTGAAAATCAAATAAACAGCCGTCGTCTGCTATTTTTCATCGATATTGTTATCGTGGTTCTACATGTATCGAAATTTCACTTATGCTTTCGAACTTTTTCTTTATATCATCTTCTATTTTAGTGACTATGGAATGCGCTTTTTTTACATCTAAACTCTTTTTTAGCCTGCAGTGAAACGCCAGATTATATGACCCTTCTTTTTCAAGTATAGTAAAATTGTGACATGTTTCAGGATTTACATGTGAGGATATTTCTTTTTTTATATTAGAAATCAGTTTCTCTGATTCTTTGGTTATATCGTTCCAATCCTCACCACTTCTGGCATCCTCGATATGAATATATACACTGCGTATATTTTCTATTTTTTCTTTAATCTTATCTTCAGTAATTTTCGTAAACTTCTCTGTTTCTTCAAGTTTTAAGTATTTATTTAATTCTATATGAATAGAAATATCAATATAATCATTTACATTATATATGGAAATATTATGAATATTTTTTACATACAGCTGGTTTAGTATAATTTCTTTTACATATGCTTCTATATTATCCTTAGATGACAGTGATTTCGTTTCCAGTATTATTTCGGAGTCAGTTATTTTACCTGATATTTTATTTTTTATTTTCTCTTTAATTCTCTCAACCTGTGATAGATACAAATTACTTTTTAGGCATATTTCCAGATTTATGAACTTGATATTTCCAACTTCATGTATTTTCAATTTATTGACAGTTTCTATTTCGCTTATTTCTTTCAAAACCCCTGTAACTTTATCCGTAATCTCTTTAGGAATATAATCCATTAAATTTCTTACAGTACTGATTAACAACCTTGAACTAAAAGTTAAAACAATTATAGAAATTATTATAGAGGCAATAGGGTCTGCCAGGTAAAATCCGGCATTCGCAATTAATAATCCAATGATTACTATTGTTGAGCTTATAATATCACTAGAGTAGTTTAAAAAATCCGCCTTAAATGCAAATGAGTTATATCTTATTGCGGCTCTTCCTATATAAAAAACTCTTATTACATTTAAAACTATTGAAATTATTAAAATTAAAAATACATACCAGTTTAAATTTAATAAAAAATTTTTATAAATAATCCTTTGGATAGATTTATAAATAATAAAAAAACTTAAAGCGGATATTATTATAATCTCTAAAAAAGCAGAAAGATTTTCATACTTTCCGTGTCCATAAGTATGATCCTTATCAGCAGGTCTTGTTGAAACTCTTATAGCCATATAGGTTACAATTACAGTTACAAGATCGAGTCCGTTATTTAAAGCTTCTGAAAAAACACCTATACTATTTGTAAAATAAGCAACTGCAACTTTAACAATAACCAGGAAAATAGACACCAGAATTGAGAACATGGCTATTTTTTTCATGTATGAAGCTTTAGAATTAATTGGCCCGCTATTTCTATTCATAATATAATGAATTCATATTATTGTTTTAATAAATATAATATCTATAAATTGTTAAGTCAAAAAGATAAGTACAGGTACCTCTATTTTTCTATTCTAACCTGATTAATTTTATTATAAAATATCCCTATTTGGAAGAACCAATACTAAGGATAATCCGGTGCTTATTTATTTGAAAGCTAGAATTTATGAAACCGATAAAAATATGGATTAATCTTTAATCAAGTATTATATCTTTAAGATCAAGGTTGATTACTCTAAAATAAAATTCCTGCTCTGTCTCCGGAATTTCAGTACCATCCCACGAAAAGAAAAATCCGTCATAATAATAACTCCACGGGTCCATTGTCGTATTTTCATACAAATATCCAGGACCTTTTTCCGTGGTAATATCCAGATAATAATTTTCAGACATAAAATCATCTTCTACAGTTATATCTATCGGTATCCAGCCATATCCCGGTAGCTTTATTTCAACCCAGGCATGTCCCATATCTATTTCTTTCTCTTTTTCAAAAAGAATAGTGCGTACCGGGATTCCGGCTGCAAGCCTTGCAGGTATTCCCGCTGATCTCAGGAGCGCAGTATAAAGTATAGCGTAATCAGCGCACACTCCTTTCCCCCTATCCAGTATTTCAGATGCATAAAGTAATTCGTACCCCTTTTCTTCTGCGCGGGGAAAATCATAATGAAGATTCCTAATTACAAAACTGTATAGAATTTTTGCTATTTCTATTGGTCTGGTCTCATTTTTAATTAATGATTTTGCAGTATTATAAATTTTAGGATTATCTGAATCTACAAATAAATCATCGGTGGTATATTTTACAAGATCTTCATCATCTTTGTCATAGGTCAGGTTACCACTGTCAATATCCGCATAATTAAATTCATATAAGGTTACATCTGTCTCTACCGATGCAGTTAAAATATCGCCTTCTGGAAGCTCGTCTTTAAATTTAAAGTGATCAAGTAAATTCCAGTTATTATCGAATAATTCATCAGTATTTGAAATATTAGGTGTATAATCATTTATTATCTGAAACGGATAATAAGTCTGCGGAATTCTCATAAAACACTCAATGTCTTTCAAACTTCCCGGACCATTGTTTATTAAAGTATATCCTATTACAACTTTAAAATCATGCTGGACGGCAGGTACAATAGGTAAATCTATTTCTTCAACCAGTATGGTACTGGTGGCTTCGCTGCTCTCCTCTCCATCTGAAACTACTAATTTTACTTCATATTCCCCAGGCTTAACAAAATAATAATAAAAAGATTCTTTATTTGAATATTCGTTATTATCTATAATCCAACTATAGCTTAAGTCATCTCCATCGGGATCAAAAGCTTTCTCAGCAGAAAAATATACCGGATTT
>Ga0210003_1003958_pt1 | contig 11837 bp, 6 predicted proteins | sample LantaG_FD_182804 | JGI IMG/M metagenome (GOLD analysis project Ga0210003, IMG submission 182804) | Deep subsurface microbial communities from Baltic Sea to uncover new lineages of life (NeLLi) - Landsort_02402 metaG (SPAdes) (version 2) | ecosystem: Environmental > Aquatic > Marine > Oceanic >...
CCCCTCCCCCCAAACTCCCCAACAACAACAAAGGCTGGCACATGGCAGTGCTCAACCCCAACCAGCTCGCAGTGGAAAGCTCTTTGTCTTTCCCTCCTTCCAAAGCTGCCTTACCCTCCGCCGCTTTACTCGCCGGAGCGACGGCGGGGGCGCTGGCCGCCGGTCGAGCCGGCGACGCGCTGGGCCCGGCGACCTCCTTGGCGGCGCTCGTGGCCCCGGCCTTCGCGGCAGGGTCGCTGTTGGCTTCTTTCTCGACGTCTCTGGGGTGGCTCTGCCTGGCCCGGGCCCTGGCGGGCGCCGGCGCCGGCGCGACCTCGACGCTCGTCCCCCGCTACCTGGCGGATGTGAGCCCCCCAGCGAGGCGAGGGGCCCTCGGGGCCGCGCACCAGGTCGTCGTCTGCGTCGGCATCGTCGCGGCCATGCTCGCAGGCCTGCCCTACGAGAAAGCAGGCAGCGGCGGAGGAGGAGGAAAGAGCGACAAAACGGTCTTTTTCGTTTCCGTTTTTGCGAAGAAAATCGAGCCGTGGCGCGTCGCCCTCGCCGCCGGCGCGCTGCCCGCTTTGCTGCTCGCGCTCGTCTCCTCGAGCTTGGCCCCGGAGTCCCCCTCGTGGCTGGCCTTTGTCGGCCGCAGGGACGACGCGGCGATCAGCCTGAAGAAGCTCAGGGGTGGAGGAGGAGGAATTGGGGGGAGCGGTTTGGAAGACGAAGAGGGAGGAGGAAGAAGAGTTTTCGCTCCTTCCTCGTCGTCGTCGTCGTCGTCGCCGCTCTCGTCGCCGTCGCCGGTGCCGGCAATGGAGGCGATGACCGATTCGGTCTCGCCTCTCTCCACGACCGCCCTGGCAGGAGGAGGAGCAGGAGGAGTCGGAGGCACCAAACCCTTGCTGAGGACCACCTCGAACGGCGGGACGCCGCTGACGCCGAGGAGGGGTCACGGCACAGGCGTCGAGGACTTTGCGAGCTCGCTCGAGGCGTTCCACAGCAACAATGTTAACGACGGCGACGACCACCACCGGCGGACGCCGCCGCCGCCGTCGGCTCTGACCTCGACCTCGAACGCGCCTTCTTCTTCTTCTTCTTTTTCTTCTACAGCAAACCCCGCGCTCCTCCTGGCCTCTGCCCGCAGCCACCCGATCCCCCTCCTCTCTTCCTCCGCAACAGGAGCAGGAGCAGGAACAGGAGGATCAGGAGCAGGAGGAGGAACAGCAGGAGCGACGGGGACGGGAGGAGCCAACGGCGCTTCCTCTTCGAACAACAACAACTCTTCATCTTCGACGACGGGAGGGGGCCTGCTGCAGCTGCTCAGGGCCCACCGCCGCGCTGTCTCCCTCGCCCTGGGCCTCGCCCTCGCGCAGCAGGCCTCCGGGATAAACACGGTGGTCCTCTACTCCACTTCCGTGCTCGCCGCTGCCGGCTCCTCCCGCCCTATTCTCGCGGGAGCCGGCGTGGCTTCTCTCAACGCCGTCGCCTCGGCGGTGTCTGCGGCGGCGGCGGATAGGGTCGGGAGGAGGCCGCTGCTGCTGGGGTCGTACTCGGCGATGGCGCTCTCGCTCGCGCTGCTCTCGGCTTCGCCGCACTTCCCCCAGGTCCGTTCTCTCGCTGTCGGCCCGATCGTCGCCGTCGTCGCTCTTTTACTTTATGTCGCGGCCTTCGCGGCCGGGGCCGGGCCGATCACATGGCTGTACATGGCCGAGGTCCTCCCCGAAGAGGCCCAGGGCGGCGCCGGCTCGCTCGCGGCGGCGGGCAACTGGCTAGCCAACTTGCTAGTCGGGTCGACTTTCCCGGTTTTACTAGCCAAGACCGGCGTCACGGGCGCGTACGGCCTTTATGCGGTTTTGAACGTGGTCTGCTTGTTCTTCGTGAGGGCGAGGGTGGTGGAGACGGCGAGGAGGCCGCTGGCAGAGGCGAGGGCGGCGGTCGCAAACGGCTAGTTTTCTCTTTTTTAAACTTTCCCCATTTTTTTGCTAGAGAAAAAAAGAGTGAAACGTTTCGTTTCCTTTTTTTTTCTTTCTACTATTCCTTTTTTTTCATCTGATCAGTCCCCCCGTCCCGAAGCTAAAAAACGAAGTGGAGGGTGAAGCAGCATCAACGCGCGCGCGCGCTTACCCCACGAAAGAGAGAGAGAGAGAGAGAAGCAAAAAACAACAACAACAACAACGAAGACAAAAAAAAGAAACTTTTTCCGCTTTCTTCTTCCTCTTCTGTCCCTCTGTCCTCTGTCCCCCCCACTCCCCTTCCTGTTCCTGTCAAATCATCATGCTCTTAGTTCTCACAAAGCAACATGAGTGGACTTCACAAAAGAAAAGAGAAAAGAAACGCGCCTGCGCGGGAGGAAAAAGAGAGAGAAAAGAGAGAGAGAGAGGAAGAGAGAGAATGACCTCGACGTCGAAAAAAAAAACCTCGGCGAGTTTCTCTTCTCTTTTTCCTCTTTTTTTCTCCCCCCCTCACTCGAAAAAAAGAAAAAATCAGAGAGGTCTACGATTCTAGGGCTGAATCAGCCAGCGTGAACGCAGACAGAATCAAGGCTCACGTGAGGGGCTCCCACAACCTTCCTCTCTGAACTTCCTGTTTTTTCTTTTTCGTTTCTTTTTCTTTTTCTTTTTTCCTCAACTCCATCTGTCGCGTCCCCCCCCGAATCGCGCGCATCGCTCCTTCACAATGACAATTCCGGACGTGGGTTGCATCTTCGAGGCACGATGGTGAGTCTCTGGTGTGGTTTTGGGAGACGCGAAGGCGTGGAGGCGATGCGGGAGAGGCTGCTGCGGGACAGCAGCGAAGAGCCGAGCGAAAAGATCTTTTCGAGAGCGCGACAAACGAGGAAAAAAAACCTCTTCAATCCTCAAACCCCTGCGCGCTCTTCAGGGCTTCTTTTGCTCTGATTCTTTCGCGATATGATAGATGATGTCGTGGATGGGAGGAGGTCGAAATTGGGGAACGTGGAGATGCGATTACGAACGTCGATTCGGCGGCGGCGGTTGGAAGGAGCACCACAGAAAAGAGAAAGAAAGAAAGAAAGATCGCTCCGGCAAGTCACCTGACCATCCATCAACTTTATTTTTTTCCTTCCCCCCTCTTTGTCGCAGGTACGGAGGAGCCAAGGGCCGGCCTTTCTCCACGGCCAGGGATCGGAACGTCGGCGGTCGAGAACCTGAGGGCAGAACCGAAGGAGAATGCGGCGAGCGGAAGGAGCCGGAGGCTGTCGAATTCGCGAAGAAGCAGACGGCGCGAGAGGCGGCGGCGGCGGCGGCGGCGGCGTCGGCGAGCTCCGAGCGGCGTACGCCGCCCTCGACCGGGCTCCTCGCCGCTGACGACGAAGTACAAAATCGCGAAGAAGAGTCGTCTCCCTCTCGTGCTCCTCCCGAGGATGAGCTCGGCTCCCTCGTCGTCGACTTCTCCTCGGCGTCGGCTGGGGTCTCCAGCTGGCTCCAGGAGCAGGAGGAGCGCAGGAGGCACCGCGAGGCCGTGGAGGCGGCGAGGAGGGGCCAAGGGCAAGGGCTCGCGGAGTTTGCAGCCCGGACCGTCGAAGCGGCGGCCAACGCAGCCGAAAAAATCGAAATCGCCGAAAACGACGACGACGCCGACGACGCCGACCACGCCGACGGCGCCGACGGCGACTTCCCTTCGTTCCCCGAGGGAGACCTCTCCGAGCAGCGCCGCCGCAACTCGACCGGCACCTACCGCAGGAACAGCCTGGGACCCGAAGAGAGGCAGCATCAGCCTTCTGCCTTCAACCCGACAGCCTATCTAATGCAGAACCTGCTCAGAGCGGCCGCGGCGCAAAAGGTGGAAGAGAGGAAGGAAGAAGAAGAAGAAGAAGAAGAAGAGAAGACTTCTCCTTCTCCTCTCCTCAAGTCCCCCGCGGCCGCTTCCCTCCCCTGCCCGGCCCCCGGACCGACCAAGAGGCAGGTCCTCGCGAGCACCCCGACGACGCTGCTCCCTCCCCGGACCGGAGGAGGGAGAGGCAAAGCGGCGGCAGCAGCGGGAACGACAGCGGCGGCGGCTTCCTCCTCTTGGGTCTCGAAGGCGACGACGGCGGCGACAACAGGAGCCACCGCCGGCGGCGCTCTCTCGTCGAACGCCACCTCGACTCGCGTTTCGGGTTCCTGGGGCCCCGAGGGGCAGATGCCGCTGTCTCCATCTCCTCCTCCTTCAGGAGGGCGCCGCCGCAACGCCGTCGACGCTGGAAGAGGGGCGCGCCCGCTCTCGGCGCTGCCCGCTGACCCGAGCGAGAGGAAAAAGGACGAGGATGAAGACAACGAAGAAGAGGACGAAGAAGAGGATGACTCTCCTCCTCGTCCTCCTCCTCCTTCGTCGTCGAGGGCAATCGCGCCGCTGCTGCAGGCCTCGGCCGCCGCGACCTGCCCGCCGGCGCTCCTGAGCGGAGTCCCGAGGAGGAAGGGGAGGGGGAGCCAACAGCAGCAGGAACCGCAGCAGCAGCTGCAGCTGCAGCAGCAGCAGCAGCGCTCGGCGGCGACGGCGACGGCGACGACGGCGACAGCTCCCGCCGCCGCCCCCGCTTCGAGCGAGCAGCAACAGCCTCTGGGCTCGTGGGCGGGCCGCGTCTTCGTCTTCGCCGACAACGCGCCGTTCGCCGCGCCTCCTCCCGCAGCCCCTGCCTCCCCTGCCCCTGCCCCCCGCGCGCCCGTGTCCGACGACGACAACTGCGACGGAGGAGAGGGGAGCTGCCACAGCGGCAACAGCGGCAACAGCGGCCGCAGCAGCTTCTCAAACGAGGCGTCTGCTGCCTTCGACTGCCGCGTCACAAACCTCCCTCTGCACCCCCTCTCCCCCGCCCGGCCCTCCCCAGGCCTGACCCTCGACGGCGCCCTGACCCCGACGCAGCCCTCCTCTGTCGCAGGAGGAGCAGGAGAAGGGGAAGGAGAAGGGGAAGAAGAATCCCGGAGCAGCAGGGATTGGGCCCGCACTTTCTTGCGGAGGTGGACCCGGGTCCGGGCGCGCGCGCAGCTGCAGGCGCGCGGCGTCGTCATCGCCTCGCCGGCCTCTCCCCCGCTTCTTCCCCCTCCGGCGAGCGAGCACGCCGGAAACGTCGTCGCTGCTGCTGTTGCTGCTCCGGTCGCTCCGCCGCCGACGCAGGAGGAGGCAGCGCCCGTCGTCGTCGTCGCCGTCGAGGGAGCAGCGGGAGAGGCGGCCGGAACGAGGACCGACCCCGCCGCCGCCGCGGCGGAGCTCGCGCGAAGGCTCGAGCGGCGCGCCCGCCGCAGGGCCGACGACCTCCTCGTCAACGACTGGGAGACCCTGAACAACAGCAGCAGCAACAACAGAGACGAAGACGGAGGAGCAGGAGGAGAGAGCTCGAGGCCCCCGCGAGGGGGGATGCGGCCTGACCCGTCGCTGTCGACGCTGCTGCTTGCCGACGACGTCGTCGCATGAACGAAAACTCTTTTCCCATCAAGTTTTGAAACACCCCCCGCCCCTCCGCTACAACACCAGCAACAACAACATCATCATCATCAACAACAACATCATCATCATCAACAACAACAACAACACCAGCAGCAGCAGCAACAACAACAACAACAACACTTTCGGATCAGATTTTAGAAAAAAAACAAAACTTATAAAAAAACACTTCACTTCAAACCAAATACATTTTTTATTTTTCTTTTTTAACTTTTTTCTCTTCCGGAACTTTTCCTTCCCCCATCAATTCATCCCTTTCCCTCCTTCCCTTCCCGCGCGCTGCATGCACACACGCACTCACATTCGAACCTCCAACCAACGTCGTATCCTCTCCGTTTTCCTGAAAAAAATAGAATGCGGGGGGGCGGCAAGCAATTTTCTTCTTTTTCTTCTCGACCTTTTTTCCGGCTCTGCCCTAAGAAAGAGAAAACCCCCTCTCCTCTCCTCCCCACCTCTTCTCCCTTGCGCACCACTCTTTTTTTCTTCTTCTTCTTCCTGCTGTTTCACCTCTCTCTCCAAAAAAACAAAAGCGAGACTTGTAATAAAAAAGAGAACCTCCCTTATCTCGGCTGCGTTACAATTTTTAGTGGAAAGGAAAAAAAAACCAAAAACGAAAACTTTTTTAATCTCTCCCTTTGGGAGGAGGAGGAAGCGTCGCGGAGGAGCTGCCCCCCCCGTCGCCGCTCTTGCTGCTGCCACTGCTGGTGCTGCTGCCTCTCCGCCCACCGCTGACGACCAGCGGGGGTCTGCCCGCGGCGCGGCCGGGGCGTACGGGAGGAGCGACGGCCGTTGCCGCCGTTGCCGTCGCCGCGGCAGCTTCTGCCGCGGCGGGAGGCGCTGCGGCAGCAGCAGCTCCGTTCCCTCTGCCCCCCGCTGCTCCCCGCTCCGGGGAGTCCCATCCGTCGTTCTTCCCCCAGGCCCAGTCCCTCGGAGGCGAGCGGTGGTTGGCGGCGTTCGCAACAGCGCCGGCGCCGGAGAGACGCGAAGAAGAAGTCGAGGCCCTTCCGTTGTTGCTGCTGCCGCTTCCGCCTCCGTTTCCTCCCCCGAGCGCAAAGTAGCAGAGGCAGCCCGCCAGGGCCGCGAGGGCCACTCCGGAGAGCAGGCGCGCTCCCGGGCTCGTCCCGTGCCAGGCGCCGCGGGCGGAGTCGGAGAAGGCCGCGACGCGGGAGGGAGAGGAAGAAGAAGAGGTCTCTTCGTGTCTCTTTGCGGCCGCCGCGACCGCCGCCGCCGTCGCCGCCTTGGCTGCTTGAGGGTGAGTCGAAGAAGAGCCAGCAGCAGCGTCGTTCTTCGCGGCCGTCGCCGCGGTGGCTGCGGCGACGATCGAGGCCGCGGCGGCGGGGGGCTTGTCCCTGGGAGGAGAGGCCGCCGCCGCCGCCGCGGCTGCTTCCTTTGCCGCGGCAAGCTTCTCCCTCTCGGCAAGAGCAGCAGCGGCGACGGAAGAAGAAGAAGAAGCTCCCGCCGCGCGCCCCTCTTCGCCGCGGAAAGCAGGGGAGGAGGAAGAAGAAGACGACGAGAACAAAGGCTTCGAAGAAGAAGAAGAAGAAGCGCGGAGAGGAGAAGAAACCCCGCTGCCGCTTCCGCTCCCCCCGCGGCGCCTCCCGGAGAGCAAGGCCTCTTCCTCCTCCTCCGCTCTCTCCGCCTCTTCTCGGTCCTCTCTCACCGCTCTCTCCGCTTCCGCGTCCAAGAACGCGTCCTCGTCCTCCCGCGACAGCGAGGAGTAGCCGTCGTCGAAGGCGTCGTCTTCATCGTCGTCGAAGTAGCGGGAAGAGGAGGAGGAAGAGAGAGAAGAGGAATAGGAAGGGCGGCCGTTGCCGCGAGAAAGAGAAGAAGAAGCACCGACGCCGCTGCCGCTTCCGCTTCTGCCCCTGCTCTTGCTGCCTCCGCTCGAGCTCCTCAGCGCGCTCTCCAGGTCGAGGGCGGCGAGCTCGTCCTCCTTCTCCTCCGCGAAGAACGCAGCCCTCTCGCGGGCCCTGGCCGCGGCGCCGCGCTTGGCTCCGCCGAGGTCGCTGTCGGAAGAGGAAGAGGAAGAGCTCTTTCCGCCGGCGAGAGCGTTCGACGACGACGAAGAAGAGAGTGAAGAAGAAGGAAGCGAAGAAGAAGAAGCGGGGTGCAGCAGAGAGTCCGCCTCCGCGTCTGCCCTGTCCCCGTCCCTGGCCGTCTCCAGGAGGGCGTCCTCGAGCGAGAGGTCGTCGGCGCTGCGCAGGGGCGCGGCGAGGGAGGCGGCGGCAGCAGCAGCGGCGTCGGAGGAAGGAACAGAGGAAGAAGTCAAGGAAGAAGGGAGGAGGGAGTCCGCCTCCTCCTGCCTGTCGAGCGCGGCCAGGGCCGCGGCGTTGGCGAAGGCGGTGGGCTTGGCCGCGGAGGAGGCGGGGAGAGGCTCGGAGGCGGCGACGGCGACAACCGGGGCCGGGGTCTCCAGAGCAGCAGCAGCGGCGGGAGGAGGCAGAGGTGGAGTTTCGGCGACGACGACGGGCGCGACTGCGGCAGTGGCGGCGACGACCTCCGTCGGCTTCGTCACGGCTGGAGCCTGCGGAACGACGGGCGCCGCGGCGTCCGCGACCGGAGCAACTGGAGCGACCGGGTCCGCCGCAGCGACAGCCGCGGTCGTGGGCTCGACTGCCGCGACGGGGGCGGGCTCCTGGCGCAGGGCCCGGCGAGGACTGAAAGCAGCATTGTCGCCGATCGTCGTCGTCGTCGTCGCGCCGACGACCGAGGCAACCCCGAGGAGGGAAACCGCCAGCAGCAGCGCCAGGAGCAGGGAGACCCCCGCGAGGGGGACGGCGCGTCGTCTCTGTGGCGCCATCGGAATAATCAAGGCAGGAGAGGCCCCCACGGAAGAGAGAGAGAGAGAGAGTCTTGCGAAGAGGAAGAATCGAAATTTGAAATGGTTTTCTTTCAAAATTTGGCTTCCAATCTTGAAATTTTGTTTTCGAATCCAAAAAAAAAAAGCAGAACTTCAGCTCAGCTCTCAAAGACTCTCAAACTCCTCCTCCAAAAACCCCAGCTTCAGGTGCTCCCCGATCTCGTCCACCCTCTCCCCGCCCGCCTGCCTCCTGTACAGGTCCACGGACGCCCTCTGGATGGCCGTGGCTCGCGGGATCCTCCGCCGCTCGTAGCGACGGAGCAGCGAGGCGTCGAGCTCGACTTCTTCCTGACCTGTTTCTTCTTCTTCTTTTTCGTTGTCGTCGTCACCTTTTTTCTCTCTCTTCTTCTTCAACTCGTGCCCGAGCGCCAGGGCATCTTCAAAGGCCGCCGCCGACCCCTGCCCGAGCATGGGCGTGCCCAGGTGGGCGGCGTCCCCGACTAGCGTCACCCGACCCAGGCCCCAGGGAAGCTTTTCGTCGGCCTCCCTGAAGTAGATGCCGTGCTCTGCAATCTGCCCCGGGTCCGTCGCCGTGATCGCTTTGGTCAAGAAGTCGGGCCAGCCCTCTCCGAGGGCCTCCAGCGCCCTTTCGATCTTTTTCTTGGAGGAGGAAGCACTGCTGCTGCTACTGCTGCTGCTCGTGGTGTCTGCGACGTAGTGCAGTTTTGAAGAGAGCTCCGGGAGCCTCTCTGCCGGGAAGCGGCTGAAGACTTGCCAGACGAGTGACAGTTCTTCTTGTTTTTCCTCTCCTTCTTTTTCTAATTCTCCTCCTCCTTTTTTTAACTTTCCGCTTCTTTCCGGCGGCAGCAGCAGCAGCTTCGACGCCGGGACAGGGTAGGTCGCCACGCGGGGCGAGCCCGGGTCCGACGGGTCCCCTACGAAGGCGCACCAGCCCCATTCTTGGCGCTCCCAGAAGGCGGGCATCGGAGAGAGCGTGCCCCTCCAGGCCGCGTTGCCCGAAAAGAGGGGGTCGTCGTCGTCGGTTTCGTTGTTTTCGCCGCCGCCGCCGTCGGTAGTTCTATCGCTGTCGTCGTTTCCTTTTCCACCTCTCCCGTCGTCGTCGCCGTTTCGACCTCCCTTCTTCCTGATCTCCCTCACGATCTGGGAGCGGACCCGGGAGCGGGAGCCGTCGGCTCCAACGACGAGCCTAGCCCTTTGCTCCTCCTTTTCGGAACCTTCCTTCGAAGCGGAAGCGGAAGCAGCAGAGGAAGCGGAAGCAGCAGCAGAAGAAGAGAAGAAAAGCTTGACAAATCCTTCTTCCTCTCCTCCTTCCTCTTCCACCTCCTCAAACCCTTCGAATGCCCTCCCCAGAACCAGCTCCACCCCCACCTCCTCTGCTCTCAGAGCCAGAGTCCTCCTCAGGGCGTGCCAGGTGCAGACGGAGGAAGGGCCGATGTGAGCAGCTCTATCCGCTCTCCGACTCTCTGAGTCCTCGAAGATCACTTTGCCATCTTTGGACTCGAACCTCACCCCTTTCGTCCCCAGGTCCAGGCCCCTGACCTGCTCGCAGAGCTGCGGGTCGATGGCTCGCAGCGCCTTGACGCCGTTGGGGACAACGGCCAGCACCGCCCCGCGGGGAGGGTCGAGCGCCGGAGAGCGCTCGAAGACGGCGACGCGGAGTTTGGGTCGAGCGAGCTTGGCGGCGACGGCGGCCGCCAGCCCGCCCGGGCCGCCTCCGACGACGGCGATATCGATCATTTTCATGATGATGTTGTTGTTGTTTTGGAGAGGTTGGTGGCGGAAGGAAGGAAGGAAGGGGGGGGGGAGAACGAGGGGGGAGAGGGAGGTCGAGGAGGTCGAGGAGGGATCGACGAGATCGATTGCGAAAATGTTTTTCTTTCTCTCTTTTCAACTCTCGCTCGCTCTCTCTTTCGCCCTTCGCTTCTCCGAATTGGCTCGGGGAACGAAGAACAAGATCGAGATCGCACGCGTCAGAGCGTTGAGAAGTGAAGGCGATCACGGGAGTCTTTCAAGGGAAGAACTCGAAAGAGAGGGATGATGGAAAAAAAGAGAGCGAGTGAGTTAGTGACCAAGCCAAGCCAGCGTCTGAAAAACTATTTTTCGCTTCACACATCGAAAATCATCGGTCGATGCCTTCGCCCTCATTGCTCCCGCTGCTCCTCTTCCTCGCCGCCGTCGCCGCCTACCTCGTCCTCCCGCCCGCGGCGCTGCTCACGTGGTCCGTCTCGGTCCCGCTCTGCGCGCTGGCGGCGACCGCGGTGGCGTGGCGCTGAAGGAAAACAGAAGGAAGAGAGAGAAAGCAGAAGGAGAAGAAGGAGCGATGATGGACGATGATCGCAACGCCAAAAACACCGGCGCCGGCGCTGCCTCTGCTCCCCCCTCCTCCTCTGACGCCTGGCGCTTCGACTACCGCCTGACCGGCTGGGCCCGCGAGGCGCACGAGGCCTCGATCTACTGCGTGGCGTTCTTTCCCTCGGGAAAGGAAAGGGAGGAAAAGCACCGCGGAGGAGGAGGAGACGCGGGGGAGAAGGAGGAAGAAGGGGACGAGGAAGAAGAGGAAGAAAACGAGTTCCCTCTCGAGCGCGTCTTCGCTTCCGTCGGCAGCAGGCGCATCACGGTCTACCTCGCGCCCTCCCTGCGCGCCGCCGAGGCCGCCGATGAATCCGCCGCCAAGGAGCAAGAGCGAGAAGGAGGACAAGAAGGAGAAGGAGGAGCTGAAGAAGAAGAGCGGCGCCGCCTCTCGCTCCTGCAGCGGCGGCTGCCCTTCTCCGTGCTCCAAACCTATTTGGACGCCGCCGCCGACGAGGAGTTTTACGTGTGCAGGTGGGCGCTCAGGCCCGCGGAGAAGAAGCGAAGGGGCAGCAGCAGCAGCAGCAGCAGCAAGAAGAAGAGCAAGAGCAAGAGCAAGAAAGGCAAGAAAGGCGAGAAAAGAAACCCGACTCCTGCGCTCCCCTTGCTCCTCGCCGGCGGCAAGCGCGGCGTCCTCCGCGTCATCGACCCGAAGCTCGGGGGCCTCTCCTGGACGGCGCGAGGACACGGGGGCTCCATCAACGACATCGCCGTGCACCCTTCGAGGCCGGGCCTGGCCCTCACCGCCTCCAGGGACCAGTCTGTGCGGCTGTGGAACCTGGAGTCGAGGTGCTGCGTCGCCCAGTTTGCCGGCGGCGACGGCGCGCACGTGGCCGAGGTCCTCTCCGTCGACTGGCACCCCCTCGACCCCTTTGTCTTCGCTTCTTCGGGCTACGACTCCAGCGTGAAAGTATGGAGCCTGGAAGGGGTGAAGGAGGCGGTGGAGGCGAGCTTCGGGCACCGGAGGAAGAGGGGGTCGGAAGGTGGAGAGGAAGAGGAGGAGGAGCAGGAGGAGGAAGAGCTCGACGACGACAACGACGCCGCCGACGACGGAAAAGAACTCGAGCGAGATTCGGACTCTGCCCCCTTCGCGCCCCGCGTCGTCCCCTCCCCGCGCTTCTCCTCCCAGAGGGTCCACAGCAGGGTCGCTGACTGCGTTCGCTGGCTGGGGCCCGGGGTCCTGCTGAGCAAGACGGTGGACGACAGGGTGCTGGCCTGGTCTGTGGCCGGGATCGAGGGTTTGGCGTGC
>Ga0210003_1003959_pt1 | contig 11836 bp, 12 predicted proteins | sample LantaG_FD_182804 | JGI IMG/M metagenome (GOLD analysis project Ga0210003, IMG submission 182804) | Deep subsurface microbial communities from Baltic Sea to uncover new lineages of life (NeLLi) - Landsort_02402 metaG (SPAdes) (version 2) | ecosystem: Environmental > Aquatic > Marine > Oceanic >...
TATTGGTAAGCTTATAGGGGGATGGCCTGGCTTTGATGAGGGACTTTTCAAGGAAGCAAATTTAGAGATTATGGAGAGCACCGACTGGGCAATGAGGGCAGGGATTTTACCTATCTATATAAAGGATATAAACCCAGAGCTAGCTACCGATTTATACTTCAAGATAGCTGGTGAGATAAGTCCATTTTATGAACATGTGATAAGAATAGTCAGCGTACCAGTAGCGGGAGAGTTCAGAAATCTGAGGATAGTCTCCTATTCCAGGAGTGTTGCCCCTCCCAAGCTAGAGGAGATAGTTTCTCCTCCGGGTGTTCTTGATTTACAAGTGGGCAATACATGCTATGTTGCTTTTGCTTTTGACTACCGTGGTCCCAAAATTACTAAACCCGTTCGAGTTGCTATTGGTAAGCTTGTAGGGGGATGGCCTGGCTTTGATGAGGGACTTTTCAAGGAAGCAAATTTAGAGATTATGGAGAGCACCGACTGGGCAGTGAGGGCAGGGATTTTACCTATCTATATAAAGGATATAAACCCAGAGCTAGCTACCGATTTATACTTCAAGATAGCTGGTGAGATAAGTCCATTTTATGAGCATGTGATAAGAATAGCCGGTGCCCCAGTAGAGGAATTTAGCGATTTGAAGATTTTTGACTATACTAAAGTTGTCAAAAGGGGTGATATCTGCAAGGTTAGAAACAGTTTCTGGTATGTTGGGCCATCAACAAGTAGAATACTTCACAGTGCTTTGTGGGTATGGAGCTGGTTCGATCCTCATAATGAAGCAGCTATTGCCGAAATGAAAATTGATATGCCTTCTACTCCAATAAAAAAACAATATTTCGTTGACCTTAATATTACTACCCGCAGTGGAATGGACATAAGGAAATATGGATTATACAGTAAGATTGATGTTGTCATTCCAGAGTTAATAAGTCCCTACTATGAGGATGTTGTGGAACTTGTTGAGGAGGTACCGGTGGGCATCAGCTTCCAGGTTGGTGTGGCTGGTACCCCGGCTGGCTGGGCTGGCTACGACCGATGGATGTGTGCCTACTTTGACCCGGGAATCAATAAATTTGTTGGCGATCAGCAGTGGCACATGATAACTGAGTATGTGACCTTTAGCGGTGTCCGATCTGGTGGATACCTTGCGGCATGGGTGCTGAGGACATCCGACCCTAGCGTATGTTCCCCACAGTATAACAGCGGTGCTTTTTACTCATTTGATGGCCGAAAATACCTGTTCAATATTGTAGAGGGGGTGGTTTACGAAGTTGCCTAATGAAGAATTTGAGAGACTGAAAGAAGCCCTTAAGAAAGCTCCGACACCAGAGGCTCGTAAGGAAGCTGCCGAAGCCATGAGGCGATATAACCTGTCTAGAAGAGGCAAGGGTAGCCGGCCCACCCTGGTCAGCCTGGGCATGGGTAAGACATACCCCAATGCTATCCCCTTAGAGAAAATCCCAGACGAAATAGAAAAAAACCCTGAATTCTATGAGCTGATGAAAAGAATTGTGGAGTGATGCCGACAGTATTGGCTATGGCCGACTATGATTTACCCACTCGTTCAGCCAGTGGCTTTATCTTGAGGTATATAGCGCCGAGAATGGAGCCGGTAGCCTTGTTTTCTTTTCTTGACAGAAGGTTGCCCTTTCAACTCTTCGCCCCACAAGCGGATGTAATTATTGGCATGGGCCACGGCGAACCAGACATCTTCGGCGGCCAGAATGACTCGGTGATTCTTGAGGTAGGTAAATATGATCCCAAGGAGGTTAATGGTAAAGTAATAAAGCTACTGGCGTGTCAATGTGGAGTGGAGCTTTGTCCCGACATGGTTGGCAATGGGGCTTTTTGCGCCCTTGGCTACAAGGATGATTATATCTGGGTTATGGATGCTGACCTCGCCTCGATTCCCTGGTCTGACGAGATGGCCAACGCCTGCCTTGGCCCGGTGATTGATGGCATAAATGTTTTGCTGGATGGGGAGGAGTCTCAGAAGGCATTAGATACTGAGCTTTTAGGCTACTCAATTAACGCCGAGGTAGAGGAAGATGAACTGATAAGGTCATGTATAGAGTTCAACAGGAAAAACGCTGTGTTATTCGGTAATGGGGATGCCCGGATAAGGGCGAGGCCTAAGATTTCTTTGCCCTTGCCACCGCCACCCTTGATACTTCCACTAATAGCTTGACAAAAAAAGATATTGGGGCTAGATTAAAAGGGAGAATGGTGTCTACTTGACAATTAGGAGGTGGCTTATCAGGAGGTGCTTGACAATTAAACAGGTATATGCCTAATATAATATAGTATAAATTTAATATAGGTAAGCAATAAACGGGGGTGTAAACCCCTTTATTTATTGCTTACAAAAAACGGGGGTGCAACCTTCTTTATAAGGTTTACGGCACCCCCGTTTCTTTTTAAGAGGGTTGTACCCCCCAAGAGGAGGTAAATATGGTAGGAAAAATGCCAGACCCTAAAGTACTTGTAGATTCCGTCGCTGACGGTGCCGTGGAGCTGGCCGAGGCACCGGTGAGATTGGCCCAGAATGAAGCTATCGTAGCTGAGAGATTTGCAACTAATGTCAAGGCCAATATGGATGACTTCAAGAGCCGAATGCCTGATGACCCATCGGCAATAGTTGATTGTGCTATTAAAGGAGTGGGGCAGACGGTAAATGCTGGTATTGGTGCAGTTGAGGGCTTTGGCCTCGCAGTGATGGAAACCTTTGGTGCCGTCCAAAGCCAGATTAAGAGAGTAACAGATTAAGGAGGAGCAATATGGCTAAGAATGTCAAAGACCTTTTAGTAGAAGCTGCAAAATTTCCAGCAGCGGTAGAGGCAAGGCTACCCCAGGGGGCACCGCCAATCTCAACAACGCTGGTGGATATAACCGCAAGACTCCCGGTGGTTCCCGACTTCCCAATGGAGGTACCGAACCTGCCGGCACCGCCGGTGCTACCCGAGTTGCCAGTACCGCCATCCCCACCAGTGGGTGAGGTCGGCGCTGGACTTAAACCGTATGTCTCCGGAGTTCAGCTTTCACCGGTAAGGCAGGTAATCATCCCATCCCCATTTGTCGGGGTAGTTCCAGAAGTAGTAACAAGGAGGGGAATGTAAATGTACGCTTCAGTAGTAGAGACAGTAAAGGCGGCTGGCCTTTATAAGCAGACGGGGCGAATCGAGGAACAAATACTAAAGACTATTGCCCCCAATGGCGAAGTCAAAGAGCACAAGATGGCCGAAATAGACAACCACGATTTGGTGGTAGCGGCCGATGAACTGGACATCGCTCTGAGCCTTGAAAACAATTTCATCCAGTCACTTTTTGCCAAGAACGCGGTGCTCATCCTAGGCACCATCAGGTGTGTCAATGTTGAGACCTCCTCTGGCTTCAAGGGTTCCGTTGGTGCCGGTAGGCAGCTGGATATGCTGCTCTTAAGAGCTCAGGAGTTCTACGACCCGGATAACGTAGGCGTGGCGAGGACAACCTGGGAGAGAGCAATTGCCAGCACTGGTAGCAAGTATCTCGTTGAAGGTAGTACCGCCGCTTCTAACCTGACTATGGACGATGATGAGGCCATAGTTATATTGGGCTTTACCAACTACGCCGAGGTTCCAGTTTGTAACGCACTACAGCTAACATACCTTAGCCAGGCTTACAATATCCAGAACCTGGATTTCGGTGTAGCTGACTACATGAACGAATATCCTGTTCTTGAGCTGAAGCAGCCGCTGGTTGTCTTCCCCAAGGAGACAATTAGGGCTCAGGTCTACTACTTTAACACCGGTACCGATTGGCTTCAGCCGGTTGGTGTCTGGATCAAGATGGCTGAGAACATGAGAGCATTGGCAACAAGCTAAGTTAAATAATACCGTAGGCTGACGGAAGTCGACGCCCCCCGGCTTGTCTGGGGGGAACTCAGCCAAAAGGAGATTTTATATGCCTGGACAATTAAAAACAAGAATTTATGCCCCCAGGGTAAAGGGCGACCTTGCCCTTGGGTTGGAGCCGAGCCGTATTAACGGTGCTGGCGAAAAGGCCTGGGCCAGGATGGACTTCCCGGGTATGAAACTGGCTGGCCAGTCCGACCAGTTAATCACAGAGCAAAGCATAACCCAGAAGTTTGAGATCGGTACCAGGAGAGTAGAGTACGGCCGTACTTTCCGCTATGCTAAGGCTGGAGGAGCTCTCACATGTCCGTTGAATGCCCGTATGTGTGCCAATGGCAACTGGCGACCTGGCTTCGGTGGCAGCTATGCTGGCGTGAATGGATTCTGGGGTTCACTAACAACACAGGCCACATTAGGGGACACTTCCCTCACCCTAAATGAGCAAACCTATACAACCGGAACTCTCCCCCGTGTCGCAAACTACTACAAGGATGCCTACCTCACTATCTTTGTCGCCCCCTTTAATACTCACTATATCGTGAAATCAGACTTAGGGACTGATACCGCCACCAAGATTTACCTCGACCATCCGATTTTACAGACGACCATACCCATCGCTAATCAAGTCGAGGTAAACCTCAGCCCCTATAGCAAGGTCATAGACGGTACCGGGGTAGAGAGGTACAAATCTTTTGTCGGCATGGCGCTACTTGAAATAACCAACGGCTGGTATTTCTGGCTGCAAACAGCAGGTCCTACCTGGATTCAGCCCTCAGGCTGGGTCGATGCCAGGTGCCCTGGTTGGACTGTCAACTACCGGGATATATACGCTCACATTGACGGCTCGATCGTATCAGCCTATGCCGCTGACCCATCCTCTGGCTTCCAGCGAGTAGGCTACTTACTATCAGCCACCGAGAGTGGCTATGGGGCTGCGTACATCATGCTTCAGCTGGATCAGTAATCCAGAAGGAGCATAAATAAAGGAGGTTAATAGTGAAATATAGAAACGACAAATGCTCATGTGGTTTTGACCTTTCATCGGCTGAACCAGGGCTCCATTATCGTCCCGGAGAGTATATTGGGCATTGTCCTTCGTGTCACGCCCCCCAACCTGTAGTAAAAGAGGTAGCTGAGCAGGTTGAACCGAGTGAGCCAGCCGAACCCGAGCCACCGGCTGAGCCAGTAGCTGAACCTGAAACCGAATAATAGTAAATAGTAAATAAGCTTACTCTCCTAGAGAGGAGAGAGACAAGGGAGGTGTAAGTTATGATTCAACTGTTGCCTATGCCTGAGGCCACAGTAACCCCGGGTGTACCAAAATACCTTCAGGAAGGGTACTTCGTCACCTTCACCGATAAGTGGCCGGATAGCCTTTCTTGGGTCAAGGGCAAATCGTTCGTTATTGAAAAAACGAACCAAGTCCCCTATGACCTACACTATATAATACCCAGCAACGACTACAGGGACGTCGACATATCCAACAGCTCCGATGGCGAGAAGATCTACCCCGAGAACACCAAGACCCTCTACCAGATAGGGGTTGGCTTCAAGCCAGCTAACCTGCTGTGCGAGCTTTTCATCCCGGCAGGCGAGTATAGCCAGCGCCTTGAGTATGCCTCAATGGTGCCTACTCTGAGTTCAAGCACACTGAAATATTTGGGCGCCTTCAAGCCCGAGGACACCCCATACGACGATAAGAGGCTGTTCTTCTATGCCGTCTACAAGCTTGAGCCGTTAATCATGAGGCTCTATGTGGATACCGGCATAGACTACGACAAGATCATTGCTGGCTTGTTGGTGAACAAGTGCTATATGAGACAGGTGGTACTGACACCCGAGCAGGCGAGGCATTCCGAGGTAATAAGATATTACTCCGAGCTGAGATGGTAGGAGGTAAAAGATGCCAAGTAGAGCAATAGCTATGGAATCAACAACAGTGGTCTTTGCCGCCGAGAAGTATAACGCCAAGATTATCCCTAATATTTTAACGATAGATAACTATAATGGGTCTCAGCCGGCTGTTATTTCCCTTCAGGACAGGTTTACCCCCTCGGTGACCAATGGTGTCCCATCGCCCAGCGTTAAAAAAATCAGCCGCCTCAAGACTACTGTGGACAATGGCGGACTAGAGATAATAGGCGATGCACTCAAGGATGTGGAGATACTGGGACAGGCTGAGGTAACCATTGGGACCATGGACTCAAGCTGCTTCGTGACTTTGGGGTACGATTTTGAGTAATTGGGGGCGATAACCCCTAGTTTAAATTGGTATTATTAGTAGAGGGAGAAGGGGGCTGAGCCTCTATCTCCCTTTTTAGCTAAAAGGAGAGGAAATAATGGCAAAACCAGGAATCTATGCGCCACCGGAAGTAACCACGCCAAGGCGAGCGCCCTGGGACCACGTTGAGGAGCTATGCAATAAGCTGGATCTGCTGATAGCCTTGATGGGTGGTGCCGTTCCAGCTCCACCGCCCGAGTGGCCCGGCTGGCAACCTGTGATAGATAAGCTGGATGAGATAAAGGAAGAGATTGCCAGCTTGCAGGTTTCAGTGAACGGTGTCTGGGAAGCCAAACCGGCTGTTGAAATCTTTAATGAGGCCATAAAGAGTGCTACCACTATCAGCAGTGCTATGGTTAGCTGGCAGAAGGGCAAGAGGTTGTTCCTCTTTGTCGACTCCTCTCTGAACCAGGACGCCCAGATACAGGTGGTGGGCAATATCAAGAACTCGGTGATCGGTAGCGTCAATATTAACGCCGCCCTTAACTGCGCCGCCAATAGCAAGATATCGGTGGGTATGGCCTGGGATGACTGGATGAACTATATAGGAGCCACTGTAACAACAATTGTCGCTCCAACATCTGGGACATTAACTATCTGGGCGGTGGTGCAGGAGTAGGAGTAAAGTGGGGAGAGTTTAGGCATGGCTTTAGGAGATATAACCTTAATTGACACTAGGACAATACTAGGCGAGGTATTTGGTCCTATAACATCTGTACACATATCGAGTGATGTTGTAGCTTGTGCTTATTCAAGGCTAGCAGGTGGATATCCAGTCAAGATAAGAACCTTCAACGTGGATAGTGCTGGGAATATATCTAGTGACATAGACAGCAAAACCATCTTCTACCCAAGTGGGCTCCAGAATGCCTACCACGTTGGAAACTTAGTAAAGATTGCTAGTGGTGTGTATGCTCTGACAGTCCACTTCAAGTACAGCCTTGATATAAGAGGGCTTGGTATAGCAACTATCAATATTGATGATGATGGGAACATAGCTGTCGATTGGATTGATACCCTTAATGTTAAACTAGGCGGCGGTTATGCGATTGCTTGGGCTTGGGTAGCAAACGACCTTCAAAGGATAGAGGGCTCCAATTACTATGCTATACCTTATCTATTTCAGTATTATACAGATGATTGGTATGAGTTTGCCATGGTTGCTACGGTCTCAATCGAGCCTGATGGCAGTATAGCTGGAGCTGTTGCCGACGAACTTAGCTTAGGAGCATTAATGCCTGCGGACTCTTCACCTAGCAACCTTTGCCATGTCTCTGGTGATGTATATGCACTAGCTTGGGCAAACAAGGTTTCCACTATAAATATAAGCTCAGGTGATGGAAGCATCAGTCTTATAACTACTAATACCGAAGTTTGGGAGGGTGCAAACCCTAAAATTGCTAATGCTGGGGGTGGGTTCTTTGCTATATCCTATAGTACAGGTGAATTTACTGGGGGTTACATTGTCTCCTTTACCATATCTGATGATGGCTTGTCAATTAGTGCCCCCATAAATAATATTCGTTGGTGCCTAACCAGGGGAATCTGTAGTTGCATGCTTAAATTGTTCGAGTCGGGTGGGTATGCGTACCTTGTCATAACTGCTGTGGATTACTCTTGGGATGGCCAAGTAAGAACATTCAGTTGTAGTCTTGATGATGGGAGCTTGGCTTTAGTTAGCCCATTGACAGAGTTCTATACCGGTGGTATACACCTCTTTGAAACGTACATAATTCTTGTTCATTCTAGTACTGAGGAGGTTTTCCTAATAGCTGGTCAATTAAATGATTATAATGGCTTACTCCGCTCATTAAGTATATATTCTCCAGCTGCAGTGACCCTAGCAACAGCAACCACTAATGCCGCCACTGCAGTTGGCTCTGGCGTGGGCACCCCCAACGGAACCCTTGACGACGATGGCGGGGAGGCCTGCGACTGTGGCTTCGAGTGGGGGGAAACGGATGCTTATGGAGAAACCACTCCTCCCCAGAGTAGAGAAATCGGGCAAACGTTCTCCTATGAGCTATCAGGGCTGGACCCAGACACTACCTACCACTTCAGGGCTTTTGCCACCAATAGTGCCGGGACAGGTTATGGCAGCGATGCTAATTTTACCACCAACCCGGTTAGCCCTAGCATTGTCACTCCTACCGTGACTACTGATGAACCCACTGTAGCAGAAGAGGTGTCAACCATTATTGGCACTCTAGTAAATAATGGCGGTGAGGACTGCGATTGTCACCTTGAGTGGGGCGGGACAACTGGCTACGGCAACCTAATAGAGATAGGGACTAAGACAACGGGTGAGACATTCTCCCAGCAGATAAGCGGGCTGACTCCTAATACCGAGTACCATTATAGGGCTTATGCTAAAAACCCGGTCGGGACGGGCTATGGGGTAGATAGGAAATTTACCACTAAGCAGAGGCCTGTAGTAAACTTCAGGCCGGTGGAGAACAGGTCATATGTCCTATCAAGGTGGGAATTGTAATAATTATTTTCTTAACAGGCAGGTGATAACATGACTGCGGTGGTGCAGGAGTAAAATGCCTTTTACGGCTATCCAGCAAACTATTTTAGCCCGAAATAAATACCGGACTGAGTTCTAGGTGGACGGTGCTAAAATATATTATATCTGACAGGAACAAGAGATTAGGTTTAGCATAGGAATGATATGTCTATTACAGCTACTAAACTAACTACTACTGGTTGGAATAAAACCCGGGCCGAGTTTCAAGTGGTCGGGGATAAGATATACTATGTCTGGTACGAGGATGATGGTGAGTGGCAGATATGGACAGGTTATTCCAACCTTGACGGCACAGGTTTTGTTGCTACTAAACAGACTATTACAGCCCGTGATAGCCAGTGGCCTCATCTACAGGTAGTTGGTAGCACTATATATTATGTATATTATGAATTTGACCCAAGTAATTTTTGCGACCAGATTTGGACAGCTACTTCAAACCTAGATGGTACAGGATGGACTCCTACCAAACAAACTTTAACAGTTACTCCTTTTCATAATAAATGGCCCAACATGCAAGTAGTTGGTAGCACTATATATTATGTATGGAATCAAGCCGATGGGGTTCAGCAACAGATTTGGACAGCTACTTCCAACCTTGATGGCACAGTATTTACACCTACACGACAAACCAATACTGGTTTTGGTAAGCTTGTTATTGAATTACAAGTGGTTGGTAGTAAAATATATTATACATGGTATGAGCATGATAATATTGTGTGGTTTCCTGTACCTCTTGGTCATACTCAAATTTGGACAGCTACTTCCAACCTTGACGGCACAGGGTGGACTTCTACGAAACAAACCAATACACCTTTTGATAAACCTGGGTCTCATCTACAAGTAGTCGATACAAAAATATACTATGTTTGGTATGAGCATGATGGTATTGGGGTCTATCAAATATGGACAGCGGTTGCTAATTTGGATGGGACTGGCTTTATACCCACGCAACAAACTACTACCGCTTCCGACAAGATTGCTCCTATGTTCCAAGTATTTGGTACCAGTATATATTACGCTTGGATTGAAACCGATGGTGTTAATAATCAAATATGGTCAGCGATATCTAATTTGGATGGCACGAACTTTACTGAAGAAATGCAAACTACCACAGCCTTTACTAAAATGTATGTTGAACTCCAGGTTGATACTATATACCATGTGTGGGCTGAATTAGATGCTGGTGGAAAGCGCCAACTGTGGATGGGTACTGGTGTTAATTTTCCAACTGTATCCACATTATCAGCAACTGCGGTCGGCTCTGGTGTGGGCACCCCTAACGGGACACTGGACGACGACGGCGGAGAGGCCTGCGATTGCGGCTTCGAGTGGGGGGAAACGGATGCTTATGGAGAAACCACTCCTCCCCAGAGTAGAGAAATCGGGCAAACGTTCTCCTATGAGCTATCAGGGCTGGACCCAGACACTACCTACCACTTCAGGGCTTTTGCCACCAATAGTGCCGGGACAGGTTATGGCAGCGATGCTAATTTTACCACCAACCCGGTTAGCCCTAGCATTGTCACTCCTACCGTGACTACTGATGAACCCACTGTAGCAGAAGAGGTGTCAACCATTATTGGCACTCTAGTAAATAATGGCGGTGAGGACTGCGATTGTCACCTTGAGTGGGGCGGGACAACTGGCTACGGCAACCTAATAGAGATAGGGACTAAGACAACGGGTGAGACATTCTCCCAGCAGATAAGCGGGCTGACTCCTAATACCGAGTACCATTATAGGGCTTATGCTAAAAACCCGGTCGGGACGGGCTATGGGGTAGATAGGAAATTTACCACTAAGCAGAGGCCTGTAGTAAACTTCAGGCCGGTGGAGAACAGGTCATATGTCCTATCAAGGTGGGAATTGTAATAAGTATTTTCTTAACAGGCAGGTGATAACATGACTAATGAAGGACACGCCCTAGCAAGAGACGAGTTGGTTAGAACACTAACTGCCTATACCGGTATAACGACTTCTGACGGCGAATCCGATTACTCATCCCTGATAGATAGCAAGCTAATTGGCAAAAATGATTTTCTTACTGGCAAGAGCATCCTCATTCTATCAGGTGACGCCCTGTATGAAACGATAGGGATAAGCTCCTTCAACTCAGCCACTGGTGAAATTACCTTTGGCGGCTCACTAAGCTGCCAGATAGTGGCTGGAATTATCTTTAGGGTGCTTAATACCCTGCCCGAGTCAGTCCATATTACCTCGGGTCTTATCACCATGGAGGGCTACGACTACGTTTCCGGAGAGTACCGAAAGGTGGCCGTAAACGAGTCGGGGCAGTTGGAGGTGAAAGTTGAGATTACCGACATTGTCCAGGCTAAGATATCGGGCCAGAGGGTCAGAATAGAGGGCTACGACTACGAATCTGGTGAGTGGCGGCAGGTAGCTGTAAGCGAGTCGGGCATGCTACTCACCGACGTTGAGGTCCAGGTTTCATCTGGTCTCAATGTAATAGTTGAGTCAGGACTGTACTTAGCCTCTGGTCTGGGCGTTTCCATATCCGGCCAGCACATCTTCGTTGAGTCCGGCGTTTACCTGGCTTCTGGCATAGAGGTCGTAGTTGAATCAGGCTTAGGCGTTATACTAGCTTCCGGTCAGGCCGTAGTTGTCCAATCAGGTCTCAATGTCATCGTTGAATCTGGATTAGGCGTTACACTAGCCTCTGGCCAAGCGGTCGTTGTCCAGTCTGGCCTTGATGTCATCGTTGAGTCTGGATTAGGTGTTATTGTAGCCTCTGGTCTGGGCGTTTCCATATCTGGTCAGCATGTCTTTGTTGAGTCCGGCGTCTATCTGGTCTCTGGCAGCTTCGTGACGGCAGTGTTAACCTCTGGTGGCTTTGTAAATGCAGCTTTAATATCTGGCGGTTTTGTCTCAGCACTGGTCTCAGGTACGGTGGCTCTTCAGTCAGGCGGTTTCGTAACCGCAGAGCTGATATCGGGTGGATTTGTATCAGCAGGCTTGACGTCCGGTGGCTTTGTGACAGCAGCTTTAATATCTGGTGGCTTCGTCTCAGCACTGGTATCTGGAACCGTGACAATGGCTTCTGGGTCATACTTGGCCTCAGGTATATTTGTAGTAGCCGATATAGCCGAGTCTGGTATGGGTGTTATTGTAGCC
>Ga0210003_1003960_pt1 | contig 11835 bp, 30 predicted proteins | sample LantaG_FD_182804 | JGI IMG/M metagenome (GOLD analysis project Ga0210003, IMG submission 182804) | Deep subsurface microbial communities from Baltic Sea to uncover new lineages of life (NeLLi) - Landsort_02402 metaG (SPAdes) (version 2) | ecosystem: Environmental > Aquatic > Marine > Oceanic >...
TATTGTTGCTGCTAGAGAAAAATCTCCATTGCTCTCTCTGTACTTTCTACCGTCAACATTATAGTTAACTACCACTACACCGTTATCGTAAGGAAATTGGATTGATGTCCATGTTTGTCTAACATAAGGAATCAATGTAAGTAAAAAATCTGCGAAAGTGGATGCCGCCGTTCCCGAATCTGCTTGAGGCAATTCTTGTGTTGTTGCGTGTCCATTAAAACCGCTATAATTTACTAATGTACCTTTTGTTGCTGCCATATCTTAAAATTTAATATTTATATTTTTTTTAACTTTACTAATTTACTAATAATTATTTTAGTAGCTAACCGTATAATTGGCTTTAGCTACTTTACAACTCCCATCGGGTTGAACAGTTCCCCATTGTCCTTCAGAAGTTCTACAACTATCGCCAGTCCATCCCTTGCCTTGTAACTGGTCTTTTGGGTTTCTTATAGTTTGTCGCTGCTTATTTCTTGCTGATTTTAAAACATCGCAAAGGCAATCGCTACCTTTTAATACTACTTTTATTAATCTTGCCATTTTAATTCGTTTTATCTATATGTTTTCTAAGCGTGATATAATTTACAGTAATAGACAATACTACTGAAATCAAAAACGCTATCGCTACTATTTTTTCTATTTTCATTTCTAATCTGTTATATAATAAAACATTGCGTAACCCCTATTATATGCAATAGTTGAAAAAGCAGCAGTATTAAATATTCTACCTACTATCCTTTCTACTACAATGTTTGTAGCGTTAATCTCCATTGTTCTACCAGCGTATTGTGCCTGTATGTCGTAGTACAAAATATTAGCATCATCTCTAACAATAATAGTAACGCCTTTTATAGTTTTATATTCAGTTGCAGACAATCCATGAGCAATATCTTTAGATAATACATTTAGCATATCCCAATGCCCAATATCAACTATTTTAGCCGTATAATAAACTGTATTGCCATTATAACTTACTGGTACTATTTCGGGTTCTATATCTATCTTATTCATATTACAATGTTGTAGATATTAATAATTCACTTTTTAAAGGGTTGAAATCAATAGCTTGTAAACCGTATCCAGTCCTAGCTTGAAAATCAACTACCTCCCCTTTTTTTAGTGTAGTTCCTAATAATTCAGCATCTTTTTTTCCTACATTGGCTACGCTAACGGCAAAAAAACCTTTAGCAATACTCAATGCTCCTGCACCGCTATATCTAGTAAGTGTTACTTGTGTATCTTCGAACATAATTAAGGCATTAATAAATTAACTAAATTCTTAACTTCCTCTATACTCAACCAACCTTTAATAAAAGATATTAAAAGTATAATAGGAATAACAGAAGAGCATATTTGTAACATTAATTCCTTAATGTCCATTTTACCAGTAGGGCTAACTTCTGTACCTTTTGTTACATTATTAACCGCACCGCCTAAAACTATATTATCTGCTAATCTACCAACAAAAGTTTTGGTAAAAAATTTCGCTATCTTTTTTCTAAACATCTTATAATACTTTATAAATTCCTAATAACATTTCTAACGCTTTTCCCTCTCCTTTGTAAAAATTCGCATGAAAATTACGTTCTCCATTTGAAAATCTGTTTATAACAAATTTACTCCACTCTTCCCTAATTATAATTTGATAAACGTTATCGCCAACAACTCTTGAAACTTTAATGTAACTACCAAAAAAAGCACTCTCTTTTAATTCGGGTTTTTTCCAACCTTTCTTAACTGGTAACTTCTTTACGATACTATTCATTAAATCACTCATTATCCTAGCCATTTATTACGCTTACTACTTTTCTTAGCATTATTTTTTCTAGCGGTTGCCTTTCCGCCTCTACTACCTAATTGTTTGGCTGCTGCCTTTAATTCAGCAACAGAAAAATTCTTTGTAGGTTTCTTTGTAGCCGTCTTTTTCTTAACTACTTTTATAACCGCTTTTTTCTTTGTCTTTCTCATAATATGTTATTAATAATTACTGGTAAGTATTAAATTTACGCTCGTTAGATATGTGTTAATACCTGCTCTCTCTTCATCGTAAACCCTTCCCCAATCTATATTCCTCATTAATTCCGCTCCAAAAGCTACACAATCACTTCTACCGTAACAATAATTATTTAGTAGTATTACATATTGTTGTTTTAATATTTTTATTCTGTCTGCTTTTTCTGAATTAACTATAACCTCTTCTTTTTTTTCTTCAGAAGATTCAGTGTTAGAACTCCAAACATAATAGGCAATTATTATCGCTAGTATTATTGCTATATATATAATTTTTTTATTCATAATTAATTGTAAAATTGTCCGCAACAATGATTACCTATGTTCACATCATCAAAATAACTCATATCTCCACTCATGTACGTATCATAAAGTAACTCCCAATCCATACCATCTATATATCCATCTACCGTAGCATTACACACTCCAACATAGTCTAGTTGTTGAGAGCAAAAATTCCTTGAAATGGCTATATAATCTGCCTTAAAGTCATTTATTAATTTATTTTTAGCTAATTGCGAAACCTCACTTAATGAGGTTGAAGCCTTACTAAATTTATAAACATAAATAATATAAGCCAATAAGAAAATACCTATTATTATTATTATTTTAAATTCTTTTTTCATTCTAAAATAAACCCCCTATTATTGGTAAATCCCCTAATATACCACCTAGCCAACCGCTTGTATTTGGTTGAATATTAGCTAAAGCATTGTTTGTTAATAGAGCATTTTGTTGAGCAATCAAAAGCCTATCTCTTTCGGCTTTCCCTTTTGAGTATTCACTATAAATCAAAAATAATGCGAATACAACACCCAAAAAGACAACCGCCATTAAAACTTTATTAAAATCTAAATTTTTCATCACTTTAAAACTTTATACGCTACCAATGAGAGTAGAATAACAATAACAACTATAACTAAAATGCTATAATCTTTTTTTTGTTGCGGTGCTTGTTGCGTATAGGTTGGACTTTCGCCACCTAAACCCAAATTTTGAGCCAAGCCCAAACCCTGCAAAACATAAGTAAACCACATATTAGTTGAAACTCATTCCTGCATTAACGTCTTGAATAGCCTTTCTGCTCAACTGCATTTTAGCTTCTGCCATTTGATAAGGAGAAACTACGCTACTATTAACATCGTTACGCATCATTCTAGCATAATTACCATCGCCGCCATTAGTTGTATCAACTGCGTTGGAAGTGTCGTTATTTCCACTACCACCACCAAACCAACCGCCAACAGTAGAGAAAATTCCACCTAAGTTGCCTAATTGCTCTAACCAGTTCGTACCGCCAACGCCTTGATTTCCCATAGCTGCTATTTGCATTTGCATTTGTCTATCTTTCTCTGCCTGTACCGATGAGTTATACATCATAAAACCTATGATAGCTATTGCTACTACTACTAAAATAATTACCGTATTATTATTCATGTTTACTTGTTTTTAATTAAACTTCTATAATTTTTTCTATACTATTTGTTATCCCAAATATTTTAAGGAAAACTTTAACTTTTAAATTTATATTTCCACCGATAAAATTAATATTTTGACTAATCGAAACATTATTAATATCAAACTTTAATTCGTTGTACCCTTTCTCAATCTTTACTAATTCCAATACTTCTGTTTGACCTATCAATAAACCGCTATCATTATCATAAACAAAAGCCGATATGTCGTTTACATCGTAACTAAAAAAAGTATCGTTATAAATATCTAAAGAAACGCCAACCGTCAAACTATCATTTGAAAGGTTAACATTTTTAACTTGAATACCATTAAATGATAACGATAAATTTCTCTTAACATCTATAACAAAAAGAACAATTAAAACTAATAAAAAAATTCCAATAAATAGTAATATTTTGTTAGTATTTTTCATCAATAAGTCCAAACTGCATTTTGAGGCTTAGTTAGGTCGTTATCGGTATGTATAAAGCTATTCGCAATACCAAACCTATTAAAACCTACACGCTCTAAAGCCTCTCTAATTTTACTCTTTTGTTCCATATTATACTTACTCCAAGCTATATCTACTGCATAACCTTTTGTATGTGCCGAGCCAGTAACACCGCCAACCTCTGCATTTCTACTAATCGTTCTATAACCACTATTAATTGTAAAATAAATTTTACTTAATGTGTTAAACTCGTTCCACTCTCTCTCTACAATATCTCTAGCATCGTCCAACATTTTAATAGTCGTTGCACTCATGTTGTTTCTACCGCTATCAGTAATATATTTCTTACCCTTTTTTGAGTAAGTATCTACACCGTTAGCAATATCCTCTTGTCCTGCTACACTATCAAATTCATCAAACGTAAAATACTTATATTGCATATCTTTTTGTAAAATAACTTTATTAATTATCCTATTATCCATTAAGTAATACTTGTAAAGAAAATAGAGAACTAAAGCTAATACAGTTGGTAAAATTATGAAAATCACAACCTTAACCCCAGTTTCTCTATTTAGCTTTACTGTCTTTTTCATCTTTATTAGTACTTATGTCTTTAATAAAATAATACAGTCTTGCAACCGCTAATAAAAATACGATACAAGATGTAAACATCTTTAACAATATACTAAAATCCTCTACGCTTGCAACTGTATAAACTACCGCTAAAAATGAAAAATCTAATAACGTATCTAAACTTATTTTTATAAGTGAATTTATCATTATGATACTCCTAAGTTTCTTAATCTATTTTTAACAGTTGTTATATTTGTAGCTAAACTGTAACTATCCCAACTAAAGTTTTCATTCTCTAACCATTGTAAAAAAGTTTCTCCACTATTGCTTTGATATTTATAATTAAATATATTGCTAAGTGCTACCAAATGACTATCACTTAATAATGCTACCGCACTATATAAGTCGTTATTCCAAGTCATATTGATACCGTCCATATCATTATACAATGATACCGCTAAACCGTTTAAATAGTTCTTTTCATCCTCTGTTAAAGGAGTTCCAATAACATCATTAGGAGGGTTCACGTTTGAAGTATCTCCACTTTTTTTACCTGCACGATAAGTAAAAAATAGTATTAAAGCTATAATTACTATAACTATTGATACTATTATTACTAACTGCTTATTAGTTAAATTTGTCATTTTATTGACTATTATTTAAACTTATTGAAATATGCTTCTAATACTGATTGCTTTAACGCTGCTAAATCTTTTACTTTCGTAAAATCAATATTACTGTTATCTACTGCATCACTAACTCTAGCTATTGAAGTTGAATTATCAATAGTACCGTCATTATAACCAACATAATAACCGTTTAGTATTGATGGTAAATCAGCTTCGTTATATCCAGCCTCATTTTTAATTGCAGTAAGTTTACTGTCAAATAAAAGTTGAGCAATACTATCAATATACTTAGATTTTGTCAATCCACCGTATATCTTTTTCTCGTACTGTTTATAAACGATATAACCTACAACCAATAACGCTAAAACAATAAGTAAAATCTTACCGTTTCTCGATTTAAAAAAATTCATTAATCTGTTCATAATATTATCTATTAGTGTTTAACCTACTTACTGGATTACTTCCTTCATCGGGAGTTGGGGCAGGAGTAGAACCATTCCCAGTATTATCGCTTCCGCTAGTTACTGCTGCCGTAACAGTTTCTTTAGCTTTGGATAACTTACTTTCATACATATAGATAACACCGAATATTACCGCTAAACCTATAATAATTAACCAAGTTTGTCTGCTCATTGTCTTTAATTTAATTGTGAATAAAACCGTAGTGGTCGTAGGGAGTGCATATTTGCCACCTCCCTACAATACTACTCCGAATAATTTTAATTTAAGTCTTTTAACCGTTAACTTACGAAATGAATTAATTTAGAGTTCGACCTCACAAAAAATCTTTTTCTTATCGCTTAAACAAGCAGATATTACAATACCATTACTTGAATATTTATAAGTCAATCGTTACGTTTTCAGCACATCTTTTTGGATATACCCACATAAGTATTTCGCCTTTACTTTAATAACTCTCAAAATAATAATTGTTCTCATAGCCTCTGTATATCTTACGAATAAGTACGATTGAGTACCGCTAAATACTTTGGCTCAATTAAAACTTCTACTAATTATTTCCACGCTGGAAAAATAACCGCAACTTTAAAACCATCCTTAAAACTACCCGTCTTAAAAGGTCTTTAAAAATGACCACCTAAAATGTTAGGTAGTCATTATATTTTTTTTTCTTAATATAAGAAAGTATTGCTATCAATCGCAGCTATGTGGATATTTATCTTTGCAGATGAATTTTCCAATAACCTGTAAGCGAAACCGCTAAACTCCCCTAATACAATTCCAGCATCTAACAATGTTACCGCAGTGTATTCTGTAAATTGAGGTACATAAGCACCCGAAATTACTTGACCATCGGTAGCCGAGTTGTAAGGCACTACAAACCTCTTAACGCTCTCCGCTTTTTGAGAATTACCTAAAGCCGTATTTGGCGTGATAACTTCAATGTGAGAAACGAAAATAGGAGTTCTTACAAATCTTTTGTTTAATAACTGTAAAAATGGCAATCCTAAACCTTGATTATCGGCTAAAGTTGCTAAATTTAAGAACATTATATTAGCGATACCCGCTGCATAAGGAACGGCAGTATATTCAGCAGAAATTCCCGCAGGAGTTCCTAAGATTATAGTTGACGCACCACCAGTAGAAACAAGCTCTAATGTGATTAATTTTGAATTTTGTTTGCCCATACAAGCCAACTCTTCAACCGCTACTACTTTTACGTCATTTGCTCTTGAATCGTTTACAATTCCCTGTAATTGTTGTGTCGCTGCACTCATTGGCGTAGCTGCTACTCTTCCTTTCATATTTACTATGATTTAATTAATAATATTTTTAAGTTAATTTGTTTAACTTTCGATTACAAACATATAAACTTTTTTAATACTACCGCTAATATTTATTTTATAATTTCTGTTAAATTTTTTGTAAAATTTTCTGTAAATTAAAAAGGGCATCCGAAACGGACACCCTCTCTAACAAAAAAAGAAATAATGAAATACTCAAAACAGTACAAATATAGTAATAATTTTTATATCTCTATATTGTTCACAATTTTTTCTAAGTCTATAATTTTTGGCTGCTTCTTAAATATCTTAGCTTCCATATTATCTTTACTACTTATAAAGAGGCAATTCCCCCTACCTTTAACATTTGATAACATCAATACGTTTTCGCCTAATTTCTCGCTAAGACCTTTTATAAAACCTAATATCTCTTTAGCTTTCTCTTCGCCTACTTGTGCAACCGCTAGGCTAACAATCATATTTACATCCATACTATATCAGATTAAAGGTTAATAACCACGTTAATATATTTGTTACCAGTTGAAATAAGAATATACTAAGGATAAAAAATGTTATACCCTTATTACTTCCTATTATACCCATCAACATACTTTGGTTTTTAGCGTCTGCTAAATCGTCAATACCATAACCGCCACTTTTGACTACGCTTTTTCTCTTGTTTTTTAAACTCATAATTTTTAGTTTTTAGTTATACGTCTTTTTGTTTAATTTTAAAATTCTCTTTTACTATTCTTATTACTTCTTTTTCAATGATATCGTTATACTCGATATTATCCTCAATTACTTTCATAGTGTTTTCATTTCTCAGCCTTTTTAAGTAACTAATTAACCTACCTAATTGACCTATTAGAATAGCCATAAAGACACTACCTATTAAAAATTCTAGCCCTATACTTATCATAATTTTATAATTTAAATACTATTTACTAATCTTAATTTTAATACTGATTCATCTTCATCGCTAATATTAAACACTTTTTTAACTAAATCTATTGATTCATCTATAAATTCATTTATTTCTATATCGCTATAAATACCCTCCTCTATAAATTTATTTTTCATCTTAATAAACATATCTAAATAAGAATCTTTTAAAAATTGAGCATCCTCTAATTTATTACCATAACTTGAATACAATACGCACACTTGACCTATAACATATTCAATACTTTGTTTCGCTACTTCTTTTGTCATAATTTTATAATTTAATTGTTAATTACTCTTCTATTTTTATAAATAACCCTAAAGTTAATATATGGAACATTATTATAAATACTATTCCTATCATTTCATAGACTTCGTCTATATGTTTTATAATGTCGTCCATAGTCATTTCTCTAATCTCTTGAATTTTATAATCAGAAAATAATGCAACTATACTTAATGGATATACTAGCGGTAATGATATTAACTTTAAAATTGTTCTAAATACTCTCTTAATTGTTTTCATAATTTACTTTTTAAAATTAATATATTTTGCCTCTTCATTTCTACCGTTATAAAATATAAATGGAAAGTTTGGATATAAATTTCCATACTCTTCTCTAGTATAACTTTTATATTCTTTGTCAATAACTTTTTTTAACTCAATTAGTCTTTCAGCACCACTAACCCTACCTTTAAAGCTATTACTATTTCCTGCCGTATAGAATAAACAATATGTATCTACATAATAACTCAACCGCTCTAATATTAATTTAGGGTTATGTACTATTAATATTATATCAATTCCATACTCGGCTCTAAACTGTAATAAGTCTAATAAATCACTATCCATTTTATCATTGGGAAGTAGCACTTTATAATCGTCTAAGATTACTAAAGACTTTCTCATTTTCAATAATTTCTTACACCAGTCTTTATCGCTTGTCTTGATACTTAAATCTCCCTTTCTTAAATGTTTTGAAAATCTATTTTGAACATCATAAACCGCTAACTTATAATAATTACTAGGATAACTTTTTAAATTCACGCTATCTCTACGTTTGTTAAAACCGTCTGCTAATCTTGTCGCAAAAACAGTCTTTCCAGTATTATTATGACCGATAACTATTATTAATTCTCCGCCTCTTTGTTTTTTCATAATTTTATTAGCTTAAATCTATTAAACCTTTACTAGGTTTCTTAACTTCTTTCTCTTTTTTGTCGTGCTTTCTTTCCTCTTTACGGTTATACTCTTCATGAGAGGTTGCAACCTCTTCTACATTCTCAAAATCTACATCGAAACTAGGCGTAAAGCTATCATCATATACCGCTTCATCTTTTGGCTCAACTCTCATTTTCTTTGTACTTGTTCCTTTCTTTTGTGCTTTCATTAATTCGTCATACTTCTTAGCTTTTTGAGAATCTACAATACTGCTAATTTTCATACCGTACGCACTACCTAAAGCAAACAGTAATTCCATTTCGGGCGATACTTTAGCGTTATTTTTATGTAGTACTTTAGCCCAACTTTTTACTAATAATTTTTGTTGTCCTGCGGTTTTGTTAAAATCTTTAATTGTAATTTTATCTAACTTATTATATTTCAAATAAAAGTTAGTACCAAACACAATAATAATTTCAGTAACAAAGATAACAAACTCGGCACTATCGAAATAGTCCTCAATCTCTCCCTTATCCTCTACTACCTCTTCATCGCTACTTATAACGCTTTCAACATTTTCGCTATCTGTTTCCTCTTCTGCAAAATCGTCAAAACCAAAACTTTCTTTTGCCTCTTCGGTTTCTCCATTTTTGTTAAACTCTTCAATCTCTTTTTGTATAGTTTCGCTATCCTTATCATAATCGAAAACGTCCTCAACATCTTTTAACGTGCCGTCCTTTTCAATGGTTACTCCAATAAGGTTTTCGGGGTTGACTTCATCATATACTGGCTTATAGTCCTCTTCTATCATAATTTATGTTTATTGATTAAGCAATATTAAAGAAATTTTTACAATATATATTACAATATAATAATTGTTGTATGTTTCTAAAAAATTATTTAGTTGATAATCAAACAGTTGAATATTAATTTTACAAATAATATAAAGTTTTTTGTAAAATGTTTTTTTATGTCAAATATTATGTAGAATATTGTAATCGTAAAATAAATTGTAATATTAAATATAAAATTATGAAAAAACAGACATTTAAGAAACTATCCGTAAAAGGGATTTATACGTACGTAGGCTTCTGTATTACTCAACAAGCAATAACCGAGAAAAAGGGCGAAGAGATAATAGAGCAAAAAGCCGTAATGAGTTTATTCTTTTTAAGTAAAAATGGCGAAACTTATTTCTTAGATAACAACGAAATTTTAGACCATTCAATCGAGAAACCTTATGGAATTTTTCAGCAATTCTTTAGTATGTTTAACTCTCAATTTAATGTTGAACTAAACGAGAATTTTGATTATGTTATTAATGTAGATATTTAATTTATGACACAATTAGAAAAGGAATTTAAAGCTTTAGTTTTGGAGAGTGGTATGAACATTTACCAGTACGATAAATTCAAAAAGGAGTTTAAAAATATCTATGGTGCAGTAGTTCAAACTTTGCATAATATATCTGTAAAAGGATTGAATGTAAAAGGGTTAATGACTTTAGATAAAAAGGATATTAAAGAGCTAAACTTAACCATTGGAAAGCCTAAAACCTTTATCTTTTGCGGTTGCTTCTTTATGGACGGTAGAAACGTTTTATTACTGGAACTATCTGAAACAATAGGCACTTATTATTACGAGGAGCCGAATATTTATAGGCAGCTAAAGAACTATAAAATAGGATTAAAAGTTAGACTTGAAAAACATCGTGGCGGTGTTAATATGGTGTTTCCTTATGATGAAAGTGATAATATTGGATTGTTTGAGAAGTTGGGGTAATGAAGCATAAATGGAAAGATAATATTTGTATTCGTTGTAAATGTAAACGAGAAAAGTTATATGGTGTTTACTGGTACACTAGAAGCGGTATAGTATTTGGACTTAATGAAAGACCAATTTGCATAGATTGGGAAGTAGAAAACAACAAAACAATAGATTAAATTATGAAAAATTGGAATGATATTTACAAATTACCAATAGCAGAAAGCTATATTGATGAAGAGGATGGATTTAGAAGTAAAAGAATATTAGATGCAAACAGCAATTTTATATTCCAATTTTTAAATGTACAAGACTCAGCACAAATAAGTGCTTTAAATGCTATAAACGGAATAGAAAAACTAAAAGGGGAAGATACTACATTTAGCTATAAAGATGGTTACATACTTGCTAACGAGCATAAAGCAATAATGATTAGAGGTTGGGGAAACTTAACAGGTACAGGAGGACATAATTTAAGTAGTGATGAAGCTGCTAATGTACAAGATACTTTTGCTAACTATATTGTTGGTAAACTTAATGAACGCTAACGTATAGTATAACAAATGGTGGGGATAAAGAGCGAAACCCTTTCACACCACAAAAAAGATAATTAGTAGCCGAATAGCTTAAAGATGGAAATCTACCCCACTTTTTGTTATACATTGTTATAGGTAGGCTTAAATACAATTTTATTATGGCAAAATATAAAAAGCCAAAAGGAATGTCTTTATCGGAAATAAAAGCATTGTCAGGGAAACAGATTTACTCTGCTGATAAATGGGCAAGATTAAGACATAGTGAGCATATTGTAAAGATTAGTATGCTTGGTAAAACAGTAAAAGGCAAAAAAGGTGTTCAGCACGAAATCATTTTTAATGATGGAAGCAAAAGGAACTCAATAAAAGTCTTTTTTTAATGTTACAAGGTAGGTTGGCTTCGGTCAGCTTACCTATAACGTTAAGAATAAGAACAGTAAAAGGGATAGGTAAGTAATAAAATGGTTTACTTACTCTATAAGGTGCGGAAAATGAAGACTAAGCCGTTAAACACCGACCCCTTTTATTGATTTTATTTAGTGTTAGCCACTTTTTTAATTGCAACTAA
>Ga0210003_1003963_pt1 | contig 11833 bp, 9 predicted proteins | sample LantaG_FD_182804 | JGI IMG/M metagenome (GOLD analysis project Ga0210003, IMG submission 182804) | Deep subsurface microbial communities from Baltic Sea to uncover new lineages of life (NeLLi) - Landsort_02402 metaG (SPAdes) (version 2) | ecosystem: Environmental > Aquatic > Marine > Oceanic >...
GGTTTTTGAGAGCGGCGCCATCGATCTGTTTGGCGAAGTAGCATGGCGTAAGGACGCTGACATAGTCAAAATCCATCTCGCGAACCAATTGTGACTTTTCGATTGTCTGTTTGGTTGATTCGCAGCCGGTGCCGACCATAACGACCTTGTCGCCTTTTTCTTCAGCGAAAATTTCGAGAACCCGAACCTGCTCTTTGTCGGTCAGACTCCTGAATTCTCCGTTCGAGCCGAGCGCGAGATAACCGGCCAGGTCCGTCTCTTTGAGTTTTTGCAGGTTGAACCTCAAGTCATCGAGTGCGAGTTTGTCGGAACTGAAGGGTGTCACTACCGGTGCGAATACACCAGAAAGTTTTTTCTGATTGTCTGCCATAACGAAATCCTTATCAAAACAGGAACACAACAATGTACTAATGCGTTATTATTTCTGCAAGGCATCTTTGCCGGCTTTCAGCATTTGGACGATTGCTTCGACGTCGTAGATGCACCCGCCCCAGGTGCCTCCGCCTACCTCCTGCATAGCAGCCCACAGGCGCGTGTCATCGGGGAGACTCGGATGAGGTACCAGATCTGGCCGAAACGGGCGATCGGCCAATATGTGCGTGCCAAGTTCGACGCTTCGCTGATTCGCCGGAGTCTTGGCATCTCCAATCAAGTCAACACTACCTTGCAGGTTCTTGCAATCAATGATAATTTGAATGATATCTCCATCCAGCACCTTTCCCGCAGGGCCTGCTGCCAGTGCCTCCGGAGCGATGTGACCTATGCAGGCGCCTGTGCTTACCCCGCTGAACCGGCCGTCGGTAATGACGGCGACTTCCTTGCCCCATGAAAGATGCTTCAGTGCGCCGGTCACCTCAAGGATTTCTTCCATACCGCTTCCCATCGGACCGGCACAAATTAGCACGATAATATCACCGGGCTTTACGTCTGAAGTTTTTATGGCCCTTATAGCGCCGGATTCACTTGTGAACACGCGGGCGGGGCCGATTTTGCGATACACTCCGTTACTATCCAACAGTGTCGGATCAATGGCGGTACTTTTAACAACCGAGCCTCCCGGCGAGAGATTGCCCTCCGGCAGGGTTACTGTACTGGTTAAGCCGCATTGCCGGGCCCGCGCAGGATTCATTATCACCTCGTCCGGATCGACGCCGTCTTTTTCATATAATAACTCACGCAGTCGCCGCCGGCGGTCTGATGATTCCCACCAGTCAAGCAGCTTGTTCAGACTCTGGCCCGATACAGTCATCACGTCCAAATCCAACAGGTCAAGTTGTCTCAGATGCAGCATTACTTCCGGCACACCCCCAGCCAGAAAGACCCGTACGGTTGGATGTCCGACAGGCCCATTCGGCAAAACATCGACAAGACGCGGCACGTCCCCGTTGACTTTCTTCCAGTCTTCCAGAGTCGGACGTCTCAATCCTGCTGCATAGGCAATTGCTGGAATATGCAGAAGCAGGTTCGTCGAACCGCCAAAAGCTGCGTACACAACCATTGCGTTACGAACGGCCGAGTCGGTAAGAATATCTTTTATGCTTAAGCCGCGATTATGCAGCATGACCAGTGCACCGGCCGAGCGACGCGCCATGTCCAGCCAGATTTCCTGGCCCGACGGCGCCAGCGCCGAGTGTGGAAGGCTCATCCCGAGAGCTTCGCCGACAACCTGGGACGTGGCCGCGGTTCCGAGGAATTGACAACCGCCGCCTGCGCTCGCACATGTACGGCATGTCATCTGCATGGCATATTCAAGCGTCACCTCACCATTGGCAAATCGCGCTCCGATGGACTGGATCGTGCCTAAATCTTCACCTTTGACAGGCGGGAGCGTCACTCCGCCGGGCACTACCACTGACGGCAAATCGTGCATCGCAGCCAGCGCCATCATCATTGCTGGCAGCCCTTTGTCGCAAGCTGCTATGCCGAGCACACCTTTTCTTGTGGGCAGACTCCGAATCTGGCGGCGAAAAACTGTTGCAGCGTCGTTGCGATATGCAAGACTGTCCATCATGCCCGGTGTGCCCTGGGTTCGCCCATCGCACGGGTCCGTGCAGAACGCCGCGAAAGGTATGTAGCCAAGATGTTGAAGCTGCTGTGCCGCTGCTTCGGCGAGCAGGCCCAGCTCAAAGTGCCCGGTGTGGTAGCCGAGCGCAACGGGTGTGCCGTCACCTGCACGAATCCCGCCCTGGGTGCTTAATAACAGAAATTGTTCCCGGTCTAATTTCGATGGTTCCCACCCCATGCCCGCATTCTGACTCATCCCAAAGATATCACCACTGGGAGCATCTACGAGAAGATCCTCGGTTAAAGGCAGGCGGCCTTGAGGACCTGGCGCGTCTGTAGTGATGTCATAAATGCCATCGTCTTTACTGTCCAGAATATCTTCGAGCGTTATCTTATTTGGCATAAAATTGTCTCCAGAGTTAGCTTGACGTTCGGTGGATCACCCAGTTCGGAGACGACGATATCTGCTTCTGTGAAATCCTCGTCCTTCGAATAGCCGTTTGTAGTGATAACGCAATACATACCTGCTGCTTTTGCAGCAAGCAGGCCAATGCGGGTGTCTTCTACCACAACACATTCCGACGGCTCAAGGCTTAGTATCTCCGAAGCCAGGTTATATATTTCAGGGTCTGGTTTTTTCTTTGACACAACATCGCCGGCCAGGATCGTGCTGAAATGAGCCTTCCGCTCGGGGCCGAGCAGTATCTCAGCTACCAGGTTCACCGCCCGCTCGTGAGAAGTGGAGCAAATAGCCAAAGCAACATTAGCGGCGATAGCCTCATCTATAAGCCTTGCAACGCCGGGACGTAAAGGAAGTTGTCCCGACTCTATAATTTCTATGAAATAATCTGTTTTGAGTTTATGAAGTTCTTTTATGAGAGTGTCGTTATCAGCAACTTCTGGAGGCCAGCCGTAGTTGTCGAAGTAGTGTCTCATGCGTTCTTTACCGCCGGAAACTTCCAAAAGTTTTCCGTACAGCTCGACACTCCACTCTATCGATAAATCTTTTTTTGCAAACGCTTTATTGAATGCAACTCTGTGCCCATCCCGTTCGGTATCGGCAAGAACGCCGTCACAATCAAAAATAATGGCTTTCATTATGGCCTCCTTATCTTGCCTTGCCCTATCTGCTTTATATTCTCCTCTATCAAGCCTTTCCCGAGCTTCCGAACAGGTTAATCTTTTCAACAATACCCGCCTTGAGCTCATTGAACTGGGCATCGATAACTTTCAACGGATTATACTCCGTATTGTTCGCATTGTGGTAAGCGACAAATCCGTCGATGAAAGCATATTTCAACTGGGTCGATATGTTTACTTTCGCACAACCGAGGGAAATACACTTCTTGAACACATTGTCAGCCAGGCCAGTCCCGCCGTGCAGAGCTATGGGAACTGCTATCTTAGCGGCGATTTCTTCGAGCAGGTCGTATGCAATCTTAGGTTCGCCCTTATACACGCCGTGAGCGGTTCCGATAGCTGGCGCGAAACAGTCCGGCTTGACGTCTTCACAAAATCTGATTGCCTGTTCAGGATCAGCCAGATGCGCATCCTGCTGTTTTACGTGAATGTCGTCCTCCACGCCCACGATGGCCCCAAGTTCAGCTTCAACCGTTACATTGTTGGGTCGCGCCATTTCCACCACTTTCCCGCTCAAAGATAGATTCTCCTCGAATGGCTTCGAAGAGGCATCGATCATAACCGAAGTCCATCCTGACTCGATGCACTCTTTGATAAGGTTTAAATCCTTGCAGTGGTCAAGATGCAAAGCAATAGGAACACTCGATGAGCCGGCAAGCTGCCTTACCCAGGAGATGATAGCCGAGGTGCCCCAGAAAATAACGGTTTTAGCTGATGTTTGGATAATCACAGGAGCGTTTGTTTGCTCGGCAGCCAGGACGACAGCCCTGGTGGAATTGTAGTCCAGGATATTAAATGCGCCAACGGCATAACCCGCGCCGGCGGCCTTGCCAAGCATCGCTTTCATATTTTCAAGTGGCATTGCTTTTCTCCATACCAGAGATTTCTTACAAATGTAACTCTCTTTTTACTGCTTCTATAATCTAATCTTCCTGCCATACTGAGCGTAAGTAATACGGATAGGCTATCTTAGACAAGCCTGCTTGTCAACGGGAGAAACACGCCTGCTATGGCGGGTTGGGGCGGAACTGACTCCGGCTATTCTCTGATGCCTTGTGTGGGGAGGAACTGGGGGGCTGGTTTTTTGGGGATATGGTTTCGTATAGAAAGCATGAGGTGCGGCAGATACGGCGTAAAGAAGGCGTTCCTGAAAAAAACAATCTGTTCTCAACCGATTATGAATGGTAAAATATGTACGGACAAATACCAAATGGGTCCATGGCAGATTGCACATTGTGTTTTGGGGACTATTTTCTACAAGACGAGAAAGTCTTCGCACACAAGCGTGCTTGGTTGCTTCACAGCTATTATTTTGAGATGGAAGGTGCGATATGACAAAAAAGTACCAGATAATTTGGCTACTCATGTTTGTGGTTTTAGCCATCAATATCAAAGCCGACTGCTCGCAATCACGGCAAAGCATATACTACGCAGCGCGGAAATTCCCTTCAGAGATAGAAACTTACAAGGATTCGATTACGGGTCTGGAAGTCACCATGCTGACAACCTCGGCAGCGAAGGACGATAAGATCTATCAAACGCACCCCAATTGGACGGCGGATGGCCGGCACATCGTCTTCAAGTCCGATCGAAGCGGCACAAATCAATATTTTGCCGTCTCAGTAAAGACCGGGACTATCGTTCAGCTTACGGATGAACAGCAACCCGGCAATGCCTGCTTGAGTAAAATGACAAATCGGATGTACTACTTATCTGGTAGCAAAATATTGGACGTCGATATTGATTCAATTCTGAAGTGCGATGGGCGGAAGCAGGAAAAAGAGTTTCGTCGCAAAGTAGCCGATCTGCCTGAGAATAGCAGGATCAGCGGAACTATCTCCATAGACAGCAGCGGAAAAGCCATATACATGGGAGTTCAATACACCGCAGACTCATGGGGCCTGCTGGCCCTGGATATTCATACGGGAGAGTATTCAAAGATAATTGATCCCGAGTTTCGAATAGGTCATAGCCAGGCTCACCCATCAATAAGCGGATTGATCATGTATTGTTGGGAAACAGGCGGTGATTCGCAGCAGCGGATGTGGATTGTCAATGCAAATGGACAGGGAAACAGCCCCTTCTACAAAGAGACCTACGACGAATGGGTGACGCATGAAGTATGGTGGGGACCGAACAAGGCGCTTTTTACGATCTGGCCCAAGAATGAGGAAATGTTGAAGAAACCATACGGTATCGCGTATATCTCCTTAGAAGATAAATCCCTGCATATTCTGAATCAAAAGAAGTATTGGCATGTAGGCGGAAGTCCTGATGGGAAATGGGCTGTCGGCGATACCTTTGATGGAGAACTCTACTTGATAAACGGCGAGACCGGCAAGGCCAGGCTGCTGACACAGGGACATCGGCCCCGCGGAGCTAAAGTGCATCCACATCCATCTTTTTCCCCGGATGGTTCATCGGTACTTTTTTGTTCGGAGAAAAGGGGGAATTGGGACTTGTTTATGGTTCAATTGAAGCAATGAGTATTCTGAGATTTTTTTGTATGAGGAAAGACTTTGCATCTTAAGATCGAACATCGAATGTACGTTCGTATCATGTTCATCGAGTCATAATGATTTTACGTCAATGATCTTAAGTATCTCTTCGTTGCTGATATATGCACCTTGCAATCTTATCCCGTCACGGAAGGCTGGGCAGATACAGATGAGGTCTCCCTTTCCGGTGAGGCTTTCGGCGCCTGTAGTATCCAGAATGATTTTCGAATCGACCTGGGAAGAAACGGTCAAAGCGATGCGGCCGGGAATATTGGTCTTAAGAAGTCCCCTGATGACATCAGCCGATGGCCGTTGGGTTGCCATGACCAGGTGAATACCGCTGGCACGGGCCTTCTGGGCAAGGCGGATGATAGCATCTTCAAAGCCCTCCACATTCTGCATTAGCAGATCGGCAAACTCATCGACCACTACAACAATGTATGGTCGCCGAAGCTCCGGTTCCACGTTGGCGTTATACTGCCGGATACCTGAAACACCGGCACGCTCCAGCAATTCATAACGTGCCTCCATTTCTGAAACAAGCGCCTCGAAGATGGGAGGGACTTTTTCAAAGTCTGTAATGATATCACAGGCACAAAACGGCGATGAGGAAAATATGCCAAATTCCACCCTCTTGGGATCGATAAGTACCAGCCGTACTTCATCGGGAGTAAGGTGATACATAATCGAAGCAATAAGGGTCTTGAGAAAGATGCTTTTTCCTGATCCGGTGGTACCGGCAATCAACAGGTGCGGCAGTTCCACAAGGTCGACACTAAAGGGCTCAAAGTAGGCATCTACCCCGACGGCGATAGGAATCTCCATGTCATCATCGGCGGTATTTTCGAGCAGAAACCCGTAAGGAACTGTCTGCCGCTCTGCAAGCGGCACTTCAATAGCCAATAAACCGCCTGACTTCCTGCTGATATTGACCTTCTGCTTGATGCGGAGTGAAACGTCCTCGACACAGCTTCTTATCTGAGCAGCCTTTACTGCTTTGCCGGGAATGATTTCGTATTGTTCGAAGGATGGTCCCCGCCTTACATCACCAATGTCAACTGTTATATTAACAGATGCAAAGGCGTCGATAATATCCTGCCGTCTTGTGCCGGCCGGCAACGAAGTGTTGAAGGCCGTGTGTTCTTCGAAAAGACCGGTGGGGATTTTTACGAATTCGCGATTGTACAGCTCCAGCATGAGTTTAGCCGGTTTTGCTTCTATCGCTGATTGTGGTAAAGTTTCCGGGGGGCCGAAAGGTGATGTTCCGACCTCGGCAGCATCCCGGGGCAGAGGCGGCTCTTCTTTCGTTGCCGGTTCCGTGCTCTCAGAGGCCATTTGAGATGACTTCTTAGGTTTCAAATAAGCGAGCAGCCGATGCAGAAGACCTTTCATGACTCGCTTTGGAGTTAATAGAAAGATTCCGCAAAGTGAAACAGCGCATAAAAGCAAGACAAGGCCTGCGCTGCCGATGAAGTTCATTGCCGTTGATCGAATAACATAGCCGATATAGGCGCCATGTACAACCGCGGCATCGGCCTGGGCTTCTTGTGTTGTTGAAAACAAGACATCGGTAATCACCAATGCAGGAATGAACAGGCAGGTAAGAGCCGCGAAGTACTTCACTTTACTCTTGACCGCGAGCAGCACAAATCCGAGTCCCAGGCAGTACACACCTGCCAGGACGGATGCCCTGCCAAACGCCACGATGAGAAACCGGTCGTGCAGGAATCGCCCCACGGTACCCACACTCGCCGGCAAGGTTGCTACAATAATAAAAAGAATGCCAATTGCGGAAAGTAGAATGCCGCAGATAAAGGTGGTTTTTTTCTTAGCGGCTTTCTTATCGCCGGATTTTTTCTCTGTCGTTTTTTTTCTACGTACCATAAAATATTCCCTGAAAAAGCAACGCTGGTTCCTTCGACATTCATAGCCATCTAAGGATGACATCATCATCTTGTAACATACTGTCAAATCCCGATGTGCTTCATCTATACCACATGCACAATCATATCAGGAGTGCCCTTTGCTCCTGCTTTTCTGCAACCTTATGATCTCACATTATAGGATTGTGGTGCATGCCCGACAAGAATGACTTGAATAAATCTCTGCGAAGAATAAAAGCTCTGGTTATGAATATTGACGCGAGAGATGTTATCAAATCGGCATCCTCAAGCCTATTCACTTTTGTGAGTGCGGATAAGGCGGGAGAATTTTCTCAAACTTAGGGTTTTTTTGAACAAGAGTTTTGGGGGGAACCATTCACTCAAGAGGCACTCCTTGTGTATGACGATATAAGGGGAAGTTAGAACTCACATAAACCCTTACTACACAAGGAGGTGCACTATGTTGAAACGTAAAGCTCTAATGGAATCAATATCGTCAAACCTGCACGACTTTCTTAAAAAAACAGGCAACAATTTGTCAGTGCCGGACAAAAAGTTCATGCGAGACGGTCTCGTAGGGCTGATTCGGTGCGGCGAGCCTATCGTTAGTCAAATGGCACGACACCTGCCAAATCAACGCACAAAGTTCCTTTCACGACTGGATCGTCTCGAATCGCACCTTGTAAAGGATAGCGATTTTGACAACAAGATCAAGAGCGTATTGCCAAACATATGGCTGCCCTTTGTCCAGGATGATACACCCATTATCCTTGACCTTTCTGACATTGCTAAGCCGTTAGCAAAGAAGATGGATTATCTCGCTACTGTTCGCGATGGCAGTACCGGTAAATTGGTGAACGGTTACTGGTTGGTCGAATTGTATGCATCACTCAGTCGTAAGAATCCGGTACCTGTGTTACTGGAACCATTCAGTCATGAAGAACCTTACAGTCCGGGACAAAATCCTGTTGTTCTGGCCGCTGTTCATAAAATCTTCGAGCTTACAGATAAGCGTGGTGTGCTGGTAGTAGATCGCGGATTCGATGGATGGGTGATGTTTGAAGATTGGCTGGATAACAAATATCGTTTCGTAGCCAGACTTGTAGGAAAACGGCATTTGCTGCGTTTTTCCGGCGATTCTGAGCAAAGTGAAGCTGGACAATGGGTGCCGATTCGAGCAGAGCAACTTGCCGAACAAACCCCAACTGGCCATCGTTTCGACAAGCTTATCAAACGTCACGGCAAACCAGCTATTCGTATTACACAAATAGGCTGGGTGAAAGTTCGTCTGCCCGGCCGAGATGAGGCTTTGACCCTGGTTGTCTCTCGCCTTGCCGGCAAGGATAAGCCGATGATGCTGTTGACCAATTTGCCGGTAGAGAATCTTAAGGATGCAAAACGCATCTTGCGATTCTACATACGAAGGTGGGAATGCGAGGAGGCGATTCGCTTTCTTAAAAGCCAGGTGAACCTTGAAAAGATACGAACATTTCGTTGGTCTGCGATTCGTCGTCTTGTTTTGTTAGCCGTGTTGGTAATGATTTACCTGGGCTGGCTTCTTGAGGCACATCCGAATATCTGTGATCGCCTGGTTAGTCTGAGTCAGCCGCTGCCGGATAATCCTGATTTCCTTTCGTATCGTTTGTTCGGCGGCTTGACTGAAGCGATAAATACATGCTTTTGGCTTCACAAGGATTTGCTACGGAGAAGCTTAAGATAAAAGCCCTTAGTTTGAGAGCTTTTAGGATTGACTTCGGGGGCCATGGTTGCATACTATTAGCGTTGAATTCAAGTTAAAGAGGTGCGAACAATGAAAGATAGAACAAACCAACCGAAATCCGCGGCGGCACGACGAACGATGAGAACAGGACTTATCTCCATCTATCTGGCTGTCTGGCTACTCGTGCTCGCCTGCTTCGTTCCGCGACTGGCGGCAAAACCGCTCCGCATCTACATCGTCACCGATCTGGAAGGGGTGAGCGGCGTGTACAAGTTCGCGCAGACCCGCGAGCCGGGAAATCCGCTGGGCGAGAAAGCGAAGGAGTACCTGATGGGCGACATTGCGGCCGTAGTCCGCGGGTTGCGGTCCGCCAATGTGTTCGACATCGTGGTACTTGACGGACACGGTCCGCAAGCCTTTGTCCCGCACCTGATGGAGTCTGGCGCCAAGTACATTACCGGTAAACCACGTCCGGGGCCGCTCACGGAACTTGATGATTCGTTCGCCGGACTGATTCAACTGGGCGCCCACGCCATGATGGGCACGCCCGACGGTGTGCTCTGCCACACGCAGTCATCGCGATCGGAAAACCGGTACTGGTACAACGGTATCGAGTCTGGTGAACTGGCTCAATGTGCGGCTATCGCCGGGCACTATGGCATCCCGACTATCATGGTAACCGGCGATGAGGCAACCTGCCGGGAGGCCACGAAATTCTTCGGGCCCAATTGTGTTGCAGTGGCTGTCAAACGGGGCATCTCGCGCGAAGCGGCGGAGCTTTATCCATTCGACGAGGCTCGTCAGGCCCTCTACGAAGGTGCCCGGCGTGCGGTAGCTGCCATCCCGAAATGTCAGCCCTACAAACTCTCGCTTCCAATCAAGGCCAGGAAGGAGTACCTGGTCTTCGACAACTCCTCGGAGCCGGGCCGAAAGGTCAGCAAGGAAGGCACCATCGAAGATGCCTCGAAGCTGATGGATTTCTGACGCGATAAGCATCATTAACTGCAATGATAGGCGAGATAAACACTCATCAAATCATCTCGTATTTCGCCGGCGCAAATGTCGATCTGCCGACTTCAGGCAAATCCCTTACTCCGACGATGTTTTTTATCATCTCTTTTTGTTCCATCCCGGAGTCTTAGCAATGATTATACAGTTATTATTGGGCAATATTCCATCACTACAGGCACACATATTAAATACTATTGGTATAAGTAATTATTTTGGAAGGATTTGCAAAACCACGCCCGGCAGGATTCGGACCTGCGACCTACGGATTAGAAATCCGTTGCTCTATCCAACTGAGCTACGGGCGCATTAATCATAACTGTACTTAGTGTAACGACTTCCTGTGTATGTTGTCAACCATTCTTTTGTCTCCGAAAGAGGGCGTACACAAACGTACTATTTTTTTCACGCAGATTCTGGACAGTTGCAACTCTTGCACGGTAGACCGAATCATCTGTCACAGCAAGCCAACGGTTGTACCGGTGCTGGGATTTTTCATGCCCATCGTTGAACAGATATTGCTCGATAACCGCTCTGAGCTGGCCAGGCAACGGCAAAAAGCACCGAAAATCTACCCGGACTTCAGAGGTCGTGGTCTGCCCCTGCGGTATTGCGGAATCCAATACGAGAAACGCAATCAGCACCTTTCTGGAGGTCGCATTGTTCGAAAGCGACATTCTCCCCGTCGTCGACAACGATTGCCGGCCGGTCGTCGTTCTTCTCGAACCCGAAGCGGCAGTTAAGAAAACGGACATTTCTGACGTGCCGGAGGTACCATGCGTATGCGGGAATGCCACCAACTTGGCGCGGAAACCGCTCGTCGTTTTCTTCGGGCGTCAGTAAAGCCTCCAAAGCCGGGTGACCGCCCTTCGCTGTGATCCGGACATTCTTGAGCTCAACGTTCTCTATGGGACTTCCGGGCTTTCCCCAGATAACACAGGGCATTTCCCGGTTCTTGAAATAGGAGAAACAGTCGGTCGCTGTTATGTTCTCGAAGGTGATGTTCCGAATGGCGCCGCGTTTGTACGTACCTTCGGGCACACGGGCGACGTCAGAGACTTTTATGAAGATCGGCACGAATGTCTTTTCCATGGCAATGTCTTTGTATTGGACTCCGTCGATAACACTGCCGTCATTCGAGGTGATGCTTATGCCCGCTTTACCGGCGCGCATGATCCGGATGTTCTCGAACCGGATGTTTTTGAACGAACCTATGGTCTCGGTGCCGAATTGCAGAGTGTTGCACCCGCTTGCGAGAAAGCAGTTTTGAACGGTTATATTTTCGCTGTCTCGAACTTTGCCGAGGGACAGATCGCTGCCGAGTTTAATCGCGTCGTCACCGCCGGCAGGGCGGCCGTCTTCGTACCTCACGGCGTCGATATGGCAGTGAACGACCTGTACGTTTTTGCACTGGGACAGGTTGACTCCGTCCCGGCTGGTTTTGATGGTTACATTGTCTATGAGCATATTTTCGCAACCTGTAGCCAGAATGGCGTAGTGACCTCCTTCTTGTATATTCAAGTTTCGTATCTCGATGTTCTCGCAGAGCTTCAGGGCAATACCTTTATCGCCGGTACCCT
>Ga0210003_1003964_pt1 | contig 11831 bp, 12 predicted proteins | sample LantaG_FD_182804 | JGI IMG/M metagenome (GOLD analysis project Ga0210003, IMG submission 182804) | Deep subsurface microbial communities from Baltic Sea to uncover new lineages of life (NeLLi) - Landsort_02402 metaG (SPAdes) (version 2) | ecosystem: Environmental > Aquatic > Marine > Oceanic >...
TGAGCTTGTGCCCTGTATCATTATGGATTTTGATTTACTCTTTATCATATTGTAATTACAAACGCCTGAGTACCTGATTTATTGACTTAACTACAATTGCACCATCTTCTATTATTCTCCTGTAAAGCTTTTCTGCTTTTCCACCGGTATGATCTCTTTCCCTCATGTTTTTTTCATCTATTACTATCACTTTTTTCCCTGAGCTGATTGCTTCTTTTACAGATACCAGATTTGAAAAATTGCCGGGGCCGAACTCCACTGCAGGGAGTATTATCACATCGCTTGATTTAATAAATTCAATGTTCTTATTCTGTGAAACAAAACTAATAGGTGAAAAAGGTGCCTCAGTTACATAAGGGATTCCAAGCATCCGAGCAGTATCAAGATCTGTATCCAGAGTATTTATAACTCCGCAGGATACCGTATAACCGCTGCTGTGGAGTAAATTCATTACCGGAGATGCAGCTCCGCCACCGCCAATTATATGAACTCTTAAATATTTGTTTGCCTTCCGGCTGGAAATACCCCGATCATCACCCGGATTAAAAACCGGACTAACGTAAAGCTTTTTAGTTACAGGATTTCTGCCTATAAATACATCACTTCCAAATACACTTTTTATACTTTCCCTGTTTATTATATCTTCTACACTGCCGAAATTAAAAATCCTGCCTTCCTTTAGAAGCATTATTTTTTTGCTGTTTTGTATTGCAAGATTCACATCATGAAAAATTCCAATTATGGTTTTATTTTCTTTTTTATTTAAGCTTAGAAACAAATTCATAAATTCAATCTGGAAATTTATATCAAGATGAGAAGTGGGCTCATCCAGAAGCAATATAGAGCTATTCTGGGCCAGAGCCTGGGCCATAATTACCCGCTGTTTCTCACCGCCTGACAGTTCTGTAAACTTTCTATTTGCAAATGGTAATATTTTAGTCTTTTCCATGGCTCCGCCAACTACATCAAAGTCCTCTTTTCCTTCCGTTCCAAATCTTGAAATATATGGGTGCCTTCCCATCATAACCATTTCAGCTACAGTAAAGATAAAGCCCGGATTTGTATACTGGGGCACTACAGCCACCATTTTTGCAATATCTTTTGGATTTAACTCCTTTATATCCCTTCCACCGACTTCAATTTTACCTTCATATCCTCTTAGAACCTTGCTTATAAGATTTACCATAGTGCTTTTACCTGATCCATTTGGACCAAGGATTGAGATAAAACTTCCCTCTTCCACACTAAAACTTATATTATCCAGAACCTTATTCTGATTATAAGAAAAATCTAAATTTTTAACCGAAAGCATTTTTCTCTTTCTACTCATCTCACCTAAATTAACCAGATTAAAAAAACTGTTTTTTTGACTTTACCAGCAGATAAAGGAAAAACGGAACCCCGACAATTGAAGTTATAATCCCTACCGGAATTTCCCTGGGCATAAGGATAGTTCTGGCTAAAGTATCAGACATAAGCAGAACTATTCCCCCTGCTACAGCAGAAGTTGGATATAAAATTTTATGGTCGGGTCCTACAATCAACCTTAAAATATGCGGAGTTACAAGGCCCACAAATCCTATAATTCCACTAACAGAAACAGCTAAGGCAGCTATAAGTGAAGCCATTATCAGCAGTATTTTTTTAACTCTGTCTGTTTGAACTCCTAACTGAGCTGCTCTTTCATCTCCCAGGGATATGATATTTAAATCCCTCATATAAAATCCTGAAATTATAATAAGCACCACTAACATAGGAGCTATAATATTAAACTTATACCATGATGCAGCAGTTAAGCCGCCCATAATCCAAAAAATTATTTTTGCCAGATCATGACCCCTGAATATCATGATAAGCGAGGTCATAGCACTTAACATAGCGCTAAGGGCAATGCCAGAGAGAAGCAGTGTCATTACTGAAACCTTCCCCCTGGCGCTGGAGATGCTGTAGACCAAAAATGTAGTGACCAGTGCCCCGAGCAGGGCAAAAATAGTGGTAGTGGAAATACCCAGTAGACCGACACCGGTAATAAACACCAGACCAATAGTTGCTCCAAAAGCTGCTCCTGCGGAGACCCCGATCACAAAGGGATCTGCCATAGGATTTCTAAAGAGCCCCTGAAAAATAACCCCTGCGCTGGCAAGTGCTATACCAACAAATATGGACAAGAATATCCTCGGCAGCCTTATCTGTGAAATAATTACAATATCCCGGGGATCCAGCCGGGCAGTATTGATAAAATGATTAACCCCCGGAATAAAACTGGCTATAATCAAGCTGGTATCCTTTAAGTTTACTTTCGCAGCTCCTATTGAAGCAGCAACTATAATAAGCACTATTAATATTATTAGCAGTATTATTATATGCTTTATAGTTTTCCTTCCGGTTCCCATAAAAATTTATATAAAAAAAGTAAATACTAAATAATTAACAAATAAAAACAACAGTTCAGTAGTCTCACTTACTCCACCTATGATATCTCCGGTTATCCCCCCGATTCTCCTGGTAAAAAACCAGCTTAAAGGCAATAAAAGCAAAAATAAGGCAGCAGTAACCAGTAGGGCTTTAGCTAAGATAAATAGTATTAAATAAACACTTTCTAAATTATTTAAAAAACTAAAACTGCCTGCCCCGCTTCCAGTAATATATCCAAAAAATGTATATAAAACTAAAAATAACAGGAGTAAATATATACTTGAGATATAAAAATTTTTTCTTTTATTTTTATTATCTGTAAATATTTTAGCCAGACTACTGCCGCCTCGAGCATTTTTATACCTGCCAATTAAAAAAACCATGCTCCATCTCCCAAATGCGGGCATAAAGATGATTGTTAAATAAAAAATTAGAACATGCCCTGAATCAATACTGGCTAAATAATAGACTATAGAAATCTTCAGAAGCAATAAAAAAACTATGGATAAAATTCCATATACCCCTATATCACTTTTTTTCATAATCTCTAAAATCTTATCCTTGTCGCTCCTGCCGGAAAAAGTGCCATCAAACATATCACCCAGACCATCAAGATGGGCTCCCCCGGATAGGAAAACTTCCAATCCAATAAGTAAAATTACAGATAAAAATACCGGAAATATAAAACTTGCAGCAAAATAGAACAAAGATAATATTATACCAATGACCAATCCAGCTATTGGAAAATAAACCGTAGAATCAGCTACTTGTTCTCTTTTTAATATATATTTTTTTGGAATTTTTATAATGGTTAGAAATCCCAAAGCATTGATAAACTTGCTCATTATTTTAACCTTTGTTTCAGTCCTGCTATAAATAAATAAACTTCATCTGAAGCTTCTGCTATCTTTTTGTTTACACCACCCATTAAGTCCCTGAAAATTCTTCCAAGGGGAAATGCGGGAACAACTCCAAGGCCAATTTCATTTGAAATAATTATTACGTTTAACTTGCTTTCTTCCAGTTCTTCCAGGAGAGATTCAAAAAATGATGTGACTTCCTTTTCTGCGGCTATCTCAACTTCATTTCTTATAATTTTAATAGAATCTAATTTATAATCATAAATGATTCTAAACAGCAAGTTAGTTATGCAATCAATAATTACAGTATTGATATTTTCTTTGGAGATACTTTTTATAATTTTTTTTATACCCTGTTCGTCTATATTTTTGTCAGCAATTTCATAGGTTTTCCAGTTTTTTGGCCTTCTTTTTCTATGATTCAAAATTCTTTTTTCCATTTCTTCATCGGTGATCTTTGAGGTAGCAATATATGCTACTCTACCATAAAGAGACTTTGCCAGCTCCTCTCCGTAACTGCTTTTTCCGCTTCTCGCTCCGCCAATGAGAAAATAAATTCTTGCCAAAAAACTCCTCTTTTTCTAATACTATACTTGTTATTATTATAAACAATAATAACAAGTATACTTAACTTTATAAAAATTATTTAAGAATTAATTTTTTACTCTATTACTTCAAATTCACCAAAAATTTCAGGATGGATTGCTTTTGATAGCATTTGCAGCGCTTTAATAAGGTTCTGGTTGGGACGGGAAATAGGATTATCCGGGACAACATAAACCCTGCCACTGATCACTGCATCAATGCTTGAAAACCTTCCATCTTCCATTATTACTGAGGGATCTGCCGCCAGACTCATAGGAGCAATTATTATATCCGGATTTTTCTCTATTAACTTTTCAACGCTATATTCAGGCCATCCGGTTAGATTATCTTCTGATAATATATTTACTCCACCTGACTTTTCGATTAAGTCATTAATGAAGGTATCTGCCCCTGCGCTCATCAAGGGATCATTCCATACCTCATAAAAAACTCTGGGTTTCTGTTCATCACTCAAATCTTTAATCTGATTATATATTTCATCAACCCCTTTTTTAAGTTCGCTCACAAGTTCCTTCCCCTTATCTTCAAGCCCAATTATTTTACTGATGTTGGCTATTTCATCATAAACGCCTTCAATACCTTTAACATCGATGACTCTGTAAATTTCAATTCCGAGTTCTCTTACTTTTTGATAGTCATCTTCAGGGCCACCGGTCATAGTTATTAAAATATCAGGATTCAGCTCAGCTATTCTTTCTATATTCAGCCCATATACATCCCCAGCACCCTCAAATCCTTCTGGCAATGGTTCACCCGGTGTTACACTAAAGTTATAAACCTCTACCACCAGTTCCATGGCACCCAGGCCGTCAATTATTTCCAGTGCGCTAGGCGCAAGGACAATAATTTTCTTAGCAGGTTCAGCAAGCTTAATTATATTTCCTTCGCCATCCACCAGCTCTACTGGACTGCCCAATGATTCTTCTGCAGCTTGCCCCCTGCATCCTGAAAAGATACCCGGAGCAGCTATAAGAGATAGAATTAGAATCACTACTACTGCTATAATAATCCTTTTTAACATTCTTTTCTCCTTTAATCTTTTATGGTTTATAAATAAAAAAACCCGCCTTTCTTCGGGCGGGAATTTTTCCTTTTAAAAAATGAAAAATCACCCTCTTTCTGCCGAAGAGAGATAATTAAAACAACTTGCAGGTTTCCTGGCTTAAGGGACTTTACTCTCCGCCTTCCCGGCAACACTTTGCCAGTGGCTTAATTAGAGAGCACACACCCTATCACAGTGGCGGGACCGCTCCAGAATTAGACTGGATTCCCTGATGTGACAACACAAACTATATAATCTATTTATTTTTAAAAGAACACTTATTATTTTTCTAATTGATAATATTACTATAATGACATTAAATTGCAATTGTTTTTAATTACAATATTTTATTTTCCCAGTAAAATACCAGATATACGAAAATAGTAAATATATCTACTCCTTCTCGCTTTTTTTAATAATGGATTTTATAATATCCGCTCTTGTAATTATGCCTGTCAGTTTACCATCATTATTTAATATAGGGAGCCTGTTAATATTGTTATTTATCATTATATTCACTACCTTGCTTGTTGGCATATCCTCCCTGACTGTCTTTACATTTGCAGACATAACTTCTTCAACCCTTGTCTCTAAATATTCCTTTGTACTTTTTGTATAGCTTTCGTAACTCTTAAGAAAAGCAAAACTAAAAGATAACGGGAAAGGAAGATTAGATTCTTTAATTATCAAGTCAGCTTCAGTAACTATTCCTACTAATTCTTCTTTTTTGTCTACTACAGGAACACCGCTTATTTTATTTTTTATAAGTAATTTTGCTAATTCAGCTAACGTAGCATCTTTGCTTATGGTGACAACCTTTTTTATCATAATATCTTTAGCAAGTAATTCTACCATTTTTATCTCCTTGACTATTATTATTTTTGCTTTAATTAAAAAAGCATTTAATCTTTTACCGGCAAATCTATAAAACTTTCATTTTAATTATTACTCTCTCCTGCCAGCTTCACCTGCTTTTAAAATCGCATATTTTGTTAGAGGAGGTGCAATTAATTCGTTTATAATAACAGATGCCAGGATAGCATTTATCATTATGCTTGCGATATTCGAAAAGGCCTGATGTTCTTTTATTAACATAGCAAGTCCTATGGTTACCCCGGCTATTGGGAACAGCCCAAAACCCAGATATTTTCTAACTTCAACAGGAGCATGAGAGACAGCTCCGCCTAACCTAACTCCAATAAATTTACCTAAAAACCTGGCTAAAGTTATCACTACAGCCAGTATACCTGCTGATTTTATTACGCTAAGATCGAAATGAGCGCCGGCCAGAGTAAAAAACATTGCAAAGATTACACCTTCTATATTATGTATAACTCCGAACATATCTTCATTGTGTTTCATCATATTTACTACAATAAATCCCATTGTCATATTAGCTAAAATGCTTGACAGACCCAGGGCGCTGGATAGCCCCACGCATAAAAAGATAGCGCCTATAACTATACCCAGAATCTGTGGTTTATTTTTAATAAAACGGCCTAAATAAGTTAGCCCAAACCCAAGGACCGTCCCTAAAAGTATGGAGCCAGTAATATCTATAGCTGGAATCACTAACATTCTATACCATGAAATGTTCTGAAAACCAGTAATTAATGATTCTGCAACATTTAAGCTAATAGCATAGGCTATAATAGCAAATGCATCATCTAGAATAATTATTGCAAGCAGTGTTGTAGTAAAAGGCCCCATTGCGCCATATTCCCTTACTATCGCTAAAGTTGCAGCAGGAGCAGTAGCAGTGGATATAGCACCAAGAACAATGGCCATGGGCAGATAACTATAAAAAGAACCGGGATTTGCCACTCCAGTTCTAATGATAAATGGTCCAAGGAATAATACTAATATAGTTACAAATACCCAGGCTCCCAATGCCTGAAATGGAGTAATTATAGCAATATTTTTTCCGAATTTTTTTAATTTTTTAAGATAAAGGCCTCCACCCACCAGATAGCCAATAACTCCTAAACTAATGTCGGTAATTATATTTAATCCGCCATTGATTAATTCTTTAGGAATAATATGTAATAGGCTTATAATAATTCCTATGATAATATATCCGCTGATAGTCGGTAATTTAAGTTTTCTGGCAGCAAAACCGCCAAAAAGACCAATTATCACAATTAGTCCAACAGCTAATATTGCGTTTATCTCAAAACCCCAGTTCATCTATAAGCTCTCCTCTAAATTCATTTCAATATTTATTTTTAACGTAAATATATACTTGATAATCTGCCAAATAACACTGTGATATTTTAACTTCCTGCAAGCTTCTTTTCAAGAATTACAATTGAGTAATTTACTTATAAAAATTTAAAACCCCGGTGGAACTTCATATCCAATGACTAATATAATACCAGATATATGAAAATAATAAATAAAAGATAATAACCAGAAACATAAATAAAATTGATGTTAGTATGGAAAGCTTTAATGCTCTTTCAATATCTTCTACTTTAAAATCTTTCTTTTTTATACCTATATACTTACTGGTTTTTTTTGTACCAAAGTAATAATTTATTCCTCCGAACCTTAAACCAGGAGCACCTGCAAAAGCCGCCTCGGTGTAACCACTGTTTGGGCTTTCATGCCTGGAGGAATATTTTTTTATAACAGAAAAGGTCTCCTTTACTTTACCGCCCACTGCAAAGCTTAAAATACCTGATACCACAGCGGTAAGTCTTGCAGGAAGGAAATTTAATATATCATCAAATTTTGCAGAAAAGTAACCAAAATCAACTATTTTGCTTTCATTAATATTATATTTATCTACAATTTCTCTTAAATTTCCGCCATGGGTAAAATTATCCATTTTTTTCCGATACTCCTGCCTGGTTAAATGTAGCCATTTCATTTAATATTTTTACCGAGGCTTCCGCAATATTTATTCCTATTGCTGCCCCGGTTCCTTCACCCAGGCGCATATCAAAATAAAACAGCGGTTTAAGGCCAAGCCTATCAAGAACAATCCTATGGCCCTTTTCTGCCGAACAATGTGATGCGATCATGTAATTTGTTGAATCAGGTGAAATAGCAGCTGCAATAAGTGCCCCGGCTCCAGATATAAAGCCGTCAATTACCACCGGAGTTTTATTGGCAGCACATCCTAAAACGATTCCGGCAATTCCCCCTATCTCAAATCCTCCAACCTTTGATAGCACATCAATACCATCCGCTGCGTCAGGTTTATTTACCGAAATAGCCTTTTTTATAACATTAATTTTATTTTCAAGGCACCTGTCATCAATACCTGTCCCGCAGCCGGTAATAGATTCTACATCGGTTCCGCAAATTACCGCTGCTATGGCACTGCTGGCAGTGGTATTACCAATCCCCATATCTCCGGTTGCTATAATATCATAACCCTTTTTTATCATTTCCTCTGCAGCTTCAATACCTACTTCCAATGATTTTACAGCCTGCTCATCCGTCATTGCAGAGCCCTTTACCATATTTTTCGTACCATAGCCAATCTTTTTTAACATTAGCGACTGATGCTCCTGAAAGTCAGCAGCAACCCCAATATCAACTATCAACACCTCCGCTCCGATATGTTTTGCCAGGACATTAATTGCCGCACCGCCATTAAGAAAATTATAAACCATCTGAGGAGTGACTTCTCTGGGGTAAGCACTTATGCCTTCTTCAACAACACCGTGGTCAGCTGTCATTACAATTATGGCTTTCTTTTCTATTTTGGGGCTTAGATTAGCGGTAATACTTACAATTTGTTTTGCCAGCTCTTCAAGCTTTCCCAGGCTGCCTCGGGGTTTGGTGAGACTATCAAGTCTTGCCTGAGCCTGTTTTGCTAAGCTCGAATCCGGCTTCTTTATTTTTGCTATTGTTTCTTGCAATCTATCCATTTTTTTCTTTTTTAATAAAATAATAAAAATATATATAATTTGAAATACAATGTCAAAGTGATTTTCCAGATAGATTTAAAGATAAATTTTAAAAAATTCTTTTTATCACTTGTAATTTTTTTATTTATACCTTAGGATTTTATTTTAAATTCCTTATAATTTTATTTTATTATTATGCATCTATTTTTATTATATCAGTATTTTGTTACATCAGTTCTGGCAATATTCTTTTTTAATTTTATTGTTAACAATATTTTATTTAAAAATACAGCTAATTATTTACTTCCAGAATCTTTAATAAAATCTCCTCCCCTGGTATCAATACTGGTTCCTGCCAGAAATGAAGCTAAAAATATTAGAAGGTGCCTTCTATCTCTTTCAAAACAGGATTATCCTAATATAGAAATATTGGTATTAGATGATAATTCTAATGATGACACATCGATAATTGTTGAAGATTTTGTAAAAAAAGACAGCAGAGTAAAGCTTATTACCGGCAAGCCGCTAAAAAGTGGATGGATTGGAAAAAGTTATGCCTGCCACCAGTTATCAAAATATGCAAAGGGGAAGTATCTTGTTTTTACAGATGCAGATACATTGCATTTTAAAAATTCAATCTCCAGCGCAATTGGCTGCCTTATCGGCAATAATTTGGGTGCTCTTTCAGCAATTCCAAAACAGATAATGGTTACCTTCCATGAGAGAATGGTGGTTACCTGGGTCCATTTTGGGATTCTTACTCTGCTGCCTTTATTTCTTGTAAAAAAATCAAAAAACCCCTTATTTAGTACTGCAAATGGTCAATTTATATTATTTATAAGAGAGGTTTATGAAAAAATCGGGGGGCACGAATCCATAAAAACTAAAATTTTAGAAGATATACATATCTCAAAACAGGTAAAAAGATATGGATATAAGTTTATGATATTTGATGGAAGTAAAAATATATATTGTAGAATGTATGGAAGTTTTAGTAAATTGATAAGAGGATTTTCTAAGTTTATGTTTGCTGCTTTTGATTTTAATCTTTTTAATATAACAGCAGTTATTTCATTGATTTCAGTGTTATTTTTATTTCCGTTTATTCTGTTTCCCCTGGGAGTTTTTATTTTTGATTGGTCCGGGATGATAATAAACTTGATTATTATTCAAATTTTTATTGTTTTTATTATGAGAATTATACTGGCTGTTAGACTTAAAAACAGAATTCTTGATATACTTTTTCACCCTCTTTCAATGGTGTATATAATATTAATTTGTATTAATTCTGTTCTTCAGACCAAATTCGGAGAAGGAGCGTGTTGGAAAGATAGAAAATATGGTATTGACTTTAAATAATCTCTTTACAATAGTGATGCCCGGACCTGGCTGGAAACTAAAGAAAGAATAAAAATAGGCTATTTTAATGATAATTATTTTTTACGGCTCCAGTCTTTTTACATCCTGCAGTTCGTCAAAATCTCTGTCAAAGGTGTAGATTTCATCAATGCTATTGGCTTTCATATAAGAATAATTATATGCATCAATAAAACCGATATTTTTCTCTTTATAAACATTGACAGCATTTACTAAAATTGCTTTATCTTTAAACCTTATATTGGGTGTGATTAAAATGAATTCTATATTATCGCAGATTTTTTCTTTATTCCATTTATAAGATCTACTTAATACCCAAACAACTTCTGCAATAATCATTGCATTTGTTACACCAATTATATTGCCTGAAATTATTTCAGAAAATAATTTTTCTAATCTTCTAAATACTAATTCATTTTCTTTTAAAAAAAATCTTAAAAAAATATTAGTATCTAAAAAAATCATTTCATCTTCCTTACAATCTCTTCAGCAATATCTTTTTCCATTAGCTCTCTGAGTTTCTTAAAATCAATTTTCTTTTTTACTTTTTCAACATGAGCATCCAGTATGGTTCCCTTCTTTACAGTAAAAACAATTTTTCCTTCCTTTACTGAAAACTCACCAATATCATGGGGCCTTATATTAAATTTATCCCTAATTTCTTTAGGTATGGTTATCTGCCCTTTTGAGGTAATCCTTGGCATTATATCAGCTCCGTTTATTTTATTAATACTCCATATTATAATTTAGGTAATACTAAATTACAAGTATTACTTTATATATTGTAATACTTTTTATAAGACAGCACAACAAATTTCAATTCCCTGAAATGTTAGATATGCAGTTTTCTTAAGGATTCTTTACAGAAAGCGATACACAACCGGAAATTTTTCTTTCTTTATTTTAAATTATAAAAGGCATCCAGCCCCAGGTACTTTGCTTCACTTCCCAGGTCTTCCTCGATCCGCAGAAGTTGATTATATTTACAAACCCTGTCTGTCCTTGATGGAGCTCCTGTCTTAATCTGGCCGGCATTAACTCCCACTACTATATCAGCAATGGTGGTATCTTCCGTTTCTCCCGACCTGTGAGATATAACAGCTGTATAACCTGCCGTTTTGGCCATCTCGATTGCATCAAGGGTTTCGGATAAAGTTCCTATCTGATTTACTTTAATTAAAATAGAATTTGTTACCCCAAGCTCAATTCCTTTTTTAAGTCTTTGGGTATTGGTGACAAAAAGATCATCTCCCACCAGCTGGACTTTACTGCCAATCTTATCGGTTAGCTTCTTCCATCCATCCCAGTCTTCTTCAGCCATTCCATCTTCTATTGAAATTATGGGGTACTTCTCCACAAGATTTTTATAATAATCAACCATCTCTGATGGGGTCAAGACTTTGCCTTCACCTTTAAGATTATATTTTCCATCCTTATAGAACTCGGTAGCCGCAGGATCAAGCGCTATATAAATATCTTTCCCCGGCTTAAATCCGGCTTTTTCAATAGCCTTGATTATATACTTTACTGCATCCTCATTAGTTTTAAGATCAGGAGCAAAGCCGCCTTCATCACCTACTGAAGTATTAAGCCCGTCTTTACCTAAGACAGCTTTTAGACTATGAAATGTTTCTACCCCCATCCTTAAAGCATCACTGAAAGTAGATGCAC
>Ga0210003_1003967_pt1 | contig 11825 bp, 9 predicted proteins | sample LantaG_FD_182804 | JGI IMG/M metagenome (GOLD analysis project Ga0210003, IMG submission 182804) | Deep subsurface microbial communities from Baltic Sea to uncover new lineages of life (NeLLi) - Landsort_02402 metaG (SPAdes) (version 2) | ecosystem: Environmental > Aquatic > Marine > Oceanic >...
GTTTTGTTATTACATGCAGGCGCGCACACCTACGCGCACACACAAAGAGAGTCCAAAAAAAGAGTTCAGGGGCACCTCCGGTTTCTCTCTCTCTCTCTCTTTTCCACCTAAAGAGTCAAGTGCCGCCGCATCTCTACCAAACGGTCCGACCTCCTCCTCGCCCCCAGACCCCCGCGGGCTGCCAAGCTCGCCGCGGCGGCAGGAGGAGGCAGAGGACCCCCGCCCCTGCCTCCCCCTCGCCCCCCCTCCGCGGCCGCCTGCCTCCTCGCGTCGTCGCGCGCGCCCTCCAGCAGCTTCACCTCCGCCTCGAGGACCCTGACCCTCCCCTCGAGCGCCGCGGCCCGGCCCTCCCTGCGCAGCCTCGAGGCGAGCGCGCTCGCCCTGTTCTTGGCCTTGCGGAGCTCCCTGGCCGCGACCGCCGGGGAGACCCCGGGGGGCAGGGCGAGGGCGTCGGCCGCGGCGGGGCCCCTGGAGTAGAGCTCGTCGTCGTCGGCGGGGCCGCTGGTGGCGGTGCGGCCCTTGGCGTTCTTGCCCCCCCGGGGGATCGCCTTGGCCCCCGTGCTCGCCGCGGCGGCTTGAGGAGGGGGACCTGCTGCTGCTGCTGCTGCTGGGGACTTGTCTCGCCCGCGGCCGAGAGGAGAAGCAGTGAAAGGGGCCGGGGCGGGCCTCTTCGTTCCCACCGCCGCCGCCGCCGAAGTTCCCGCCGCTCCCTCTTCCTGCTCCTCCTCCTCGGTCTCCTCTTCCCTCGCGCGCCTCTTGTTCCTCTTGGCCCGCTGGCGCTCGATCGCGGCGGCCCTCGCTGCTGCAGCCGCGACCTTGGAGGGGAAGACAGAAGCGGCAGCGGCAGCGGAAGCGCCAGCAGCGTCGTTCCCGGCGGCGTCGGGCGACGAGGGGAAGCGCAGCGACGGCAGCTCGAGCGGCAGGAAGGCGGCCTCGGCCGCCACCTGCGCCGCCGCGGCGATCCCGGGGGGGACTCCGGCTCCTCCGCCTCTTGCTCCCGCCGCCGCCGCCGCCGCAGCCTGGGCACTGAGGTCGGCCGAGGAGCCAAACACGGAGGGCACCGGGAAGGGGCCGTCAAAGTCGGCGACCGCGACGGCAGAGGCGCCCGCAGCAGCGAGGACGACAGCACCACCACCGCCTCCTCCTGCTCCCGCTCCTCTCGAGCGGCCCCTTCCGCCTCCGGGCAACGGAGACCCGACCCCAGCGAGCGCCGCGGACCAGGGGCCGACGGCGGTCGCAGCCCCCGCTCCTCCTCCCCTGGTCCCGCCGCCGCCGCCGCCAGAGTTCTCGGCCTCCTCGAGCATCATCGCCAGCAGCCCCGCCGTGTCGGAGAGCCTGGCGGTCAGCCGCGGGGGCAGGGAGGACAGGTCGACGGGTGCCGCTGCTGCTGCTCCTGCCGCTGCTGCTCTCATCGTCGACGAGGGGCGAGGGGCGAGAGCTCGAGCCCCTCCTCCTCTTCTCGCCGCCGCCGCCGCCGCAGCAGCTTCCTTCTCCTCTGTCTCTTCTTCCTCGAGCCCGAAAGAGTCCTCCCCCGGGTCGAAGGCGCGCAGCAGGTCGCCCATCGCCTCCAGGTCCACGGCGTCCAGGGCGGCGATCCCGGAGGGCAGCGCGGAGGGGAGCCTGCGAGCAGCACCAGAGGCGCTGTTGTTGTTTGCTGCTGCTGCTGCTGCGGTCGAAGCTCTTCTCCCCGCTCCTGCTCCTCCTCCTGCTTGCGCCGCCGCCGCTGCCTGCTGCACCGCCGCCGCCCCGCCCACGGCCTGGATCGCGGAGCTGAAGAGCGCAGGGTCGGTCGCCAGGGCCGCGGAGAGGTTGACCTCGCCTGTTTTCGTTTGCGCGGTGCGCGTTGATGAACAAGAGCGTTGAGCAAAAAAAAAAGGCAAAAAGAGAGCAAGCGATTGTTTTTTGAGCCTTCCAATGCTCTCTCTCTTTCTCGCGCTCTCTCTCCCTCTTCCCTCTCTGTTCCACCTCCACCGTTCATTCGAGAGCTTTTACCTGCAGAGGCCTTCCTCAGCAGCGCCGCGATGTCGTCCGGAAACAGCGAGGGCACGGGCTGGCCCAGAGAAAGCTGCTGGTGACCGTGACTCTGCTGCGTCGAATGTTGGCGTCGATTGCTTCCCGCGGCAGCGCCAGCCTTGGTGACCCTTCCCATTCTTCTTTCAAACGCCTCGGTCTCTCGGGAGGCTTGCTCGGTCTTTGGAGACGGACAAAGGGCAAACGAAGGAGAGACGAGCACGGGAGAGCAGGGTAAAAAGTTCCAGTGCTCTCTCTCGCTCTCCCTCTCTCTCTCAGGAGTTTCGGCGAAAAAAGAAAAAGTGGGGGGGAGAGACAACAGAACAGAGGGAAACGAAAAGCTCACCTCGACCCTCCTTGCTCCTCACGCTTCTTTCTTCACACACGCGTACATCCGCACCCCGAACAGCCCCTTCGGCAGGTCCCTCTGCCTCGCGTGCCTCGATACCTCGACGTTGCTCTTCTCGAACAGGCCCAGCATGTACGCGTGCGACCGCGTCAGCGACCGGTCGCTGTCGTCGACGACGAAGCCCGAGGAGCAGACGTTCTCCTTGACGACGAGGACGCCGCCGGGCCTCAGGGCCGCGTGGGCCCTCTTGAGGAAGGAGACGGCGTCGTCTGGGATGGGGACGTCGTTGGGCGAGGTGGTGTTGGCGAGGTGGCGTCGTCGTGGATGGACGAAGGAAGGGGGAGTGAGAGCGAGAAGGGAGAGGAGGGAGGGCGTGAGCGCGGAAGAACGAGAGCAAGAGAGAGAGCACGGGGGGGAGCACGAGAGAGAGAGAACCACCCCGTCTTCTTCTTCTCACCGTCTGTCAGGTACAGCATCGCCCACTGCACCCAGATGACGTCGTACCGGCCCTCCGCGGGCTCGAACCCCTGCAGGCCGACCCGCAGGAACTGCCCCGGCTCGCCCTTCCACGTCCTCTTCGCGTCCGCGCCCGACAGCAGCAGCCTCCGCCTGGCGCCCTCGATCATCGTCTCCGACGGCTCGACGAGGTCGACGACCGAGCAGACCCGGAGCAGCAGCTCCTCGCTGACGCGCCCAACGCCGGCGCCGCAGTCGGCCGCGGTCAGGACGTGTGCCGGGTCGGCTCCGGAGCTGCCGCTCCCGCAGGCGGCCTCGGCGGCGTCGAACCTCTCGGGCCCCAGCGCGGCCCTCAGGAACGCCCTGCTCTCCCGGATGTCGGCGCCAGAGACGTGGCCGTGGCCGCCTAGAACGCCGTCGTAGCTGGCCTCCTGCCTGTCCCAGTAGGCGACCGCCTCGCCGTACCACTCTTTCTCTTTGTTGCCGGCCTCGACGGCGGTCCAGAGCTCGGAGGGGTTGCCGTAGGTTTTCTGAAAAGCATGTTGTTTCGAGGGTGAGGGGAAACGGGGTGGGGTGGGTGGGTGGGGGCAAGAACAGAGGTCGAGGTCGAGAGGTTGAGAGAGAGGAAGAGCGATGACGCCGCCGACATTGTGCAAACAAAACGCGTTTCGAGCCGCTCGAGATGCAATCGACTGTTTCTTTTTCCACCGGGGGCCGGCTCAGCACATCAACCAACGACCTACCTCGCCCTCTGCATTGAATCCGGGCTTGTCCATCGTGAAAAGGATGAGGCCGCGGAGCTCGAGAAGAGAGAAGAGAAGGAAGGCCAACGCGGTTTTGATGTCGCTTTTTTTTGGATTTGTTTTTTTCCCATCGTTTTTTTTTGAATTTGCGAGTTTTTTCCCTCTCTCTCTGTCTCTGTCTCTTTCTCTTCGAATGCAAGCAGCCCGATCTCGCCCGGCCTCAGCCGGCGCCGCTGGGCGATGTCGCGCGGCATTCCTCCGCGCGGCGACGATGCTTCCGTCCCAGAGGAGGTCTGCTCCGCACCTCGATTGCCGCATCGCGCCCAGAGCACGTGGCGGCGGCGCGGCAAAGTCTTTGAATCGATTCCAGCGTCGTCGTCTGCTGCGGACCTCGACGCCGACCCCGACCCCGACCCCGACGACGGCGACAGCGGCCTTCGCCCCTTCCCTCGCCAGCAGCGGCGGCGGCCTCGCCCTCCTCGCTCTCTCCAGCGCCGCGGCCCAGGCCTCCCAGTCGCACCCCTGGGGTGCTCGCCTGTCTTCTCCTCTGGTGGCAATGCTCCTCGGGGGCTTCGCGGCAGCTGCCTTCCCCGGTGTGCTTTCGTCGTCGGCGGGGCTTCCCTCCGCCGTCTCGGGGACCCTCGTCCCCCTCGCCGCCTGCCTGGCGCTGCTCGAGATCGACGACGATGGCTCCGGTGGTGGAGGAGGAGGAGGAGGAGGAGGAGGAGGAGAATCTCCGGAGGAGGAAAAAAAGAGCGAGAGAACAGAGTCGCGCGAGGGTGGGGTCCATGCTGCCGTTCCCCCCCTCTGGGGGAACGGCAGCATGGACCCCACCCTCGCGGTCTCCGTCTCTTTCGCTCTCGCCTCGCTCGCCACGCTCGTCGCCACCCTCGTCGCCGTCTTCCTGTGCGTCCGAGCTCCGCCGCTCCTCTCCTCCTCTTTTCTCTTGCCCTCCGAGGCCATGCTCCCTCGCCCGCTCCTCGTCAAAGTGGCGGCCTGCCTCTGCGCGTCCTACATCGGGGGCTCCGTGAACTTCGCGGCGACCGCCGCGGCTCTGGGGCTAGGCTCCTCGGCGCAGGGAGCGAGGGCGATGGCCGCGGCGTTCGCGGCCGACCTCGTGGCGATGGCGCTCTACTTCGGGGCCCTGACCGCCCTGAAGGTGTCGGAGGAGGAGGACGAGTGGGCGAGAGGAGGAGAAGACTCATTTTCCTCTTCTCCTTCGTCTGCAGCCTCCTCCTCTTCTTCTTCTCGTCCCCCTACTTATTCTACCTCTGCTGTCTCGACTCTGAGCGCCGCCCTCTCCCTCGCCGCGGCCTCGTGCTCCATCGCCCTCGGCGAAGCCGTCGCGGTCCCTCTCGGGTGTCCCCCCGCGTCGCTCGCGGTCGCCGCCCTGGCCGCCTCCGCGTTTGGCCTCGCGGGCAGGCGGGCAGCGGGGAGAGCGGCGGCGCCGCCTCGCTCTCCCTCTGCGTCGCCCTTTGCCGGGGCATCGGCCGCGTCCTCCTCCCTGATGCTCCTCTTCTTCGCCTCGTGCGGGGCGCAGGCCGGGTCCCCGAGCTCCCTGAGGGCGGCCGCCTCGATGGGCGGGTTCGTGGGCCTGCTCCTGGCGCTGCAGCTGGCGGCGACGCTGGCGCTCGGGAGGGGGATGGGAGGAGGAGGCTCTTTCAAAAGGCGCGGTCTCTGTCGTCTTCCTCTGCCCGCGCTCGTCGTCGGGGCCAACGCCGCCGTCGGCGGGCCCGGGACGGCCGCCGCGGCTGCCGCCGCCAGGTCCTGGAGCAGGCTGGTGAGGCCGGCGGTGCTGACGGGCTCTGCCGGGTACGCGATAGGGACCGGGATCGGCGTCGGGGTTGCTTCTGTGCTTTCGCGGGCGTTTTTGTAGGAGGCGAGGAAGGAATGAAAAAAGTCTCGGCCTTTTCATACCCGCGAAAGGTTTTTTTCTTTCGATCCGATGCGCTCTGTCGTCGAGGACGAAGAGCGCCCTCTTCTCTCTTTCTCACCAAACTCTCTCTCTCCCCCTCCACTCCAAAGGCACGAAGGAAAAAGCACTCTTTCAAATCCCTGCGCTCTCTCTCAACACGCTGCGACGAACGAGCGCAGCAGACCGCCGGCGACGACGGAGTCTCCGGCGACTCCCAGAAAGGCTCGGAACCGCGGTCAGCAGGCCGGTGTGCCGCAGTCAGCGGGCCCGTGTGCCTCGCCTCCTCCTCTTCCGCTCTGCTGCTGCTCTAGGTGTTTTTGACGAGGCTGCTCTCGGTGTTTTTGACGAGGCTGCTCTCGGTGTTTTTTTGTCTTTACACTCCGCCGTTTTTTCCCTGCTCGCGAGATTGTTTGTTTGTTTGTTCCGAAATGTGTATACTAGTTTTCTCTCTCTCTTCGAAAGGAAAACAGTCGGTAAAATGAAGATGGCATTTGTACGTGATTGGGTTTTTGCTTTGGGGAAAAAAAGAAATCGGGGTTTGGTTGCGTTTTTTTTGGTTTTGGTCTCTCGCTGCGTTTTTGTCTCTGTCTCTCTCTCTCTCCCCATCTCTTTCTCTCTCTCTCTCCACCTCTTTTTCTCTCTTTCTCTCTCTCTGTCTGTCTAGGATGGCAATGCCAATTCTACCCGCCTGGATCGGGCAGATGAAATTAACTAGAAAAGCGAGCAGAGCGCTTTTTTTGGGCTGTCGCGAAAATGAAAAAAGGGACTCGTTTTCTCCTCTTTTTTCTTTCTTCAAGCGAGGAGCTGGAGGGCCGGGGAGTCGATCAGGTGCGCGAGCTCGTCCCCCATTGGGGGAGGGAACAGCTGCGCCGGCGTCGCGTTGTCGGAGAGCGGGTTGCCGCTGCTGCTGCTGTGGTGGTGGTGCAGAGCTGCTGTTGCCGTCGTTGCCGTCGGCCCCGCCGTCGTCGCTGTCGTGTGAAGCATGGGGAAGCCCGACGAAGGGAACAGCGTGTTGGGCGTCGTTGCAGCCATCGCGGCCAGGGAAAGCGATCTGCGGACATTCGACTTGGCCTGCGGAGGCGCAGCAGCAGCTTCCCTCGCGGCGAGGGCCGCGGCGGCGGCGTTCCTCTTGCGCGTGGCTGCCGCTGCGGCCGAGGCCGAGGCCGCCGTCGCGCGAACGGCCGCGGCCGCGGCCGCCGCGGCGGCTGCGGCGCTCTCCGGTGTCGCCCCTCGGGCCGCGGCCGCCGCTGCAGCCTCCGCGGCCATCATAGAGGCGAGGAGCTCTTTCTTCGTTGGTCGACTCCCTGAGCGCGACTTTGGCGGAGGAGCGGGAGTAGTGCCGTCACCGGGGGCTGCTGCTGCTGCTGCTGGCTTACGCCTCTTGGCGGAGTGTGAAGCAGACGAGCTGCCGCCGCCGCTTCGTGCTTTGGCGGCGGAAGGAGCTGCTGCTGCTGCTGCTGCAGCCGTCTTCGCTGCGGCAGCCGCGGCTTCGACAGCGACAGCGGCAGCGTCCGCGGCAGCAGCAGCAGCGGCAACGGCAGCGGACCCTGCTGACGTGGGAGCGGCGGCGCGGGGCCTTGCCCTCGGCTTCGAGGGCGGCCTCCTTCGGCTCGCCGACGCCGAGCGAGGAGCAGCAGCGGGAGATGTTCCGTAGGCCGTGGCGGCAGTCGCTTCGTCGCCAAACCTCGACCTCGAGCTCGGGGCCCGCGGGCGCTTGCTACCGCCCTCGTTCGCAGACGCCGGCAGAGCCACAGGAGCGGCAGAAGTTTCGGCGACGACAGCAGCAGGCATCTGCGGCGGCGGAGCGACGGGGGAGGGCGCGGCGTCCGTCATCGGGGGCTCAAAGGCGTCGAGGTAGGAAGCCTCGACGGTGTCTGCGGGTCCTGCCGCCGCCGGGCCTCCTCCGACGCCTCCAATTCCTCCTTCCGTCTCCGCCATCCTCGCCTCCGTCCAGGCCGTCGGGGATGCCAGCGGGGGCTCGTGGTCGAGTCCCCCAGCGTCGACGTCGACGGCGGCGGAGGCCGAGGCAGCCAGGGCGCGCATGAGCGAGCTCCTGTTCTCTCCGCCGCCGGTCCCGCCGCTCCGCCGCTGCAAGAGCCTCTGCGGCGGGCTGACGAGCGCCGCCACCGCCGTGCTCGCGCCGCGGCCGCCGCTGCTGCCAAAGAGCAAGGCGGCCGTACCCTGCGGCGTCGAGGCCACGCCTCCGCCGCCGCCGCCACCCGAGACTACGCCCCCGTCCGCTCCCGGGAGCAGGTGCGCCCCCCAGAGCATCGCCGGCGGGGAGAAGGGCGCCCCCGACGGGAGAGGGGGCGTCGCTTTCACCCGCGCCCCCGTCGCCGCCGCGGCCGAGACCCCGAGCGGCGGAGGGGAGAGCATGGAGCCAAAGCCCCCGCGAGATCCCTGCTGCTCGGGCTCCGGCGTCTGCTGTCGCAGCTGGTGCTGCTGGTAAAACTGCTGGTGCTGCCGCTGGTGCTGCTCTTGTACGGCGGCCTCGGCCGCCGCAGCCGCTGCCGCCGCTGCCGCTGCTGCTGCCGCCACGGCCTCCGCCCTCCTCGCCGCGGCGGGCTTCCTCGATCCGCTCGCCCTTTTCTTGACGACAGGGGCGACGACGGGAGCGGCGGCGGCGTCGGCGGCAGCAGCAGCAGCAGCAACAGGAGCTTCTGACGCTGCTCCTTTCGCTTTCGCATGTGCTCTCGCCCTCGAGGCGGCGGCGGGCGCTTTCCTCTTCGCGCCGCCGCCGTTGCCGCCGCCGCCAGGCGTCGGCGCCGGGGCTTTCGTCACGGTCGGCGGGCCGCCGAAAGCAGCCGCGGCTCCGGCAGCTCTCGCAGGCGGAGGAGCAGTCAGGGCGGTCGCCGGAGCTTCTCTCCGGGGCTCTTTCCCTCCTGCACCTTCTCTGTCTTCTCCCTCTCCCTCTCCTCCCTGCTGGAGTCCCCCGGCGGCGTTGGGCGTCGCCGGCGAGTGCTGCTGCTGCTGCTGCTGCTTGCTGCTGCTGCCGAGGGGAGGAGGCGCCGCCATCTTCGCCGCCGCTGCTACGGGGACTGCACCCTTGGCCTTGGACGCCGAAGAAGGCGGAGGAGGAGGGGAGACAAGCGAAGCGGCGGCGGCGGGTTTCGCTGCTTCTGCTTCCGCTTCTGCTCCTGCCTCCGTCGCCGCCGCGTCTGCCGCCACTTCCTCCTTCTCTCCCCTCGCCGAGGCAGGGACCGCACTGCTCCCGCCGGGCTTCCCGTTCCGGCACTCCTCGCACTTGCAGAACACGCCGCACTTCACTCCGGCCTGGTAGCACTCGCAGTACTTCTTGCTGCAGTGCGACTTGCGGCAGTTGCAGCCGCGGCGGTGGATCCCCTGGCTGAGGGTGTTGGAGGGCGTCGCTCCGCCCTCGCTCGCGCCGCCGCCAAGCGACGGCGGGAGCAGCAGCTGCGACGAGTCTCCTGCTGCTGCTGCTGCTCCTTCGAGGCCCTCCATCATCATCATTTGCTGCGACTGAGAGCCCTGCTGCTGCTGCTGCTGCTGCTGCTGTTGCGAGTAAGGAGAAAATAAGCCCCCACTTCCCCCCGCCGCTGCCGCTGCCGCCGCCGCCGCCTCCGCCTCGAGCTGCTGCGCCGCCTCGAGCTCCTCGAGCGGCGAAATCTTCTGCATGAACGCCGAGGGGTTCCTCGTCCTCACGTGCGCCCTCGTCGCGTCGACGAGCGGAGCGTTGGCGGGAACATTCAGGCATCCCTCGCAGGCGCAGCCGTCGCAGTAGGAGCCGGCGCCGAAGCAGTCGCAGTAGAGCTTCAGGCACTTGCTCTTTTTGCAGGTGCATCGGCGGGCGCCGGCCGGGGGCGGCGCGCAGGCGTAGGAAGCTCCTCCTCCTGCTCCGGCTCCACCGCTTCGGTTGCCGCTCCCGCCCGCGCCGCCAGAGTTCCTGCGGGCCGCGGACGCGGCCGAGGGCGGCGGGCGCTTCTTCTTGGCCGAGCCGTCGTCGTTGGTGGTCGCCGTCGGCGCTGCGGCTGCGGCTGCGGCAGCAGCCGCGTCGGCGTCAGCTGCGTCGTTCGAGGTGGTCGCCGCGTCCGCGCCCGCATCGGCCGCCGTCGTCGCCGTCGTCGTCGTCGCAGCCACGGCGGCCGCAGCGGCGGCATCGGCAGCAGCGACGGCCGCGGCGACCGCGGCGTTGCCTTCGCCTTCGCCTCTGCTCGCTGTCGCCGTCACTGTCGCCGCGGCCCCGTGGCTCTCGAAGGCGTCGTTGAGCGCCGCGGCGCGAGGCTGCGCTGCGGGGCCAGCAGCGACGGCCGGTTTCGAGCCGGAGGGAGGGGGTCTCGGGCGCGAGCGTGGCTTCGCTGCTGCAGCGGGCTTGCTCCCTTCCTCTTTCTCGCCTGCGCTGCTGCCGCCGGCGCGGCGATCACTGGCGTCGGAGGCAGAGGGCACGGGGGGCGCGCGCCTCTGTGCAGCAGGTTTCGCGCTGCCGCCGCCGCCGCCGCTGCCGCCGCCGGCAGCGAGGGCGGCAGCGAGCCCCGAGGGCATTGCCGTCCCCGCCGGGAGCTGTCTGCCGCTTCTCCCGTCTGCCCTCGAAGCAAACTGAGAAGGAGCAGCGGCGGCCGATGGCGCGGGGAACGCAGAGGCGGGGCCCGTATCGTTGTTCTCGGCGTTGCTGTCGTTGCTGGCGGCGTTCGCGTTGGCGTTTGCGTTGACCGCCGCTCCTCCCCTGCCGGCTCCGACTCCGCCTCCTCCTCCGACTCCGCCGCCTACCCCAAAGGCCGCCGTCCTCGCCGCGGAGCCCAGCGCCGGAAGATCCACATGCGTGGGCACGGTCTGGCGCATCGGGCTTGCGAGGCCGGGGTTGCTGCCGCCGGCGACGCCGCCGCGGAGGGGGCCCCCGCGGCGGTGCTGCTGCGAGGATGAGGGAGGAGGGGGGTGATGATGGTGGTGACTGAGCTCGTGATGATCGAGCAAGCCGCCGTCGTCGTTCTGCCTGTTTTTCGTCGTTGTTTTGTTGTTCTCCGAGTTCAGGTGGAGAGCGACATGCGTTGTGAGATCAGTGGCGAGGGTTTCGGAGCGGGGAGAGGAGCGGAAGACATCAATCCGCGCCGTGCGTTCAGAAGGCGGGAGAATTGGTTTTTCTCTCTCGCCCAGAGGGAAAAAAAAGAGGCGGCAAGATTCGTCAAAGGGAACGATCCTCCTCGAACCGAACGTTTTCCCGCCACGTTCACGTGCAATCGCGCGACTTTTACGGCTTCCCACCCCTTCAATCGAGACAGGACAGGATATGCCGTTTGAATCGATGAGACCGGAAACGGTGCGTCGGAAGCGAGGGCAAAGGAAGGAGACAGCGAGGCGCGATTGGCGAGAAAAAAAGGCTAAGGCAGAGGCAAAAAACTTTTCGATGCGCCTCGACGATGGAAAAAGGCCTGCGATCGTACGATTTCGCAACGCCCTCCGAGAAGCCCTCGCCTTGAGCCAGAGCAAAACTCCAACTCACCTGCCGTGCATGTCTAAGCAGTCGAGATCGAAGGCGCCGCCCGTGGGCGAGGGAGCAACGCCGTCGGCAACATTGCCTGCTGTTCCCGTCGCTGTGGTCGCCGTCGTCGCTGCGCCTCCAGCAGCGCCCCCGGCTCCTCCTCCACTTCTGTTGTCCAGCGCCATCTCTCCAAACCCGACGGGCGCGGACGGTGTCAGCGGCGTGAGCTCGGATGCGAAGAACAGCGAGAAGGGCGACGCCTGTATGCGGTGGTGAGAGGTGAGGGGTGGAAGAGAAAGAGGAGGTTGTTGAGCTTTGCTCCGAGATCTCGTTCCCTCCAGAAAAACCAAGTTCACACGATGCTCTCGTCAGCTCGAGGATGCACTCGCGGAATTGCCGCACCTCCGGGGCCTGCTGCCGCCTGATTCCTCTTCCGGGGCGATCTGGAGAGGCCATCCGAGCGTTTCGCGAGGGTCGGGAAGAGAGAGAACGACAAGTCGGGGCGCCAAGTGCTGAGGTTGCGCGCGGTCTTTTTGGCTTCTTTTTTCCAAAACCTTTTTTTTGCCGCCAACGAAAGGAGCGCCAAGCGGGGAAGCGAAGTGAACAACAGTAATCTCCAGGTCTTCATTTTCTCTCCTTCTAGTACGGTCAATTGCGCGAGAGGCAGGCGAAGCTCTCCACGCTCGCAGGCCGAGAGACGTCACCAACCACAGAGGATTCTGAGCTCTTGCATCTAGCGGATGCGCTGCTCCCTCGGAGCCGCATCGACGACGGCAAGAGCAGGAGCGAAGTCGATCCCGTCGCCGCCACCGTCGCCGTCACCTCGACCTCCTCGACCCCCCCTTCGACCCCGACGCTTTCCCCTCCTCCCCCCTCTCCGCCCCCGCCCCCCGCGGGAAGCCGTCCCCGCCGCCACCT
>Ga0210003_1003968_pt1 | contig 11819 bp, 8 predicted proteins | sample LantaG_FD_182804 | JGI IMG/M metagenome (GOLD analysis project Ga0210003, IMG submission 182804) | Deep subsurface microbial communities from Baltic Sea to uncover new lineages of life (NeLLi) - Landsort_02402 metaG (SPAdes) (version 2) | ecosystem: Environmental > Aquatic > Marine > Oceanic >...
CCCACCCTTCTAGTTTTTCTCTATCTGTCTGAGACAAAATACTTGGTACAACAACCATTGAAGCAATCATCCCATTAAGAAAACCCCCACCGAAAAATGTTCCAATCTCCCAGTCACCGTTCAAACTTGTTCCAGTACCATCAACATTGTTTGATGCCCCGCTTAATGTTTCTTCATTACCATCAATGTACAATTTTGCGTTGGTTGTCAGATCTGCTGTTGCACCTAGTAAAGTAGTACTTGATGTTGTCACTGCTGTTGTACCCCATGGCTGTAGTCCATCTTGAAATAGTCTATAAGTGCCACCGAATCGTTGGAATAATGCATCCGATCCGTTAGCTCCTCCACTTGGTCCACTTGTAACACCTGCAATTAAATTATTCCCATTATTAGCTTGTGCATCCAGTTGGAAAACAATAAATTTCGTGTATCCGTTTAGCGATGGTGCAGAAGCTGCGGGAAAAATCATTCTGCTTGTTGATCCATCAAAATCAATCGCATTCAAACCATTAATATTCCTTGTGTTTGTTGTCGGTTGGTTCACCCCGTTTGACTGCACTATACTGGCAAGTTGGTTTTGATCTTCCCACGCTGAGACCTTGTTTGCACTTTCTGTTATGCTTGTCGCATCGGAAGCATCCCACCAGTAGGCAGTTGATAGTTCAGAAGGGTCCCAAAGTGATCCGGAGGGTTCAACTGGTTCAACTAACTTCCATGCTTCAAACCGAATTTTATCAGCTAGGTTTTCGTATCTAATATTATTTGTTGCCATTATTTTACCCAATAGTTTTGACCGTCACATACAAACGTTGCGGATGTGTATTCTCCGTTTATAGTTGTTCCTGTAGTTCCTATAGTTTCGTCAATACTTCCAGATGCACATTTAATGAATATATTATTTGCGGTATTATCCAGTCGTTTAATTGACGTTTCGTATCCTGAATACGAAGAAGAAGCAGGTAAAAGATTTATTGTTATATCGTTAGACGTAGCATCGACACGTAAAAATTCATCATAAATCGAACAATCGTAACTTGAGGTGGTAATGGTATTAGGCGATACGTATGTAGAATTTCTAGGCAATGATACTGATGGTCTCCACGGTAAAACCAAAATAGTATCAGCATCTATAACATACACAATCGGATTTTCAAACAAATTTTCAGCAAACGGTTTTACATCAGTCAATGAACCTGTATCCGTTGTAGATACGTAATAATATTCACCTAAATTCAACCCATGAGATGACACATTTACTTGACCATTAAACACAGCTTGAAAGCTTCCACTGTCTACTACATTACTAACTATCCCAATACCCAACGTGGTTGGGTCATTCGCAATAGCTGGTTTCCAAAGTGATGATGTTGTATTATAATATATTGCATCAAGTTGAGAGAATCCGTGATTGCTTTGTGATATTGAAATATAACTATATGTCCCGTTTATACTACCTATAACGTGCAAGTCACCGTTAAATACAGCAGATGATCCTGTTATTGGGTCTAAAAATGTAACTTCTCCACCAAATGTATGCGTGTCTAAACCTGCATCATACTTATAAGCTTCAGCTGATCCGCTTTTATTGATCGTGAAATCAAAATCTTCGTTTCCTGAGTTAAATAAAAATGAACCGCTTCTAATTGAAACTGATCCTGTAAACTCGTGAGTGTCGTCTGACGTGTCACCAAATTTTGTACTTCCACTTTTGTATAAAATACTTGAACTAATGAACTCTGTGTGAAATTCTTCTGCGGTAACTTTACCTGTTACAACTAAATCACCATCTATCAAAGCGGATGAACCAGTGATCTGATTGAATGTGACGTTGTTGATAAAGTCTACTGATCCACTGAATGTATGTGTATCTGTTCCTGCGTCATAGTTATAAGCTATACCTGAACCACTTTTGTTAATAAAGAAATCACGATCAAGGTTTGACGTATTAAATTCAAATTCGGTAGAATTAAATTTCGCTTCAGTCGCAGATTGTCCCAATCTAAAATTTAATGTTTCATATACAGCACTTGAAAATGCACCAATTGAAAAATTATCCGTGTCGGAAAGATTCAAAAACCGTTTGTTCGTTTCTGTGGTAGTATCCCATGCAATCCATTTATTGTTTGGAAGTTGTAATTCTTCTGAAATGTTTAGTGTGCCACTTACTTCTGCGTCACCGTTTACCAATAACGATCCGGTGATTTGATGTGTATCATCAGCAGAATCTCCAAACTTAGTAGAACCACTTTGATATAATACACTACTAGTAACCTCGGAAATGTGCATTTCTTGGGCGGTAATAGTTTGTGCGTCAATATTACCCAACACAACATTTTGACCGCTTGCGCTAATATAAATATTATCTAATGAACCACTAAAAGATTGTAAAGCATTAATGTCAGCTGCGATTGAACTTGAAGCGGCCACAAATGATCCACTTACATTAGAACTTAAAGCGTAGCTGCTTGTCGCAGCTTGTAAACTATCAAGTCTACTATCTAAATCGGTATCCTCGGTTTCAAGTGTAGATATACGTGTCTCAACACTTGACGATAAATCTGTAAATGAGCCACTAATGTCACTTGCAATTTGAGCTGAACTACTAATTGTCCCAGCAACACTTACACCTGTTAATCCACTGCCATCACCAACGAAACTTGTCGCAGTTACACTTCCTGTTACTTTTAAACTTCCTGTAAATTCATGTGTGTCATCTGTTGTATCTCCAAACTTAGTAGATCCACTTGAATATAACACCGAAGCAGATTGGTAAGTTGTGTGAATTTCAGTCGCATTAATAACGTCTGCTGTTATATTACCCAATACAACATTTTGACCACTAGAACTGATATAAACATTATTTGACAACATACTCCCAGTATCACTATCTAATATAATACTACTATGTTCTGCTGCGGTTAAATGGTAATATTGACTTGTCGTTCCACCTTGTAAATTTGCTAAACTATTGTGATCTGTTGCAGAACTTCCTGCTAAAACGGAACTAAATGCACTGTCTATTTGAGTTGCCGAACTAGCTCCTTTCTGAACTAAAATACGACCAACTAAAATTGTTTGGGAATCAAATACATCAGGTATATCTTCTGGGATTGTTGCTGCTTGTGCTTGTGCTAAATTCGGCCATTCAGTCCCTACTATATATGCAATTTGTTCCACCTCTGGGCTGTTGATGAACCGATACACCCAATTATTGACATATCTATTGTTTCCTAATGCAACTAAATCTGTTCCATCATCGTAAAATTCATTATTGTATGAGCTTGTTAAGTTACTTGTCCATACACTAGCACTGTGATACCAAAATTCTGCATTGTTATTTATTGATGATGTTGCTTGTTCTTCAAATTGATCAATACCCCACCATAAATTACCACTACCAATTGTGATCACTCTACTACCACTTTCACCGAGAGCTAATCCAGACGTTCTAACGAATCGTTGAGTATCAACCAACCGTCTATTCAATCTACTAGGAGTACCTAACCCCCATGAATTTTCAACATAATGAATATCAAACTCATGTCTATACATCGTAACTACTTCAACAACATCACTATCAGTAATTTCAGTCGGTGTTGTAGTCACGTAGTATTCTGGATTTTCATTATTATATGTAACCGCTAATATACTATTTTGGTATTCGGGAACTGCTAGATTCGTTGCTGCGGGAATCACATACTCAGCAATACTTCCTTGCCACGAAGCGGAACTATACAATATTACATTGATGGAGCTTACATCTATCGTTCCATCTCCATTGTTTGTTATTACTGGCTTTTCTAATGCACCTGCACCACCTTTAATTTGAATGTCGCTGTAAAATTCTCCATTATTACTTAATTGCCAAGCACTACTGGTTGCATTATAACGTATACCCCGATTGGTTCCATCGTAATAAATATACGCATCGCTACCAGAATCGCTTAAACGGAGTGAACTAGCTGAAACTTCCCCCAATACAACATTTTGACCACTAGAACTGATATAAACATTATCAAGTGAACTACTGAAAGACTGTAAATTATTAATATCAATTGCAATTGAGCTAGATGCTTCTACGAATGATCCTGAAATATCACTTGAAATTTGATACGAACCACTGATTAATGTGGGTTTGTTTACTACATTGTTATACTCTACATAACTAGCAGTTGAAGCAAAACTAACACTTGTAACGTCTAGAGTTGCCAAGCTGTTACTTACTGCTGTTATATCAGCGGCCAGTGATGCTGACGTTTCTACGAACGCCCCACTTATTTCAGTGGCAATCTGAGCAGAAGAACTTAGTGTTCCGGGAGATGAACCGATTCCACCATTTAAGACATGACTCGCGGTTATAGGTAAAACCGAGCCACTTTTTAACGCAAGAAGCGTCGTAGAGCCTGTGTTAAAGAAGTTGCCATCTATGTGCAACCATTTTGCTTTTGTTTTTCCCATTATATTGTGTCTCCTTTTTGTCAGCTTTGTAGTCTTTTACACCACCGCCGAATGTATCCCAGATTAATTATAAATATCAATTGATTTGATTATTCATCTGAAAAATGTTAATTTTTAATCTAACTTATGTAATTGAGATTCAACGTGGGCATACCTCTCATGCTTTGATTTGTTCACTGATTAGTTGTGTAACTAATTCGCATAACTTCACCGACCTCCAACAATCCACTCATTCCTAACGATTCCCATGAAATTAATTGACCTGGATTTGAAATATCATAATCCACCCCTTTTATTTGAGCTCCTGCTCCCTCTACGTCAACGATTAAACTAGACTCATCCGTAATTGCATTTGAAGCGGTAATATACTCATTTGACACATCAGTTGATGTAAGCGTAATCTGTTCAACTTTGATCGTTTGAATGTTAGTGCCGTTTACTAATAAACTACCAGTTATGAATACGCTTCCTGTTATGATATGGGTATCATCTAATGTATCACCAAACCGTGTGGATCCTGAATCATATAAAACCGAACGTGTAACTTCTGTAATATATACACTATCTGCTGTTAAAGATGAAACTCTTATGTTTCCAAATATAACATCCCGACCATGAATGGATTGTGATATATTATTCCACGAGACATTTACGAGAGACCCAGTTCCATCGTATAAACTGGCCGAATAACTTCCAGAACCACCAAAATGAATTACATTTTGATAGGTATCCTTAATTAATATACCAGTATAATCTTCGTTTGAATCTGTAAAGGGCATAACATCATAACCATTATAATTTTTCTAATATCGTTTTTGTTATTCCCTTTTCCGGTTTAGTATCAAGAGATTTGTAATACTCCTGAATTACTCTACCTAACACAGGAATAGCTTTCGCTTTATTTCTATATATAACCTGTTTTGTAAATCCTTGTTTTTTTAGACTTTCACACAACTCTTCAATATTTGGTTCCGGTTTCTTTTGTTTGACCTCAACCATTTTCATTTTTGGCTTTTCTGGTTCTTTATTGAACTGAACAGTTTCTACTGTAATTGAACGAGCAGGTTTGATTGTTACATCTTCTTCCCATGGTGAAAAATAAGTATCTTCAGCGATAACTTCTAGTTTCATTTTGCCTGAAACTTCTTTTGGGAATATCTTTCTGAGATTTTTGATTGGAACTTGACATTTTCCGCCTTCATTGATACTTCCTTTGAACATCAAAATTGTATCTCCAACTTCTAATAAAACTCGAGCGGAAGAATCATCTAGTGAAGCCCCTTCAAGCGCTAAAATACATTCAAAATCTTCTTGTCTATCATTGTTTAAAATATATGCCATGGTAACTATAAATATCTAATAAATTAATTTCTCTACCAATTTGTATTTTACATTAAGCGTATTTGCAAATATCTGTATTTCTTTTAGGCATTCATTCTTTCCACCACCTCCCATGTAAAATTTACGTAGTGAGTTTAACTCTGCGATTTGGGAATTTTCAATATCATGTGGTAAATATATAGAGTCTGTTGTTAAATCATCATAATAATATTCAAAATCATCGGGTATTATTTTTTTAAAATCGTCTTCCGATAAATCTGAACTGTCGTTTATTCTATTCATGAACATATATCTAAGGGTAGAAATTATCATATGAGTTGGTATATCAGCATCCATCCAATTTCTAATATATGCATAACTCTTTTCGTAATATGTTATATTATGTGCAGCATTTTCATCCAATCCATGGTCTATAAAGTATTGCATGACATCTTCTTTGGTATCTTCTATGCCAACATCCTCGCCATTGAAATAAAATATTACTTTAGGTGGTCGGTTTGTATGTATCCATTCAATTATATTAGGAACTATATTAGAACACCACTTGTCATATGCTGGTTGAACATCAATTATCACCAATGGTAAACTTCGTCTTTCGGTTATTAAATTTTTTAATTTTATCATATTTAGATTTTTACTTTTAATTTTTTTTCCATTTCGTTTTTTACTAATGCAATATCACTAACAGTTATTTCAATATCTTGTATTTCTTTTTCTTCAATTATTCTATCCTCTTTAACGAATGTAATTAATTGTATTAAACGTGATTTTCTTTGTTTGTCTCGTTTATCCAGTGTATCTAAACTACTAGTCACCCATGGCTGAGGTTGAGGGGTTGCTCCGCCTCCTCCTGTGGTAGGAGCTGCCGCTTCTATTAGAATGCAGTCGGACCATGTAAAAATGGTGGAATCCCAATACTCTTCACAATCAGGATCTTCACTCCAGCTTATACATAATTCGGTTGGTGATATTTGAATTGCCATGTGTATAACTATTTTGTATTTGGATATTCAATTAAGGATATCCTGATTTGAATCGTTAGACTGTTTCAAGCTTACACTTGGTCAATAACGTTTAAGTTTATTATTGTATTTTGACAATTACTTCGTTTTTAGTAGACGACTTAGAAAAATGAGATTTTCCGTTATTTAAATAATATTTAACAGACGAATTTAATTTTAACCTATGACACGTTGACATATCCATGTTGACATAACAATTCTTTAAATTTTTAAATTTTTGTATAAACGTAGATTCCCACGTATCAAAATTATCGTATTCTGTATTGTTGCTATAAATCTCCAAGTCAAAATATGGTATACTTGTAAAAACTAAGTCATATTCAGTTGGTATTTTAAAATCTTCCCATTTACAATTGTGAATCTCAACGTTTGTAAAATTGGAATCATTTGTAAGTTGAATCAATTCAGTATATGTTTCTATATTGGGTTCACATCCGATATATTTCCCATTGGGAAACTTGCTTTTAAATCCCAACAATCGGCCGCCAAAACCACAACACGGATCTAATACGGTGGGGGTATCATGATTACTAAGAAAGTGGGAGTATATGGAAGCTGCCAATACAGGTTTGAAAAATGAAGCGGTATATCTAACAGCGGACAATCCTCTTACCAACTGATGTAATGAAAAATCAAATATTTCATTGGAATTATTACATCCCATACGATACCTGATCACATTCAACATAATATCATCATCTTTCCAAGCATCAATCGGGCTAAACTTACTTTTCTTGTATTTAGTTTTCCAATATGAACGAAACTTGCTTTTTAAATATGAATTTCCTACCAACGAACAGTTATTTCTAAATACATTATCGTCCAGTATACAGTCTACGTCATACTTGCCGATTTTATCAATAACATCGGATAATTTCTCTGTGATGGGAATCTCAGGAAAATCAGCATTAAACTTTTTAATAAACCTCAATAACAATCTTGAATAATGATTTAACTTGTCAATCCCTTTAACTGATTTATACTTTTCAAAATACTCTTTTCGGCATATTACCTGTTTGAATTCCAAGTCATAATTCCTGCTGTATTTATATTCATTCAATCGCGAATGTAATTCCTGAATATTATTAAATGTGAATAATTCTTTGTCATAGCGAATTCTAATTAAATTTACATTCTCATCTCTACATATAGTATCCTTATTAAAGTCATTGATTGATGTGTTTACCGTTTGAAATGTTAAATTGATAAGATTCTCTTTATGATAAGCATCACCATCAACTTCAACAACCAAATCCAAATCTGATATGTAAAAATCATACTTTCTTCCTTGAATTAAATATGGAGATTCGTATTTAATTTCCGATTGATCAAGTTTTGATTTAAAATCTAATTCATATGATGATTCATTCACCGTGAAAGACTCCTTGTTTTTTATAGTCTCCCAATACGAATTTAATGCTTTTTCTTTAATTTCTTTATTTTTGGCAGCATTATCAACTCCATATTTAATCATATTTGTAGTTTTAATTTTATCCTTACACCAATCAGTCTCAAATACATTTTTTACCCCGTATTTTTCAAGTGATGTATTTTCACATCCTTTTTTGATTTTAACCTTAGTCTCTTTGGTGTGTTTTTTACGAGGAAAAGCATTTGTCGTGTAATTCTTAAACCACGGGCCTAACTTATGAGCTTTAAATTTTAATTCCTTTCCAGTTTTTAAACAAACCGGTCGGATTCCATCATAATACGCTTTTATTATATAGTCTTCATAACAACTCACATCTTCATATGTTTTCTTTGTGTAGTTTATCATCTTGCGACTAGACTCAAATTTCCTACCATCCAATTTACAAATTTTAGACTCTTCTTCTGTTATAACAATTTCGTTTTTATTTATCCACATATATATATTATATCACAAACTTCTTGGAAAGTGGAGTTTTTTTTCTATAAAAACATTTTTTGACATAAAAAAAGGGCATCCTTTCGGATACCCTTTTAAATCAAGTCGTTAGACTATCTCAAGCTTACACTTGGTCAAGATCGCCGATGATTATTTGTCCGTAAAACTCAGGACGTACCACTTTTTTAGCATAACGAGTCATTACACCACGACGAGGCGTGAAGTTAACTGGATCGTATACCAATGGAGTTTGAATCAATGGGATGTATGGGGCATACACAGCACCTGTTTCAAGGAAATTACTTCCACGGAAACCAACAAGAATCTTGTTGTCTGTCATGTATGGGTTTTTATATACTTGCCATCTGTTAGCAAGACTTCCAACCTTAGATACACCCATAGCGAATTTAGCCATGTCACCATCAGTGTTTGTAGTGAATCCTGGGATACACTCAATGATAGTTGCAACGTCTGGAGAACAAACTAAGAAGTTAGCCCCACCACGAAGAGTCAATTGGTGAATCTTGTTAGATACCTTTTGAATCTTGTTTCCAAGAGTTTGGAACCATGTGTTCTTGATGTAAGCAGTTCTGTTAACAGCAGTGTCTTGGAAAAGTCCTGTGTTAGCATTATACTCACGACCAATTGCAGCTGACCAACGTTCAGTTGTAGCGGCTGGTGTGTTAACCAAAAGCATATCCAAGATTTCTAAATCAATTTCCATAGAAACGTATTCAGAAAGCATAGCAGTCAATTCAGCTTCCGCGTCGATTGAGTGATAAGCGTTCAAATCTTGAGCCAATTCAGGAGTCCATACTGCTTTTAACTTACGAGTTTTAGCAACGATAGCTTCTGATTTCAATTCAAGATTAACTTCTGGAATACCAACATCCTTTTGGATACCTGTATCAGCAGCATCTGTAGAATTACCCAAATTATCCTCAAAGTCTCCACGAGTAGAGTCAGTAGGTTGTTTGTGGAATTCAACTTGAACAACTGGGTTAGCAACAGAACCAGAAACCACGAAGATTACTTGGTTAGCAGCAGCACCTCGTTTAGTCAAACTTGGGTAGAAATTAACGATTCCTGGTCCAGCGATTGTGAAAGCGCGAACACCTTCGTCGTCTTGTGTTCCGTCAAGAGTTACAAGAGCTGTGAAGATCTCGTTAGCAGCAACAGATGCAGACAGATTAGTGTCAAAACATACGTCTCCATAAGATCCAGTAGCAGTTGTAGAAGCAACAGTTACAGAAGAAGTGTCATTGATTGAATAACCAAATCTACCTGCTCCATAAAGACCGTTTGTTGCTGAATCAGTTGATCCCAATTTAGTTCCAGTTCCACCAAAAAGTGATTCTCCGTTGAAACGAGGTTTACCAGCTTGGTCAGTTCCATATTTGAAGTCCAAATAGAAAATCAATCCAGATGGAAGATTCATTGGTTGAACTGATACGAATTCCTTCGCGCTGATTTCAGCAAATACACGTCTTACTAATGGTAGAGCTACACCCGCCCATTGTTCAGAGTTAGCACTTGTTCCTGTTCTTGTAGCTTCATCAATAAGTTGTTTAGCTTGGTTTTCAAGAAGGATAGACATGTTTGATTTTTCCATGTCGCTGCTTACACCTTCAAGTAGACCAGTTCTGTCCCACTTATTAACAAGACCACGCGTATCCGCCATTAATTTAGCCTGCGGATTAAATGTGTTTGTCAAGAGTCCTTTTACACTCATAATTTTTTCCTATATTTTTGTTGTTGTTTAGAATTTGCTTTATTTTTTAATTCCAGCAAGTTTTTGGAATCTACTAGCAAGATAATTTCCTTCTGCGAGAATTTCCTTCTGTCTTTGTTCAGTCGCAGCACTTGGCTTTGTAGACTTTACAACTTTAGAAGCAATTCCTTCTGTAATAGAAGATTTTTTCTTACTGCCGTTTACGATTTTGAATGACTCACGGAGATTAGCGTAAGTTAATTTAACTTCACGAACGTTTCTTGAACGGTCGAAAGATTCAACTACTCTCATCTTTTGGTCATTGTTCAATGCAGTAGACTTGAATACTTTATTTGTGTAAAGCAACTTAGCATTCAGAAGATTAACTTCATTCAACTGTTTCTTCACTTCCATGAAAGCTTCTTTGTATTCTGCATTTTCTCTTCTAAGACTGTCGATTTGTCCCATCATTTCGTCATAACGTTCGTCGTCAGAAGCTTCATCAGCCCCTCCAAGTTCCATTTCACGAAGGATTTCATCAAGATCAACCTCTTCATCGTCTCCAGCTACACCGTCAACTGAAATATCAGCAGATTCTTCACCTTCAACTTCGTCATCAAGATCAAGATCAATTTCTTCATCATCACCTTCAAGTCCACCATCTAATGACAGCTCATCAGTTGGTTCTTCCATTGACATATCCGAAATTTCTTCTTCATCTGAATAATCGTCTCCACCATCAATTTCAGCGTCTAACTCAGCGATAATCTCGTTAAGTTCGTCTTCATCATCTGAATTGAAATCGTCATTTTCAGAGATTGTTAATTCACTTGATGTGTCATTGTTAGGAGTTTGATTTGCATCTTGGTCTGAAGCCTTAATTTGGCTCTTTGACCCACCCATTCCAGAATGATCTGTATTTGATGGAGTTAATTTTCCACCAGCTTTTGGACCTTCTGAAGCGGTATTTACGTTTGGAGTAGAGTCAGAATCTTGATCAGAAGGACCGGAACTTAATTCCTTTGAAGGACCTTGTGGGTCAGTCGTGTGATCATCTGATTTATATCCGCTTTCTCCCTCATTCACTACATCACCGAATCCATCAGAACCTGTTCCGTCGTTATCAACGCTTTCAAATTCTTCAAGCCGTTCCTCTTCTCCAGCCATTTCTTGGCGAAGCTTCGCGGAAAGCATAGATTCTAGTTTTGGTGTGAATGCTTCTTCAAGAACTGCTCTGGCATTCTGTAAAGCCGTTTCACGAACAGCTTTGGCATCTGCAATAGCACTTTGTAAGAGTTTACTCATCTTATTTTACCTTTTTTTAGCTTATTAGCCTAACGCTATTGCTTGGTGAGCGTTAATAAAATTTATTTTTCTGACAGCAAATACACAAATTGCTGTATTTTATTTACAAATTATA
>Ga0210003_1003969_pt1 | contig 11818 bp, 20 predicted proteins | sample LantaG_FD_182804 | JGI IMG/M metagenome (GOLD analysis project Ga0210003, IMG submission 182804) | Deep subsurface microbial communities from Baltic Sea to uncover new lineages of life (NeLLi) - Landsort_02402 metaG (SPAdes) (version 2) | ecosystem: Environmental > Aquatic > Marine > Oceanic >...
TCTCTCTCTCTCTCTCTCTCTCTCTCTCTCTCTCTCTCTCTCTCTCTCTCTCTCTCTCTCTCTCTCTCTCTCTCTCTCTCTCTCTCTCTCTCTCTCTCTCTCTCTCGTTTGCTTGCTTTCGACTGGTTCGGCTTACTCGCGTCGCGCTCGACCCCAAAACCAAGCAAGGAGAAAGCTCGCTCTCTCGCGTGTCGAATTCGCTCAAGAGAGAAAGAGAATCGAAAGTTGTGAACAGAAATCGCGCCACTTCGATTTTTCACTTCTTCCTCAATTCAAAAACTGCCCCCAACAAACAACGAAATGAGAACCTCTCTGCTTCTCTCCGCCCTCATCGCGGCCCTCGTGGCCTCCGCGGCGGGCCTGGTGAGTTTGGGTCCGGGCTCGGCGTGTCCAAAAGCACAGCGAGGAAAGCATGTCGCGCGTGAGAAAAAGGAAAAAAAGAATGGTTTCATCGTCTTCATTTTTTTCGTTCGTTCGTTTGCTCGTTCTTCTTCTCCATCCCTTCACGCGCCGCGGCCTCCGGCGCTTTTCCTAGACTCGTTTGCACCTCTTTCTACCCTTTGAGAAGCACTCTACGAGACGCTCTCACCCGTTCCCAGGAGTTGTTAAAGAGTAGAAACCCTTCAAGTGGTAGAATTCGGGTGCCGAATGTTCTGTTGCTTTTCGTTTTTTTCGCCGCCGCCGCGCATGCCCATCTTCTCCCACTTCTTTCTCAACCTCGACCTCAACCTTTTTCTTCCCCTCAACCTCTCCACGACCTCCTCCGTCACCCTCAGCCGGCCTCCCGCTCCCTCTCCGGCCTCCCCACCCAGACCGTCGCCAACCCTTCCCCCTTGGTACCTTCCTCCCCGACGCCGGCAGAAATCGCCGCGCAGGAAGAAGAGGCAGCCAAACGCAGAAAGCCGCCCTCGCCCCCGCCGCCTCCTCCTCCGCCGCCGCCGCCGCCTTCTCCTCCCCCTCCGACGTCGGGAAGCTCGACGCCGTGGCTCCCGCAGTGCGCCAACCCGCGCGTCGGGCTCTCGTCCTACACCATCATCTCCAGCCCCCCCGCCAGCGTCGCCGCCAGCAGCGGCGCTGCCTCGTCGACGACGACGACGACCAAGGCGCCCCCTCCGACGATGAGCTCGGCCGACTTTTTCGCCTCCAACCCGGCGAGCAAGACCGTGCCCAAGCCCATGCCCCTCCCGATGGTTCCGGTGCCCAGCAACAGCACGGTGGCGTCGGTGGCGACGTGCCGGAGCGACGCGGCGTACTCGACCAGCGCTTCCGCGAGGTGAGAGGGGATGGATGATTTTTTCGGGTTTTTGTTTTCAGGTTTTTTTTCTTTCTGTTTTTGGCGTCGAGAGAGGACGCTCTTCCTTCTTCGGGAAGAAGGAAGAACAGAAACCCTGAACATCAAGTAGAAACCCTCGCTCGCTCGGCGCTCCGCGCTCGGCTCGAAAGAGCAAGAGAGAGTGAGAGGAGCATCAGCAAACAAGCGAGAGAAGAAGCGAGGGAGAGACAGTGAAGATGAAAAAACTCGCTCGCGCGCGTTTGGTTGAGAGACGAAGAACATCAAGTAGAAACCCTCGCTCGCTCGCGCGCGTTTGGTTGAGAGACGAAGAACATCAAGTAGAAACCCTCGCTCGCTCGCGCGCGTTTGGTTGAGAGACGAAGAACATCAAGTAGAAACCCTCGCTCGCTCGCGCGCGCTTCGCGCGCGCTCGAAAGAGCGAGGAAGAGAGAGAGAGAGAGAGAGTGAGAGGAGCATCGGCAAAGAAGCGAGAGAAAAAGCGAGGGAGAGACAGTGAAGATGAAAAGACTCGCTCGAGCTTGCGCTCTCTCCGCTCGAAAAGGAAAAGAAAAAGAAAAAAGACCCGCACTCACTTCTCTTCCCCTTCCTCTCTCTCCACCAACAACACCACCATCGCCTCCACACCACCACCACCCACCACCAACCCCACCCACCCCACCTTTTCAGAGCCGCCCCCACCGTCTGCATGCTCACCTCGTGCTTCAACGGCGGCTCCTCCTGCTACACCTGCTCGGGCACCTTCATCGCCGACCCTACTGGCCGGGGCCGCCTGCTCTTCCTCTCTGCCTCGCACTGCGTCGCGCTCACCGCCACCAACGCGATGCACCTGCCCTCCAGCTACGTCAACTGCAACCGCAACGGAGGGTCCCTGTCGTCCTCGGACGGGGTCTTCAGGACCTCGGCGGTCGCCATCTCCAACATCGACTTCAACCGCGGCTACGGAATCACAGACGGCTCGGTGGTCCTGCTGACCCCCCTGTCCAACACCGACGTCGCGGCCTACGCCGTGCCCGTGGCAGTGGGCGCCGTTTCCTCCGCTGCCCTGGGCACCCCCTCTGCGGTGCCGACCTACTCTGCCGGGTTCCCGCAGGTGGTGGCGGGACTGCAGGGGTGCACCGCTGCCAACCTCGGGGACACGCAGGCTCTGCACTACGCGCGCTCCTCCGCCCACCCGCGCGTCCTGACGAGCTACGGCGTCGCCATCGACGGGGTTCCGGGCTGCGGCGGCAACTCGGGCGGTGCCGTCGTGGACGAGGACGCTTGCGTGCTCTGGGGCGTCCTGTCGGCGACGCTCGTCAACTGCGGCGCCGCGGCCAACGGCCAGCCGATCAACACCAACTTCTACTCGAGGATCGTGGTTCCCGGCAGCGGGGTGTCTGGCGTTCCCCTGCAGGCGCTGATCAGCTCGCTGGCTGTCGGGTCGGCCGTTTTTGTTTAGGTGAAAGAAAGGGAAGAGAGGAGAAGAAGAAGGGAAGAAGAAGAGAGAGAAGAGAAGGAAAGAGCAGCGGACTTTTTTCTCGTTCTTTGTCCGCCACCACCACCACCACCACCACCACCACACTGATTTTTCGTCTCTCGTCCATAATCCCCACTCACGTTATTACACACCCCAGAACCAAGAAGAAAAAGGAAGAAAAAAAACTGTTTTTTAGTTTGGAAATTTGAAAAAGAAACGAAAAAACGTGAGGAAACAAAACTAAAAAACAGCTCTCTCTCGACCTTCGTCTCTCTCTCGACCACCGCCGCCGCCACCACCACCAGCGCTCCCTCGTTCTCTCTCCCTCTCTCTCACTCTCCTTTCCCGTCTCCATCTTTCCGAAATAACGCATGAAAAAATGATAAGTAACAAGCTCAATGAATCCGAAAACAAAAAAAACTCCTTTTTTCTTTCTCTCTCGTTTTTTCTTCCACAAAAACATTTCTCTTTTCTCTTTTCTCTCTTTTCTCTCTCTCTCTCCACCACCTCCACCCCCCTTCCTCTCTCACACCACCCCCCTCAGCGTCACCTTGTGCAGAGCCGCCTCGCGTGCGATGCTCGCGCTGGCGCGCTCCACCACGTCCAGTAAGCCCTTGATCCCCCCTGCCCAGTCGTTGAGCAGTTCCTCGGGCGAGTCTGGCGCGGACGAGGCCGGGACCCCCGTTGCCGCGACCGCTACGGGAACACCTCCTCCTCCAACAACAGAACTTCCCCCTCCTCCCAAAAACTTGACCACGCCGGCGGGCCTGTCGATTCTGGCCCTGACGGCGCCGTCGGAAACCATCCTCGCCACGTGCGACTCGGCCTCCTCTCCCCCCTTTTTGCCGAAGAAGCCAAGCAGCGCGGCCAGCCTCGGGAGCGGGACACGGGAATAAAACCTCGACGCGCTCAGCACGTTGTGCTCGGTGACCCTGGTCTGCAAGGCTTCCAGTCGTTTTTTCCCTTGCTCCGTGCTCGTGTCGAACACGTCGGAGGCGCGTGGCCCGCCCTGGGTGATTTCGGCAGAAACCATCTTCTCGAAGGCGGGCCACTCGACGACCTCATTTCCCGAGAAAGTCGCGAGCAGCTTGCGGTAGAGCGGGAAGTTGTCGAGCGCCGGCTCCGCCGCCGTGGCCTCGAGGAGCGTGCGCTGGTCCGAGGAGGTCGCCGGGGCGAGCACGGCATACCAGCAGGCTTGCTTGAGCAAAGATTCGGCGAGGGCGGCGTCGGCCTCGGAGACAGCAGTAGAAGAAGAGGACGAAGAAGTCGAAGGGATTTCTCCTTCGACGTCCATCAGCGACGCCGCGATGGCAGCCTCCTCATCAGTCATTTCTTTCTTGTCATCTTCCTTCTTCTTCTTGGGAGAAAAAATGCTGGGCGTGTCGTAGGCGGCGCGCAGGCACCTGCAGACCTCGAGGTAGTCCCCCTTGTGCTGGTGATAGGAGACCAGCAGCGAGTAGAACTTGAGCTTGAGGCGCTCGAGAGGAGGGGTGCCCGCGACGGGGGCCTCGATGACGGTCCCTTCGATGCCGATCTCGCCCTGGAGATAAGGATGGTTCGTTGGTTAATTGTGGATGAGGGGGGAAGAGAGCAACAAAAAAAAGGGGTGGTGGTCGTTGTTGTTGTGAGAAAAGAAGAGAAGGAAGAGAAGGGAAGAGGAAGAAGAAAGAGAAACAGAAAAAAAAACTCCTCACCGCGTCGTCCGAAGACTTTTTCTTCTTCGAAGAGCTCGACTTCTTCTCGCCCTTTTTCCCACCCTCCTTGTCGTCGTCATCCACGATGAACGCCCTGGGCGCGACTTTTTTGCTCAAAATCCGCGCCCTCACGTAGTCCCCGCGGGCCAGGCAGATCCTCACTTGCTCCAGGATGAAGTCGATCTTCTCGGTCTTGGCCATCGCCCCAAAGGTCTCGACCGAGACCTCCTGGATCAGCTCCGCGGCGGCGTCCAGGTCGCCCGCCGCTTCCTTCGACGCGGCCCTTGCCCTGGTCAGCCTGGCGCGGTCGATCTCGACGTAGATCTTGCCCTCGGTGACGCTCAGCAAGGTGTCGACGAGACGCTCGCGGACTCCGTTCTCAGAAGGGGCAGAGTCGACCCAGCCCGCCGCGGCCCGCACGACGCCCTGGACCACCATCTTCAGCTGCGATCTCTTCTTGGCCAGCAGCGAGATGTGCTCGTTGAGCGAGTCCCACTCTTTCGCGTCGTGGAGCAGCTCGACGACCGCGAGGGCCGCAGTCTTGGCCCCCGGTCCGTCCTCGGCGAGGCGGGCGGTCTTCTCGAGCTGGAGCAGGGCGTCGACGGCGGCCTGGGTGCTTACCTGTTGATGAGGAGAAGTTCAGTTTTGTTGCGGGTTGGGGTGGGAGGGAGTCGTCGCGCGGGGGGGCGTGAAAAAAAGAAAAGGAAAGAGAAGAGAAGAAGGAGGAGGTCGAGGTCGAGGGGTCGAACGATGACCAAAACGACCATCGCGCAATCGAAAAAAAAACGAACCCTCTTCTCGTCCTCTCTCTCCTCCCTCTTCCACTCGTTTGCTCCTCTTTCTCTCCTCGCCAGCGTGCCCAGGAAGCCATCCTTGTCCCATCGCAGCACTGAAAAGAGAAGAAGAGAAGAAGAGGAAGAGAGAGCGAGAGAGAAAGAGAAACACCTTTCAAAATCGATCAGTGGCCCCCCATCGATCGATGGATCGATGCCTCCTTCATCATCGACTCCATCCCTTTCTCCACCACCTCATCCACCCTTACCGTCTTCGCCAGCTCCCTGGCCGCGGAGACGTCGGCCTCGAGCTTGGCCGCGGCCGCGGCGGCGTCGACCTTGCCGACGGGGGCCGCGGAGGCCTCGGCAGCAGCAGCGGAAGACATCGGAGTTTTTTTTGCTTTGCTTTTTTCTGAGCTTGCTCTCTCAGCTTTCGCTCTTGCTTCCGCGATGAACCAAGAGAACGACTGCTGACTGACTGTCGCTTCTCGCTTCTTGCTTCTTGCTTCTCGCTTCTTGCTTCTTGGTTCGTGCTTCTACTCGAAACGCGCGAGAAGGGAAAGAGAAAAAATGAAAAAACGCAAGTCCCTTCGAAAAAAAATGGGGAAAAAATGGAAAAAAACTCCCTCTTCCTCTCACTCTCTTCTTCTCTCCATCGCTTCGGCCTTGCTTCTTTTTTTTTTTGCTTCTCCTCCTCCAAGGAGAGGCCCTTCCCAGCGCAATGACGCACCGCCCGGACAGCGCCGCGTCCTTGGGCGGCACGGCGCCTTCGTTTCCGAGCTCTCCTCTGCAGGACGCGTGCTGCGGGGTACGTTACGGAAGGCATCGAGAAGGAGAAAAAAACTTCCCCTTCGCTCTACCATCGAGCAAGCGCGAAAACGTGTGCTTTGCTTTGCTTTCGAAAAAAATGAAAGGGGGAAGAAAAACAGTTCGCGTTGGCCGCCTTCCGGGGCGATCGAAACCTCGCCCTTGCACCCGCCGACAGAGACGCATTGTCTGTCGACTTTGGCTCCCAGTTGGAAGAAAAAAGACAATGCATGGCCGGAGCGGAGAAGAAGCGTTTTCGAAGCATCGATTGTTGCTTCCCTCCCTTTTTCGCTCGCTCGACGTCGCAATCGATTTCGAGTTTTTTCCTCCTTCGTAGTCTTAAATTGTTTCTTCTTCCACACGCCATTCGCTGCGTCTCTTCCCTATCCTTCCGCGGAAGGCTGCACGACACATCGTCGATACGCGTTTCGTGGAAGCAAAAGGCGCGAAAAGGCCCGCGAGGCGTCTCCAGAGACCTCTTTTCTGTCGATTGCTTCTCCCCCATTCCCTCCGACTCGCTTGCTTGCTCTCTCGCGCTCTCTTGCCCCTCTCTCTCCTCTGCCGCTCAAACCTCTTCAACTATCTCTTCCACTCCTTTATCTCTCTCTCCACAGGCCGACACGACGACGACTTCCAACCACGACGACCCGCGCTCGGCCTCCCCCGACGTCGCCCAGCGCACGGCGGGCCTGACCAACCGCCGCGCCTCCGATGAGCAGCAGCAGAAGACGCCGCCGCTGCTGCAGCGGAACAGCGGGGGCAGCCCGAGGACGGTCTTTGGTGCGTGGCGGTTTTTTTTTCTTTTTGATTTTTTTCCGGCGTCGTCGTCGGAGGGGATAGAGAGAGCTGCGAAAAGGACGTGATTCAAATCACGGACGGGGTTCCCCGCTCTTTTGCCTGTTCTTTCCCTCTCCTCTTTCCTCGAGAGCATGCGCGACGTCGACAGAGTCCAATTGATCTAGCAAACGACATTAAATCTCCACGCGATGCGAAGCGGAGAGCTCGTGCTTTTATGCCCTCCTCGCATCTCTGCTGCTTTTCGTCGTCGTCGTCGTCGTCGTCGTCGCGCTCACTTGAACTTTTTTCCCTCTTCTTTTTTTCTCCCTCTCTCTTTCCACGACCACCAACCAACCAAAACCGACAGGGGCCTCGCCCAGCGGCAGCAGCGTCAGCGGCAGCAGCAGCGACAGCCCCTCTTCTACCCCGCCCAGGCCTCCGCAGAAGCTCCTCCTGCATTCCTCTTCTTCCATCAAGAGCAAGCTCCTCGACGACGCGAAGGCCGACGCCGAAACCAAAAGCAAAAACAACCCGCTCGAGGACGACGAGACGGGCCTCGTCCGCCTGCTCCTGCACAACGACTCCGCGGGCTGCACGCAGTGCCCCGGGCCCGACGTCAGGCTCCACCCGGACGACCTGGCGAGGCCGCGCAGGAACACCTTCCTCGAGGAGGCGGTGGCGGTCGTGACGATGTTGGCGTTCTTTGGGTGAGGATTTTTTTAGGTTTTTTTTTCGTTCTCTCTCTCTTCTTCGCTCTCTCTTCTTCGCTCTCTTCTTTCTTCCGCTTCTTCCCCTTCCTTTCTCACACGCTCTCTCTCTCTCTCTATGAACCCCATCCCTCTTCTCCTCCTCCTCTTCTTCCTCCAACAATAGCCTCGCCCAAGTCCTCCCTTTCGTCCTCGCCTGGTCGCTCGTCGCCGCTCTGCTCTTCCGCTCCCCTACCGCCGCGGCGGTCCTCGCCCTGTTCGCCCTCGCCACGGCCGTTCCCGCGGGCAGCCGCTGGCCGCTCTTTCTCCACTCGCGCGTGTGGGACTGCTGGCGCAGGCGCTTCCGCTACTGCGGTGTGGTGCCCTCGGTGCCTTACACCAAGCCAGGGGAGCAGTACGTCTTTGGCCACTTCCCTCACACCTGCTTCCCCATGGGGAGCTTCTTGAGTTTTCCGCTCTGCGGGGACGCGGCCACGGGCGTGCCGGGACCCATGCAGGCTCTGGTGGCCACTGTTTTACTGAAAGTGCCCTTTTACAAGCACGTGTTTGCCTGGCTCGGGTGCCACCCTGCAGACAAGCCCGTGATGTTGGACTTACTGAGGCAGAACTCGGTCGGGGTGATCGTCGAAGGCGTTGCCGGGATCTTCCTGGGTCCCACCAAGCACCAGGAGAGGGTTTATCTGAAGAAGAGGAAAGGGTTTGTCAAGGCTGCGATCCAGGCTGGGAAAGGTAAGGAGAAGAGAGAGGAGAAGAGAAGTTGGTGGTGGTGGTGGTGGTGGTGGTGGTGATAGTGGTGGAGTTGAAGAGAAGAGCGACGGAGGACGAAAAATTCGAAATTTCTTTTTTCTTTTTCTCGCTCAAAACATCTTCTTCTTCTCACCTCTTCCTCTTCATCTTCATCTCTCTCTCTCTCTCTCTCTCTCTCTCTCTCTTTCCAAACCAACCAACCAGATCTCGTCCCGGTCTACCACCTCGGCACGGCACAGCTCCTCACCTTCTCTGGGCCCGGAAAGCTCTCCCGTAAAGCCCGCGCCTCGCTCGGTTTTCTCTGGGGCACCGCGGGCCTGCCGCTGCCCCGCCGCTCAGACATCATCTCGCTGGTGGGCGAGCCCGTCCCCGTCGCCAAGTGCGAGGACCCCAGCCAGGAGCTGATCGACGAGACGCACCAGAGGTTCTGCACCGCTCTCGTCAAGCTTTTCGACCAGCACAAGCACTTGCTGGGCAAGGAGTGGGAGTACAAGGAGCTGCAGATCGTTTGAAAGCTTTTTGGATTTCGAATTTGAATTTCGATTTGAATTTCGATTCGATTGGGTTGATGATTGACATTCGGAGGAGAAAGAGAGGGAGAGAGAGAAAGAGAGAGAGAGAGAGAGCGGGAAGAGAGAGAGGGAGCGAACGGGGAGAGATAGAGAGCGAGCGGCGGGCTGCTTCTTCTCCTTTCTCGTTCATCTCTTTTTCTTATTTCTCTCTCTCTCTCTCTTTTGCTTCAAACCACCACCACCACCTCCTCCACACAAAAGAATCAGCACATGCTGGTCTCATTTTTGCTACACACACCACCACTACACAATACTTGTTTCTATTTCATTTTCCATCAGATTACCAACAAACAAACAAAAAACAAAACGAAAAAGAAAAAAAACAGACGCAGCTTTTATGAGCACTTTCCTTCTTCCACCATCCACCTACTTCTAGAACCCTCTTTTTTCCCCCTTCAGTCTCCGTTGCATTGTCTAGCAGTACTTTTCATCATCATTTTCGCACTTGAGTTGTTTTTCGCCGTTGAAGAAATTAAAAAAAAAAAAACAGACGAGAGAGAGAGTGTTTCGCCGCTCTTTCTTTTTTTTGGAGGAATCTGTTTTTTTTACTAGTAAAAAGAACGAAATATCTTTTTTCGAATGAAAAAATGATGGAGGTGGAGCGCGTTTGCTTTGCTTTGTGTGTTTTGCCTTTCTCTCTGCGGTGGCGTGCGTGCGTACGAGGCGGGAGGAGAGGGGGGGGGGAAGTGTTCAAAAGAGTCGAGTTGATCAAAGTCGGGTTTTTTTTTCTTTGCGTTGTCTCTCTCTCTCTCGCCTCTCTCGCTGAGTTGGGAAAGCGGGCTCGCGCTTGCTCTTTTGCTCTACGTCTCTCTCGTTGTCTCCATCTCTCCCTTCTCTCTCTCTCTCTCTTCCATCTCGCCAGTGATTTCTCCTTGCGATTGAGGGGAATCAAGCACACGGCGGGTCCAAGCTCCTTCAAAAAAGCCTCCAGGTCGAGTTTTTTCGCTCTCTCCGCGAGCCTTTCTTCATCACTTCTTTTTTGTTCGCTAGAGCAAACTCTTCAACCCTTCTCTTCTCTCTCTCTCTCCCCGCCGCACTCAAACGATGGGCAACTCCGTCTCCCACTGCGAGCCCGAGATCGTGGCGGTACGTTCATGTCGCCCCCGGGAGTGGTCGGCGCAGTAGCAGCAGCAGCAGCAGCAGAGGGGCGGAAGAGCTTTGATTGGAGCGTCGATGGAAAAAACTCGACCGCGGCGGCGACGGGCGATTCTTCACTCTCTCCGCGCCCTCTCTCTCTTAGCGCCCCCTTTTCGCGCCTCTTCTTGCCCTTTTCTCCACGCCAGCGTGCACTTGTCGATGTTTCTGCGACGATTGCGTGGTTGCTCGCCCAAGAAAACCGCAAAACCTCGCTCGCGGACGCGAGATTCCATTCGCTTTTTTGTCATTTCTCTGCGCCGTCGCCCTTTTTTTCTTCGCTCGCTTCTTCATGCTCTCCTTTTTCTTTCTTTTCCTTCTGCTGCCCTCTTCTCCATCGCCCCCCTTTTTTCACTCACCTCCGCGGAAGCTCTCAAAGAGCGGCGTCACGCTGGTGTGCAGAAGAAGTGGAGGCGAGAATGAGCGAAAGAGCCGGGAGAGAGAGAGAGACAGTTGAGAGATTCGGAGTCGCTTTTTCTTCTTCCTTTTCTTTCTTTTCTTTCTTTCTTTCTTCTTCATCTCGACCTCCTCACTCACTCTCTCAACCTCTCCCACACAACCACCACCACCACCAATCCAGGCCTCCCCCGCCGAGGCAGTCAAGGACGCCGTCGAGGCCGTCAAAGACGCCGTCGAGGACGTCAAGGACGCCGTCGTCCACGCCGTCGAGGAGGTCACCGGAGGGGACGACGAGGAGGAGGAAGAAGCCGAAGCGGCCCCCCCTGCTCCGGCCGAGATCGCAGTGCAGACCTCGCCGCACGACGCGCGCTTCCCGGCGACCAACCAGTCGAGGCACTGCTACACGCGCTACAACGAGTACTACCGATGCGTGGCGCAGAAGGGCGAGGAGGACGAGGAGTGCAAGTTTGTGAGTCGTGGAGAGGGAGGAGGATGGAGTGGAGAGGGAGAAGGAAAAGAACGAAGAGAACAAAGAAGAAAACAAGAGAAAAAACTCACCCTTTCTCGCCGTTTTACCTTTCCACAACCACGACCAAACAAACAAACAGTACCAGCGCGCGTACCGCTCGATCTGCCCCTCGGAGTGGCTCGAGAAGTGGGCCGAGCAGCGGGAGGCAGGCGAGTTTTGGTTTTTTGGTTTTTTGTCTTTTTCTTCCGAAATCTCGGCGGGTTATTTTTCTTTAACTTTTTTGTTCTCACTTTGGTTCTTCTCCGTTCCCTTCTTTTCAACCCTCGAAACCCCACACACCCAACAGGTACTTACGCCGGCAAGTACTAGGAGGGACAATATGGAGTAGAAGAGCGAGGCAATTCTTTCCACTCGGGGGGGTGCTGAGAGCTGAAAGAAGAGCGAAAAAATGAGAGAGAGAGTTTTTTTGTCGCGACTAGTGCGGCGGAATCTCTCGAGAGAGAGAGAGAGCGCTCGCGTGTGTGTGTTTTACTTCGTGGCTGTTTTTTTTTCTGTCGATTCGTTTTCTCGTGTTAAATTCAAGAAGAAAAAGAGAAAAGGAGGGAAATCAAAGCAGAAAGTGGCGATGGAGTAGAGTTCGAGTTGATACAGAGGTCTAGGTGAATGATGAAAATTTTTCCCAACCCTCAAACTCCAACCTCGCTTTTTTTCCTTTTCTTTTCTCTCTCTCATCAGCATCGCCCCCCTCCCGATCTCCTCTTTTCTCAAACCGATCAAAAAGACTGGCTGTTTCGGACGTTTTGCAAACTCGAATTGTGATTACTTAATTGTGTAGAAAGCGGTGGGATAAAAAACGAAACAAAAACGGAAGCGGGGGAAAACATTTTTTGGGTTTTTTTCATTCCTTTCTTTCTCTCTCTCTCTCTCTCTCTCTCTCTCTCTCTCTCTCTCTCTCTCTCTCTCTCTCTCTCTCTCTCTTTCTCTCTCAC
>Ga0210003_1003971_pt1 | contig 11816 bp, 12 predicted proteins | sample LantaG_FD_182804 | JGI IMG/M metagenome (GOLD analysis project Ga0210003, IMG submission 182804) | Deep subsurface microbial communities from Baltic Sea to uncover new lineages of life (NeLLi) - Landsort_02402 metaG (SPAdes) (version 2) | ecosystem: Environmental > Aquatic > Marine > Oceanic >...
ACCCTGCGAGCAAGGAGGAGGAGGAGGAGGGGGCGGGGGGGGGAGCAGACGCGAAGGAGGGGGAGGCCGCTGCTTCCGCCGGCGCTGCTGCTGCTGCTGCTGCTGCTGCCTCCGGTCCCGCCGAGCAGAAAGAGCAGCACCAGCGACCGAAGCCTCCCCCTCCCCCCAAGGGCTCGTACTGGTGGGCCCACCGCCACGGCTACTCGGTCGCCACGAGGGCGCACACCCTGCGCGCCGCGGCCCTGCCGCTGATGCTGCAGATGCCCGGCACGGCGCTGCTGGCCAAGGAGCTGAGCGCGACGCACCTGCCCGCGGCGCGCCAGCCGACAGTCTCGAGGGGCCTGGTGCTGGGCGGGCTGCGCGTGCCCGTGCGGGCCGCGGCCGATTCGGGGCTGCTGGTATCGGTGCTGCATCGGGGGAAGGCCGCGGCGGCCGCCGCGGCGCTGGCGGCGGCGGCAGCGGGAGGAGGAGGGAAGGCTGCTGCCGTCGCGTCGCCCACGCCTTCTTCTCCGAAGCCGCCCAAGGTCCCGAGGAAGAAGGCCGAGCCCAAGCCCCCCAAGGAGAAGAAGAAGCTCGGGAGGCCGAAGAAAGCGACTGTCGAGGCAGCCGCTGCTGCTGCTCAAGCTGCTGCTGCCGCTCAAGCGGCCGCGGCCGCGACCGGCGCTGCTGCTGCTGCTGCTGCTGCTCCTCCTCCCGGTGCCCCTTTTGTCGTCGTCGACCCGCAAGAGCTCGGGGCGGCCCCGACCCCTCCGCCCCTGCCGCTGCCGACCGACCTCCTGCCCTCGCTGCCCCCCGGATCCTTCGGCCACGACCTCTTCGACGTCTAGTTGGCGTTCTTTTTTATTGCTTCAATGGTTTCCTTTCTGAAATTATACACGCTGCAAATGAAGAAAAAACAAAAAAAACTGAAATGAAATGAGGTACCAAAATTTTGAAACGTGTTTTTTCCTCTTCTGGTCTCTCTCGCCCGTCTCTCTCACCTCCCACTCTCTGAAAACTCCAACTTTTTCATTCAAGGAGCCCCGGGGCAGCCTCCCGTGGTCAGCTCCGGCACATTGGAGCACGCCGGAGACAGCGGCGAGACCCCCTTCGACATGGAAATATCGCAGGCGACCTTGAGCGCCAAGCCGCACTTGCCGGCGAGCTGCCTGCCGTCGACGACGACCCACGGCACGAACGTCAGCGCGCTCTGCTTCTCCAGGGTCTCCCTGCCCGCCGCGCCTTCGAGCGCGGCGCCCTCGGGGCCGGCGGCGCACGCGGAGATCTTCGAATAGAGGGCCTCCTCGCCGACGCACTTTTCGAGCGAGGCCGGGGTGCCGCCGCCGCCCCTCCCCAGGGCCGCAAAGTAGCACCTGAGGGTCGCCGGGAAGGACCCCGAGGCCCGCTGCTCCGCCTGGGCGCACTCGAGGAGCCTGTTGAGCTCGCACTCCTTCGGGCCGTGCTGGCACGTGACGGCATCCTTGCCGCCGCTCCCGGCGCGCTTGGCCTTGCCCCAGGCGACGAAGCGGAAGGAGGCGGCGGGAGCAGCAGGAGCAGCGGTGTCGCCGTCGGAGGAGGGGGAGGGGGAGGAGGAGGAAGAGGCCGAGCTGATCGTGACGGTCCCGGCGGAGTCTCCGCCGAGGGAGAGCGCGGACTGCTCGGGGGCGAGCGCGGTCGGGGCCGGGCCGCCAGAGTGGGCCGAGAGGAAGCCGCCTCCGGGCTGTGAGGCGAGGGGGAGGGAAGAAGCGGACGCGGCGTCGAGAGTCGCGACGAGCGTCAAGGGCGCTGCAGCCAGGGTCGATGTCGCCTTCCCGGCTCCGGAGCCGCCCTTCCCGCCGCTCTTAGCGATCGCCCCCGCGTCCAGCAGAGGAGCCAAGACCCTCGACACAAACGCCGCGGTGTCGGGGCACAGGGCCTCGCCGTAGAGGGTGATCTCGGGGAGCGACCTTGCGGATGCAGCAGCGCCCGAGCGATTCGACGTTGACGGGACAGGTGCCGACGCGCCGGCGTCGGACGCGCTCAGGCGGCGCAGACCGGCCATCTCTCTCGCCGAAACATGCCCTGCGGTCAGGGCGAGGATGCAGATGGCGAGCGCCAAGAGGAATCGCATGGCTGAGAGGGATTGAGAAGAAGGGGGGGAAGATGGAAAGGAGAGGGCTCTTCCGTCGATTGAAAATCAAAAAATCTTTTTTTTTCGAGAGGTCTGAGTCCTGGGCCCAAGTTTGAGCTCGTCAAAAAGAAAACGTCGAGAGGCAGGGCATTCGTCTCTCTCTCTCTCTCTCCTTCCGAAAAGCGCCTCCCCTCTTGCGCTCCCTCTTCTCTTGCGCCGATGGCCTCGCTCGTCGTCACCTCGATGTCGGCTTCGACGCGCGCTGGGTCCTCCTGCCGGAGGAGGCCAGCAGGAGCAGCGCTGCGAACGCGAGCCGTTGCCGTCGCCGTCGCCGGCATCGGCGGCCAGCATTCCGTCGACGTCAACTTCCGCGCTCGCGCTTCGCGAGGTTCCGAGGCTCCGATGGCGTCTCTGCGCCCATGGAGCTCTCAGGTACGTCCTCTCTATACTCAAGAGCGCGGTTTTTTTTTACAGAAAGGGAGGGAAAGAGAAAAGCGGTGGCGAAAAGAGGAGACAATTCGACCCTCGTTCAGACACCAACGTCGACGACGTTTCCCCTCTTCTTCGTCGCTCACCTTTCGAACCTCTCCGCTCTCTCTCCGACCGAAATCATCTCTTCAACAACACTCCAGGGCCATCTCCGGTCACCCTTCCTCGCGAAGCAGCAGCAGCAGCAGCAGAAGCAGCAATTGCTCCGTCGAAGGAACAGCAAAAGCACAACGACGACCGCCGCTCTCGCTCCCGCCGCCACTTCCGTTTTAGCCCTCGCAGCCTCTTCTTTCCCGATCGCCATGGTCAACGTCGACTTCTCCCCGGCCCTCGTCCTCGGGATGGGCCTCATCGGCGGGGGGCTCGCCCTCTACCAGCTCCGGAGGGCGAGGCCAAGCGTCTCCCGCGACTTTGACGTCGTCGCGTCGTCCGTCGCGATCTTCTCCGGCGGGATTCTGGTGTTTCAGGGATGGCGCCTGGACCCGCTGCTGCTCTTCTGCCAGCTCCTGACGGCCGGGATGGCTCTCTCGTTCGCGGTCGAGGCCCTGAGGCTGAGGGAAGAGGTCGTGGAGGGAGGCGACGGCGCCAGCGAGGGGCTCGGTGGAGGCGCGGCGCTGCCTCCGCCGTACGACACCCGGGTGCGAGGGGGCAGGCAAAGAGGCAACGGTGCTCCTCAGCAGCAGCAGCAGCAGCCTCAGGATGACTTTTACTACAATAACAACGGAAACAGCAGCTACTACGGCCCTGGAGCCGGTCTGCCCCCGCCCAGACAAGGATCTGTCTCCCCCGAGGACTACTTTGCGGGAGGAAGCAGGTGGGGCGGCGGAGGCGAAGCCGAGCGAGGAGCAGCGAGGGCAACCTCCTCCTCCTCCTCCTCTTCGTATTACTACGACGAGGAGGACGCTGCTGCTTCCTCTCCTTCTTCGAGCTACTACTACGATGGCGTCATCGACGATGACGTGGCTGCTTCGACGGGAGGGGGAGAAGCGGGAGGGAGCTATTACTACGACGACGACGAAGTGAGAGCCTCCGGCTCGGACCTGCCGCCGACACCGAGCGACTTTCGTTTCGGAGGAGGTGACAGTGAAAAGGGAGCGAGTTCTGCTGCGGACGACATCGGCAACGACAGCCGCTGGCCGCCCCCGCCCGTGGTCCCGGGAACCGACGACTGGGAATGATTCGAAACGTCGAAAGAGAGAGAGGGAAAGTTTCAAAAGACGAAATGCAAAACAAGAACTTTTTTTCACTTCAAAGAGGGGGAGTGAGAGAAGAGGAGGTTGAGGTGGAGGGGGCGACGGACAAGTTTTTCGTTTCTTCTTTATATTTTCACTCCCCTCTCTTCTCTCTCCATTCTCTCTCTCCCCGTTCCATTACTTGTTAGTCCTCCATCGCGCCTTCTTCATGCTGCCGCCGGAAGAAGACCCGTTGTTCCACGACGAAGAACGACCTCCTCCGCCACGACCACCTCCGCCGCTGCCGCCGCCGCCTCGACCGCCTCCTCTTCCTCCGCGCCCGCTGCTGCCGCCTCCGCCTCCACCTCCACCCCCGCGACCTCCGCTGTCGAGTGAAATGTGGTTCCAGCCCTGCGTCTGCTGCTGGTGCTGGTAGACGAGTGCAGAGGTCGACAGAGGAGGAGGGGGACCGGACGACCGCGAGCCGCCTCTACCCCCACCCCCGCCTCCGCCGCCGCCGCCGCCTCCACTGCCGCCGTGGTCTCTCGCTTTCCTCGCTGCGAACTTGCCCATGCGCCTCCCCTCGGGGGCCTTCAAGGCGGGGACAAGGTGCGCGACGTGGCGGTGCATCTCCGGGTGGTGCTTGGAGGGCGAAAGAGCGGCAGCGCCGCCGCCGGCACCGCCGCCGACGCCGCGAGGGAACTTGCCGCCCTTCCCAGACGGCGACGCAAACGGCGGCGGCAACGACGACCCTCTTCCTCCTCCTCCTCTGCCGCCGCCTCCAAACGCAATCCCTCCTCTTCCCGCACCGCCACCGCCAGCCCTGGCCACGCGCCTGCCGCTGGCGACTGAATCGACGTCGACGATAGAGCGCAAGAGGGAAGGCAGGGCCCTCGAAGTCTGCGAACTGTCACCGGCCGCGGCGGGCGCGGGAGGCAAGCTCCGACTGCTCCCTTCCGCCTGGACGTCGCGCCAAGCTGTTTCCGTCGCGACGGGGTCGTCGAGGAGGGCCGCGGCGGTGGCTTGAGCGGTGTTGACGCCCGAAACCGCCCCGCCGCGCGCGTTTCCAAACCTTTGGTCCCTCTCCAAGACCGCGGAGAGCGCGTCCGCGGCCCGAGAAAAGCACTCACGGACGGCCGTGACGTTGAACGTCCCGGACCCGATGTCCTTGCCCTGCTCCTGCGGGTCCTCGACCGAGAGGAGGTACCTGGGCTTGTCCGGCAGCACCCACGACGCCGGCTTCGGCCGCACGCCGCCCTTGGAGACTCTCACGGCCTGACGCTCGTAGTCGAAGCTCTTCCCGTAGCGCCTGAAGAAGGAGAGCAGCAGGTGACCCATGTCGACGAGGCGGTGGTAGTGGAGGGCGTACGAAGAGGAGGAAGGAGCCGAAGAGGTCGATGCTGCTGCTGCTGCTGCTGCTGCCGCTGCTTTGTCGGCCTCGGCCGCCTCCTCCTGCAGGTGAGCAATCACCATGAGCGTGGTGCAGTAGGAAGAGAGCCCTCCGGTGAAGACCTGGTTGAGCCCTGCTTCCTTCAGCACGGCCTTGGCGATCAGGGCGAGCGGGCGGAGAGGGGGGAGGGCGGCGACCTGTTTTTTCTCAAGGGGGAAAAGACGAGCAAAAGGTGAGAAAAGCGAGGTCGACGGACTCGACGACCCCTTCTGGAGCAGCAGAAGGTCCAGCCGCACCAAAAAATCGACGAGCCCAAATCATCCCCAAATCACCTGCGCTTGGATGTACTCGACAGCAGCTGCCCCGTTGACGGCGCCGAGGGAGATATCGACGGCGACGCCAAAGTTGAGCTCGCACTTGATGATGGGGACCCTGGCCTTGATGACCATGGGCCGGCCGCAGACGAGCTTGGCCTTGCGCAGGGCCTTCAAGAGCTCCTTCAGGCGCTTCTGGAGGTCCTCGCGCTGGTCCCTGAGAGTGTTTGGGCCATTTCGGAATGGGAAGGAAGAGGAGCGAGTGAGTGGGAGGAGGGGGAAGAGGGGAAGGGAAAGGCGACGACCTCGGTCGATGCCCTCGCCCACTCGCTCGACCGAAAACAGCCAAGGTGCTTTCCGGAGCCCAAAAATTCGAGTCGCCACTTTACCTAGTAAAGCCCAGGGCTGGGTTCGTCATCTCGTGTGACACCCCCAGGATGACGATATCGAGGTCGCCGCCGGGCAGGCTGAGCCCTGTGGCCTGCGAGCCGAAAAGCACAGTGCGCGACTGCGGCCAGAGGCGCGTCGCAATAGTGGAGACGGCCGTCAGGGAGCTGCTGATCGCCATTGACTCGCTCTGAGAGTGATGTGGAGTTGAGAGAGATGTAATGTTATAAAGATGTAAAAAACGGGAGGGAAGCGGTGAGAGAGCGAGAATCGAGGAAACAGGGGTCGGGGGGGTCAAGCAGTGAAGAAAGAAAAAAAACTCGAGGGAAAATAAAAACATTTGCTCACCCGCGTAGGCCATGCAGCTACGGCAAACGCCGCAACTTCTTCATGGAGGCGCGACAACGGCGGGAGGCCACCGTGAACGTTTGCCGCAGGCGCAACGCCGGCCTGGGCGAGCTTCTGCGGACCAGGTGCGGCGACCCCGTTCTGAGCCGAGTCCTGCGCCGGACGCTGCGGAGCACCAGAGATAACCGCAGGGCCCTGCGGCGCATCATCAGTTCCGCACAAATCATTTGCGGTCCTCGCGAGAGTGCCGCGGTCCTCAAAGACGAGCAACGGCGCAGCTGCGACGGCCGTTTTCGTTTCGACATCGCCGGCGCCGGCCTGCTGCGGCGCTTGCTTCACGCTCGCCGAAACCAAAGCTTCGCCTGTGACGGAGGGGCGCGCAAGCGTTCCGGCGATCGTTAGCGTGGGCTGTGATGTCGTGCGGTGAAATTGGGCGAAATGGGTTTGAGTAAGTTTGCAGGATTAGTGGCTTTCTCCGCACTCTTTCCACTCGCCGTTTGTCGCAAACCTACCTTTTTAGTGCTTCTCTTTAGGACCGCGAGGGCAGCAAAGGCCGCGTCGCTCTCCTCGCGCGTCGGCGGCGACGAACATCGCAGCCCGACGAGCGGCCCCGGCACTTTTCCCCCCAGTGTCTGCCGTTGGATGCGGCATTCCTGCGGTGATATTTGAAAGTGGTAAGCGTGAGCGTGCGTCGCATTTGGATCTCAAAAAGACGCGCTCTAGAACTTGTGCGCCGCATCTCACATCCCCATACTCCGCAAACGAACCTGCTCCAACTGCTTCAAGAGCAGCTGCCTCAGCTTCCCCGTGGTGCCGCCGAGGCTATCCCGGGGCTTGCCCTGCGTTTCCGCGAGGTGGCGGAGGACGATCTGGATCGAAGGGCCGTGATCGAGCTGTTTTGCGGGGGATTTGATTTGTTCGATTTGTTTGCTGCGGTGAGCTTCCGTCGCGTTTCGTCGCAGTGCGCTCGTCTGTTCTTGTTTGCGTCGCGCAAAGTGCGCGCGACGTAGCTTGGATGATCTTTTTCGCCGCAAGCGGGACAACGTACCGTCAAGTCCGAGACGCTGGCGACCGCGACTGCCTTAATGGCCTCGGCGACGGTGGCGGCCCCGCCGCTCCTGTTGTTGCTGCCCTTGCCGACACCACCACTCCCCGGAGTCGTCTGCTTGCCTCCGGACACTTTCGCAAGCGCCTCCAGGGCCTCATCGAAGCTCGCCGGCGTGCGCGTAGCACCTGTATTGACGGAGAAGCATTTCGAAATAATCTTGCCGCTGACGCCGCGTGCGCCGTCGGGCTTGGTCCCGAGCACCAGGGGCGGCCGAGGAGAGGCGGCGTAGGCGGACGACGACGACGACGAGGCAGCAGCAGGCGAAGCCTTGTTCTTCTTCCCTCCCCCTCCTTCTCCGCTCCTCTTCGACTGCTTCACCGCGCTGTTGAGCGCCGTCCTGAGGGCCTTGCGGTTGAGCAGGACCTTCAGCTCGCCGCTGGTGGCCCTGTGCCTGCAGTAGGCCATCACCGTGGGCAAGTCCACCGCGCCGGCCGCCGTCAGCTCGGCGACGGTCGCGAGCACGGCCGTCTTCCACGCCGCCAGCGTCTCCGGCAGCACCGGCTCCGGAGGGAGGTCCGAGGCGAGAGCTTCCTCGTCCTCGTCGGAGTCGGAGTCGCGAGAGCCGTCGCCGTCGTCGCTCTCGCTGTCGTCAGAGCTGAGGACAAGAACAGTCTCGCCGAGCGCCGTCGCAGCAGTCGCGGCCGCTTCCTTGGCCGCCCTCTTCGCGGCGCGCTTGGCGCTCGCCGAGGGCTGCAAGGGCTGAGGGAGAGCAGAAGCAGCGGCAGAAACAGCAGCAGCAGCGTCAGAAGCAGCGGCAGAAGCAGCAGCGGCAGCGGCAGAAGCAGCACGCTGCGCGGCCTCGAGTGCAGCAGCTTTCTCTGCGACGGCCAAGGCCGGCGCGTCCGAGGCGATACGAGCGGTGACGGCGGCCGTCTTTGGCCGGACGTCGACGACGGCGAGAGAAGCAGAAGCGGAAGCGCCGCCCTCATTCTTCGACGCCAGCCCCACCTTCGGGTCCAACAGGGCCTCCACCAGGGCAGCGAGCACGCCGTCGTGCTCGCTTTCGCCGCTCCCGGGCCCGTCCCAGGTGGGCACGAGGACCATGTTCCGCTCCTCGCCGTCGGCGGCCTTGTGCGCGTCGTTGTCGACGAGCACGACGTGCGATGCGTCGCCCCGGAAGTGCGCCGCCAGGGGCTTGACCGTGTCCCACTCGTTCCCTCCCTGGTCCAGGCGCTCCTGAGTGAGTGTTTTTAGTCGCGTGGGAGGGGTGGAGGAGGTGAGTGGTCGACTCGATTTTTTGGGGTTGTGGAAGTGGTTTGGCGCTGTTTGGCCAGGCCGAGAGGTCTGGCCCGGCGGCGGCGACGGCGGCGCTCGAGCGGGTCGAGGGAGGGAAAAGGCGAAAAACCCTCCATTTTCTCCGTCGTTAAATGCAAACGATAGCATTTCAATCAGAGAGCGTGTTTTTGCAAACGAAAGCCCCACAAGACCAGGCGCAAGGAGGTCGAAAGACGACGTAAAGGCACAACAAACAGTGTTTTTGAGGCCGAATTCACACTTTTTCGGCGCAGTCGACCCCTTTTGCTCGCTTTCACGCCAAAGGTGGGCCTTCAAATGACACCTCTCAGCGCTGCGCATCTATTGCAAGCAGCAAATAGAACGAAAAGGGCGTGGAAGGTTGTAAAAAGTCCGAAAACGCGGGTTGGGAGGGAGGATTTCAAATGGTTTTCCGGAGATTTCGAACAACCAGGTCGCTCTCGCGCATCGATAGCGCACGTCACGAACGCATCAGGAAAAAAAAACGCATCAGGGCGCAAAGCGTCGAACGCAACAAGAATCGCGCAAAGACAAGGCGTAAAAGGTCGCCAGCGGGGCCGCGAAAGGTCGAATTTTCTCACCTTGGGCGCGGGGCGGCAGTGCTGCCTGCAGAGCATCAGCTCGAAGACCTGCTGCTGCTGCTGCTGCTGGTTGTTGGTAGTGCTGCTGCTTCCACTCATCATCCCAAACACCACTGCGCTCGTGGCCCTCCGGACCGTTTGCAGGGTCGCCGAAGAGTACACGCCCAGCCTGAACTTGCCGCAGAGGCGGGCGAGGTTTTCGACGCCCGGCCGCAGCCGGGGCACGCGCCTGCCCGAGGCCGGGTCCCTGGGGTTGACGAGCAGCACGCCGTTGAGGTCGAAGAGCAAGGTGGCGCGTCCCAGCGGGCAGGGCGCAAAGTTCCCCGTGGCGCCGCCGGAGGCGACCCAGTCCTGCGGGGCGGCGGCAGCGGCAGAGGCGGCGGCCTTGGCGTCGTTGTCAGTGGCGTCGGCGTCAGCGTCGGCGTCTGCGGCAGCGCCGCCGCCGCTTCGGTCGGCAAAAGCATCGCCTTCGTCTTCCTCGTCGTCGTCGATTCCTCCCTCCATGGCGCACGGACCCGGCTTCCCTTGCACCAGAGTCTGAGAGGGAGAGTTCTCGACGCTCACGCGCGGCGTGGAGCCTGCCGAAGGAGCACCCGCTACGCCGTTGGCGGCAGCAGCAGGAGGAGCATTGACGTCGATGGCATCTCGCTTCGTCTTCCTCTCGAAAGGGACGACGTTGCCCAGGGAGACGACGGATTTCTTCTTCTTTGAGGCACCTTCGTCCTCCTCGCTGCTGCTGCTGTCTCCGACGTACTGCGGGGGCGGGCTGGGCTTCTGACCACCACCACCACCGGCAGCAGCAGCAGCGGAGGGCGAGCGCCGGGGCTTTTTCTTGCTCGTCGTCATCGTCGCGTCCGTCGCCGTCCATGTCGACGGCTCCTGTTTCCCCGCCTGTCGCTGCTGCTGCTCCTCTTTCGACACCGCCAGGATGTTGCTCGCTGCAGGCACAGATCTCTTGCGGGGCGCTGTGCGAGGGGGCATGGCGCCGATATGAGCGGAACGCGAGGGAAGAACGAAACTACTAGTTCGCTGCAAGCCAGAACTAGCCGCCAAGTTTTTTTTTTCCTCTCGACTTCTCGACGCCGAATTTGTTTTCGAAGAACAAGACTGAAAAAACCTGAGCCCCGCTCTCTCTCTTTTAAACTGTGCCCTTCCTCTCTCGCCGCATCCAAATCGTTATGCAGAAATTCTGATCTTTTTACAACTGCCGAGGAGGGGGCGATACTGACTCAAAACGCTCTCTCCCTCCCTCCCTCTCTCTCTCTTTTCCCCGTGTCTCCACCCCTCTTTCCCCACTCTTTTTCACTTGCTCGCGGCATCCTGAAACTCCCTCTCGGCCAGGGCCTTGAACCTCTGCATGTCCCCCGCCAGGATCCGCTCCACCAGCGGCGTCAGTGCCGACCCGAACGGTGCCAGGACGTCGGGAACCTCGTACGAAATCGTGATCTTGATCGCGCAGAGCGGGGAGGCCTTCGTGCCGCCCTTCTTGTAAAACCGGATCGCGCCCCGGTTCGCGATGTCGACGGCCGAGCCCAGGGCGCCGCCGGTCGACCCCTGCACGCTCCTCCAGTGGATCTTCTGGAGCTTGACGGGCGTCAGGCTCTGCGCGAGCCAGCTAAACTCCCAGGTGCGGCCAAACTGGTCGGTGCGCAGGAGCCACTTGGAGAGCTTGTCCCCGGAGCCCTTGCCGTCGTCCGGGAGCATCGTGACCGAGGCGATCCAGGGCATCCACTGCGGGATGCGCGGGCGATCCTCCCACATCTCCCAGCAGGCCTCGAGCGGGGCGAGGACCTCGACCTCTGCTGAGTTTTCGAGCCACTGGGCGAAGAGCTTCGAGGAGGAGGGGGAAGAAGAATAGAAAAACCTCGCAGAAGTGGGAGAGACGACGCGCGGGGCCGCGAAAGGAGACGGAGCAGGTGATGCTCTCGGAGATAGCCTGCTTCTGCTGCTGCTGCTTCTGCTGCTGCTTGTACCTGAGGGGGGAAAGCGCGAGAGGGGGGAAAGAAAGAGGAAAAGAGGAGGAGGTTTTTTGAGGTGAGAGAGGCGTTGAAGAAGAAAAAACGCCACGTTGACGTCGGGCGTTTGAATGAGAAAGCGTCGTCGCCTCCTTCTCTCTCTATCGAAGCCTTTTTCTTCCCTCGTCAACAGTGGGGATGCAAGCATTCATCGAAAGTGCACGTACCGGCACCCAAGAGAGGCAGGCAGGCCCGCGCGGAGGGACTTGCGCGGGTCGGAAGAACGAGTCGATGGTGATGCATCGAAAATGTCACCGTCGGAAGCGGTTCTCCTTCTACTCTGTGTTTCGCTGGGCTGCTTGCTCCTTCAGCGGTCAATCAGAGATAATGACAGGGCAGAGATCACTCGTGGCTACGTTCTCGTGCAGTTGGAGCGCGCAAAAGACGACATAAGATAGAGAAAAGGTGGGAGTGGAATGCGGAGGAGGCAAGAGTGTTTTGTTTTCATTTTGTTCTCGCTCTTGTTCGACCTCGACCTCGACCTCCACCTCGAATCAAAATCGACATTTCTTCTTCGTTTGTCGTTGTTTACAATTTTGTTGTGGGGGGGGGGGAGGTGCGCTGTCGTCAGAATGGTAATGGTGTCGCGTACTAGCTGAGAAAAAAAAATGAGAGAAATCTGATCATCAGATTGAGAGGGGTTGCTGGCTGCTGGCTGCTGCTGGAAAA
>Ga0210003_1003972_pt1 | contig 11814 bp, 10 predicted proteins | sample LantaG_FD_182804 | JGI IMG/M metagenome (GOLD analysis project Ga0210003, IMG submission 182804) | Deep subsurface microbial communities from Baltic Sea to uncover new lineages of life (NeLLi) - Landsort_02402 metaG (SPAdes) (version 2) | ecosystem: Environmental > Aquatic > Marine > Oceanic >...
TTTTTTTTTGTTCACACCGGTTTCTCGTCTCGGCATTTCTCTCTCTCTTTTCTCTCCGTATCACTACCTACGCTGCTGCTGCAGCGCTCCGCGAATCACGCGCTCGGGAAGCTGCAGCCCCGCCGCCTGCGCCTCCGCGACCATCATCGCCGCGGCCGCCGCGACCGCCTCTCTGCTGCTGCTGCTGCTGCTGCCGCTGCTCCCTTCCGACGAAGACGCCAGTCCCCGCTTCCTCCCTTCGCTCCTCTCCCGCTCGCGGTGCTGCGCCGCCGCGGCGGCCTTGGTCTCAGCGGCGGCCAGGAGCTCCTTGCGGTAAGACGCGGCCTCCGCGGCGCGCCTCGCGGCCTTGGCCTGCTCGGCCTTCGTGACCTCGCCTGCCTCCCTCGCGGCGGCCTCGGCCGCGGCCGCGGCGCGGCCGCCCTCGGCCTGTCGCGACGCGTGCGCGAGCGCGGCCCTCGCCGCGGCGGCCCTGGCGTTGCCCTCCGCCGCCTCGAGGGCGAGCCTGTGGCTGGCCTCGCGGCGGGATCGCTCGACCTCGGCGGCGCGGCCCGCCTTCTCTGCCGCGGCGAGGCTGGCGAGGAGCTCGTCCTCGTGGGCGCGCTCGGCGGCCGAAGCGGCAGCAGCAGCGGCGGCAGCGGCAGCGGCAGCAGACGAGGAAGAACTTTCTTTCAGAGCAACCTTTCTCGCCTTCTGTTCTCTCTCCTCCTTCGCCAGCCGAACGGCGGCGGCGGCGGCCTCCTCCGCCCTTTCAAGGGCCCTCGCGTGCCTCCTCGCTTCGGCGTCCCTCTCCCTCGCCTCATCGAGAGCGAGCCGCTGCCCCGCGGCGGCGGCGGCGGCGGCCGACCGGAGCGCGGCGAGCGTGCGGCGCCGGTCCTCCTCCGCCGCGGCGTCGGCGGCGCGCCTGTCGCGCTCCGTCTCGAGCTTGATCTGTTCGAGCTTCTGGGCTAAGAAAGTCTCGTTCTCCAGCTGCAGCTGCCTCGTGCGGGCGGCGGCGGCGGCCCTCTTTGCCGCCTCGGCGGCGGCCGCGGCCTCTCCCTGTCCCGCGACCGCCGCGGCGACGGCCAGAGCGAGCCCACGCTCGGCCTCTCTTTCCCTCTTTTTCTGCTCTTCGTGCTCGGCAAGCTGCTGTCTCTGCACCATGGCTGCCTTGGCGGCCTCGATGCGGGAGGCCAGGACGCGGAGCTCCGGGGAAGAGGCCTTGAGGGCGGCGATTCGCTGGCGGGTCTCGTTGTTGTCGGTATTGTTGTTCTTGCCGCCTTCTCCTCCCTTGAGCTCGAACGCCTCGATCTCTTTCTGCATCTTCCCTCCCAGGGACAGGCAGGTCAGCGAAGAGACCAGGTGCGCTTTGTTGTCGTTCAGAGAAGGAACAGGAGAAGAAATCGAACAAGAGGACGAGGAAGAAGAAGGCGAAGAGCTCGAAGAAGAGCAACCTCCGCCGAATAGCGCGGCGGCCTTGGCGTCCCGCTGCTCCGCCCTCGCCGCGGCGCGCTCGGCGGCTCGGTTGGCGGCGTCAGCGTCGCGCTGCTCGCGGAAGAAGGCAGCCGTGGCCGCGGCGGAGTCGGAGGCCTCCCTGCGGCGGGCCTCGCGGTGCTCTTGCGCTGTTTTTTGGCGGTGGAGGTGGAGGTGGAAAGAAAAGTGAGAGAGCTATTTTTAGAAAACTTTGGGAAAAAACTTGACCTCCTTTCATTCTCGACCTTTCTTGCTTTTGTTCGAAAAGGGATTTCTCTTTCGATTAAGCAAACGACGTACCTTTGGCGAGGATCCCCATCGATTGGTGAAGTGGGAGCTGCTGAGGAGAGAGGCGAGAAGGGAAGACGACGAGGGAAAGAAAGAGAAGAAGTTGTGAGAGAACGAAGAAAAAACTTTTTTTTAGAACTCGCTTTTTTTCGTCTTCTTTTTCATTTCTTTCTCTCCCTCTTTCCACGAAGACGAAGACGACGACGACGATGATGGTCTCTTCGTATTCTTCGGAAGACCAGGGAGTGACGAAAGCAGGCTGCGAGCAAACCGGAGCAGCAGCAGAAGCAGCGACGGAAGCGGAAGCAACCTCTGTTGCTCCTGGTCTCGCCGGTCAAGAAAACAAGCCCCGCCTCCGCTCTTCCTCCGCCTCTTCTTCTTCTTCTTCTTCTTCTTCTTCTTCTTCTTCTTCTTCTTCTTCTTCTTCTTCTTCTTCTTCTTCTTCTTCTTCTTCCACTTCCACCTCTTCCGCGCTCCGCCTGTCCTCCCCTTCCTCTGCCGTCGCCCTCTCGCGCTCGATCTTCCTCACGCGCCTCGTCTCTCAGGCTGTGTCGCAGGCAGCGAAGGCCGAAACCTCCAGGGCCGCGGCGGCCGAGAGGGGGCTCGAGCTCGCTTCGAGGGCCCTGGACGACGACGCGAGAGCCCTCGACGCATTTTTACTATCCGAGTCCCGCGAGCGAGCCCAGAGGGAGGCCGCCGCCGACGCCGCCGCGCGAGAGCGGGCCGCGGCCGAGGCTGAGGCCTGGAGGGCGAGCGGGGAAGCCGCGGCGGCGAGGGTCGAGGCCGAGGAAGCCCAAGGGGCTGCCGCGGAGGCCGCCGCCGCTCGCGCGTGCCTGGAGGCCGCGACGCCCTCGCAGTGGCTCCGCGAGGCCCACCGCGAGGTCGAGCGAGCCAGGGAGCGCGAGCTCGAAGGATGGGAGATGTCGGTGGAAGAGCAAAGGGAGAAAGAAGCGAGGCTGAGGAACGCCGTCTCGGAAGCCGAGGCCGCTCTGAGAGAAGCTCCGACGAGGCAGGCGCAGGAGTCGGCGAGAGCGGCTCTGGAAGAGGCGAAGCGATCGCTGGCGTTGGCAGTGGAGGTGGAGGTGGAGGTGGAGGGAGAAGGAGAGGTAAAGGGAGATAAATCTTCTTCTTTTTCTTCTGCTCTTCATCCTCCTCTTCGCCGCCCCACCACTCCCCCTCCGCCCTCCTTCTGCGACGACCGCGTCTTCTTTTTCTCAAAAGACCCCGCGGAAAAGCTCTTAGGGGTCCTGTCTTCCCTGGAGGAAGCCGCGAAAGTCGCGAGGGCGCGGCTCTCTGCCGTCGCCGAAGAAGCCGCCATCTCTCGCGAGAAGCTGAAAGCGGAGAGAGAAGCGCTGAGAGGAGAGCTCGAGGAGGTAGAGAAGAGCTTGGCGGAGGCGAGCAAGGAGATCGAGGAAGCGGCCAAGAGAGCAGAAGAGCAGGAGGAAGGAGAAGGAGGAGGAGAGGCGAAGAAAGCGGGAGGAGCTGCTGCCGCTTCGACGGAAGCCCTCGAGAGAGCTGTCTCGACCGCCGCCGCCGCAGCCTCCATCGCGGCATCTTTAACGATGCCAGCAGAAGGATCATCAGAGGCTCTCTCGCTGATCGAGACGCTCTCCGGTGCCCTGGAGAGCGCCGCGGCGGGCCCTCTGCCTCCCGCGCCGCTCCTCGCCGCCACGGAGCGGCGGCGCGCGGCCGAGCGGCGCAGGGAGGCCGCGGCGGCGGCGCTGCGGGAGGCCGAGGTCGCGAGGGCGCGGAGGTCTGCTCGGATCCTGGAGCGGGCAGCGCTGCCTCCCCCGGCGAGGAGGCGCGGCAAGCCCGTGATGTTCCGGAGCGGCGGCGGCGGAGGGAAGAAGGGCTGAGGAGGTGGGAAGAGGAGAGGTCGAGAGGTGGAGAAAGTCGAGAGAGAGAGGACTCCTCCTGGAGTGTTGACGAACGAAAAAATAAAAAATCGAGCTCTTTTGAGTTTCACTTTTTCTGCTTTTCTCTCTCTCTCTCCTCTGCTCTGGCTCTCAAATCTCGCGCAGAGAGGCAAGCACAAGCTCGACAAGATGAGAACTCACGCCCAGGCCAGAAGGCAGCAGCTGCGCGGAACGGGCGTAGGGAGGCGACTCGCGCATTCGACGTCGTTGTCGTCTTCGGCCAGGTGCGTTTTTTTTTTCCGCTTCTTCGCTTCCTTTCGGCCACGACGGCATCGAAGAAGATCGAAATGCCCTTGCTCTTCCGTTCTCCTTCTCTTCTCTCTCCTCTCACGCCTCCCCGATTCCGATTCCGATCCCCCTGCGTCATACTCGACGTTCACATAAAACCTCAACAAAACAGGAAAACTGCCTCGACAAACGCCCTCCCCGCTCCTGCCGAAGCCGCCGTGCGATTCGCGACGAGCGCGGTCGACTCGCTCGACGCGACGCTCGCCGCCGCGGCGACCTCTTTGTCGTCGCAGACCCCGCCGGCGCACTTTGGGTCCGCGGCGGCCTCGGCGACGGCGGCCAAGCTCGAGGCGGCCGCGAGCTCTTTGATTCCCGGCTCCGACTTTGTCTCGAACGCCGCGGGGGCAGTCAAGAGGGCAGCGGAGGCTCTCTCCTCGGCCGCCTCTTCTTCCTCTTCGTCGGCGGCGTCGTCGGTCTTTGCTTCTCGAGGAGGCGGCAGCTCTTCCTCTCCCTTCCCTTCCTCCTTCTCGCTCGACCCGCACTTTGGTTCCGCGGCCCTCGACGCGGTACTCGCTGCCCCCGGGCAGGCCCTCTCCGCCACCTCGGATGCCCTGGCCTCCGTCGCGGAAGCGCTCTCTGGCGTTGCGGCCGGGGTCGACTTTTCGCCGCCGGATTTCTCCTCCTTCACAGACCTCGACCACCTTCTCGGCAGCGGCAGCGGCCTCGCCTCCTCGCTCGCCGCGGCGTCCTCCGCCCTCTCCCACGCAGCGTCGACGACCGCCCTGGACTCCTTTTCTTGGGCGACGGCGGCGAACTCAACAGACTTCCCTTTACCGCTGGTGCTCGCCGCCGCCCTCGGCTCCGTCGCCGCCGCCGCGGCCTCGGTCGCGCAACTCGGAGCGCAGGCGGCCGAGGCCAACGGAGAGACCTCGGATCCCGGATCGTCCCCGACTTTCTACACCTACGAGTCCGCCTCTGCCTACTGGTCCTCGAGGCCCGTGGCCGTCGCCAGGCGCGCTTCTGCCCTGGCGGCCGCTGCTGCTCGTGTGGGTGCGGGAATCCTACTCGATAAAGCCACGGGAAAGACCAAGGAGAACGAGGCACGGCGGGCGTCGGACCTCCGCGAGGAGCTCGAGCGCGCAGGGCCCGCGTTCATAAAGATCGCGCAGGCGGTCTCGACCCGCGTCGACATCCTGTCCCCTGCCTACGTCCGCGAGATCGAGCGCCTGCAGGACAGGGTGCCGCCCTTCGACTCCGCGATCGCATTGCAGGAAATGGCCAAGGCGTGGGGCGTGAGAGACGTCCGCGAGGTGGTCTCGGAGATTTCGCCGGAACCCGTCGCCGCGGCATCGCTGGGGCAGGTTTACAAGGCCACGCTTTCGCCGTCCTTAGCCCCGCGCTTCTACTCCAACGCGTCGTCGTCGACGAACAAGCAGGCGCTGGCCGGGAAGCAGGTCGCGATCAAGGTCCAGCGCCCCGGGGTCGGGGAAGGCATCTTGCTGGACTTGCTGCTGCTCCGGTCGGCCGGCGCGGCGCTCGATGCGTACGGTGCCTTGCTGGCAGAGAAACGCGGCAGGCGCGACGGCGCCGACGACGGCAACGAGGAGGCAGCGGCCGTAGCCAGGGCCCGCGCCTCCGCGCGCGTCAACTCCGGCTGGGCCTCGCTGATCGACGTCTGGGGCGCCCGCTTCATGGAGGAGCTCGACTACAACAAGGAGGCGGCCAACGCGAGTTACGTCGCTCGGCAGCTGGACTCTCTCGAGGGCGTCGTGGTCCCGAAACCCGTGATGACTCTTTCGACGGGCACGGTGCTCGTCGCGGACTGGATCCAGGGCGAACGCTTGTCCGAGTCCACGGCAGACGATGTGCTGACGCTCTGCACCACTTTGCTCAACGCGTACCTGGTTCAATTACTAGAAATCGGAGAAGTCTCGGGAAGGCTGCACGGCGACGCGCACGAAGGGAACCTGCTCCGGACTTCCGACGGTCGCGTCGCGATCCTCGACTGGGGCCTGGTGCAGGAGATCCCGCCGCACACGTCGCTGGCGCTGGTTGAGTACATCGCGCACTTGAGGTAGGTAGAAGGGAAGGGGAAAGGGGAAAGAGAAAGAGAAGAGATAGAAAGTTGGCGCTGTTTTTTTCTTCTTTCTTTCTTCTTTCGACGAAAAAAAAAAATACTCACTCCTTTTTCTTAAAAACTTCCAAACCTTCAAAAACAAAAAAAACAGCGTCGGAGACTGGGAGGGCGTCTGCGGCGACCTCGCCAAGCTCGGCTTCGTCCCTCCCGGCGCCCCCGACCCTGTCGAGGCCGGGCTGGCCCCTGCGCTGGGCGCGGTCCTCGAGCAGCTCAGCTCGGGAGGCGGCGCCAAGGGCGTCGACGTCGCCGCGATCCAGGGCGAGATCGAGATTCTTTCCAGTAAACTCGCTTTACAGATCCCGAGCTACTTCGCGCTGATCCTGAGGACTTTCTCGCTGATCGAAGGGATCGCGCTCAAGGTAAAGATGTTTTTTATTTAAATTATTATTTCTTGCTTCGTCTTTTTTCTTCTTCTTCAAGTTTTTTCGCACCTCACCTCATCTATCGCCCTCATCTCCTTTTCTCTTTCCCTTTCCCCCTCCTCGCTCCCATCATCACAACAGGCCGACCCCTCCTACTCCATCGTCTCGAAAGTCTTCCCTTACCTCGCCCGCAGGCTGCTGACCGACGACCACCCCAGGGCGAGGGCGGCCCTGCGCCAGATGCTCTTCGGCTCCGAGGGGCGCATGCGCCTCGACGTCGCGCGCCTGAGGAAGCTGACGAGCGGGTTCTCCTCTTACAGGACGGACGGGCTCGTCGAGGCCGGCGGATCCCACTCGAGGACGGCAGCCCTCGTTGCTCCTTCTTCTTCTTCGTCGAGGGCCTCTCTTTCTGTTTCGAAGGCAGCATCAACAACGGCAGCAGCATCGGAGCAACAGGAGGAGACCGTGATCCCCAAAGAGGCCGTCGAGCTGCTCGCGCTGGTCTTCGACCCCAGGGGCTCCTACATCCAGGACATCATGATCGAGGAGGCGGCCGCCTGCGCCGACGCGCTGTCGAGGGACGCCGCGAGGCGCGCCGTGGCGGCGCTGGCCGGCATCGGAGGCGGCGGAGGCGGAGGCGGGAGCGGAGGATTAGGAAGCGGGAGCGTGCTCCTTGCGGTGGAGCCAGGGGACGACGAGGCTCTGGAAAACGTCCGTGAGCTCGTCGCCTTCCTGGCCGACGCCGCCTCCGCCTCCGCCGCCGCCGCGGGCGTGCAGCAGCAGAGAGGAAGCCAGCAGATTTCCTCCTCGAGAGGTCTGGTGGGCGCTGCTTCGTCGGCGAGGAAGCTTGCGGTCGCGCTGCGGGACCTGCGGCCCGTCGCGCCGGCGCTCGCCGCGGGCATCGGGAGGACGGGGGAAGGGATCGCGCGCGCCCTGGCGGGTAGGGTGATCGCTCGCCTGGGGGCTGCGTCCTCGAGCTCTTCTTCGAGGAACGGGGCAGGAGCTTCTTCCTCCTATGACGCCGACGCGGCGTTCAGGGCGACCGCGGAAGGGAGGACGACGATGACGACGACGGCGACGGCCAGGAGGCCTGCCGCCGCCGTCGCGACTGCTGCTCCCGCCGCCGCCGCCGCTGCTGCTGCTGCTCGCCGAACGACCTCGGCAGCAGCTTCCGCCGCCGTCGCCCCTCCGACCGGCCTCTTCCCCGCCGCTGCTGCCGCGGCCCTGCCCGTGCTGCTCCTCCCTCTGACGGCGCCGCTGTGGATAGCGCAGCAGGTGATGGAGTCGCTGCCTTAGAAGAGATTTTTTAAATCAAGTTTCTAGTGAATTTTCCATTTCTTCTTTTCGTTAAAAAAGAGCAAAAAATTGTGAATTTGATTCGGTGGTTTTTTATCATTTGGCGGCGTTGAGAAACGCCGATTGGGCGGGTTTTTTTTTTTTTGGGGGGGGGGGGGGATAACCTGCTTTTGGTGAATTGAAAGAGGGGAGGGATCAAACGAAGAAACGCGCGAGCGATAGAACGCGGTTTGAAAAAAAAGAAGGAAACGAAAAAAAAGCAAGGTTCCGCTGAAAAAGAGAAAGAAAAGAAGCGAACGAAAAGAAACGCTCTTTCTCTCTCTCAAAAACTCTTAAACCCTTTCCCCAACAGGAAGCAGCAGCAGCAGCAGCAGTCGTCGTCGTAGTTGAAGCACGAAGATAGCCAAATGTCCCAGGAGGTTGGATGTGTCCGTTTTTTCTTTGCTCTGAAAAAACCGAAGGAGAATTTTTTTTTTCAAATTTTTTTTACCCGGCCCTCGACTCCCGACCTTTGTTGCTCTTCTCTTTCGACTTTTTTTTTTTCTTCTTCTTTTGACCCCTCTCTCTCTCTCAATTCCACGAGCCTTTCCTTTTCCTCTATCTCTTCCTTCGCACACCTCAGCCTCTCCATAAAGGAGCGACGAGCGCATTGCGCGAAAGAAAAAGAGTCGAAGCCAATAGGAATGATCGCGGAAAGAAAGAAAGAAAGAGAAAGAAAAAAAAGCCGAAAGAGAAAAACAGGCCGTGAGGAGCGTGCGGGAAAAAAAAACTCGTCGGATTTGTTTTTCCGGTTTTTCCTTCTCGAGAGAGAGAGAGCGAGCCAAGAAGAAGAAGAGAGAATCAAGAATTGGAGAAAGACGAAATGGTATCAAATCCTATATTCTTAATTCTCCCTATCGGACGGTGACGGCAGCCATGCTGCTCCCCTGGCGCGGGAGGCCCGACCCGGCCTTCGCCTTGATCGAAGAAAAAGCGGCCGAAGACGAGACAGAGCCCGCCTCGTCGTCGCCGCTCCCAAAGACCTTCCAGAAGCGCAGGGTCTCGTCCGCGGCCGCGGTCGCGACCGTGCGCCCGTCGGGGCTGGTGGCCATGTGCAGAACGCGGGCGCCGTGCGAGCCCGCGCCGTTGGTCGCTGCGGCGTTGGCGGCGGCTCCAGAGGAGGAAGCTCCGCCGGCGCCGGCGACGCCGACGGTCGCGACGCGCGTGAGGCTCGGGTACTTCCAGATAGCCAGTCCATTCGAGGGCGCGTTGGGCGCCGACGAGAAGCCGTGCGCAGACAGCAGCTCGCGGGACCCGTCGGCCAGCGGGGCCCAGGTCAGGGAAGTCACCTGCGCGCCGGCGTCGACGGACGACAGAGCGGCGCCCGTGTGCGCGTTCCAGGTGCGGATGCTGCGGTCGGCGGCGCCGCCGCCGGTGGCCAGCACCGCAGGCTGGAAGGGGCACCACGCCAGGGCCTTGACGGCCGCGCGGTGGTCTGTGAACCTGTGCCTGGGGCGGATAAGAGGGACACCGCCAGTAGAGGCCGAAGCAGCCGAAGACATCGAGGAGCGGGAAGAGGGCTCCCAAACGCAGACGACGTTGTCGTTTCCGCCGGAAGCCAAGTACCTTCCCGACCGGTCCCAGGCAAGGCCGCATACCTCGGCCGAGTGGCCGTTGTCCGACAGCGATGCGGTGACATGCTCCCTCGCCCTGACGTCGTGGTTGAGGATCAGGGAATCGCGGCCGCCGGAAGTCAGGGTGGAGCCGGACCACGCCAGGGAGGCGACACGGGCAGCGTGGCCCCTCAGGGACCGCAGCTGGCGCCCCGCGGAGGCGTCCCACAGCTGGACCTCGTGCGCTCGCCCGGCGCCGGCGCGGGCGACCCCGACGGCGACGTGGCGGCCGTCCCCGGCCCACGACACCGAGGAGACGTAGTCCCCTTCGACGGCGTCGTCAGACTCGGAGTTGAGCACGGAGACGGTGCCGTCCGAGGCCTTCCAGAGGTAGACGTCCCTGCCGAGGCCGACGGCCAGCGTGTTCTGGCTCGACCACGACAGCAGGTTGAGGTAAAAGTCGTCGACGAGGTCCGGGGCGTCGAGGACCCTCTCGGGCCCCGTGGGGAGCGGGCCCGCGGGGCGCGAGGCGAGGGCTGCCGCGGCTGCTGCTGCTGCGGCGGCGGAGGAGGCAGAGGCGGAGCGTGGGAGGGAGATGGGGGCGGCAGGGGCCTGTGTGGAGTAAGGAGGTGAAGAGGTGAGAGGATGAGAGGTGAGAGAAGAAGAAGATTCTCAATCTGAGAAGAAGAAGCAAGTGGACGAAACGAAAAAAAAAAAAACATCGTCGACGGAGATCTCGCCTCTTTCGTCTCCTCTCTCAATAAATTGAGCACGCGAAAAGCACGCCGCTCTCTGTTTCTTGACGTCTACGAGTCAAGCCCGGTCTGTTCTACGCTCTGGATGAGATTTCTAATAAAACTATCGGACTCACCGAGGCCTTGAAGTGGAGGATGCGGGCCGCGGCCATCCCCTCGTCGGCGGAGGTCGAGGACGACGAAGAGGACGTCATCGCGGCCGACGCGGACTCGAGGTCCATTGCGGCGCGGTTGGGGATGAACCTATCGTACTGTAGCGTGTGTTTGAGTAGAAAAAGGGGGGGGGAGAAGCAGGGAACAAGCAAAGGTGAGCGCGCGCGCGCGCGAGAAAGAACAGAGATAGAGAGAGAAGGGCAGGAAAAAAAAGAGAGAGAGGAGCTGCAGAGTAACTGTTTTTTCTCAAACAGCTAGATTTTGCCTTCAATCCCTCTCCGATTGCACCCCCCGCTTCCAGCTCTCTCCACACGCCACACTTACGGACTGCTGCTTCCTGTCGGGTGCGTCGCGGAACGGGGAGCTGAGGCCGCGCGAGGCGGAGGGGGAGGCGATAGCGCGCTGCATTTCGAAAAGGAACAGGCAATGACACACACGCAGCAAGCGAGAGAACAGAGAGGGAAGTTGGACGAAAAGGAGAAACTATTTCAGAGAGATGAAAGAGTGAGACGAGATTTGTTTTCCTTTCCTTTCCTTTTTTTTCCCGTTTTTTTTTCATCCTTCCCTTTCTTTTTGCACTGCTGCCTCCACCTGCTTTTCCCCTCTCCCCACTCTCTCCACCCTCCTAATTATAGTACATCTCCAGGCTCATCCCGTCGTGGATCTCGTAGTCCGCCAGCGTGATGTGGTCCTTGAACACCGTGTTCCACTTCTGCAATCGGATCTTGTCGGGCCTCGTGCCCGTCTGTGCCGCTGCGAGCTTCTTCAGGTCGCCGACGGTGTCGTCCTCGTTGCACTTGACGCGGACCTTCTTGCCCAGGCGGTCGTTGAGGACGACCTCGATCATTGTTGCGGTGGTGGTGTTTTGGGGGTTGGCGCCTGTGTTGATGATGAGGAGGGTGGAGGAGAAGGGAGACAGAAGAGGTCGGGGTTGAGAGAGAGGTCGAGTTCTGATCGAGTCCCTTCCTCCTCGGTCTCTCCCTTTCTTCAGCTCTTTCTCTCTGTGTCGCTCTACTAACCTCGAGCGTGAGCGCAGGCTCGATCTCTGTGATCAGCCCCTCGCCAGAGCTGGTGCGAAAGCGGGGATCTGGAGCAGAGGCGCCGCAGAAAAAAAAGGGCGAAGGAAAGAGAGAAGAAGAGAAAATCGAAAGAGTGATTTTTTTGCTCTTCTCGTTTTCATTTCCTCGCGACGCCGCTCGCTGACTCTTTCTCTGTGCACAAGCTCTTATCGACCGGCGCAATTCGCCACCTTCTCTCCCTTGTTCTTCCCTTTCGACACTTCAAGACGACATAATCTCCTCTCCTCTCTATTTCTGACGGATAGAATAGCCGATTAACAGACGATTAGAGGGCGCGAAAAGAGCGTGAAAATCAAAAACGCAGCAATGCCCGTCGACGACGCCGCCATCGACAAAGGCGAAACCATTCCGATGCCCTCGACTTCCTCGCCGGTAGATGAGGCCGTTTCGGCCCCCGTCGCTGCTGAGGACGAGGCGAGAGCCTCCAGGAGAGCCGCCCGGGCCCAGAAGCGAAGAGACAGGGTGCGCTGGAGTGTTTTGGAAAGCTGGATTCGGTTTCTTTCTTTTCGTGTTGTCTTTCTTTCTCTCGTTCCTCACTTTTTTTTTTTTGAAAAAAAAA
>Ga0210003_1003973_pt1 | contig 11812 bp, 13 predicted proteins | sample LantaG_FD_182804 | JGI IMG/M metagenome (GOLD analysis project Ga0210003, IMG submission 182804) | Deep subsurface microbial communities from Baltic Sea to uncover new lineages of life (NeLLi) - Landsort_02402 metaG (SPAdes) (version 2) | ecosystem: Environmental > Aquatic > Marine > Oceanic >...
TATTTGGCAGTAGCATTTGTATCCACATTACACGCAATAACGTTCTTTCAATTAGCTAATACACTAGGATTAGCTATATTACTTGGTGCAGCATATGAAATTGGTCAAGCAGCTGTATTATTCTCAATTTTAATGTCCCAAAATAAAAACCGGATACTTGCCTGGGGTATGATGTTTTTATTGACAGCATTGCAAGTCACAGCAAACGTTTATGCATCGTTTAAGTTTATGGTGGCTCCAGAAACTGCCACAGAAAATTGGACATTTTGGCAACGAGCAATATTATTCGGAGTAGAAGCAGATGCAGAAACATATAAGGTAATTATATCTTGGATCTCTGGTGCTTTACTTCCATTAGTTGCATTAGGTATGACAGCGTTAGTTGCTGATAATATAAGAATGGCTACAGGAGATATAAAACCCGAAGAAAAAAAGGTAGAAGAAGAGGACGAAGATGAAGGCCGTCTATGGGGTAGAAAGAAAAAAAATAAAGAAGTTGAAGATACTCCTCAGGATGAAGAAAAAAAGCATTTTGAAAAAATAAAAGAAGAATATGATCGTTTGGAAAAAGCTAGACATATTAATCCTGAAGATTTTGGAATAAATCTAGAAACTAAAACAACTACTCTAAAAGAACCTATTACAGTTGATCTTCAGCCTGCTTCCGAACATGAGCTATTAGAATTTGTTGAAGAAGTAGAAAAAGAGGCTCCTGTAATTACAACTGGATCTATTACTCCACCAGAAATAGAGGTAAAAGAAAAACTTCAACTTCCTGATTCCGGAGAAGCTCTAGAAATAGTTCCTCCAGTTGTCAGCCCAGAAATACCCTCCATGGAAGAAGCTACGAAGAAATTTGAGGAATCTTTAGTGGATACAGATCCTGGTCAAGGAACGATATTCGAAGCTCCTATTCCTTTTGATGAAATTAAACCCGTTAATAGGCCTGCAGGATGGCATTTTCATAAAGAATTTGTGGATGAAGCCCATAACGTATTTCATCTAGGAAAATATTTTGAAAATGATCCATCAAAGGAACCTACACCCCCCAAGTCAAAAAAAGCATAGGGACGAGCAAGGACTCAGGGGAAAAAGAGCCCGTCCCAGATAAAGATAAAACCCCAATAGAAAAACTTGAAAAGCCTTCTCCAGGCAAAGATTTGATAGATAGAATAAAGAAGGGAGAAATACTTAAGGAAGAAAAGAAAGATGAATATGCATCTATGATACAAAATGGTGTCGAAGTTGTAGATGTTAAGGCAGTTCCTTCAAAAGAAAAAGTAAAAATTGATAGATTCGGGATACCAACTCCGGATGCAGATAACAGAAAATCATGGGACAGGATCTAAACAAAGAAGAGGTTAAAAAAATTGTAGCTGAAGAACTAGATGATTTAATCCATGGATATAATCTTTCAATAGAAGATATTGATGTGGATGTAAAGGGAGCAAAAGTACAGGTTACTTTTGGTCTTCATACAGTTCCGGAAGATGACTATATTGGTTTAGCTTTTTATTAAGAAAAAATTATGAAAGAAAAATGTTTGAAGGTAAGATTTGCCAATGGCGATCTCTTCGCAATCCCTGCAAGAATAATTGCAGAGAATCGAGCTAATTATTATGCAGATCTCGATGGATATGAATTAAATTCGAATGAATGGGCAGCTGAAGTAATTACTGCTCTTAATGATGAATTTGAGATAGAAGACTGGGCAGGAAATAACATGGATTGGAAAGATCTTGAACCATATGCTCAAAGAATAGATGAAGATGTAGAATTTGATTATGATGATGAATGGCCAGATGCTGATATAGAATTGACAGATACCTGCGGGGATTAAAAATATCATTCATTTATAAAAATAAAGAGGGTCATACCTCTTTTTTTTGTTTGAATAAATAGATAAAATAAATGCGTTTATAATGGCAACGACAGATGTATTCAATAATCCCAGTAATGATTACGTATATCCAGCATTATCACCATGTGCTGGAGCCAGTGATGATAGTAATCTCAAATTCATAGATGGCGGAATTGGAATAATTTCCGGCAGCGATATTCTAGCTAGGCTAAACTTTTCTGATATTTCAATTCCTGTATCCTCATATAGTATAGAGACTAAAATTTTAAGTTCAGGAGAAGTAGTTTACATCCCTGGCCTCACAAAAGGATTACAAAACCGAAGTCAAAGATTTTTCATGCCGAGCCTTATAAGTACAGATGAAACATTAAATTCTCTCTTTTTTGATATAGATCTATCCATAAATTATTATAAAAATTTCAAATATACCTCATCAGCAATAGGCGTATCTTCAGATTATAGTCAAAATATTAACATAGCAGATGCTTTAAATATAGCATTTGGAAATATTGGGGTTGGCATTACAGCTTCTTATGATTCAAGTGCTTTAACATTTACTGGGAATTCAGATGGATTTGACTTTGATATTATGAATGTTAATTTAGGTATTATAGACGCTTCAGAAAATATAAATTCTCCATTTCCAACAGGTGTAAATTTAGACTCATATCTTTTAGAAGAGGATGCTGACTCTGCTGTTCTATATGCAAAATATCCTAATGGAGCTATGCAAGGAATCATCATGAAAGGAATTTATCCTACTGATACTCCAATGTCTCCTTATGATAAATGGCTTTATATCAATCATGTAAGTGATTATGTAACCGTTTATGAACCTATTGATATACAAAATTTTCTAAATGAAATTCACGTTTCATTTGACCCTAGCATTACATTCGGTCCATTTGTTTCGAGTCCTTATACTATTGATAGCGTTACTTTAGATGGAGTTATTTTAGGTCCAGCAGAAGTTATTGGGGATTCTATACTTTTTGATTGTACTGTATCGGACTCCTCTATAAGATCTTCTGAAATTTATTGGTCAGATTTCTCAGGATCTGCTATTGAAAATTCAGCAGTTAATATTTTCTCTATTGATGCTTCTGAAAGAAGTACTATATCAAATTCTATTATCAATGATAGTTCTATTTGGAATACAATGATAACAGATACCTCCATTTATAATTCCATATTATATGATGTTTCTATAATTGGCTGCACTCTTTATAATTGCATAGAAGAAGATCTTGTTGATAAACAAGATACAATAAATTTTTATATTGATTCTAGTATCGATATTTCTTCAACATATATTGATTCTTCAACATATTATAATAAGGTAATAAAGAAATTGGAAGTAGGCATGAATGGATGTTCTACTGTTGGTATTATGAGTGCAGGAGATTATCTGGATTGGGTTACTACTAATAATTTCTGGAATAAGTTTGGAGATATGTATATCTGGACATCTGCCCCAGACGGATGTTCATCCTGTCGTAATTTAATTGATGGTTTTTACGTCTTCAATCCCCAAAATTTTACTATCAAAATTGAATATATGTTATTTGTTTAATGAGAGCTAAAACTGTAAATGAAAATATAAACTTCCATCGTGAAGGAACTTCCTATGATAAGTTGGGGATAGGACATCATGGGATCAAAAGAGCTTTACTGAATAGTCCCATTGTTGTAGACTCGATGGAAGGAGATTCTATGAGAGAGTGGCTTCAGAATGAATATATGCCCAAAGAGTTTTTAGAAGATTTGGAATATAATCAATCTGATCCTCTAGCTTTTACAGATTATCTAGCATTTGATGAAGATTGGTATTTAGAAAATGAGGTCGGAGAAGAAGTAGATTATGATGAATTTCAAGCTGATTTTAAGTCTTCCGGCCAACGGAAATCTTTTGGAAAAGGATTTGGTTACCAAAAAGGGACATTACCGGATGGAACCAAAGTAATTCATTATATAGATGGATTAGGGTCTGGATATATTGCACATAAAGACTGGCTAAAATAAGATAAATAGAGTATGAGAGCAAAGACTGTAAAAGAAAATTTTGGTGGAGCTGGATACGCTGTTTATGGCGGTGGCGGTCGTGGAGGATATGGAAATTCTTACGGCAGAGGAGGAGGATTTGGTCAAGGTCAGAGTAATGGTGGACCAAATTTAATGTATACCTACACGATTAAACCCCTTAATCAAGTATTACAACAGCCTGGAACCCCTCAAGGGGGAGAAAGATATATTCATGTGGGAAGTGAAATAATAGGAAAAGTTCTAGGAAAAGATATGGAAGTTCAAGGATCCATACTTACCATTAAAGAAGATGAAGATCATAATATACAACATTATATTGTTTTAAATATAGAAGATGGACTAAAATATAATGTTGATCCGACAACTGTAGAATTAATTGATACAGAGGAATTACCTAACGGGGCTCTTAAAGATTTTGCAGCAGTAGGAGAAAGTTTCTATCCAAGTTTATCTAAAAAATAAAGGACCTTTATAGGTCCTTTATTGTGTCGTCTAAGCTCATATAAGCACGTCTACAAGACTTTTTAGCTAAAGTCTTAGATCATTATTGATTAGTCCCTTTTAACCAGGGTACGTCAAATTTATGGATCTTAGTTTCCAACTTGTTAACTCGAACACTTTTATCGGGAACATTGAATAACATAATTGCATCTTGCCCTTCTTCCCAATTTTCCCATCTTTCTACAGCTTGATCTATTAAGCTTTTTTCAAAATGATTTTTAGCACTCCAATTCACTAATTTTTTACGAATATCTCTTCTGATCCAAGCTGCATGACCCATACGAATTTCCTCATCAGTAAAAATATAGGTTCCTATATTTGATGGATTATTAATACGTCTTGTTGGATCCGTTGGACCCGGTGCAGGCCCATTATAAGTGTATTTAAAAAACGTTGATTGAATGAACGGAACAAATGGCCTAAATGGATAAACTAAATAATGAGAAAAATCTCTATAATAATTAACATAAGAGCAATAGGTAATAGCCCATCCTTTTTTATTAATTACATCCTTTGCATACCTGAATTGATCTGCATCATAAAATTCATCAGCATCTATATTTAAAACATGAGAGGATCCGTTTTGCTTCATTAATTCAATCCCCATATTCCTTTTATCGCATTCTTGTTCTCTGGAATATTTTGTGTAATTGGGTTTAAACTCGATTAATTCATCGACTAATCCAATATCCTTCAATCTATTGATTTCATCTAGGTCTTTTTTAGACATTGGATTCTTCCAATATGATTTCTTCTGATAAATTGCAGCTACGTGATCTACTTGGTCCCTTATTTCAGTAATAAGATCTTCTAATAACTCGGATGCGTCGAAGGAATTTATCGTAAGAGCTAATTTTTTAATTGCCATATTAAATATTTTTAACCTTTTTATTTTTATCTTTTTCTTCTAATATTTTTAAAATCATTTTATCCATTTCTCTTTTTCTACCCAACTTTTGTTTTCTTCCTCCCCCTAATGTTAGATACAGCTTAATAATATAAGATAGTGCTAAAAATGTAAGTAATATAAAGAAGATTGTAAAAACATGACAATATAATTCATTTTCTATTCCTAAATAAAAATTGGGTATATCATAAGCTTGTTCATACATTCTTTTTAAAAACTCTTTCACTATCTATCATTATTTTTTTAGCCCAGTGAAAAGTTCGGCTTTTATCTTATTATGTGAATTATAGCCAACTAATTCAAAATCATCGATTGTTAATTCCAAAATATCTTCAAGAGAATTAAGACCTTTATTTATCAACAGATAAGGAAGCTCAAAAGGCTCTCTTGTTAATTGTTCTTTGACCTGATCTATATGGTCCACATATAAGTGAGTATCTCCTCCAATCCAATTAGAAATTCCTGGAATCATATTGCTTGCTTTTGCAATAATCATAAGTAATAATGACATTGAAGCAATATTGAAAGGAACACCAAGTAAAGTATCGCAAGATCTCTGATACATGTTTAGATCTAGATAAAATTTAGGAACATCTGAACTATCTAAGTATTCAATTTGTTTTTCTACTGAGTCCTCATCAAAACTATCAACAACATCTCTATTGGGTTTTCTATTATGAAACCACCAGTTAATTCTTTCTTCATTAGATAGGGGTCTTACTATAAAATGATATAGAAGATGACAAGGAGGAAGAGCCATTTCTGGGAAATCCGCTTTATTCCATCCATCAATTATATGATAACGGGAATAAGGATTGTCTCTTAATCCATCAATAACATCTTTTAATTGATCTACTTCATTTTGATTTCTCCATTGGTGTCCATATACTTTTCCAAGATCCCCAAGTTTATAAGTATTAAATATTGGATTATCCCAATCCCCATTTTTTGTATATGTGTTAAGATCTCCTTCTTTGATTTTTTCAATGAATTCTTCCATTGAATATTTTCCATCAGATTCTCCCCAATGTTTAAGATACCAACGATAAGCATCTCCATTCCAAATATTCACATTATTATCAACAAGATATTTGATATTGGTATCACCACGAAGGAACCATAGCAATTCATGTATGATTCCTTTCAAATACATTTTTTTGGTTGTCAAAAGAGGGAATTTTCCTTTTGATAAATCCATTTGAATATTTCCAAATGATAATCCAAAAGTATTAGGCATGTTAGCTCTACCACTTTCTTTTTCTATTCCGTTATCTAGAATGTTTTGCAATAAGTCAAGATACTGTTTCATTTTTTAAGTCTTTTATCATGTATGACTTATATCAAAAATAACATTAGAAGTTTTAATCGAATTCAATTACACCTTGATTTCCTCCAGCTGAAGAAAATGTAAATTTAATTTGACCGGCTTTCATAGCATTTGTTAATTGGGATCCCACTGATTCTCCAATTTGAGCAGCAATTAATTCCCAATTCGGTTCTTTAACGGAAGGACCGGATGGAGGTCCTGACGATCTACTTGAAGAAGCAGGACTAGCAGCTGCAGACGGAGAATATTGTGGAGAAGTAGGAGAAGTTTTAGTAATTCTTTCATTAGCAACTCCATAATCATTAGTTTTAGCAAGATATACTGTTCCTATATCTGAAAGACCTGTCAATTTTTCTACATTTAATCCTCCAAGATTTGAAGATAATAATCCAATATTCGAAGCTAATTCTCCTATGGTATTTGAGAACCTGCTTAGTCCGTCCATGGAGGTAGCAATCTTATCTGTACGAGAAACTATATCGTCAAATATCTTTAAATTATCCTCTGCTTGTTTTGTATCTTGTTTTAGTTTTCTGGATCCTAATTCTTGTGTAAATGCCGTTAAAGTTCTAATTATATTTTTAGCAATTTGAGTAACTGATATTTTATCAATCACATTTCCATCAGCATCCAAAATAGGAATCATATTATCAGTTCCAAATTTAGCATATATGGATAAAGTTTCAGAAAAAGCTTGAATAGGCTGTAATAAACCATATTTTTCTTTTCCTTTTCGACCTTTTTTTCCAAGAAGAGCTTCTGCCAATTCAGTCATCTTTTTTCCTTCCCTACGGGTCATTCCAAGCCCCCTTGAAGATAATTCTTGTGCAAACAGGCCAAATGAATTAACAATATTACCAACAACGTCTGTGATGAATACAGAGCTAGCAACTTCCTTAAATTTAGCATTTCCGTCCTCGTCAGTTCCGTCCGGGATCATATCCACAAATCCAATTTTTCCTTCTGGACCAAATTGAGCAAAAGTCTTAAGTACACTTGCAAACTGAATAACTGCTGAGAGTATGCCTCTTCTTCCAGTAAGAGCCCTACCCATTTTCTTAAGAGCTTTAGCTTCTCTTTTAGATAATCCATCCGTCGAAGCAAGCAATGAGGTTAAGAAAGTAGATATAGAATAATTAATGTTATCGGCTACATTCCTTATATTAATTTTATCCCCGAAAATAGGTTTACCTTTACTATCATATCCCTCAATAACTCTCATATTCTCAAATTCAGAAAATGCTGTAAGAGCTTTTGCAAATTGAGACAAAGCAAGAGACATTGATAATAAGACTGCTGTTCCAGCAAATATTTCAGCACTGTTTTTAATAAAGGCTTTTATTCCTCCGAGACCTGTTTTGCCTTCAGACAAAACTCCAATACCATCTAAAAATCCTGTAAGAACTCCTCCTATAGTTTTACCGACAGAATCACGGATTTCTTCTTTTGTTCCTAGTCCTGCAGCAGTATCTACCAATTTTTTAACAGATGCGGATAATAAAATTAAGCCTGCGGCCATAGCTATTCCCACACCAATACCAGGAAGTAATACTGGAGCTAAAGCCCCCATTCCTGCAAATAATAAAGCAGAAGAAACTAGAACAATACCCATAACTCCAAGGCCTGGTCCAATGTCGGACATTAATTGTCCAAATTTACCTCGTTTCTCCCCTTTTTTATTCACCGCATCTTCTCCTCCAAGGGAGGTTAGAGCTTTTGCAGCTAAGGCCATTACTAATACTCCACCCGCTAAGAATATCATTCCTAAAGCCATAGTGCCAGCAACTCCAGCTCCTTTTTGAACCAGACCTGAAATGAATCCCAGTCCCGCAAATACCAGCCCTGCCAATACTATGATGCCAGATATCATAAGAACCCCCGCTAATACTGAAGATGCTCCTAATATCATCGGAACAATAGCAATTGCTAAAGCAAAAGATACTATTCCTAAAGATAAAGCGGCCATTCCAAACCCAATCCCTTTTATTGTATCAGTTCCTTTGTCGACTACCTTATTAGCAAGGGCAAGAACTCCGAAGACCATAACAATTCCAATAATAGAGGTAATTAAGAAGTTCATTACACCATCCCCTCCAGCAACTCCTAATAACATTCCTGCTAGAACAAGAGATCCAGCAAATGCAACTATTCCAAGACTGATAGTTATAAGAGAATTGGAAATAGATCTGATAGGTCTTTCGATTTTTCGAAGTGAAGTACCTATATGTTCAAACATTTTAAGGGACCTATCTATTTTCTTAGCTTTTCTTCCATCTCCAGTTTTGTCTAGGAAATTATAGATCATTTCCAGATTATTAATAGCTCTTTTTACCGTTTTTGGCTTGAGATCAGCCATAGACTTAATTCCCTTAGCAACACCCGGCAAAGAACCTGCAAGTTGCCCTAACTGGGATCCTGCTCTACCTGGTTTTCCGCCAACTATGCCAGAACCAGGCTTTTCTCCTGACGCAGCAGACTGCATTTTCATAGTTTGATCTATGCTAGCAACTACATGAAGTATCTGTTTTAAATAATCTGTGGATCTTTCCATCTATTTGAAAGAGATTTTATTTATATATCCCCGCCCACAAAAAAAAGAGCCCGAAAGCTCTTTAAATCCCTGGTATTTTAGGGGTAGGTATTTTTGGAGTTTTAAATCCTCCAAAATTTGTGGATCCGATTTTTGGCATTTTCGGAGTTTTAACTCCAGAAGATTGTTTCTTATATTCTTCTTCTTGTTTTCTATTATTCTTATTTTCTTCTTTTATTTTTTCTTCAAGATCCTCTAAAAGATACTCAACTCTATAAAATTCCATTTTATCTATTTCAGAAGGCTGAATATTCATTTTATCGGTAAGGATAAAATAAATTTTACGCAAGTTCTGAAAACGGATCTGAAATAAGGAAAATAGATTTAATCCCGCCTTGAAAGTTTAGCGGAATAATCCGCTCACCTCCCTGCTCATCTCGATATTTGATGACAGGATTGATCGTATCTGCAAAGATTTGCCTAATTTCTGTGAGCATTGAAATTTCAGCATTCGACCAATTTGTCGATTCATAAACATATTTCTGATATGCTGCATCATTTAATCCCCTCCACTCTTGAATAGTAAATGGAGCAAAATTCAAGAAATCAATATCAAAGGCTTCTTGCATCTGGGATTTTCTTTGAACATAATTTTTAAGCCAATTTGTAACTCCTACAGAAGGAAGACTTATATCCATTATTTTACCAGTTTTCTTAAAAGGAAGCGAAATACACCTTTTTTCAGGATTATAATAACTCATTAATCTTTCATCAAAAGTGATATAATCCACCATTTCTTTCTGAACATCAATCTTTTTATTTTCAGAAACTTTCACTTGGAGCATATTTTCTCCTTTTACAAAAGTTTTCTCTCTAATAGCTAAAAGAATATAAAATCTATCAACTTCTTTAAGATCTTTCCAGGAAGACATTGCTCCATTTGGAAATTTAATAGCAGCACATCTTTCTATGATATAGTTTAGCATATCATCTAAAGCTGAAAGATCATCTTCATTTAAGGTTGACCAGTGTCGAATTTCAGCACTATCTGCTGATTTTATAGCTATTTCAGTTCCTTCTGGATAGAATAATCCTTGAGTAGGCAATTCTACTAATTTAATTTGACTCCATCCAATTTGATTTGCCAAAGCAATATGTTCATCTTTCTTTTGCCATGGCAAGTTATCAGTTTTAGGGGGAGTTAGTGGAGCTCCTATCGAATCCGAGCCAGCTTGATCTGGGGATTTTACAGCTGTTACTTTTGCAGGAGTAGGAACTTGATCTCCTTCAGCTTCTTTTACGAAATCTTTTAATTTATCCTCGTTATCGGGACCATCATAATGGTGTGCCATATTGAATTATTGTTTAGTTCGTTCTATATATCATTATACCTCAAAAAACCACAAAAGTTTCAACAAAAAAAGAGCCCATATATTAAAATATGAGCCCTTTGGGATAGTTGGGGGTAAATAAAAAGTTTATACAATTGTTTCGTCCCAAGAGTCGCAAGCTAATCCATAACCTTCGATTCTATAGATCTCTTCTGACTGATAATTAAGTTCTGCTACGGGTATTGGCGTAGTTGGGAACACATTATACATCTTCCATTGCCAATAAGGATTAGCTGCTCTATCATAAAGAGTTACTAAAGCCCAAGGAGCAACATAATCAGTTTTCAAACCAGTTCTACCAGTTAGTGGATCATATACTAGGTCATTCCATTTTCTTAGAGTTTTTATAACATAAGCACTTGGCGTCCTATTTAAATTAACCTCAAAATTGAGAGTAATATCCATCGTCGTTTTATCAGGCTTAGCCCCTGCGAACCTTCTTTCAGCCCACTTATAGAATTGTCCTACAGGTGTAGTTGGAAATGAATTCGATTCTAATCCTCCAACAGTCTGCACATTTTCAAGTAATAGATTTGTGTTCTCCTCTGTTGAACCTACGCCCACAGGTAAAGATATCTGAACTGTAAACAAGTTCATATAAAGAGGCTCATATAATTCTTGAGCAGCTCTCGAACTTCTGAAATGTGGTAAGCCGAATGAACCCTGACTTTTAAAATTTTCAGCCATATTGAGTTAATTTATTTTATTTATTTATCTTAATTATACTGATGTAAATCCTCCGGAACTAGCTCCTTGTAAATTATTAACAGTAATACGGTTGATAATTTTCTCCATTCCTTTAGTAACCCAAACTCCAATATCTACAATTGCAAATCCTTCATCAACGATTTCTGCAGTGTTGTTGCTTTCGTCCATGACAATTTCGTAATTGTAAAGTGCTCCTGCATCTTTGATTGATTCTAAGATTGGGGAGATAGAGTTAACTACATTAAGTCTGGTTACTGGGTTATTATAGTCAAAGACATAGTTCTGAAGAACTTCATCTACCTGTAATTCAATGGTATTAAGTAATTCCCTTACGTGTAAGTAGTTATAATCGCTATGTACAGCTTGGAAAGATGTTGCGTTAGCATAGATAAGAATTTGTCCTGTTGCTGTTCTATCTATAATAGAGTTATATCCAAATGGTTCTAGATAATCTCTATCATACTTATCGATCATATATTCTATACCTGCTAATACTGGATTAGAAATTACTCCATTTTGGTTAGCTACAATTGCATAAGGGTCA
>Ga0210003_1003974_pt1 | contig 11811 bp, 23 predicted proteins | sample LantaG_FD_182804 | JGI IMG/M metagenome (GOLD analysis project Ga0210003, IMG submission 182804) | Deep subsurface microbial communities from Baltic Sea to uncover new lineages of life (NeLLi) - Landsort_02402 metaG (SPAdes) (version 2) | ecosystem: Environmental > Aquatic > Marine > Oceanic >...
TCCTGTAGTTTTTGCTACTGCTCCTACTATTGGTAAGGCTACTGATAGTTTACCAAAATCTAAAGCAGATTTAGATGCAGATAATGCTAAGATATCATTAACTTGTGCTGCTTTTGTACTGTCTAAACCAAAAGAGGCTAAAGTAGCTCCTGTTAATGTTGCCTGCTCTCCTAACTCACTACCTAATGCTGCTGCTGCTGCTAATGTACTAGCAGTCATATCATCTATCTCTTTACTATTAAATCCTAATTTTGCAAGAGAAGTTTGCAGGGATGTTACCTCAGATGCTGTAAAGGCTGTTACACTACCTAACTCTTTAGCCTGTGTAGATAGTGCTGCCATTTCTTTTTCTGTACCACCTAAAACAGCTTTTAATTCACTATTAGCTTTCTCAAATTCTTTAAATATTCCTACAGCAGCTCCTATAGCTGTACCAATACCTATTACTGCTCCTGCTACTCCAAAACTTACAGGAGATAAAGAAGATAAACCACTCTTTAATCCAGACATAGAGCTTTTAGCTCCCTTAATACCTTTCTTAAATTGGTCTGTATTAAGTCCTAAACTTACCCATATACTACTATTACTTTTAGCCATTATTTCTTATTTATTTTCTTTAAAAACTCCTCTCTACTAAATTTCTCCTCTTTAGGGATTGCTCTACTAAATTTAGTTTGAAACTCTTTTATTTGATCCTGTGTAATTTCTACCTTTTCTCCTCTACTCTCATTATCTAATGGCAAAGGGTATAAATCTATAGGTTTAACTCCCTTTTTAAATGTATTACTTAAAAAGCCATTCATCCTTAAAACACGAAGGCTTTGAACGTGAAGCTGAAAATCATATTCCCTCTTTTGTTCAAAGCCTTTTTGCATTAATATTATATCCTTTGGCTGTAATTCCCAAAACTCCTTCGGCTTTAATCCTAAAAAACCATAAGCAAATTTTTGAGTTTCTACCCAACACCATTTATCACTCTCACTACCTACTTTTTTTTTTCCTCTTTTTCTCCTGTATCAAAAGCATCTGTAATTAGACCTCCTACAATTTCTAAAGCATGTTGCAAATCTCCTAATTTAATAGACAAAGCAAACTCATCTAAAGTAATCTCATCTGTAATTCCACACCAAACTAATGTAGTTGCTACGTGCATTTTTTCTAAGTTTTTAGGATTAGATACTAAATCAATAATACCTATTCCTAACTCTTTCTCTACCTTAAATAGTGATAGATTGTTATACTCAAAATTATACTCTTTACCTGTGATAGTGATTTTCATATATTATCTTTATTATTAGACTTATGTTAAAGTAGTGTAATTTAATACTCCTGTACCAGTATAAGAAAGTGAATAACTCATGCTTTCCTCTGTTCCTGCTTCTACTGATAACTCAGTTAAAAATACATTACCATTATAGTATTTATCTCCACTTACTGCACTAGCAAATCTAATTACTACTGCTACTCTAGCTGCGATTGCTGCATCTAAATCATCTACTCCATAGGCTGCATCTTGTGCAAACCAAAAATCTCCACTTCCTTCCCATGATTGAAGTCCTTCTAATGATTCAGAAAATCCTCCAGAATCTTTACTTGTTTTATCACGAGTTTCCATTGCTCTACTAAAAGAATGAGAAGTACCATTACCTATTAAAGTACCTCCTACATATAGTCCGAAAATCGTACCGTTTGCTACGTCTACTGTTGCCATTTTTATTTATTTTTGTTTGATTCCTTAGAATCGTTTATAATTGTTTTATCTTTTGGTAAATTTAAGTCTTTTTTTACCTCTTTTTTTACAATCTCTTTAATCTCTAAATCTTCTGCAATACCTTTCTTAATTAATTGCTCTCCAAAAGAAGTAGTAACTGTTAAAATTGTTCCTTTCTCTTTGTATAAATGCTGTAGTTTATACCTCTTTATTAATCTTACTTTCATATCTTTATTATGTTAATGGGAATAAGTATCTGAAATCATAGCTCTGCATCTTTAAATGCACTCTACCCATATCATCACTATATCCGCTGTTTTCATTGTTATATTTAACTGATTGAATTACTTTTGTGTTTACTGTTCCAGAATATCTATCTAATACATTTCTTACAGCCACCCCTAAAGTGTTAGATTCTGCTAAAGTTTCTGTATAAATTTCTATGTTATAAGTTAATGTATCTAATGTGCTAGGGCCATCTTTATCATTTTGAGGATTGTTTCCTGTTTGCTCATAAACAATATAAGGATAAACTACATTAGCTATAGCAACATTAGGATAAATCCTAGTAGAAACTAAAGCCGATACTGTAGCATCATTTGTTAATAAACTGTATATTACATCTCCTATCATAACCTATTAATTTGATCCTGTGCTCTTTTTACTATTTTATTAGATAATTTTACACCCATTATACTTACAAATTCTGCTCTACCATTGTTTACACTTTTAGCTAATCTTGGCCCATAACCACCTCTAAATCCAAAAGCATTAGTAGGATGATTAGAATATACAAAATGGGACCAAGCCTCTCCAAATCCTACATAAGCACTAAACGAGCTTCTACTTTGTTTATCTAATTTTTTTCTTAATCCATTAAAAACAGATTCTTTTAAATCTCCTCTAGCTACTGTATGAGTACCTCCACCCTTTCTGTTAAAAGTTTTATTATGGTATTCACTTACTGGAACATCTGCTTTTACTCTATTCTTTACTTTAGTAGCAGCACTATTTAATGCTGAGTAGATAATTTTCTCTCCTGCATCTTTCTCTATCCTAGATAATACTCTATCTAAGTTTTTGAAATTGTGAAATTTTAAAGGTTTTTGTTTTGCCATTATGTTTGTGATAATAAACTACATTGTATTATTAAACCATCCTCTCTACCTAACTCTTTTAAGTCCTCTATCTTATAATATAAACCTTCCCAAATTACTCGCATCTCTCTAGTAATTGTACTGTTATATCTTACTCTAAAATGTACTACTCTATCTGTACTCCTATTATTATCTGCTGTTTGTTCTCTACCATCCTTCTGTACAGGCATACTCCATGTAGATAAAAAAGTACTCCATGTGTTTGTACGCTCTCCATAAGCATCTATTACAACTGCTTTAGATTGTATAGTAATTTTTCTGTCTAGCTTCCCTGCTCTCATAACTCTAAAATATCATCTAATTGCTCTGTACTCATGCCTTTTGTTCCTGTTTCAAAATCAACACCAGTACCACCAATGTTATCATAAACCCAAATATTATCATTTCCTTTTATATCCCAAATTAAATTACCTTCGCTTTTAATCTCTGTATGAGTAGCATTAAATTTCTGCATGCTATTCATATCTAATCCTTTGCTTATTCCTTTATCATACATAATAGATTTACCATCTACCATTATAAACTGCTCTAAATAAGCCTTACTAATCATTCTGCCTGCTCCTATCATTATCTGATAATCACAAACTTTACATTCTTTGCTCTGAGAATCTATAAATGTTACTTCTGTAATCCCAAACATTCCTATTTCTTTTTTAATGTAAGGAGTGTATAAATCAAATAATTTCTCATTTATTATATCATCACTTCCTAGATTCATCATATAATCAAAATCCATTCTCATTACAGCCTCTACTCCTACATTCATTTTATGTCCTAAATCATCATTAGAAACCTCTACCCATTTAAAACCATAATTAAATGCTTCCATTTTTGCCCACGATTCAGATACTATACACATTACCTCTATACCATATTTTTCTTTTAACTCTTTCAAGTTTTTAAGACAAAGTAAAGTAATTGCTTTTCTCCCCCATATTGGTAATAAAATTATAGTTCTATCCAAAGACATTAATTCTATATCTAGTTAATAAACTCTTTACTGCTGTAGGAGGTTTTATATCACTTGCTGTATTCGTTAAAGGCACATTAACACCTTCTCTATTTTCATAAAAATAACTTACCATAAATTTAATAGCGTGCTTAATATCATCTGGTACATCTGCTGCTGCTCCATATCCACAAACTGTTATTATCTCAATAGGATTAATACTATCTCCGATTGCAGGAAATGTATTTACTAAACCATCATATATTTTAGCTACATCACTATTTAAGTCCTTTTGATAGTTGCTAGTATTATCTGTTATAGTTTGCTGAGCTTCGTTTGCATCAATATATTTTAAACTTGTTACACTTATAACAGGATTAACTTTTAATTGTATTGGATCACTCCATTTGTCCTCATTTTGCCTCCATGTTTGAGTAATGAAAACTCTATTACAATAAGCCTCACAATATCTCCTAGCAGCTACAATTAATGTATTAATATAGGTATCTTCATCTGAAAAATCTACTCTTAGATGTGCTTTAGCTTCAATTAATGTAATAGGCTCTGTTGCAGGCTCTACTGTTATTTGCCAACTCATTTTTTCTTATTCTTTTTAGCCTTAAAGTTGTTGTTTACTACAGCTTTTTTAACTTCAATTTCTTTTACTTCCTCTGCTAATTCGCAAATTCCATGTGCAATAAATTTCTTTGCTTGCTCTTTTGATAAATCATATACTACATCTGTTAGATATAAAATATCCCTTCCTGCCATTGGTGTTATAAATGTTACTTTCATAATCTTACTTTTAATATAAATAAAAAAGGCTGCTACATATTGCAGCAGCCTTTCTATTAACTAAACTTACTAAACTAACTATTAATTAGGTATTAACCATTCTCATGTGCTTAACAGCATTTGTATCTAATAAACGTCCATCTGTTCTTAATTCTCCTAAGAAAGTTATCTGGTTGTTTAAGAATCCTACATGCTCTGATCTTCTAATGTTAATTCCTCCAGCATCTCTAATTAAATACTTTTTGAAATCTCCATAAAGAATAGAATGTGAGCCTGCTGCCATATCTACTAAATCATTGTTTACAGTATATGCTTGTCCATCTATTGTAGCTGGCTCTCCACCAACAACTCCAGGCTGCCATAAAGATTGATTAGCAGATGCTAAAGATACTTTTTTAAGAGCTAATAACGTATTGTCATTAAACATCCAAGTTCCATTAACTCTATAATCTCTATCTACTGAGTGCTTTAATTCTAACATCTCTAAAAATGTTACTGCTGCAACTGCTGCAGATGAAGTACCAAATGCAGAATCTCCTGCGATTCCATGAGGTTGAGAGCTTCCAGATCCTACTGTATATCCAGTATTTGTAATTCTTCCTAATCTTTGTGCTAAAATATCACTAATAAATTTCTCAATATTAAAAGATGAATCTTGTACTAATTGAGCATTAACTTTTATGTACTTAGAACTTGCTGTCCAAGCTTCAATAGTTTTTTGTCCAAAAACAGTATCTAATTCTGCTGCTGCACTTCCTTCTGCTAACCATGCTCCAGTATTTGCTGTTTCATCATTAGTTGGATATTCTATTGTTTCTCCTTTAGATGTGCTAATTACATCACATACTGATCTCATACCACCATATTGAGACATTGACTCAATAATTTTATTCCCCATTAAAGTAGCTACAGTATAACCACCCTCAGAATCAGTAGTAGTAGATTGTGCTCTTTGCTGAGAATAAAATGATTTTTCCTCTGGAGTCATTCCTGCAAAACCTCTAATTAAATAAGAAACTAAAGTTTTTTTAGCCATTTCTTTTTCATCTTCTATTTTAGAAACTGATTTTTGAGATTTTTCTGCAATTTTTTCTATTTCTTCTTTATTAGAAAAGTTTTTAGAATTTAATGCTCTTAATTGCTCAATAGATTTAGATTTTTTAGAGTGTTCTGCCTCTAAAGCATCAAATCTGTTTTCTTCTTCCTTTGTTACTTCTCTACCTTCTGATTTAGCATCTGCATAAATTCTGCTTTGCTTATCAAAAATAGATCCTAACTCGTCAGATAATTTTTTAATATCTTCGTTCATTTGATTTATTTTTATTATTTATTTATTTAATTTATTCTTCAAAAGTAATAACAATTCTCTTTGACTTTTTACGTTTTCTTTTTTTGTTACTTCCTCTACTTCTTTATCTACTTTTTTATCCTCTTTTACTAAATCTAATAAGCTACGTTTTAAAGCATCTGGATTAGATGGAATATTTACTACACTAATCTCTAAAAGTTCCTGCCCAAAATAATGAAATGCTCCCTCTCTATTTTCTCCCATACTTCCATTATCATCTGCTACAGGAATAAATCCTACAGAAACAGCTCTTAAACTTCCATGTTGAATCTTACGAAATATCTTATCTGCTTTCTCGTTTATCTCTCTAGGCTCAAAAGTAATATCTACCATTAACTGCTGCTCCTCTGTAGCTCCTTTTTTAACCGTTTCAAAATATGCTCTAGCACTTCCTAGTTGATCATCTGGATTAGCTTCCTCTCCTCCATATACATTATGTTGATAACCTACTATTGGATTAGCATTAAATTTCTCTATGTTCCAATTCTTTTGGTTTACTACTGTACCATGTCTATCTACAGAGCTAGTAGATGCAATAAAAGTTACCTTTCTAGTTTCTTCTACATTATCCTCTAAACCTCTTAATTGTCCTTCTAAATTATTTATTATCTTCTGTTCCATCTTCTTTTGATTTATCTTCTTTTGGTGCTTCCTCTAGTTGTTGTTGATTTGTTCCATCTACTATAGGTGCTGTATTAATTTGCATCCAAGTATTATCTAATCCAGCTATAGGATTCATTCCCTCCTTGCTTCGTGCTTCGTTAGGTGTCATTACTCCATTCTGAATAAGTTTTTGATATGCTTCTACTCTAGTTGTAATATCTCCTCTTAATAATCCTTCTAAATTCATATTAATATAAACAGTACCCTGCTCATTTTCTCTGAATAGTTTACAATTTAACTCCTGCTCCATATTCTCTACATAAGGTAAAATTGAATATTTAACGAAGTTTAAATCCTGCTGCTCTATATTACTAAAAGTAGCATTTTCTAAATCTCCTATCATGTGAGGAGGTAATTTAAACCATCTAGCTATGTCTGATATACTAAATTGTCTACTTTCTAAAAATTGTGCTGAGTCTGGAGGTACAGATGTTTGCATATATTTTAAACCCTGCTCTAATATCATCATTTTATTAGATTGGTTTACTCCTGTATATGTGTTATTAAATGAATCTCTTAAATTATTTATAGCCTTATCACTTAATTGCTGCTCTGTACTTAAAACTCCACTTGTGCTAGCTCCATTTTTAAAGAAAGCACTACCAAAATCCTCCGCTGCTTTTCCTAATCCTAAATTATCTGCTGCATAATCTAATACACTCTTTCCTTCTATATTATCTCCTAATCCTCTAAAGTGTATCATTTGTGTTTGATCCACTACTACATCATTAGCTCCCTCTAACTTAATTTTATAAACTAATTGACCGTCTAATAAATCAACCTCTACCATACTAGGATGTATTGGTAAAATAGAGATAGGTCTTCTACTTCCTCCTCCTGCAAACTCAATAAGATTATAAGAATTTCCCCAAAGTAATAATTGAGGTATTGCAATTTGCCTCCAATCGAATGAAGTCATTATATTATTAGGCTTATATGCTAGTAATTTATAAACAGGATGCTGTTTATCCTTCTCTTTAGTTCTACCTATTTCTTTAATTACATGAATAGGTAAACTTGCTAAAGCATCTGCATAAACTCTTACAGCAGAATATACTCCGCTCAAAGTCATAGCATTATTTTTATTGATTGTTACACCACTACTAGAGGATGCACCCATAGTTTCCCACGCATCATTAGAGATACTTCTCTGCTCTGTAGGGAAAAATACATTTTTTAATCTTGTTCCGAAACTCATTATAAAAAATAGTTTCTACAAAAATAAAGTATTTATTTACTCAAAATTTACAAAACGTATTTACTACTCTCTATATTATGTCGTTTTCTTTTATAACATACAGCAGCAGGAGATATTCCTAGTATTAATGCTGTAGCACTTGTTTTATATCTTGCTAACTTATCTACTTTTAATAGTAGCTCCTTTTCTGCTAACAATAAATTAAACTCTCCTTTGTAGTCGCTCTCTAAATATGGTGTTCTATTTGTCATAGTTTTTTTTAAATTGCATATTACTCATTTCGTTGCACTACATTCCGTCATACGCTCTCTAACAGCCATGAAACAGCATTTGCGAAAAGCAAACGACTATTTCCTTTGGTGTTGTAGGCAATTAAAGGCTTTCAAGATATTCATCTACTAAGTCTCTAAAATCGTAGTTAAGGTTTGCCGTATCACTTTGCAGCCAATCAGCAAAAGCCTTTAACAGTTCGCTTTGCCCTACAACACTATCTATAGGTAATGTTTGCCCTTGCTTTAGTGCTTCAAGTTCATCCTCTAAATCTATTATTCTACTTCTTTTAGCATCACTATCCGCAACTAAGTTGTTTAAGTCAGCTATGTACAGTTTCAATATATCTTCTTTTGTCATAATTCAGTTTTATTTAGTCGGGCAAAAACTACCCATAGATTTAACGTTAGCGTTCATTTGTCAACGCTCGGTTTAATGGTTAATTCATATCTCAAAGCCTTTACAACTGCTTCAATATTGGTATTATCTAAAGTTCTTGCCAAAGCTATAAGTGTTTCAAACCTTTCTTTTTCTAAAAGTTCTTTATCTCGTTGATACATTGCGTTTGCAATTATTGGGTGCATTTGCACTTTCATTTGGTTTAAATCGCCTTCAACTTCAAATTTGGCAATAACCGTTTCCATAATTTGGCTCGTTACTTCAAGGCTTTGTTCTATTGATTTTTTCATTTGTATATTAGTTTTTAGTTATTAATTCCAACGCTCAAAAACGAACGCTAACAAGGTTTATATTTCAAATTTCGTTGCACTACATTCGCAACATACACTAGTCATTGTAAACAATAAAAAATTTAATTTGTACTACCTAAGCAAGTAAGGCAATAACTATCAGTCATTATATCTGGTTTAGGTTCATCACAATCACAAATTTTTAACTGTTCGCTTTGCTTTACAACATCGTATAAATCACATAATAAGTGATATGCTTCATTAGTGTTTATTTTTTCTTTTTCTAAGTCTTTTACTATTTTCCAAATTTTCTTTTTCATAATATTACGTGTTTTATACGTGAGCGTTAGCAAACATTAAAACGTTCACTTCGTTTTGCCAACACGTTGTGTAAATAATTTATTTACTAACGCTATTATTTCATCAGCACAATTAGGTTGCAACATTGGGTTTAAATTGTAATCATCGAGTATCTTCCAAATTGCTTTTTCTTCTTCACTTGCTACTTTATCATTTGTATTGTCAATTAACATATCTTTTTGTTTTAAATCCGTAATCAGTTCATAACACCACCTATGAGTAATTTGTCCCGTAGGTGGTTCTCTGTATCTTGTTCTTTCATAGTTATTTATCTTATGTTAAAGTCCAGTTTATTCGTTAAAAAACTGGACAAATTACACATAGCCAAACCGTTATAAGTAATTAGTCTTTACTGTTTAGCCTTATTACTTCATCAATAGTTGATTTAATCAATCTTATAATTTGCGTGTTTTCTGCTTCATATTTCACTTGTGTAACATCGCTTTCATCGTCAATTGTTACCAACGTTTCTTTATGTCTTATCGTTATCTTCATACTTTAAAAACTTATAACATGGTGTAAAATTCCATGCAATCAATAGCCGTTGTTAATTCAATCTTTTACGCTTGCACGGCATTTACACAAGCGTTATGCGTAATTCACTTATGCACTTTAGTAGCACAAGTACCTATTATATTCACTAAGTTATTGCCACATTTCGTGCATCTATATTCGCTGCTCCAAGGGTTAGGGTAAGGTTCTAATTCAGTATTGCAAAATACCCAATCAGAAGAACTACGCCTAACACTATGTAAAATACCATTTCCAGTGCTTTTATCAGCTTCTTCCATTTGTTTTCTAAGTCTTTCTCTCATATCTAATTTTGTTTTAAACGGTGTTTACATTCAACATTAGGCGTAATACTCTTCTACCTTATGCCAAAGGTCGCTTATCCAATCAAAGTTAGGTTTCTTTTTGTAGTGTTTAGCACCTTCAAACATCGGTGTCCATTGGCTATTTTGCCCTTTGTAGTAATACTTTACGCCATTATCCATCTGTGTAATAACGTACATACGCCTAACAAAAAATATAGCAAATGCCTTTCGTAATTTTTGTATAAGTCTTTTCATTATTTCAATCCTTAGTGTTTTAAATTAATTTCCGTGTTGACACTTGCCATATTCAAAACGTTAAAAATCACTTATTAAAGTAGTTATTTATTATCTCAGTTTCTATTTTATATTTCCAAATAAATCCTCCTGCAGTTTTTCGACCTTTAATATTGTTACAAACTTTAGTTATACATGATTGACCTATACTATTTAATCTAGAAGCCTCATTAACAGAATGATATTCTTTTATAAAAAAACCATCTTTAGAATATTGAATTACTGCTTTATTTTGTTTATTATTTATTCCATTTTTCATATCTGAATTAGCTTTCATTCTGTTAACGTACCAAACTACAAGTCTAATATTATCGAATGAATAACCTTTATAATCATCTAATCTATCTATACTAGGTTTTAAATCCTTTTGATATCCCATTGCACACCAAGCTCCATAATAAGACATAAATTCTGTTTTATTTAAAAGCCATGACTTAAAATCTTCTTTAGTATATTTTGGAGGCTCATGCCCTCTTATTTTAGAGTTCCTTATTTGTGTTTTATAAATAGTAGATATAACACCATTAATTGTTCTTGAATACTCTTTGTATCTTGTTAGTTTTTCCATAAATAATAAAACCCCTAAATCCGATAGTACCAGTATCTTCATTAGAGGCTTTTAATAATTCGTTCATCACTGGTACTGATATATTTACAAATATAAGCATTATTTATTAAATGATTTGTTAATTAATTCTGTTTCTCTTTCACAATTATTTACTCTTTGCTCGTAGATAGTATTAGGCACTTCTTGATATCTAAAGTAATCGCTTTTATGAGATAAACAATACATATCTACTCCCTGTTCTTTAGCATAACAACTAAATAAAACGTCCGACATATTTTTGTCTGTAAATATATCTATAGATGGTTTAAAATTATCGGTATGAAAACAACAAACTCCTGTTCCTGCTACATCTACTTTTATATCTGTTTCTACATCTCCTAAACACCTATATTTATTAGCTTGTGATTTATGATAGTTTTCTATAGGATATTCTATAAAACTCCTTCCATGATAACTAGCTATTTTATAATTATTCTCTGTCATTCTTTGGATTGTGTCCTCAATATAGTATTTATTATAAATTAAATCATCATCACATGTAAAATACCATCCCTCTGTTTCCTCTAAAAATAAATATCTACCTGCATCTCCTAAACTATTATCTTCAAATCTTACATTTATTTTGTGGCTGTTTCTATCCATAAACTCAAAAGGATTTTCTTTGTAATTATTTAAACAGATATTAATCTTATCTACTTGATCCAATAGGCTAAAAACTGTGTGATATAATTGCTCCTTTCTATCTGGAGTTGATGCGATATTAACTGTAACCATAATTTATAAGGGATTATTTACTCTATCTGTTGGATTCATTTTACTATCTAAATTTCCTAAATGCTCTATTAACTTATCTTTGCAATTATACAGATTATATTTTGAATCTACAAATTTATTTGAAATTTGACTACCTACTCCACTTCCTAATAATTCGTTTTCCTCCCATCTGCTTAATGGAATTTCTGTAATATCTACTTTATTAATAAAATCTCTAGTA
>Ga0210003_1003975_pt1 | contig 11807 bp, 9 predicted proteins | sample LantaG_FD_182804 | JGI IMG/M metagenome (GOLD analysis project Ga0210003, IMG submission 182804) | Deep subsurface microbial communities from Baltic Sea to uncover new lineages of life (NeLLi) - Landsort_02402 metaG (SPAdes) (version 2) | ecosystem: Environmental > Aquatic > Marine > Oceanic >...
AAGAGGAAGAAGAAGAGAGGTTGAGAAGAAGAAGGAAGAGAGATCGAGGGGCGCCCTTTGCTCTGATTGGTCAATGTTTGCTCCTTCTCGCTCTTTTCTCTTTCTCTCTCCTTCTTCCTCTCGTTTCCTTCTCTTTTCTCACTCACCGGCGGCGGTCGCGGCGAAGTCCTCTTCACCAGCAGCGCCAGCACCAGCTGCAACGGCGCCGACGCGAGGGGAAGCCAAAGCTCCATCGTCGGCATCGTCGGCGGCGTCGAGAACAGCAGCGAGCTTCGCCCCATTTCCGTTTCCGTTCCCGTTCTGTTGCGGCTGCCCCTTGCGGCGAGGGGAGCCCGGCCCCGCGACGAGCCCCAGGGCGCCGCGGAGCATCCTCGTTGTTGTTGTTGTGGAAGAGGGAGGCGCGAGAAAAAGGAACAGAGCGAGAGTTTGTTTTTTTCTTCTGAACTAGTTCTTTTTCTCGATTTCTGCATTCGAGCCCACTTTTTTTGACGACACAGAGAGCTTGAAAAAAAACTGCTCTCCCGTTCAACCCTCTTCCCTCCTCTTCCCTTCTGTTGCGATGCGCGCCTCTTCGATGGCGACGACGTCGACGCGCTTCACGTGCGGTGCGAGCAGCAAGAGCACCAGCACCTGCTGCAGCAGCAGCATCAAGGCCCCCTCACCTCCTTCTCCTAGAACGGGCATTGATCGCTCTCTGAGGCTGCCTTCGCCGCTCCGCCTCCTCCCTTCCTCTTCCTCCTCCTCCTCCTCCTCCTCCTCCCCCCACCAGCACCACCGCCGCCTCCTCCTCCCTTCCCCGCCGCGATCCACGCCCGACGAGGAGCTCGAGGCCCAGATGGAGGCGTTTCTGAGAAAACAGGCCGAGATCGAGGGGAGCGGCGCGGTCGGGGCGACGGCGACGGCGACGGTCGAGCAGGTCGCCGACGCCGCCGAGAAGAAAGGGGCGGGAGCGAGGGCCGGTCCGGGGGGCGACGAGGGCGCCGTGCTCGGTGCTGACGTGGTGTCTGATGACGTGAGTGAGGCTCGGAGTTTGGAATTGGGAGGAAATGAGAAGGGGAGAGAGAGAAAAAAGGAGCTGCGCGAAAAGGCGAGAGATCAGAATGCGTCAATCTTATCTCGAAAAGAAAAAAACGGAAAAAAAAACTCGACCCCGACCTTTTCATCGTCATCTCACTTTTTCTCTTTCTGAATCCAAATAACAAAAAACCACAGGAGGCCAAGCGCCTCTGCCGCGAGGTCGTCGAATACGTCCAGGTAAGAGAGTCGGAAAGAGGAAGAGAAAGAGGGAATTCAAGAAAGAAAAGGAAAGGAAAACGAAATCTCACCACGAAACTGAAACCGGAAAAAAAAAAACCCGACGTTCGAACAAAAAAAAACTCTTCTCTCTCTCCCTCTCTAGACGCTCCGCTCCACCCGCGAGATGACGGTCAACGAGATCCGCCTCACCCTCGCCATCGAGTCCCCTCTCGTCCGCGAGCAGCGCGAGCTCCTGGGCGTGGAGCGCGGCGCCGGGGGCGTGTCGAGGGACGACGTCGCCGCCGCCCTCGCCGCCGTCGCCTCTGGCCGCGTCCCCAGGGACCGACTCGCCCTGAAGGAGCTCCACCGAGAGATGGGCGAGTGGCCCTTTTTGAAGGACGCCTCTGGCAATGCTTCCACTTCAGGTAAAGAGGGCGCGGGCATGTCCGGCAGCAGCCTGGCCCGGCGGGCGAGGTACGAAGAGTCCGCCGCGGGAGAAACCGGGAACTCGCCCTCCGGGTGGCGACAGGGCCAGGCGAGGCCGAGGCTGCTCGGCCGCGACCCGAGCGAGGAGCCGCAGTCTCTGGCGGACAGGATGCCGGAGTGGATGGGCTACGGCGCTCTGTACGCGATCTCTGCGATCCCGGTGCTGATCGCGGGCAGCGTGATCGCGATCCTGTTCTTCAACTCGCTCAAGTAGAGAAAAAAAGGGAAGGAAGAGAAGAGGAGGTCGAGGTCGAGAGAAAGAGAGAGAAAGTTCTGGTTTGTTTTTTCGTTTTCTACCTTTCCTTTTATCTGTTTGCTAGCTGTGACACTTTTTCTTAGTTTTTGCTCATCAGTGAAGGGGGAGGGGTCCTTGGTTGGAGCAGGGCGGCGAGGAACTCTTTCTCAGAGAGAAGAACAACACAAACAACAACAGAGAGAGAAGGAGAATGTTCTTTTTCATCATTTTTTTTCCTCGTTGTTAGCTTGGGCTCTCCATTGCTTTCTCCCTCGAGCGAGAAACCATGGACGACGCCTCCGACGCGGCGCCGCTCCTCGCGAGCCTGCGCGAGCGCGCCGCGGAGATAGAGGCCGCCGTGCGCCTGGTGCGTCCGAAGTGGAGGGAGGGTGTCGGAAGGGGCTCGACGGAGCTGGGAAAGCGCGCGAGAGAGAAGCGCGAATCCATTTCAATTCGATGGCGAGAGCAATCCGCGCTCTCGCTCTCTCTCACTTTTTTTCAACCTCTTCTTCTTCTCTCAAAACCTTTCTCTTAGGACGAGGCCGCCCGCCTCGAGGCCTGGGACGCCGAGAAGCCCGAGCTGCAGGCCTACATCGCCGCGCTGGCCGAGTCCCGCTCCCTGCTGAGGAAGCAGCTGCAGAGCCTGGAGGCGACGAGGAAGGCGAGGGCGGCGGAGGCGGCGGAGGCGAGGGCGAGAGCAAAGGCGGCGGCGGCGGCAAGCCCGGCGACGGCGACGACGACTGTGACGACAACGGCCACCGCTCCTGCTTCCGCTCCCTCTTCCTCATCGACCTCGAACCCCCCTTCGCCGAACCCCGGGTTCAACGTCATAACCGCGCACCGCGCCCCCGGGGAAGCGGCCCCCTCCGACGCGGCCCTCGCGGCCGAGAGGGACCGGCTCCTGGGAGGCGTCAAGAGGCTGGAAGAGGCCCTGAGCGAGGCGAGGGCGAGGGCCGATGGCGGCGGGAGCGACACCTCAAACCCTTTCTCTCTGCCCCCTCCTTCCGCTTCTTCTGGTCCTCCTCCTCCCTTGGAATCCAAGTCCCAGGAGGCCCGCGTCAGGGCCGAGGCCGACGTCTGGGCCTCTCAGCTGGTGGCCTTGCAGGACACGCTGCGGCTGACCCGGCTCGAAGCCGCCGCGGCCGAGGTCGAGCTGGCCGGCAGGGCGCGGCTCGCCGCCGCGAAACTCGAAAAAGAAGCGGCGGAGAGGGCCGGGGAGACGGCCGCGGCCAGGGCGAGGGCGCAGGTGATGAGCGTGGAGGCGAGGCTGGACAAGCTGAAGATGGCGCTCTACTTCCCGAAGGTCAAGGTGCGTCGTGGGAAGAAAAGGAGAAGAAAAGAGAAGAAAGAAAAGAGAAAGAAAGAGAAACAGTTCATTTTTTCTTTTTTTCTTTCTTCATTTCTCGCGTTTCTTTTTACCAATAAACTCAACTCTTTCTCTTCTCTTTCTCTCTTTGGACCCCCCGGCCCGAACCAAATCACAGGGCTACGTCTTCGCAGTTGGATCGAAAGGGATCTACTTTGGGGGCAAAGACATCGTCGTCTCCGAGGCCTCGGGCCCTCTCTCCTTCTGCGTGCTGCCTCCTTCTGAAGAAAGCGGCGAGAGCGCAGAAGGCAGCAAGAAAGAAGGCTCGTCGCCATCGTCGAGGTTCGCGCTGATGGACATGCGGGTGGGAGCCGGGGCGGCGGCCGCGGCGCAGGAGTGGAGCGGGGCGAGCTCGAGCTCGAGCTCGAGCTCGAGTTCGGGCCCTGCCGCCGCCGCCGCCGCAGCAGCTGCCGCCGCCGGCGCTTCCCTGTCCCCGCCGCGGAGAGGAGGGGTGAGCGGCTCCGCTTCCTTCTCCTCCTTGTCTTCTTCCTCCCCGCTGAGGAGGAGGTCCTCGCCCTCGAGGGCGGGAGGAGCGAGCAAGGCGGCGTCCCCAGCTCGGAAACAGACAACGACGGCGAAGACGACAGCGACGGCGAGAGCAACAGCAGCTCCCCCCTCTCCTCCGTCGTCTTCCTCTCGCCCCCCTCTGCCTCCGCCGCCTCCCTCCCCCCTCATCCCGCGCACCGCAGAGGAGCGCGCCGCGGCCGTCGCCGAGGCCGTCGCCGAGGCCTCGGGGGGGGCCCGAGCGGGAAAGGCGGTCGCGGCGCGGTTCCTGGCCAAGATCGGTTCCGCGAGGGCGCTGGAGCGGTACGCCAGGAAGGCCGCGCTGCCCCACGGGCCCAAGGAGGCGTGGCCGGGCGCCGAGGAGGAAGGGGCCGCGGCGGAAACGAGGGACAATTCCGCTGCCGTTTCTGCTGCTTCGCGAGCTTCTCCGGGGAAGCACGGCTCTTCGCTCGTCGGGCGGCTGATGAAGAAGGCTGCCTCTCGGAGGGCGAGGAAAGAGGAAAAGGCCGCGGCTCGCAAGGCAGGGAGCTCTTCTCTCCCCGCCGCTGCTGGCTCTGTTCCTACGTCGGAGACGGGCGACAGACCCATGGGCGTCCCTCGCGCGGCTTCCTCGGGCTCCCTCCTCCTCGGAAGCGGAGCGGCAGCAGCAACAGGAGCAGCAGGAGCAGCAACGACGACGATGACGACGTCGACGACGACGCGAACGGCAACGACAGCTCTCGCCTCTTCCTCGTCGCGATCCTTCCTCTCCGACGCGCAGGACGATATCGAGGCCGCCGCCATCGCCGAAGCCGCGATGCCCGACGCGGCGCTCGGGCGAGGAGGCGGAGGGGAAGGGGAAGAGGAAGAAGAAGACGAGGAAGAGGGGATCAACCTCGAGCGGCTGCTGTCCTCGTCCTCGGACGACGACGATGGCGGCGGAGACGGGAAAGAAAAACGAACTCCTCCTTTTCCTCCTCCTCCTCCTCCTCCAGACGGAGGCCACCTCGGCACCGCCTCTGCCCCCATGGACGCAGAGACGTTCACCGCCTCTGAGATCCCAACGCGCCTGCAAAATAAAGAGGAGAAAAACGCCAACGACGACGCCTCCTCCCGCGGAGGGAAAGCGGCAGCATCAAATTCTTCTTCTTCTTCTTCGCAACAGCAGCAGCGACCCCTTCGCGTCGTCGTCCGCCTCTGCGACGTCGCCCTCGTCGGAGAGAAAGGATCGCGATGCCCCTCTTTAAGTGTGGCAGAGCTCTCCTTAGAGCTCGAGATCCACGGCAAGCTGGCGGTGAAATACGAGCGCGGCAAGGGCGGCTGCTGGGCCCCCGCGGGCAAATGCTCGATTGAGGTCTCCAAGGTGACTCGCTCCGTCCGCGGCGCCTCGGTGCCCGTCCCTCCGGCCTTGCTGAAACTGATCGTCGGCGCCGTGCTGCCACCCGTGTTCCAGGGCCTGCTGCTGGGGGCCTTGCCGGCGGAACTGGGAGAATACCTGCTGGACGCCGGGGTCGGCGTGTCGCTGGCGGGGCACCTGGTTGCTCTGGGGCCCGCGCTGCCTTCGCTCGACGCGCCGCTCGCCGCTGCTTCTGCTTCTTCAACCGCCGCTTCTTCTTCTTCGGCGCAGGAGCCCGAAACGTCTCTTCCCTCCGACGACGCCTCGAAGGAGGCCCGCGCCGTCGTGGGCCTGTCCGCGGCGCAGGCCAAGGTGCTCGACGCGCTGTTCTGCCACCCGCGGTTCTCGCTGGTCGGGGTCGGGGGAGGAGGAGGAAGCGGCTCTTCGATGAATGCTTCTTCTTCCGCTCCCGCTCCCGCTTCTGCCGCCGCTGCCGCGACGAACGCCGCCGCGAGCGAGAGCGGCGAAAGTTCAGCCTCAAACCCCCAGCAGCGCCAACAGCGCCCCAACCCCCCTCTCACCCTGGGCTCCCTGGTCCGCCTCCGACACCGCTACGCGCGCCACCCAAAACTCTGGGAGGCCACCTCGGCGCTGTGGGACGCCGCGGCCTCGGCCCTGGCCGCTGCCTGGGGTCTCGGCGAGAAGCCGCCGCCGCTCGACAGGGTGACGGCCGCCGCGGCGTCGGCGCTGGCGCTGAAACCGCTGCGAGCCTCTCTCGCCTTGAGCCATGCCGACGCCGGGTGCAACGTCGACGCCGCGATCAGGTGCCTGAGAATGTATTTCGAGCGGCAGGCGAGGGAGCTCGCCGTCGTCGCTGGCGGGGGTGGGAATGCAGGAGGTAATTCGAGCGGCAACGGCAGCGGCGGCTCTCAGCTCCCGCAGCCGCCGGGCCTCGCCGCGGCCCTCGGCGCCCTCGAGGCCTGGCACGCCTACACAGTCTCCCGCCTGGCGGGCTTCAAGGCCTCGTTCAGGGGCGCTTCGGCCCGCGTCGTCGCCCAGGCCGACGCTCGAGGCCTGAGCCTCGGGGCGGAGGGGGCGAGGTACGTGGGTCCGCTGCGGATCAGGCTCCCGGTCAAGCTGAAAAGCAACAAAAAGAACAGCAAGGAAAAAAACAGCGGCGACTCGGGCGGCGAGGCCGGAGGCTGGTCCTTCGAGATCCCCCTCCCCGACCCGTCGTCGTACGCGGTGAAACGCTTCGTCGACGCCTGCCGGTCCGCGATGGCCTCCAGCTCCTCCCTGGGCCGCGTCGAGGCGCAGGCCGCCGCGGCGGCCCGGAAAGAAAAACCCGGGGGCGAAGCCTTGCCCCCGCCGCCGACGAGGGCGCGCGAGCCCGACCCGATGGAGGCTCTCGGCTGGTTCTGCGCCGACGACTCGGAGCGCGCTGCCGCGGGGCTGCCTCCCGCTTCGCAATCGAAATCGAAAGCGAGCTCGAAAGCTTCTGCTTCCGACTCTTCTTCCTCTTCGGTCCCTCTGCCGGAGCCCTCCTGTGTCCCCCCAACGAGGCTGGGAACGATCTCGGTCGACGGCGCCCGGGCGAGGGTCCGCCTCGACGAGGAGAGCATCGCCGAGCTGCTGGGGGCCGGGGGGCCCAGCGGGGGGCTCGCGGAAGCGCCGGCGGCCTCGGCCGTGCGGCTCGCGAGGTCCGCGGCGAGGGTGCTGGCTGCTCTGGGAGACGTCGCGAGGCTGTCTTTCGCCCCCGCAGCGAGCAACAGCAAGAGCAAGAGCGACGACGGCGGAAACGACGAAGACGACGAAGACGAAGACTCGGGCCCGGAGTTCGTCCTCGTCGCAGAGTCCGCCGCCGCCGCGTCGCTCCACGTCGACGTCGCCGGCGTGTCCTTCGCGACCTCCGAGGGGGTGACTCCCGCGCGACTGGTGAGGCTGGCGCACGGGGTGGCGCGCGCGGTGCTGCTGGCGATGATGGAAGGAGGAAAAGGAGGCGGAGGAGGAGGAGGAGGAGGAGGAGAAGACGAAGAAGAACAACTCGAAGAACAACTCGAACTCGAACAGGAACGGGAACAGAAGAGAGCTCAGCTCGCCGCCTCGCTCGCCTCTCTCGACGCCAAGTTCGACCTCGCGCACGCGCACCTGGGCCGGGAGGCCCTCGACGCCGCGGTCTGCGTGGACGCCACCGCGAAGGTCGACCGGGAGAGGCTCGGCGGGGCGCTGGTGCTTCGGGTCAGGGGGCTGCCGCCGGGCTGTTCTGAGGCCGCCGCCGCCACTTCTGCTTCTGCCGCGGGCGACAACACTTCTCAGCAACAACCTCCGCCGCCTCCGCCTCCCCCTTTGTTCGCCGTCAACGACCTCGAGCTGATGACGCTTTTCGGGGCCAGGCCTCCGGGACCCGACGACGAGGACGACGAGGCGATGGCGGCTTGAAGGAAGGAAGAAAGAAAGAGAGAGAGAATGAGAGAAAGAATTGAAACAAATGTAAAAAAAAACGAAAGAAAAAGAAAAGTTACAGAAACTTCTCTCTCAAGGTCTCCGAGCAATCGAGGCTCGCCTGCCTGCCGCTGTTGTTGTTTCCGAGGCGTCCCCGGCTGCTGCAGCGACAGAGGCCCTCCTAGACGCGACGGAGGCCCTGCGAGGAAGAACAGAGCTCGCTCGCTCTCCTCCTGCTCCTCCCTCTGCCGCAGCCGCGAAAGAAACCCCGGCCGCCGCTCTCCTCCCGCCGCTGCCGGCCGAGGAAGAAAGGGCGCTCTTCACGCTCCCACTGGCTCCGCCCGTCACTGAATTCGTGGAGAAGGAATGTCTCGAGTCAGCAGAGTAGGAAGTGACGCTGAGGCGCGGGCTGCGGATAGAAGAAGAAGAAAACGATTCTGATTCTGCCTCGACAGCAGCAGCAGCCGTGGCAGCAGCGGCGGCGGCGCCCTTTGCCGAGGAAGCCTCCTCCATCGCCCTCGCGGCTCGAGCCAGGTCCCCCTCGCAGAGCGCCCTCCAGGCCTCCATCCTGGCCAGAACTTCTTCGGGAGGCGCAGCGAAGGAGTCGGCAGAGGGAGGTGAAGAAGAAGAAGAAGAAGAAGAAGAAGCGGCGGCGGTGGCAAACGCGGCGGGAGAGAGAGAGGCGCGGCGGGCGGAGGAGGCGGCTCCAGGAGCGAGAGACATCCGCCTCGCGGGTGCCTGAGACTCGCTCGATGCTGCCGCTGCTGCCGCTGCTGCGAAGGCCGCGGGGGAGAGAGAGGCTCGTCGGGCAGTCGGAGAGAAAGAAGAGGAAGAAGAAGAAGAGGCGTTGTTGAACGAGGAGGCGGCGAGCGATGCGCGACGGCCAGAGGTCGCTGTCTGCTGCCTCCCTCCCGTTGCAGCAGCTGCTGCCGCCGCCGCCGCTTCCGCGATGCCGCCTCTCTTGAACTCCGCCGCGACCCTCCTCAGGGCAGCGACGGGCAGCGCGGCAGCCAGGGCTGCGGCTTCTTCTCTGAGCGCGCAGCAGCCGAGGAGCGCCGCGGCGGCCGAGGCGTTTTCCGCGGCGACGCCCGCGACGACGCGGGCCCTCTCCGCGGTCGTTTCCATCAGCGAGAGAGCGCCTCGGCCCGCGGAGAGGGCCTCCGAGAGATCCAGGAGCCTCTCGAGCGCGGCGAAGCCCTCGAGGTCGTTTGTCGAGGAAGAGGAAGAGGAAGAAGAAAGAGGTGTTCCGTTGCCTTTGGTTTGGACTTCTTCGATGAGCTGCCCCGCTGCCCTCGCCGCTACCGCCGCGGCGACGGCAGAGTGAGCTTCCCGGCTGGACGAAAACACTCCCTTGCGGAGCATCTCTTGCGCCTGGGCGAGGGGAAAGCTGTCGGAGAGCGCCGCGGCGTCGGAAGCAGGGAGCAGCGCGAAGAGAGAAGAGGAAGATGTTTCATTGCTCCACTTTCTCATCTTCTTCCTCTCCTCATCACCCGAAGCCGAGAAGATCTCGAAGGCCGCCCGCGGGTTCGCGCGAGCCAGACGCAGAGCCCACTCCTTCGAGACGCTCGCCGGGGTCGCGCTGGAGAGCAGGCACGCGGCTGCGGCCTCGCGGGGCATCCCCAGGAGGAGGCCGAGAGAAGAAGAAGGAGAAGAAGAAGACAAGCTTTTGTCGTCGTCGCCGTTTTCTTCTTCCTCTACTGCGATCAAAACCTGCGCCGCCTCCCCCGATGCCATCTCGGCCAGCGCCACCGCCCTTGTCTCTGCCTTCACGCGCCTCGTCAGCCTCCGCGCGGCTTCCGCCGCCGTCGGGGCCGCGGCTAGCCACCTCGCAGCGCAGCCGCGCTCCTCCCTGAGCGCCGCCGCCGCCGTCGCCGCGGCCGAGGCGTCGCCGGCGCGCAGGGACGCCAGCGCTTCCCCTCTCGCGCCGTCCCCCATCCTCGAGAGAGCGTCCGCGGCGTCCGACGGGGACAGGCGGCGGAGGCACTCGGTCCTGGTGGCGTCGGGGAGCAGGGAGAGTACGGCGGCGCGGGCGTCGGGGGCCAGGGAAGAGAGGGCGTCGGCGGCCGCGGCGGGGTCCGCGGTCGCGAGCGCCGCCGCCGCTGGGGAAGAGAAGTGCGTTTTGACGACTGAAGGGAGATCAAGAGGACAAAGAGACGATGAAGACGACGAAGATGAAGAAGAAAGCGAGGCGACGAGGGCGGAAAGCCACGCCGGAACCTCCCCTCCTCCCCAAAAAAACCCGCCTCCACTCTTTCCGCCGCCGACGCTCCCTTCGTCGGGCCCCGCCGCGGCGTCGCGCAGCCTTCCCCTCGCCACCCCGGAACGGTAAGCCCGAACGCCCTTCAGGCGCGCGTGCGCCTCCGCCGCGCCGGCCAGGGCCGCCGTCGTCTCGAGGGCCGCGAGGCACAGGCGGAGGCGGACGAGCGCTCCGCTGGCGACCGAGCCCTTCGAAGAAGGGGAAGGAGAGGAGAGAGAAGAAGAGAGAGAAGTAGAATAAACGGCAGCGGCTTCTTCTTCCTTCCTCGTCTTCTCTGCGACGTTCCGCAGCCTCCTCTGCAGAGAGGGAAGGAGAGGGCCCGGAAGCTGCTGCTGCTGCGGTTTCTGCTGCGGTTTCGTCGTCGCTTGCTTCTTCCCTCCCGCTTCTTCTCCTCCTCCTCCTCCTCTTTCTCTTTCTCTTTCTCTTCCGGCACCGGCCGCGACACGCGAGACGACGAAGCGCCACCTTGCCCTCGCCAGCGCCTTCCTCGCTCTTTCGGCCAGGGCCTCGACGGCAGCGCTCTCCGCGGCGCTCTCTGCGGCGCTGGAGGCCGCCTCGAGCTGGGCCCTCACGGCCTCGGCCCTTGAGAGCGCCAGCTCCCTCCTGGTCCCCGCAGCCGCCGCGGCGGCTCCCGCGCCGGCGGCGGCCGCCGCCTCCGCCCTGCGAGCCCTCGCTTCCGCCTCGGCCGCAGCCTTCTCGGCATCGGCGACGGCCTGCGACGAAGAAACGGCGAGCGCGTTCCACAGGCTTGCGGCGGTCCTGGAGAGGGCCGTGCTCTTCGTCGAGAGACAAGCGACGAGCTCGGTCGCGGCCGCCGTCGCGCCCGCGGCGAGGGAGGCAGCGGCAGCGGAGCGCCAGGTCGGGCAGAAGGCGTTGAGGTGGAGCTTGGAGAGAGAAGCAGAAACATTAGAGGAAGAGAACAGCAGGAGCGGAGAAGAATGAGAAGAACTCTTCTCCTCCTCCTCCGCGACCGCGGCGTCGGCGTCGCCGTCCCTCCTCAGCGCGCCCGCGGCCTCGGCCTCGGCGGCGGCGGCGACGCCCCTTGAGAGGCCCCTCGCCGCGGCCGCCCTCTCTGGGGCGGAGCCAGGGTCCGCTATCATCGAGGCAATCAGCTCTTCTAGCTTGGATGACGACGAATAAGAAGAGGAAGAAGTGTCTCTCGGAGGAGGGAGCCCGATGGCGATGATCAGCGTGGAAGAAGAGGAAGAAGAAGAAACAGAAGAAGAAGAAGAGGAATTAGAGGAAGAGCTCGGAGGAGGAGCTCTGACCGCCGACGCGAAGGGCGCGAGCGCCGCTGCGTGCGTCTCCGTCCCTGGGGGCAGCAGCAGGGCCGTTGGGCCTCCCCTCTTTTTTTTTTCTTTTGTTCGTCGATCCCGCCAGGCGGGGGCTGCCGCGGAAAGCGCGGCGGAGAGCTGCTCGGACCCGGGGAGACGGACTCTCTGAGGAGGAAAAAAGGAAGGCGAAGAAGTTTTCTTCGTTGCTGCTGCTGCTGCTGCTGCCGGCAGCGTCCCCGGGAGCAGCCCCGCGGCGACGAGGCGCCTGTCCGCCTGGCGGGAGGCGGGGGACGAAGAAGAAGAAGCATCGTTGTCGATGGAGTAGGCCGCCGGGATCAGCGTCGTTGGAGGTGGCGGCGTCATCTTGTTTGTGCTTCTGTTTCTTTTTTTAGAAAGAAAAAATGAAAAAAGGTGGAAAAAAAGTTTAGAAAATTTTCCGTTTGCGAAACTCAAAACAGAACGATATCGATGGGAGGAGAAACTGCTTCAGCTTGGAGCTAATTGCCCCTCTCCTTCCTCCGCGAGAGATGCGCGATGTCGAGATCTATTCAGATCTTGACGAAGGAGTCGAAGCTGCACCCTGCTTCCCTGTCGTCGTCGGGTGAGAGTTTTTTTGGATCTTTTTCAATTTGCGACATCTCTCTTTTGCTCTCGCTTCGCTCTCTTTTTTTTTTCTCTCAACCTCGCCCACC
>Ga0210003_1003979_pt1 | contig 11801 bp, 6 predicted proteins | sample LantaG_FD_182804 | JGI IMG/M metagenome (GOLD analysis project Ga0210003, IMG submission 182804) | Deep subsurface microbial communities from Baltic Sea to uncover new lineages of life (NeLLi) - Landsort_02402 metaG (SPAdes) (version 2) | ecosystem: Environmental > Aquatic > Marine > Oceanic >...
CTCCCCCCCACCTCCTCCACACCAGCTACACCCTCGGCGGTTTCTACCTCGCCCGCTACGACGACTCACCGTGCGGCGCCTTCGATGAGCTGGTCGCGCTGGCGGGAATCGCGTGGGACCCGCCCGTCTCGGCAGCCTGGGCCGCGCGCGTGCTGGTCAGCAGCGGGGAGGCGAGGGCGCACGGGAGGAGGTTCTGCGGCCTGCCCTCGTCTGCCGCGTCGTTCTCCTCTTCGAGAGCGCGGGAAGGAGAGACGGTGACCTTCCCGGGGTCGCCCTCTTCCAGGGCGGCGTTCGACTTCTCGCACCCAGGAGGATTTCTGTCAGATTCTTCCTCTTCTCGTTCTTCTTCTCGTTCTCGTTCTTCTTCCCGTTCCCGCTCCTGCTGGTGGCACCCGCGAGAAGAACAAGGGTCGACCGTGGTCATCAGGAGCGAGGGCTCCAGCGGCGGGATCTGGAGGCGGCGGCGGGGCGCAGCAGCAGCAGCAGCAGGAGAAAACTCCGGCGGCAACAACTTCATCTGCAGCCTGGAGCTGCCGGCCCTGCCCCGAACTGCTTCCAAAGAAGACAACCCGAAATTCACGGGGCCCAGGCTCAACCTGAAGCTCCCGAGCTTCAGCGGGGCGACACCGGAATGCCCGGGTCTGCTCAAGTACGCGTGCGACCTCTCGGCGAGGGTTCGGCTCGTGAAGCCCGTCGTCGTCCGAACTCGAAGGAGCAAAGACGAAAAGAGAGACGAAAGGGAAGGCGGCTGCTCTTCCGACGATTCGTTCCTCTCCGCTGTGCTGGGCGGGAAGCCGCTGCTGTGCCTCGAGTTCGGGGACATGCGGATGCGGGTGGAGCAGCCACGGGCGGCGCTGGTGGGGGAGGGGAATAAGAAGTCGAAGGGGAAGAAGTCGAGAGGAGCGTTGCTCGCTTAGAGAAAACTCTTTCTCTCTTTCCTTCTTTCTCTCTTCTTTCATCAAATCAGATCTTTTCGGCTCTCTTTGTAACACAAAAACCCCCGCAACACTAAAAAGAACATCAGGAAAAGAAAGCAGAAGCGCGCGCAGAACGGCAAAATCAAAATCATCTGAAAAAACAAAAAAACACATTTTTTTCTCTCTCGACCTCCTTCGAAAATCAAATGACTCTTTCTCTCTCCCTCTCTTTTCAAGAAACGTCCATCCTGTCCCCCGCAGCCCTCGCCCCTCCTCCGTTCCCAGCGGAAGATCCTCCTCCGCTTCCTCCACCGCCAGCGGCCTCGGCGCGGACGGCGGCGAGCTTCCCGGCCAGCTGAGGGCCGTTGAGCCTCTCCCAGAAAGCGGCAAAGGCGGGCGCCGCTCCTCCACTCCCTGCGTCGCCTGCCCCGCTTCCACCTCCGACGAGGCTCGGGACGCGGGAGAGCGCATCCGCGGCCCTGATCGCGGCCCTCGCCAGGTCGTCCGTGCGGTCCGCCTCCTGCTTGGATCCCCCCTCCTTCGCCTGGGCCGTCACGGTGGCCTCGAGCGGTCCCGCGGCGGCCTCGGCGGCAGCGGCGACGGCGGCGGCGACGCCGTGAGCCTCCTCAGGTGTTGAAGCCGAAGAGGCCGAAGCCGAAGCGGCAGCCTTGGCGAGTTTCGGCAGCAGCAGCAGGCAGGGCAGCTTGACGTCGACGTGGTCGTCGAGGCCCGCGGCGAGGCGCTGCGCGAACGAGGGGACGTCGAGGGACGCGAGGCCCCCTCCTCCGCCGAGAGCAGCAGAAGTCGACGACGACGACGAAGAACTCGAAGAAGAGACGGCGGCGTCGAGTAACACGTCCATGCACTCGACCGCGGCCTTCCGCAGCTCCAGCCCGTCGTCGATGCGGTGCTTGAAGGGGCCCAAATCCACGACCCTGACCATGCTCGGGTCCGGTACCGTCTGCTTATAAAGGAGAGGCAGCGAGGCGCCGAGCAGGTCAGCGGAAAGCAAACCGGGCGCGTGGCGCGCCGTGCCCGAGAGGGCCTGCACTGCGGCCTTGCGGACGTGGCGGTCTGGGTCGCCGAGCAGAGACAGCGTCGCCGCCACTGGGCTGGCGGTAGCCGCCGAACTCGAGGAGAGCGCCGAGATCAGGTGCGGGGGCGCCCCAGCGACGGCGTGCCTGACCGCGGCGGCGGACGCCAGGCGGGCCCCCACGCGGTCGCTCGCCGCCGCCGCCACGAGCGCCGAGAGCACCCGCGACGGGTCCGCGCGGGCGAGGTGGCCAGCCCCCTCCGCGGCAACGGCGCGGGCCTCGTCGTCGGCGCCTGCCTCCGCCGCGGCGAGCAGGACCTCGAGCAGGCGGTCCACGGCGGCCTCGGGCAAGAGCTGCTGCTGCTGCTGCGATGACGAAGAAGAAGAAGAAGAAGAAGAGACCGTCGCGATCTCGACGATCGCCTCGTTCAGAGAGCGCAGCAGCAAGTAGGCCCCGCGCTGCGCCTCGGCCGACCTGAGGTCCCCCGCCGCGACGTCCACCGCGGCGAGCTCGGCGACCGCGGCCTCGGTGGCGGCGGCGACCCGGTCCGCGATCCAGGAGAGGAGCTCGCCGCCGGATTCGTCGGTTTTGCCACTTTTACCTCTGCCGCGCGCGCGGGCGGCGACGCCCCCGGCCGCCGCCGCTCCGAGAGCCGAGGCGGCGACGCGCGCGAGCTCGTCGCTGGCCGTGTCCGAGGCCATCGGGGCGGCCAGCACCTCCTTGGCCTGCGAGGCCAGCGCGGCGTCGTCCCCTGCCAGCCCTCCACGGCGCCCGATCTCTCCCAGACACAGGGTCGCAAAGACCAAGACCTGCTCACCGCCGCCGCCGCCGCCGCCGCCGCTGCCGTTGCCCTTGGCCGCCTCGGCCAAGATCGACTTGATGACGGCTTTCGAGCCATCGCCTCCGTCCGAGCTGCTGCAGAGGACGGCAGCGACGAGGCGGGCGATGGAGTGGAGCACGCCTCTGGAGGAGCCAGAGCCCGAAGGCGCTGCTGCTGCTACTGCTGCGGCGGCGGAGGAAGAAGGGGTCGCCGCAGCGGCGCGGCCGGCGTCCAATAACGCAGAGACGACGTCTCCTCCTCCCTTTCCCTTTCCCTTTCCGCCTCCGACTCCTCCTTCTCCTCCGGAAGCCAGCGCCACGAAGAAGTCGGAGAGAGCGGCCGCGACCGGTCCCTGCAAAAGAGGAGAAGCTGCCAGGGCCAGGGCGCGAGGGGCCATTGTGTTGGAGGCGGCGGTGGAAGAAGAAGAAGACTCCGTGGCGGCCACAGAGGCACCCAGCGCCAGCGCCGAGGCAGCGAGGCCCAAGTCGGAATCGGAAACCAGCGCCGCCGCGCCGGTCACGGCCTCGGCCAGGGCGGCGTCGTCGAGAAGGTTGCCGCGGGAGGCCATTGCGCCGAGGGCGTCCAGGGCGGCGGCGCGCGGGGGCCTCGCAGCGAGCCTGAGCGCCGCAGTGAGCTCCGGAGCCGCAGCGCCGGCGACGCCGCCGAGGCCGTTTTCAACGCCCGGGAGGGGCGAGCGCGCGGCCGCCGCGAGCGCCCTGGCGGCAGCCGTCAGCGTCCCCGCGTCTCTCAGCCTCGCCCCCAGAGCCTCGAGCAGGGCAGAAAGCTCCCCAGAGGACGCCAGCGCGTCCCCCAGGCAGGAGACCAGAGAACCGGCGGCGGCGACGGCGGCCTCTTTCACCTCGGCGTCCGCGTCCGAGGCCTGCAGGCGCGGCAGCACCCCTTTTAACAAAGTCGAGGCGATCGCGTCCGCCCCGGCGGGGAGGGGAACGTCGACGACGGGCCTGACGGCGCGGGCCAGCTCCCCACAGCAGCGGAGCGCCGCGGCGGCAGCTTTGTAGTAGCGGTCGCCCGCAGCGGCCGACGCCAAAGCGGGCGCCAGCGAGGGCATCGCGTGCTGCGCCCAAGAGGAAGAAGAAGGAGCTCCTCCAGGCGAAGGGGCTCCAGCGAGGGCCGAACGCAGAGCAACGAGAGCGGCCGCGCGCAGAGCCGGGGAGGTGTCGTTGTCGGCGTTGTTGTCGTTGCCGCCGCCGGCTGCCGCCACCGACGACGACGGAGGGCAGGCAACGGAAAGCAGCCCCGGAAGCAAGACCGCAGCCGCGTCCGCCAGCGCCCCCGGGACCACCTCTGCGAGCGACGCCACGACGCGGACCACGCCCGCCCTGGCAGTGGCGCTCCCGGCCAGGGAGTCGCCCTTGCGGTGCCGGCGGCGAGCAGAGGCGGAAGCAGCTCCCCCTCCCATCATTTTGGCGAGCGCCGGCGCGACGGTCGCGGCCACGTCCCTGGCCAGCGCCGCCCTCAGCTCCCGGTCGCGCGAGGAGCCCGCGCGCCTCGCCAGGTCGGCGTAGGCGGCGAAGAGGTCGGAGAGGACCCCCTCGTCGCGCTCGCGGGCGAGGCGGCGGACGAGGGCCGGGGCGGCGCGGGGGTAAAAGTCGGAGAGAGAGGTCGCGGCGGAAGTCGTCGCGCCTGCTCCTCCGACGCCTAAGATCGACGATAGAGCCCTGGCCGCGGCGCGGCGCACCCTCCACGAGGTGTCCCCGTCGTCGGAGAAGCCTCCGCCATCGTCCTCCAAGTCGTCGTCGTCGTCTTCGTCGTCGAAGCCTCCGTCGTCCTCAAAGTCGTCGTCGCCGCCGCCGTCGTCGTCGGCAAACTCGTCGTCGTCGTCGGCGGCGGCATCGGCGAGCTCCTCGTCGTCTCCGCCTCCTCCGACAAAGTTCGGGTCGTAGTCCAGCGCCGCGACCGTGGCCTCGAACAGCGCCGCCAGGTGCGGCCTGGCGGCCGCGGGGGCGCGGGCGGCGACGGCCGACAGGACAGTTAGAGCCAGCTCCTTCCTCTCGTCGACGTCGGCTTCGTCCTCGCCTGCGGAGGAAGCAGCAGCGGCGGCAAGCGTCGCGAGCAAGGCCGGGACGCCGCGAGCCAGGGACGGGGCGGCGCGCGTGCCGGCGGTGCGAGCGAGCCCCGCCAGGGCAGCCAAGGCAGCCGCGCGCTGCGCAGAGACAGAGGCCGCGGTCGAAGGGGGAACAGTAGTTTTGGAAGCGTCGCCGCCGTCATTGCCGCCGCACCCCTTGCGCAGCAGCTCGTCGGCGGCAGACGCCAGCGCCGCGTCGTCCAGAGCCGGAGCGAGCGCCGCCAGGCACCCTGCCGCGCGCTTGCGTGGACCCGGGCGCTCGTCGTCCAGGGCGGCGAGCAGCGTGGCCAGCAGCGTGGGCTGCGAGCGTTTCGACCCTCCGGCGGCGGCCGAGGCCGCGGGCGCGGCGGCGATGGCGTCCGACAGCGCGTCGAGCGCCGCCGTCGTGGCGTCGAGGGTCGGCGTTACACCGGTGGCGGCAGCGTCAGCAGCAGAAGCGGCAGCGACGGCATCGGCGGCGCCTCCCCGCTTCTTCCCCGCGGTGGGGGCAGGAGTCGCCGTCGTCGTCGTCGGCAGTGGCGCGAGCCCGACGCCGGCGGCGACGACGGCGACGAGCGGCGGCACGAGCGCGTCCGCGACGGCGGCGGCCGGCGCCGCGGTGGCCTCGGCGATGACCGTGCGCAGGGCGATGGCCCCGACGTCGCGGGCGGCTTCTTCGGGGATGATGAGCAGCCCGGCCAGCGAGGAGAGGAGGTGGCGGGCTCGCGCGTCGGAGAGGCGGCCAACGAGCGGGCCGAGGCTGCAATTGTTTTTTGATTTTGGTAGAAAGTGAGCATTTTTGACAGAAGAAGACCGAGAGAAAGAGAAAGAAAGTCTCGCTCGCTCGCGCTCCGCGCTCGGCTCGAAAATGGAAAAGGGAGAAAGAGAAAGAGACGAGAATGTTGATCTCACCACTTGACCGCGAGCGCAGAGACGTCCGAGGAGGGATCCGCCAGGCGAGCCAGCACCGCTGCGCAGACCGCCCCGGCCCCCGTGGGGCTGTCGTTGTCGTCCGGGAGCAAGGGGGAGCGCGGGGCCGCGGCCAGGGCGGCCTGGAGGTCGCTGGTGGCCATGTAGCGGAAGTCCTTTTTTTTTTTTTTTTTTTTTTTTTTTTTTTTGGTCGAGGTCGAGGTTGAGGTCGCACGTTTTCTTCTTCATCTTCATCTTCTTTCTCTCTTCCTCTTTCTCTCTCTTCCTCTCTCTCTCTTTCTTCCCGCCGCACCTTGTCCTCCGAACGCATTTTGTGAAGCATCGTGGTCAGGCTCGCGGCCGTCGGGGGAGGGCCGGAGGGGGGCATCGTGGACGGGCTTTTTCTTTCTTTCAAAGGGAAAAGAAGATGGAAAGCGGCGACGAGCAAGCGATCGATGCGATGGATGCCTTCTCAAGCCAAAGCTTGTTTCTCTCTTTCTTCTCTCTTTCTCTTGTGTCTTCTTTCCTCTCTCCGCCGTCCACTCGAGCGCATGCGCTGAAAGAGCGAGGAGGATGAGGGAAGGAGAGGGGCGGAGAGGAGCAGAGGCCTTGTCGTCTGCGTGAACAGCCGGGGAAAGGTGAGGTCTCGAAGAAAGAAGAAGAGACCAGTGATCCAGAGAGCTCTCGCTTCTCCTCCTCTTCCTCACTTTGCCTTTCTTTTTTCTTCTTCGTCCTCGAAGAAGAAGAACCACGATGCCTCGCCGGCCAAGCGCGGGCAGGGCCCCGCGCCTCCTGTTATTCCTGCTGGCCGTGCTCTCCTGCGCGGCCCTGACCTCGGCGCTCAAGCCAGAGGACTGGAAGGTGAGGGATTGGGAGAAAGAAAAAGAAGGAAGAAGCAAAAGCATGGGTTTTTTCCGCTCGTCGACCATCGATCGCGCCCCGCTTTCCACCTTTTCTTCTTCCGTTTCTCAAGGCCCTTTTTGCTTTTCTTGGTCCACCTCGCTTCCTCTCAGAGTGGAGAAGCACGTCGTCCGCGATCTATCAAGGAAAAAAGGGGATCACAGAAGGAGTGCAACGCCCGTCAAAACGCGCGCGAGAATCTTCGCTCGATGAAACCCAAATAAAAAACTCAATTTCGATCCCCATCAAAAACAAACTCTCTCAACTCCAAAACTCCAACTCCAGAAATGCGCCGACGCCCCCTTCTGCGCCAAGCTCCGCGCCCAGCCGGGGCCAGGGCACGACCTGGACGTCTCGACGATGGAAGTCAGGGGGTCCAAGCTGACGGCGGAGCTCGTCGAGCGGAAAGCAGCTGCTGAGGCACCGAATTCGACCTCCTCTTCGTCTTCGACCTCGACCTCGACCTCTCCTTCCGCTCCTCCGGGTCGCCTCCGCCTCTCGCTCACGGCCTTTGGCGGGGGAAACCTCCGCGTGCGCGTGGCCGAGCTCGACTCCAGGCGCTTCGAGCCCACCAGCTCGCTCAGGGACGACTTGGGATTGTGGGAGGTCTCCTGGCAGGGCGGGGGATTAGGAGAGAAGGTCGAAGGCGACGGGGGAGGCCTGATCTTCGACGCGAGCGCGGAGGGGGGCCCGCGCGTGCTCCTCTCGCCCTCTCCCTTCCGCCTCGACCTGCTCCCGGGGAAAGAAGAGGGAGAAGATGAATCCCATCAGAAGAAGGGAGTTCTTCCCGTGCCGCTCGCAGTCTTCAACGGAGCCGGAGGCCTCCTCTTCCAGCGCCGCGGCGCTTTCTTGCCCCCCAAGGACGAAAACAGCACCACGGAAGTCGATCCTTCTTCTTACTCTTCCTCTGCCTCCCTCTACCCGGAGGAGCTCTTCAAGTCGCACAGGGACAGCGTCCCCTTTGGCCCTCAGGCTGTCGGCTTCGACCTCTCTTTCCCCGGAGCGACTTTTGTCTCGGGTTTACCCGAACGCGCCAAGAAGCTCGCTCTGCCGGCCACGCTCACGGGCGCTCCCCCTCGAGGCCAGCCCTCGGTCCCTGGCATCGACCCGGTCACCGGAGAGCAGACCTTCTCCCGCTTCAGGGACGAGCCCTACCGTCTCTATAACCTCGATGTCTTCGAGTACCTCGACGACTCCAACTTTGGTCTGTACGGCTCGATCCCGATGCTGGTCGCGCACTCTCCCGCCGGGGCAGCTTCTGCCGCCGCGGCCTCCGGAAACGCAGCGCTGCTGGCTGCTGCCGCCGCTGCTGCGAAGAGGAACGAGAAGAACGAGGCCGCGCTCTCCTTCGGGGCCTCCGGAGGGGCGGAGGGCTCCTCCTCGCCGCCGAGGACGGTCGGCGCCTTCTGGAACAACGCCGCCGAGATGTACGTCGACGTCGCGGTCCCGATGCCGACCGCCGCCGTCGCCAATTCCGTCTTCTCCGATGCCGCCTCGGGCTCCTCCTCGGCGCCGTTCATCTCGGACCCGGGCGTGACCTCGCCCTTCGCCGGCTCGGCGCTGACGACGCACTGGCTGGCCGAGGCGGGCGTGGTGGACCTGTTCCTCTACGGAGGAGGAAAAGCAAACGACGGAAAGAAACCCGCCTCTTCTTCTGCTCCTTCTCCTTCCCCTTCTCCTTCCTCTTCTCCCGCCTCCGTCGCCGCTGCCCACGCCCGCGCCACGGGCACCACGGCCCTCCCGCAGCTGTTCTCCCTGGGCTACCACCAGTGCCGCTGGAACTACCGCGACGAGGGCGACGCGAGGCACGTCGACGCGGGCTTCGACGAGCACGCGATGCCGTACGACGTGCTCTGGCTCGACATCGAGCACACCGACGGCAAGCGGTACTTCACCTGGGACAAGGACCTGTTCCCCAACCCGCGCAAGCTGATCGGGGACATCGCCTCTCGCGGGCGCAAGGTCGTCGCGATCGTCGACCCGCACGTCAAGAGGGACGAAGGGTACCGCGTTTATTCGGAAGCCAAAAAGAAGGATTTCTTCGTGAAGGACAGGAGCGGCGAGAAGGACTTTGAAGGGTGGTGCTGGCCCGGGGCCTCTGCCTACCTCGACATGCTCCTTCCAGCGGCGAGGAAATGGGTAAGGGGGAAAAGAGAAAAGAGTGGAGAAAAGAGAGAGAGGAAGAGAAATGAGAAGAGAAAAGACGGTTTCGGAAAAGAAAAAAAACCTATAACCTTTTTCCAAAAAAAAAAAAAATCAACTAAAAAAAACAGTGGTCGTCGCAGTTCTCACTCGACAAGTACGCCGGCTCCACGCCCGACCTCTACATCTGGAACGACATGAACGAGCCGAGCGTCTTCAACGGGCCCGAGATCACGATGCCTAAGGACGCGAGGCACCGCTTGGACTTGAGTTCGAAAAAGGCTTCTTCTTCTCCTTCTTCGAAAGATGATTCAAGCTTCGTCGAGCACAGGGAGGCCCACAACGTCTTCGGCGCCCTCTTCCACTCCGCGACGGCCCAGGGCCTGGCCGACAGGGGCCGCGCCTCGAAGGGGTCCGACGGCGACAGGCCCTTCGTTCTCTCTCGGGCTTTTTTTGCAGGGACTCAGACGGTCGGACCCATCTGGACGGGGGACAACTCGGCCTCGTGGCCGCAGCTCCGCGTCTCGATCCCGATGCTGCTGGCGCTCGGTGTCGCGGGCCTTCCCGCCTCTGGCGCCGACGTGGGAGGGTTCTTCGGGGACCCTGACCCTGAGCTGCTGACGCGGTGGTACCAACTCGGAGCGTATTATCCTTTCTTCAGGGGCCATGCGCACCTCGACACTGCCCGGAGGGAGCCCTGGCTGAGCGGCGAGCCCTACACCAGTCGCGTCAGAGCGGCTCTACGGGAGCGGTACCGCATCCTGCCTTACCTTTATTCGGCTTTCAGGGAGGCCAACGTGACCGGAGCACCTGTGATGCGCCCGATGTTTTTCGAGTTTCCTTCCGAGAAGGACGCGGCGCTCGCCGCCGCCGACGACCAGTTTCTGGTCGGGAGCTCGCTGCTGGTGGCCCCGGCTCTGTACCCTTCTGAGGACCCCGACGGCCTGGGCAAAAAGAGGAGCGCGTGGCTTCCCAGTGGCGGAGGGGAGAGGTGGTTCGACTCCGTCACCGGCGTCGAGGAGAGAAGAGCAGGAGCTGCTGCCGTTTCGGCTTCGACGAAAGGCGGCGAAGAAGAACAACAGCAAGTCTTGACCGAGATCGAGCTGTCCGAGGAGCGCGCCCCCGCCTGGTGGCGAGGCGGGAGCGTCATTCCTCTCAGAGAGAGGCCCAGGCGCTCCACGCATGCGGCGAGGCGCGACCCGCTGACGCTCGTGGTGGCCTTGGACTCCTCGGGAAAAGCCTGCGGCGACCTCTACCTCGACGACGGGGCGACCTTCGCGTTTGCGCGCGGCGCTTTCGCTTCGAGGAAGATCTGCTTCGATTCCGAAACGGGGGAGCTCACCAACAGGGCAACTGCCGACGACGAAGGTCCCTTGTCTTCTCCGGCCAGGGCGGCGAGCTGGCGCGGGGCCTCTGCCGGCTGGAAGTCTGGCGTCTCGGTCAACAGGATCGTGGTGCTGGGGCTGAGCGAGTTTTCTGCTCCTTCGAAAAAGGCTTCGTCGTCGGCGTGGAAGGCGCTCGAGGGGTCGCGGGAGATCGACGCCGCCCCGGGGCCTCTGACGCTCGCGCCGGGCGCCCCCGTCGTCGGCGTCGTCGTCAGGAAGCCCGAGGTGGCCGCCGACGGCGACTGGACGATCAGGCTCGTGCGGAAGTAGAGAGAGAGATAAGAGAAAGAGAGAGGGAAAAGAGAAAGAGAGAGAGATGTTTTTTTTTTCCAGAAACTTTTTTGTTTTTGGGATTTTTCTTTTTCTTTTTTTATATAACAACAAGCGCACCGCTCTTGAAAACAAAACAAACAAAAAACAACCATCAACAAGAAAAAACAAACAAGAGGGCGAGGGGGAGACAAAAGGGGGCGAAGAAGAAGCAAAAGGTGCGTTGGGGGAAGAAGCAGCAAAAGCAGCAAAAGCAGCAAGCTCTAAAAGAAAAGTTTTTCGAAAGAAGGAAAGCTCACTTTTTCTCCTCGGGCTTGTCGTCGTCTTTCTCCTCCTTCTCCGCCTCCTTCTTCACATCCTTCTCCTTCTCCGCATCGTCGCCATCCTTCTTCTTCTCCGCATCCTTCTCCGCATCGTCCCCCTCCCCTTCCTCGCCGTCGTAGTCCTCCCCCCCGAGCATCTCGGCGATCTCGTCCGAGCCGTTGAGCCTCGCGACCAGCGCGGGACTCTTGCCCTCGTAGTTTTTTTTACTAGGGTCGGCCCCGGCCGCGAGCAGCTCCATCACGCACTCGGGCTGGTTGTAGCCCGCGGCGTAGTGGAGGGCGGTGTTGCCGTTGCCGTCGCCTGAGGAGAGGAATTGGTGGAAGAGAGGAAGAGAGGAAGAGAGAAGAAAGAAAGAGAGGGTGAGCAAAGAAGAAAGAGAGGAGAAAAGAAAAGAGAAGAGAAGAAAAAAGCTTTGAAGAACAAAGAAAAAGAAAAACAAACGTACCGGCGTCGATCTTCACGCCGGCCTTGACGAGCACGCGCACGCAGTCGAGCTCGCCGTAGCCGCTCGCGAAGTGCAGCGCGGACCTGTCCTCCTTGTCGGCCTCGTTGCAGTCCGCGCCGCCGTCGATCAGCTTCTGCAGCGCGGCGGAGTCTCCCTTTGTCGCGGCCTCGAGCACCGTCGCGGGAGCGTCGCCGTCGCAGTCGCCGGCGGCCGCCGCTCCCTCTCCGTCGCCTTCGCCGTCAGCCGCCGCCGCTCCAGCGCCGAGAGCCCCAGCAGCGGCTGCAGCCCCGCCAAAGGCCCCTCCCATCGCCTTGGACAGCTTCTCCAAGACAGCAGGATCATTCCAGTACTTCATCATCGCCGTCGGACCTCCGGCCTCGATCTCCTTCAAGACGGGGGCGAGCTCCGGGTCTTCCTTGAGGGAGGCGAGGCGGCTCTCGATCGAGGAGGCGGCGTCCGGGGACTGCATCGATGCCATCAGGGAGGCCATGCCCGGGTCGGACTGTTTTTTTTTGTTTTTTTTAGTGTGGTGGAGGAGGGGGGGGAGAGAGAGAGAGAGAGAGAGAGAGAGAGAGAGAGAGAGAGAGAGA
>Ga0210003_1003980_pt1 | contig 11801 bp, 13 predicted proteins | sample LantaG_FD_182804 | JGI IMG/M metagenome (GOLD analysis project Ga0210003, IMG submission 182804) | Deep subsurface microbial communities from Baltic Sea to uncover new lineages of life (NeLLi) - Landsort_02402 metaG (SPAdes) (version 2) | ecosystem: Environmental > Aquatic > Marine > Oceanic >...
TTCCCGATTCGGTTTATATGCAGCTTTCATAAATTACTATCCTCCTAATATTAGGATTTATTTAACTGGCAAAATCTATAGCCATTTTTATAGCTTCTACCATACTTTCTTCATTAGCCCTACCTTCTAAGAAGGTGGTTTTTTAATTTAAAATAAAGGCACAACTCCTTATTATTGTTTTTTTATTACCTCTTCAGGGCGAATATTGTCGACATGACCATAGATGAAAAGAATTTCAATTCGGCCACCTTCATCATATTCAAAGACATGCCATTCTAATGGCACGATATGAATCAGCATGCCAGCTTTCAAAGGTATGCGTGGGCCAATCTTTTCTTTTTCATTCCCGCAACGAACATAACCCTTTTCCGCCCGGATGATGAACACGCTTTCCTCCGCATGATTATGAGGCTCCATCGGACCTGCCTCGGCACAGTAATCGGCAAAGCCGACCGTCATCCGTTCGCTTTCGGATAGGCTTCCTTTTCCCACCGCCTTTGTGATGATTCTGCCGGGCAAAACCTCGCCTTTTAGTTCTTTCTTGTTGAGTATAATCATAGCGGTAGCTCCTTTACTTCTAGGCTATTTTTGAAAATTTATAAGAACCTTCATGTTGTTCGGTATAAACGCTCTCTAACTCCTTATACATGGAAACAGCGTCACGGAAGGAGTACTCCCTGGTTATCATCTTGTTCAAGACATTGATATCAATTTTTCCCAAAGAAACCATATCAATTAAATCCAAGAAATCGGCACGGGTTGAGTTTCTTGCGCCAATCAGTGTGATTTCCTTAAAAGAGATGATGGAGTGATTAAAATTAAATTCGGTGGTGGTCATGCCGATGACGCAGACTCTGCCGTGGAACGAAACGGCATCAATACACTGTTTGAAAACATCACCGCTGCCGACCGCTTCAATCGTTACATTAAAGCCCTCGTCCCCAGTCTGCTCTTTGACATACTCAACAAGAAACTTGTTCTTCAAATTGACCGTTCCGTCAGCTCCCAGCATCTTTGCAAATTCTAAGCGAGCATCGGACAAATCGGCAATATGTACGACAGCACCCCTCTGCTTGGCGGCCAACATGGCAAAAACGCCAATGGGGCCTGCACCAAATATCAGAACGGTTTCACCATCCTGAATGTTGATTCTTTTAACCAGATTCAAGCTGTTTGCAAAAGGTTCGATCAAAGCAAGTGTACGAGCTGGAATACCTTTGCCATCGCAGATTTTGCTGACGGGAATACAAATGTAGTTACGAAAGGCCCCATCACAGCCGACGCCCATTGTTTTGTTATTCTGGCAGCAGTTAAACCAGCCCTTTTTGCAACAGTAGCAGGTTCTGCAGCCGTAGTATGGCGTGGATGTGACAACCATGCTGGGTTTTAATTCCCTGTCATTTTCGTCTACTTCGATGATTTCACCGGAAAACTCATGGCCGGCAATTCTGGGATAGGTGACATTGTTCATCTTGCCAAGATATACTTTAAAGTCCGAACCACACACACCGTCGTATAAAACCTTTATAAGAGCCTCGTTTTTTTCGGGTATCAAAATATCAAGCTTTTCCAACTTAACATGATAGGGCTGTTCAATTTTAATTGCATAATTTTCCATGTTATTTAATCTCTTTCTCATTTATATATATAGGAAATCACAAGCCAAATCCATCGAGCAGATTTTTCACCGCCGCAAAGCTTACCTTGCGGCTAGTTTCAAAGGTGTCAGCAGCGCTGTGGGGCGAGAGAACCACATTTTTGAGTTTGAAGAAACGGCAATCTTTTTTCAAAGGTTCGTTTTCAAAAACGTCCAATCCAGCACCTAAAATCTTATTCTGCTCCAATGCATCGGCCAGCACAGCTTCGTCTATAATTCCGCCGCGTGCGGTATTTACAACTATGGCAAGGGGCTTCATAAGAGCGATTTCTTTAATGCCAATCAAGTGATAGGTTTCGGAGGTTAGCGGAATATGTAGGGATATGATATCGGATTCCTTCAAAACTTCCTCAATAGTGTCCACATAAGATACACCAACACTTTTCGCGAGCTCCTCATTGCGGTAGAGGTCATATGTAATAACCTTCATATCAAATCCGGTAGCTCTCTTGGCAACCTTTACACCTACATTACCAAAACCGATAAGCCCTAAGGTCTTGTTGTTTATTTCATAGGTTTCGGCCTCATACCATCGCCCAGCTTTCACATCGGCGTCGAGGGTCACAATTTTTTTGGCAACAGCCAACATTAAAGCAAATGTACTATCGGCTACGGCATCTGCATTTACACCGATGGTTCTATAAAATGCAATGCCGTGTTCTTTACAATATTCGGTGTCTACATTGTCAGCTCCAACACCAAATCGGGAAACCACTTTTAATTTAAGAGCAGCGGCCAGAACATCCCTGTCGCAGGGGTCAACACCAAGGATTATACCGTCACAATCTTTTACAAGCTTGATCATTTCCTCTTTGGAAAAAGGTCTATCGTTAGCATTACGTACATATTCAAATCCGTTATTTTCAAGCAGTTTTAACGGGGCACCATCAGTTCTCGCAAAGCTTGGTGGAGTAATCAGTACTTTTCGTCGAGTAGACATATATAAATCTTCTCCTTTCGTTAGTAATATTCACATTATTAACGTGAGAGACTTACTATGCCCCTCACAGAACCGGACTTGTGATTTTCCCACATCCGGCTCTCCACTAATACTCACTTAAACATTGCTATTAAAGATATAGATATTATGTTTGATTTTAAGTAGAGGTAACGGATAGCATTTTAAATAGTTTATGAATTGTCTCCAATTCATGCTCTTCTTCTGACTCCGCCGGTTAATCCATTTGAATATAAGCCTAAGGGTTAAAGAATAAAAGTCTCTAATACTTGCATAATTACCACTTATACCATAGTATTCAAAGTGTCCTCTTAATTTGGCAGATACTATCTTCCACCATTCTTTGGTTTTAATTGCGTTTCTTACCAATTTTAACCAGACATTTATTTCTTTCAAGCTAGTATTAAATTTCTTCCTTCTGGTCTTTCTGCCTACTTTGAAGTTTCCCTTTCGGGTTTTATCACCAAAGTGAGTGAATCCCAGAAAATCAAACGTATCCGGTTTCTTATCCTTCTTCTCCGCATTTATTCTCGCATACCTTCCAAACTCAATTAATCTGGTCTTTTCTTTGGACAGGTCAAGTCCAAACTTGTTTAGATGTTCTTCCAGCTCTTTTAATATCTTTTCCGCCTCTTTCTTGTATTGTACTAAGATTACAAAATCGTCAGCATAGAGCAACAACTCCACATATCCCATCTTTTTCTAGAATTTATATTTCTCATTTATTTCTCAATTTAAGTTAAATTAAATCATCCAAGCTCCACCAGTAATGTTTATTGCTTGACCAGTCATAAAATTGGCACTATCTGAAGCTAAAAAAAGTACAACATTAGCAACATCTTCCGGATGACATAATCTATTTAATGGTGTTCTTTGTATATATCCCTTTATAATATCTTTCGGATCTTTTATATTTCTAATTTTTGCGTCCCATACAATTTCTCTATCTTGCATTGGAGTTTTTACCCATCCCGGACAAACTGAATTTACATTAATTCCATAAGGAGCCAATTCCAATGCTGCAGCTTGAGTTAAACCTATTAGACCAAATTTAGAAGCATTATAGTGACCAAAAAACATTCCTGCTCTTTTACCGCCCATTGATGCAATATTCACAATTTTCCCCTTTTTTCTTTCTATCATATGTGGAGTAATGTGTTTTGTTACTAACCATACACCTTTAAGATTTACATCTAGGACGAAATCCCATTCCTCTTCAGTAAATTTCCAGAAATTATTCATTGTAGAAACTCCCGCACTATTTATAAGAATGTCAATTTTATTAAAATCTTTTAGAACTCGTGAAATTACTTTTATCACCTCAGCTTCTTTCCTTACATCTAAAATATACTCTTTTACATAATAATTATTACTACTTAGTTCTTCAAAAAATTCTTTAAGATTTTTTTCGTCAAAATCAATTAAAGCAATTTTTGCTCCCTCTTTCGCAAAAGCTTTTGAAATCCCTTTACCAATCCCACCAGCAGCACCAGTGATAATAACATTTTTCCCCTTAAATAATCCCATTAAGAACCTCCTTATTTTTCTTTTTATTTTAACATTATTATACCTTATATTTTTTTAATTTTGTCTACATCTAGTCTTATCCAATGCAAGATGAGCCTGAAAGGAAGAGTCATGCTGCTAATATTTTATCAAATAATTTATCCCTTTCCAACTGTACTTTTTTAGCCATCCCATTATCGGTATATCTTCTTGCTATTTTATCTAACCTTTCTAAGGTTATACTTTGATCAATAATAACTGCTGATCCCTTCATTGCGGACGAATCATCTGAAGCGAGAAACAGAACTAAATTCGCCACTTCTTCATCTTTTTTAAGGTCGCTATAAGGAGAATAGCTTTGCCACTCTCCCTATAGCTAATCTTAAGTACCTACAATCACCACAAAAGCGTATTACTTTCTATACTCCTGCGGAACTCCCTTGACTTCCCCAATTGTTGCAGCAAGAATACAGGTCTGAGCAAGCTTTTCAAGATAAATAGAAACCTGGAAAGCTTCTCTAAAGTTTTCCCCAATACATACTGCTCCATGGTTCTTAATAAGAGCTGCTTTATTTTTCTTTCCAAGAGCCCACACCACACCATCAGCAAGAATTTTGCTGCCTGCTGGGCCAAATTCAGGGGAACACCTTATGTCCTCTCCGAACTTTCTAACTTCTGATAGTGCAAGCGGTATAGATTTACCAACAATTGAAAAAGCAGAAGAATAAATACAGTGACTATGCACAATCGCTTTTGCATCTGGTCGATTCTTATAAATAGCAAGATGCATAGGATGCTCACAAGTAGGTTGAATTCCATGACGGTTGTCAACTATATTTCCTTCACTATCAGTTACTACAATATCTTCCTCTGTTATTACAGACCAGTCCGGGATATCGATTTCAGGTCCTTTATTTGGACTAAAGTATATGTATCCAGTATCAGGGTCTCTCAGTGAAAGATCACCAGCGTCTTCAGTAGGAGTATAACCTAATTCAATAAACCTTTTTGTTTCATTAATTATTATAGATTTATACTCATATTTTATTTTGTTTTTCATGTCTACCTCCTAAAATTTCATATTCTTTCATATTATTTTTGACAGTATCATTAAATATCAAAGCGAAGTATGTTTTTCATAGTATGCTCATAGTCATTACGAATTTTTTTCATCCTGGTTTAAGTCCATAATCATTCTTACCAACTTCCATTATTTCAGCTGTGATCTCATGGCTGCCAATTAAAGGATATTGTACATTTTTCATCTTACCTGTATATACCTTAAAATCAGATCCACAAATACCACCATATTTTACTTTTACAAGAGCTTCATTTTCCTTAGGCACAGGAAATGGTATATCAACTATTTCTAAGTCCAGTGGTTTACTAATTCTAATTGCTTTTGTTGTTCTCATTATTCCTCCTTCCTTTATTGATATTGATAATATTAAATATAAACAAGAATAGATTGTCTTCAATCAAATATATATTTCTGGTTCCTTAATAAGCATTTTATATTTTGCTAACATTCTGTCATAAATAGCTTTGTTTTCTTTATTTGGAGTATATTCTAAATCATATTCGGTAAAATTATCCGCTATATCTTCGATTTTATCCCATATTCCAGTTCCGGTTCCTGCCAAAATAGCAGCCCCAAGACAGGCAGCGTTTTCGCTGTTTTTCATTGTCCGAACTAATATACCCGTCGCATCAGCTTTAATCTGACACCATGCAGCACTTTTAGCTCCACCTGACAGTGAGCGAATTTCAGTAATATTTACACCTAGAGCTTCGGTTGCTTCTTTCATTCGTAGTAAAACCATTGCAACCCCCTCCATAATTGCACGTGCAAAATGTGCTTTTGTATGAGCAAGAGTAACCCCAAGAAAAGTACCAGTTGCCTGTGTATTAGTGTCTGGTGGACCAGAGCCTTGTAGGTGTGGTAAAATCATCATACCGTCACTTCCAGGCGGAACAGATTCTACCATAGCGTCAATCAAAGTGTAAGCGTTGACACCGCTTACACGCTCGACTTCCAGCTCATTACCGCAGAAAGTGTCACGAAACCAGCGCATAGCCATTCCACCAGTGGAAAAGGAATGAATCATATAAGTACTGGGTATTCCTCCTGCAAAACAGGGCATCTCTCCAGCTGGATCGAATACTGGTTGTTCGGTTATAGCCACCGTCGCAAGAGCGGCACCTGTGCTTTCTGAAAAAATACCAGGACGTACATTACCAACACCAATAGCTCCGCAAGCTTGATCAAGAGCACCCAGGCACACTACCGTTTTTTCAGAAAGGCCAAAGAGCTTTGCTCCCTTTGGAGTAATATTTCTTACCGGTGTACCGGGATGATGTATTTCAGGAAGCTGATTTTCCTTAATCCCTAGAAGTGTCAGCATTTCCGGCCAGTACCTGCGAGTATTTATATCCCAAAGCATAGTAGAGCATAGAAGGGAATCTTCCGCTACAAACCTATCTGTCAAAAGATAAATAAAATAGTCCTCGATAAGTAAAAACTTCTTGGTCTTTGAAAAGACTTCTGGCTCATGTTTTTTTACCCAGAAGATTTTGGATGCTGGCCATGTTGCAGACATGGAAATCTGTCCAGTAGTTTTATGTACTATCTCCCTGCCGCCTAAAGCTCTTTCTAATTCTTCGGCCTCTTCATTTGCTCTATTGTCCATCCATACAATGGCATTACGGATAGGCTGTCCATTTTCATCCAGGAAAAAAAGGGTTTCGCCCTGAGCCGAAATACCCAGGGAAACAATAGCATCAGCAGCAATACCTGCTTTTTTCAAAGTAGTGCAAACAGCATCTCGGAAGGTATCTATGTAGGACTGAGCATCCAACTCCACCATATGAGCAGACGGAGCCAGCAGCGTATATTCACAGGTATGGCTGCCGCAGAGTTTACCGTTTTCGTTAAATACTACCGCTTTAATAGCTGTAGTACCGAGATCTACGCCAAGAATATATTTCATAAACGCACCTCCAGTTTAAAAAGAATTCATAATTTTAATAACCATTGACAAGTTGTCACAGAAGTCTGCATCTCTAACAAAATTTTTGTTAAAAAGTGCAGTACCCATAGTAAATGCCCAGGGATTGATAGAGTTGACAGCTTCTATACGTTCAGGGCTAGAAATGCTGCCAGCCACAACCACCTTTAAATCTGTAGCAGCTACAAAGTCTTTGGCCAGCAACTCAGGGTCACCATCCACAAAACGGTATGCAAGAAGATCCACGCCGGGGATGCCCATTTTCACAAATCCGGCAGCCTGGGTTAGCATACTATCGATGCTACCTTTTAAGATGCTGGGGCTACTGGAAACCTCCCCTACAAAGGGAAAGTACTGAATAGGCTTATTTTTCAAGAACTTCCAGACTTCAGGATAGAAAATTGTGCCCATAAGATAGTCAAACCCAAATTCAACAGCAAGCCTGGCACCAGCCATGCAAGCTTCAGGATTATAGGTGACAATCTCTAAAAATGTTTTTTTTTCTGCCTTCTTCATAGCAAAATGGAGCTCTCTCATCTTCGGGATAGGCAGGCCCACATCCTTAAATCCCCAAAAATCTACTGGTAAATCCTTGCATTGCTCAAAGATTTCTAAAGCATCTTTCACTGTCTGATCATTGTGTGTTAGCATCACAATAATTTTAGATTCCATTTTTTCCTCCTTCTTAATAAATTTTATAAATTATAAAATTCAATAATATATCTCAATTAATAATATATAATATATATGAACAATCTTAACTAAGTAGGTATTCCCATTATTCTAGAAGACTACATCTACTCTATTATGTCTTACATGTATTTCCTTTAATAATTTCCTTACAATACCTTGTCCAATTTTTTCAATATTTTTTTGACCGTTACTAAACTGTGTTTAAAACACAGGCAGTAACGATTTAATATATTTAATAACAACTAATCTTTGACATTTTTACCCCCTCTTGTATATTTTTACTCTCTGACGATACTAAGGGCTGGAAACTGATCATCCTTTTAAACCTGTGCTGGAAATTCCCTCCACAAAGGCTCTTTGGGCAAAGAAGAATAAAAGGGCAATAGGCAAAATGGAGAGAGTTGCCATTGCTAGAAGAGCGGGATAATTAATCGCGGCTGCCGTATCAAGATTCATTCGGAGGCCCAATGACACAGGGTAATTTCTTGTGCTAGAAATGTAAATCAAAGGGTTAAAGAAATCCTCCCATGTCCAAGACGCCTGAAACACAATACATGATACAATTACCGGTTTTAAGAGAGGGAGTAATATGTGTGTCAGAATACGAAAACTGTTGCAGCCATCAATTTTTGCCGCCTCATCTAATTCTTTTGGAATAGACCGAAAAAATTGTACAAACATAAAGGTAAAGAAGGGATAACATCCAAATAAAGCCGGTATATAGAACACTTTATAAGTATCGATCCATCCCAGGGCATTAAAGAGTATATAACGAGGTACAACTAATATAGCATTCGGTAACATCATGGTCCCAATCATAGTAACAAACAGAATTTTTTTTATGGGAAAATCAAACCTAGCAAAGCCATAGCCAATAAGAATACTGGAAATAAGAGTAAAGATTGTAGTCAAGCCTACCAGTATAAAAGAATTTTTAAAAAAGGTACCAAAAGAAATATTTGCAGTTCCTTTCCAGCCGGTTACATAGGAATCCAGATTAAAGGACTTCGGCAGTAGGCTCATCGAGGAAAAGAGTTCAATATTGTCCTTAAAGGCGCCAAAAACCATCCACAAAATAGGAAACAGGAAAACGTAGGCAAAAGCGATTAATCCTACATATTTTAAAAGATTTATAATCCATTTTTTTTTTCGTTTATTCTTCATTACTTCCCCCTCTATAGTAAACCAGGACATTTGAAAACTTGAATATAATACCTGTTATAGTAGCAATAATTATAAAGAGAATCCAAGAAAGTGCCGATGCATACCCCATCTTAAAGAACTTGAAAGCATTATCATAAATTAACAGTCCATAGAGGTAGGTAGTCTTCAGAGGTCCGCCGCGGGTGACTATCATTGGGGCAGTAAAATCCTGAAAATGCGCAATCAACTGCATGACAATAGTAAAGAAAATAACGGGTGAAATCGAGGGTAGAGTAATACTGAAAAGCCGACGAAAAGGTCCTGCACCGTCTATGCTAGCAGACTCATAAAGCTCGGTGGGTACATCTTTTAAAGCTGCAAGATAAAGCACCATTGCAAAGCCAAACTGCCAAACTGATATTAAAATTATAACAAAAAGAGCAGTGGAGGGACTACCTATCCAGTCAAAGGTTCTGAATCCAAGAAAACCTAAAATAGTGTTAATATAGCCACTTTTCATAAACATGAAACGCCATAAAATAGCTACTGCAACGCTAGCTCCCATAATAGAGGGAAGGTAATAGGCAGTCCTAAAGATACGGATTCCTTTTAGCTTGGAATTTAAGATCAATGCCATTATAAAAGCTAGCGAAAGTTTTAACGGCACAGCGCCAAAAACATACAGCAGAGTCGCACGCAGGGATTTCATGAAATTTACGTCGGAGGTAAAGGCGGTCAAGTAGTTTTTAAGTCCCACAAAATTTGTATCACCAATTATAGAATAGTCTGTAAAGGAAAAATATAAAGACGCAAATAGAGGTCCTGCCTGAAAAATCAAAAAACCAATAAGCCAGGGCAGGATATAGAGATATCCTACCCATTGATTGCGCCTTCCTCTTTTCCTTAAATTGATTCTGTTAAACAACATAATCTCCTCTCCCCCAACGTTTTTTCAGATTAACCCTTCATTTCGTCCAAACGGGTCTGGATTCTTCTGATAAGTTCATCGGCAATTGAGTCGATAGTAGTAACATCATGATTGATAGCTACATTCTCAAAAGCATCAAATAAGATCTGGCCAATTTCTGCATCCCCTGTGACAGCAGGAGCAGCAGGAGCTTGGTTAGCAATACCTCTTTCCATAGCGTCTACGGTAATATCACTAAGCTCACCAGCTTTTTTTAAAGCTTCGAAGGCACTCTCTGCAATAGGTACACCACGAGCGGTGCCCTGAACCAATGACGCTTCTTTGTCTGTTAGAATCCAATTTATGAATTTGATAGCCTCTTCCTGATTCGCAGAGGAATTTGGAACGCCATACAACTGAGAAGGACGATAAAAGGCACCTGTATTCTTCGCATCCGTTGGAACCATCATATTCATGGTCCAAATAGGAAAGGTAGAAGCAGCCACCCAGATATCGATTTTGCTGGCGGAATCAGGCATACCACCAATTTCCCCGGCAAGCCACTTTGGATTAGTATCCATGACGCAGGTGAAAGGCATTACCTCACCTACGGGCAAAGAAGTACCAGTTTCATACATCATTGCCAAATAGGTAAGTGCTTCAACAATATCTTTTTTAGAAGCATGCACTGTGTAGTCGTCGCCAATGATGTAATCACCGGTCTTATCACGAATATAGTCATCAAAGAATTTCCATGGTTCACCAGGATCCCACGCCATCAGATAATTATCAGGGTTGGCATCATGAATCTTTTTGCCAAGCTCAAACCATTCGTCCCAGGTGTAATTTTTAGAGAGATCTATGCCGTTTTCTTCCATGAAATTCTTATTTACAACGAATCTAAAAGAATTTCCGCCGGTAGGAAGACCAATTAATTTTCCTTCTCTGACACATTGTAGCTTGAGGAATTCCTGGTCAAACTGGGAAAAATCAATTTCTGGATTGTCCGTCAAATCAAGAAAAACATCCTTTTGAATAAGGTTTAAAAGCCAGGGTTGGTCCAGCTGAAGGATATCTGGAGCAGTTCCGGCTCCAAGTTCAGTCATCATTTTCGACTCATAACCATCCCAGCCAACAGGTTCAGCCTCGACAGTTACGCCTGTTTTTTCCTTGTATAGATCAAGAGCGGCAAGGGTTGCTTTGTGTCTTTCATCACCACCCCACCACCTAAACCGTAGAGTAACCGGAGATTCTGCGGCAAAAACTGTTACTGTTAAGGAAACTACAAAAATTACTGCCAACATTAAGATTGATATTTTTTTCATTTTTTTTCCTTCCTTTTTGTAAGATTTTTAATATTTTTACTAGAACTATTTATACCACTTATACCACCTCCTTTTGCCTGTTGCGTTTATTAATCAAAATATCCCAACTCTTTTTTCTTAATCTTTCTGTACCGTAGTTTAAAATGTCCCCTTTGTCAAGACACATTTTCTCTCTTACTACGCAGGTAGCTATCTATATCGGTAAGGGCTTTTTCAAATACCCTGCGGGCTATATTCTGGGATATTTCAAAGAGCATATTTTCTATAATATTAAAGGTTAGACCCTTAATAGGTATGTTAACCTTGACCTCGGGAAAGATTATTGTTATAGTATCAGTATCCATGGGTGTAGCTTACCTCCTTTGTTGTAAAGGATTTTGTTTCATATAGGTAAGTCTACACCTTTTTATTGTATTTTTACAATTCTTCTCTTGCTACTTGTCTTATTACTAACAAAAGAAGTATTATTAATATATAATATATTTTTATAAATTTTCTTAATATCTTTTAGATCAAATTCTCCATTTTTTACTCCAAATGGAGGATGTTTATCACCATATAATTTCGAAGTTTTATCCTTTACTATACAATTAGCCAAATGTAT
>Ga0210003_1003982_pt1 | contig 11799 bp, 18 predicted proteins | sample LantaG_FD_182804 | JGI IMG/M metagenome (GOLD analysis project Ga0210003, IMG submission 182804) | Deep subsurface microbial communities from Baltic Sea to uncover new lineages of life (NeLLi) - Landsort_02402 metaG (SPAdes) (version 2) | ecosystem: Environmental > Aquatic > Marine > Oceanic >...
TGGTTTTCCATGACAGCACCTCCTAATATATATTTGGACAACTTAGTTGCCCACCTAGTTCCGAGAGCAACATACTCACAGAACCGACGTGGGACACTAAATTTCCCTCTTACTAGCCCGGTCAAGTTGCCCTTTGGTTCCGGGAAGTCGATCGCTGCCTCTTTCCTGTGTAAGACTTCTGCCACCTTTGCCTCCTTTCAAAACAGTGAAGCCGCCCTGCTTCCGGCCCCTGCTATCCATGACAATAACACGGGCCGGTCATGGACGGCTTCTACCGTTAAAATTAGCACCAAATAGGCTGGTTGTCAACAGTATGCTATTACTGTTGTTTAAAAATGTCTTAGATTCGCAACAGCCTTCTTCCCAGAAGATGTCAAGGGCATGTACTGATGGGTTTGATTCTCGAGTGCGACTGTAAGGCAAATCTTGGGTAGTTGGAAATCGCCTTCATAAGCAGAAGTATCGATTCCACCAGAGTCGAACAATCGCATGGCTTCTTTCCTAATTGCCTCTTGAAGTTCAGGAAGCATAGAATCAACCCTTTCTCTAAAAGTTGACTTATCCACAATATCACCTCCTTTCAGACAGTATACAAATACTGATTTATTTTACCGTCGCATACCTTTCCCATGTCCAGATGACATTACCCATTGATGGTACTACCCCAATAGTTTCGAGATGTCGGCAGCGTCGGACCACTTCCTCAGCCTGAACTTTTGCTTCCTGTGTCCAACACCATGGCGAGTCGTAATGCTCGACGGCTTTACCTTTCCATAGCACATAGCCTTCATGGTCGACAGTAAGATGTTCAATACCGTGAAACCAAGGCTTCACATACCCCGCCACGGCTGACAGGTAAAGCTTTTCAAACTCCTGCTCTCCTAATTCGTTGAGATTGCCGTTAACCATCTCCTGGAGGAGGAAAAGATGTTCAGGGGATAGGGCATCGCCGTCATTAGTCTTTTGAAGGATAAAACAAGCCTTATCAAATTTGGTTTGAGACAAAAGAGTCCCCTCCTTTCTTACAGATTTCTATTTTACCTCTTAGAACTGGAACAACGCCGGTTGCTCCACAGATTGCCGGGTCAGCTCCTGGTCTTTTTGCGTAAGTATTCTCCTCATTATAGGGATGCCCCTTAGGGCAGCACTCTTTGAGCGCATAATATCCCCTACGCATATTCTCTGTGTGAGTTACCTGCTCCAGATGGTCAGGATTTATGCACCGATGGTTACGGCAGGTATGGTCTAGCTCATAACCTTCCCCAATGGGGCCGACAGTTAGCTCGTAGAAGAGCCGGTGTACACGGTAAGATTTCCCGCCAATTTTAACTATCCCGTAGCCCCGGTGATTTACGCCACCAGTCCATTCCCAACAGCCACTAGGTTTGACACAGACTCTTGGCAAAATTCTCTCAAGAGGAGTTCCTCTTAATCTTGTTCCCATTTATCTACTCCATCCTGCCGGACTCACGAACCATTGTTTCCCAACGGTTTGCCCGTTGAATACCAACGCTAATTCGTGAGTCCGGCATCGGAATCTTACTGGTCGTCCGAAGGCTTCCACCCTGGTCTGCGGTAGACGGTAACAATCAGGGGAGACTGCCCAGGGCCAGCGCTGGCGTATGGCTCCGGCTCCTTGTATTTCTCGTATGTCCCGTTCCTCGATTTACCATTCTGCTCCAGCTCGATTTCCTCACCGTCAATCACTACTTTCACTACTGACATCGGATTCCCTCCTTTCTCCTATTATTTCTGCTATGACGTCCTCAGTAACGCCCCACCAGTGGTCACCCATACCATCGGCGACCATCTCTTTCGCCCGGGTCATCTCTTCTTCGGTCAGCTCCTCATCCAGCGCAGTGGCCACCTCCAGAATGTCATCCTCGCAAAGCGAGTAGAATACCTTGTCAGCCACCTCACCATTCTCCTTCTTTCTCGCTCTCACCTCGTTAATTTGCGCCACGAAGTCACTCTTCAGGCGTCTAGCAAACTCTTCGTCAGTCTCCCCTTCCAAGGGGCCTTTCCCTAATTCAAAACCTGTCATCAATTACCCCTCCTTATCTCGTCAAATTCATCCCCGGTGACCCAATGCTTGTTAGCCCACGAAGCCTTGAGCCTTTCAACGAACCAGTAGAGCCTGGGGAAGACAAGCCGCCCGTCTTTAGTCGCACTAATTTGAAACATTCAGCCCTCCTATAAATTACTTGGTGGTATAGCAAGATATACTCTGGATTGGCGGCCTGTGAAACCTCATCACGACGAACCGCAGCCAGATGATATTCTTGATATTGGTCAGTCCAGTCCAATGAAGGATAACCGACCTTTCTTGACTCACTCCCATCGAGAATATAGTCGGCCCAACATCCAGAGTTAATGTCTTTCCCTTCTGTGCCGCTGTGAAAATATCATCCAGCCCGAGGCCAAAGACATTCCTGTCAACCAGAACCTCTTTCCGTCTCATCACGAGTTCTCCTTGTCTAGCTTGGCGAAAAGGTCGGATAGCGCACCTCCCTTCTCTCTTGACACCTGAACCACAGGCTCAGGTGTCAATGTCGCACCCACAATGCTGGCTCTCTGGCGAGGTAACCGATGAGGGATAGGAAGGCCATTATTCAGGGCGTTCCAGTCATCCCGGAGTGTCAGTTCATAATCCTGGGTGTGTCGGCAGGTTCGTCCGCCTGGTGGGTTTCGACGAGTCCACCCCATGCAATCGCATCCTGTATTTCCATCGTTTACCTCACAGACGGTATATCCCTTGGTCGGGTTCGACTTGCTCGGATAGCTGGCTGCCGGGATATAGACCTTGCCTCCCACCTGGTTGCTCGGGTGGCTGCCAGGTGGAATGAGTGTCCCGCCTATTCTACTGTTTGACATATTACTCCTCCTTATTCATGCTATGGCTGTAGGTATTGGAAGATAGGCCAGATGAGATGCCCTGTCTTGGTGATGTCGTAATACTTAATCTGAGCCACCAGGACAGGCTTCACCCACGACTCCAGCTTGGGGACTTTAGTCCCGTTGCCGAAGGGGTTTACATCCGTTCTCAGTGGGAGAAGGGTATCGAAGACGTCTTGGAGTTGCTTCGCCTTGAAACCCGACCCAGCAACCCCGACCCAGCGCAGCCCGCCATTTTCAGGCTGTCCGAGAACTACACCACCCATCGTGTCCTCACGCCAGCCGGTCCCCTTGGTAAATCCGCAGATGACGTAGTTGGCCCAGTGAGGAATCTTGAACTTTGTCCAGGCTGAGCCGCGTCCTCCCGGAGAATAGAGGCCACTCTTGGTCTTGGCCATGACTCCGTCAAAGACCTGGCGTCCTGCCTTATCGTTGATTGCTTTCACCTGCTCCATCAGGGCGATACCGCTTCCGTCAACGTAGGGAGAGAGCCTTACCTTGTCATCGGGAATAAGTATCTTCTCAAGGATCTCCCTCCGTTGCATTTGTGTGGCCTTAGCTTTCCCACCGGCCGTCAGGTCATAGTCATCCACTCGGGCAACTTCAAAGACCTGATAGACGGCAGGATATCGTTCCATCAGAGACTTGACGGTTATGGGATTGGTCTGTCCAATGCGCTGCTGGAGAGCGTTAAAGTCGGGAAGCCCATCGGCTCCCATACAAACCACCTCCCCATCAATGCTGGCTATCTGGGGTTTTAGGTTCTTGGTCAGCCCAAACAACTCTGGGAACTGGGCGGTATAGTCCAGCCCGCTCCGTCCCTGAAGATGGGCTGAACCACCGTCCTTATGACCAACAATCCGCATACCATTGTATTTTAAGTCCGCTATATAGTTCGACCAATCTAGTTCATCAACCTCCTGACCCGTCTGTGCCAGCATAGGGTTAAGTTTTTCCATTAGGCCACCTCCGCTGTCTTTATGTCGGCTATCCGGGAAGCCAGCGAACCAGTGGCCTCGGCCTCCGCAGGCGGTTTCTCCGCCTTCTGTTTCTCGGCATTGATGGAGGCCATGAGCGCATCGACCAAGTCCATCTTCGGCTCTTCCGTCGGTGTCTCTGAGATGGCGAAAGACTCGCCAGCGACCTTGGCCTGGATGCGTTCCAGTAAGGCGTTGCGGTACTCATCCTCATACTGGTCAAGATTAGGAGTAGGTGTCCGGAGGGTCTGGAGAAGCGTTATCGCCATCTCCATCTCTTTCTCCGATACATCTACCATCTTGGGCTTGACCTCATCGGGATTGCGTAGCTCATCGGCATAGTAGAGGGTCTGCAACAGGATTACTCCGCCGAAGGCTCGTATCGTGGCCAGGTGTTCTCTTTCCCGGTAGCCGAGCTTGCATATCCCGACCATGTTGACCTTTGTCATCGCCTGCAGGAATAGGCTGAACGCCTTTACTCCCGCCGCCTCGGGAGCCAAGAAGTAGGGCTTGTTATAGTGCCGTGGGTCTAGCTGTCCAGCTTCCACAAACGCCACAACATCAATATTCTTTAGGGACTCAACAGGCAGAGAGGTAAAGTCAGCGTCATCCATGACCAGATACTTGTCATCCCCGATGTTATAGCCCTTCACGATTTCCGCCTGCTCAACCTTGCGGTCGCAGGTCGGACACCACTTTGGTACCTGTATTCTTGTATTGCAGTCCTTGTGAAGCTGGTTGAAGTGGACTGTCTTTTCCTCGGTGGCCGAGTAGAGCTTGACTGGAATCGCCACCATACCAAATCCTAGGGCTCCTTTCCACATACTTCTAGGTGCCATTTTGATTATCTCCTTTCTTCTTTCGTTTCCCCCAGCCCTTCTTGGTAGCTCGGCTCGCACCTCCAGTCTCTACATGACAACAGCGACATAGAGAGGCACGACCTTTCTTTCTCCCACCGCACCTGGGACATATCCGCGCTCCTCTCCATCGAGGGTGTTTCGCCTCTGGTTGGAAAAGGGTCTTGGCCATCCTTCCATGTCTCGGATTAGTAACAGGCTCAAGATTGTCAGGCTGGTCATTATCCCTAACTCCATCTTTGTGGTGCGCTATTTCCCAGGGTTGGAGTTGCCTGCCTAGCTTCTGTTCAAGGACTAGGTCGGCACGTTTGACATATCCCTTGCGATTAGCCCGAGGATGGTCGGGAGCCAAGATGTAGATGTAGCCTTGGTCTCTGAGCATCCCACCTCTCCACTTAGGGTTAGCGGGAGTCATAGCCCACAGACGGTAGCATTTCCTACATCTCTCTGCCCTCTCCACCTTCGGCCCACCGCAGTAGGGACATATCTGTGCCACTTTCGACCTTTCTCCTTTCATTCTATTTCGATTTCGATTTCCCGCTCACAGGCAGGGCAGGTGGTATTGTGCCAGAAGCCCCGATACCGAAGGCATAGCTCATCCCACCAGCGAACCGCCACCAAGCGTGTCTGAGCCTCCACCGCCACCCCTTTTTGTTACGCATAGGCTTGTCCCCCTTTCGTATAATTTCGGAGTTCATCACCCCGCTGCGAGGTCTCAGGAGGTGTGCCTGAGACCCCGAGGCGGATGGATGACAGGTCAGCGAAGTATCCGAGCTAGTGCCTGCAATTGTCTTCGTCTACTCCGAAGCTCTAGTCTCTCATCTCCGGCGTCCATGCGGGCTTCGGCAGCCATTACAAGCTGCTGCTCGACCTCATGCTCGGCAGCCATCCAGACTGTCATTTGAATATCTGGAGGCAGGTCGTTAAACTCCCGGGCATATTGTTTCTCGGCAAATTCCTCAGCCTTGTTGATGGTTCTCTCCTCCAGGTCACGTTTTACTGCACCCATGGTTGTCCCCCTTTAGATTTTATTTCCCGAGCTCGTCACTCGGCTGCATGGGACGAAGCCTAACCTCATCCCATGAGGGTCGAATGACCAGCCTGTCTATGATTTCCTTGGTTTAATCACATTCAGGCTGACCTTGATGTCCGAGCCATCACACCAACGAAACCGATGGAGAAGGCTCCGCCTTTCTGCCCGATCCAGTCTTTCCAACTGTTCACTAAGACTCATCTCGTCCCCACCAACTTCTGGACTAGGTGGCTCACCTTCCCAGGTAACTCACTGATTGAGCCGATGGTCTCCCAGTTTCCTTCGCCGTATTGTCGGTCTAGCATTTGAGCGTAGGTGTTGAGGGAGATAGCCCAAACCCAATAGCCAGCTTTCCGAGCGGCTTCCACAGCCTGTACTACGGATGCTCTATCGTCGGGATAGCCGTCCGTGAAGTGGATAATCACCTTCTGTCTTTCCGGCATCCTGTCCATTAGCACCTTCATTGAGGCGATTGCCGCCCCTGACGGAGTGCCACCGCCCTGCTCGACGTTTCCCAGGCAGAGCCTACCCATATCCCGGTCACATATTCTTGTGGTCTGGACTTCAAAGTATCCGCCTGTGTAGGTCAGGGCAAGGAAGTTGACGCCCTTTTTCTGCACCAGTCCCTCCGCAAAGACGCAGGCCGTAGCCCACACCCATTTCATCTCCCCACTCATCGAACCAGACACATCAAGCAGGAGGCCAACGGCAAGGTCGGGAGTGGATAATACCTCTCTCCGTTTGAACACCCTGAGATTTCCAGTTCCCACTCTGGCCAGATTACGGCGGTCTAATCTCCCAACGGTCAGTCCGCCAAGGTATCTGGACTTGACTTGGGCTTGGCGGTCAAAGACTCTGCGCATTTCCTGTATCTCGCTCTCTACCTGCTGGCGAACCCTGTCCGCTGCTTGGGCGTCATAGTCGGCCTTCTTGGTCTGAGCATCGACTCTCCCAATCGGCTGGTTGATGACTTCCGCCACCGAAGCCGATAAGTCTTCCAGTTCATGGATGATGGCGTCCAGCACTTCTTGGAGCAACTCCTCGGGTATTTCCTCAATGTCTCGAATGTCGAACTCGTCCAGATTTCCCGGAGCTCCCTGCTCATCACCACCCTGCTCGCCACCTTCCTGTGGCGGTCCTTCCTGCTCGCCCTCTCCAGCTTCACCGCTAAAGTGTCCAAACTCCTGCCCTGGCTCTGTACCGCCAGCCTCGCCAGCCTCGGTCTCTCCTTCATCACCTTCTTCCCCGGCTTCGCCCTGTTCCTCAGTACCGCCAGCCTCGCCAGCCTCGGTCTCTCCTTCATCACCTTCTTCCCCAGCTTCGCCCTGTCCCTCGTCGGATGATTCCCCGCCGGCATCCCGTTGCTCGCTCTGCTCTCCCTTCTCCTGCTCAGGTTGTGGCGCAGGAGGTTGCCGTCTTGGGAGTGGGTCATCACGCTTGGGGAAGTTAGCCGTCAGGTATTCCCAGCAATCAACTGCCAGTTTCAGGCGGATACTAGCGTTGGACGTCTGAACCGCCTCAATGGATTTACCCATCAGGAAGGTCATGCCCCTGTGGACTCTGGCACTCATCTTCTTGGGAAGTGGATAGTCGTAAAGTGAGCAGGCTATCCAGAGATTGCACATCTGGTTGTAAGTCGGCTTGCTGTCCGTGGCGATTAAATCAAGGTCTATGGGACGCCTTGAAGCTATGCTGTGTCTGGAGATGCGAATATACTCTCCCAGCACTGGCCACTGGTCGCCCACATGATAGTCGATGAAGGCGTCTTCCAGAATATTGGCCACTCGCAGGACTTCTTCCACCGCTTGCACTTTGTTGACACTACGTTTCCCGGCCAGCTTTGGAGTAAGCTGGTTTTCCACCTCGGTCTTGCTATCGGCTGACGACCACAGACAGTGTCCACCCTCATGAGCAGCGTATCCGATAACCTCGTCTACGGACTTGCCATCGAAGGGAGCTTTTAACTCCCGGAGAGGCGAGTAGTCGAGGAAGACACGCATTTCCGCCGACTTCCCAAACTTGGTGCGAACCCACCAAGTTTGGGACTCACCATTGGTGGACCACACAGCACGGACACCGCTTCCCATCACGCCGATGAGACTGTCCGAGCCACGCAGAACGGAGGTGAGTTCCCTCACTCGGTCATCCGATGCGTCCTGTCGCCAGAAGTCGCTGTAACTTCCATTACGAGCCATCTGTATCCCTCCTTTCCGGCCTAGCATTATCAAGTGGGGTAGGCCATTTCCCCACGATACTGGGATGCCCAGCTGACGCATCCCAGTATTTCGCTTACGTCAGGTTGGATAGTTCCTTGAGTGACTCTGCTGTGTCCAGGTCATTCAGTAACGCCCTGTCCTCACCCCTGCTGGTAGCAGAGGGAAGCTGGCGAACCAAGTCCACAAATCCGCTGTGCAGGAAGATATACGCCCCGTCAATGGCGTCGTATTCCTCCCTGGTGAGCGTCTTTCCCAGCTCCCGCTTCAGCTTGGTAAAGGCGTTCTGGACAGTAGCCCACTTCTTTTCCAGCCTCTCTTGCTCGGCGATATCCTTGCGAACCTTAGCCAATTGCTTCTGGAGGGCTTCTATCCGGGGCTGACGGTCAACGCCTTGTCCCTCTTTGAGCGCCCTGTCCACTACGGCACGACTAATCATCGTCATCTGTTTCCTCCTCTTTGCCTTCTACGAAGGCTTCATCTATGGAACCTATTATCTGGAGATGTTGGAGAAGGGCTTGGCGGTCTGTGTTCTCATCCAGGTCATTGATGATGGCGTACATCACCGCTTCCTGAATGGGAAGCCCTTCTACCACGTCCTCACAGGCCACCAGTAATTGTCTGGTGGATGGCGTGCATCCCACTTTCGGGTTACGCCTCACGTCCCGGGCAAACTTGGCCAGCTTGGTGGCGACTTCCTGCTCACAGCCTGTCCGCTTCTGCAGGATTTTGGCCTCTACCTTCATCGGCGGCCAGGACAGCCTGATTGTCCGCCCGAACCGCTCACGGATTGCTCTGTCCATCGGGTTTGTCCCGATGTATTCCGCCCCTTCATTCATACAGGCGAAAAAGACAACTCCGGGAGCCACTCTGACCATCCGCTTGAGGTCGGGAACCCACGCCGCTCTCCGCCAGTCCCACAGGGCAAAGTTCGTGTTCAGGACTTCTGGATGACAGCGGTTAGGCTCATCCAGAATGATGACGCAGTTCGGTGTCCCCAGGGCGTCCACATACCGAGCCTGCTCATAGTAAGTGCCCGTCTCCATGGACAACCTGTCTTTCCCCCAGACCTCGGACGGCTCCTGATACATCCCCCAATGTACCTCAAAGCAAGGCCGTTTGAAGGATGCGGCAAATTCCCACCCTAGCGAGGTCTTTCCCACACCAGCGGGGCCGAGGACTTTGACGTTGATGGCTTTCCCCTTCTCGGATAATTTCCCGATGATGTAGAGTTCCTTTGCCACACGCTCGGACACCCAAAAGTCGGGCTGGGGAGAAGGCACAAAAATGCCCGGAGGGAATTCTTCATCCGCTTCGGGCTTCTCTAGCTGTACCGTCTCCACCTGTGAGCTGGGTGGGATGGTTTCCTCTACTGCTACTACTGGCTCTGGCTCCGGGATGGACTCTTGGGGTTCGGGTGGCAATTCCACCTTGTCCTCTCCGGTGTCCCCGTGGGCGAATTTCTTGTGGTCATCCAAGTCCTTCACCGACCAGCCTTCGTAGTTACAGTAGGGACATGGAAGTTTTTGGATTGGAGTCTTAGGCAATTTATGTCCCCCTTTCGTAGTTTTTCCCTGGGGTTCTCAATCCCCCATCGTAGCGGGGTGGCTGTCCATTATCCCGCCCCGCTACGATGGAGGGTTCAGAAACGCCTTTGCAGGACAGGGTGTTTCACCTGTCCTGCTAGCTTGTGGCTATTCTATTATTGCCTAGCTTGTTAGCTGGCTGGCACTTCTGGCACTTCTGGCACTTCTGGCGCTGGCGCTGGCGCTTCTGGCGCTTTTGCCTTTGCTACTTGCGTGATTGCCGCTTTCATATCCTTTGTGAGCCTATCATATCTCAATTTTGGCTTGCCATCATCGTATGTTTTACCATCATGAGTAAGCTCACAAGGCTTGCCAGTGATTTTTTCTATGGCATCACATATCCGGGAAAAAGTTCTGCCATCAGCCAGCTTATACTCATAATCATTGCCATTGCCATTGCCATTGCCATTGCCATTGCCATTGCTGGACTTGCTAGCCTTTGAAACAACTTCAATAGATAGCTTGCCATCAGCTACGGTCAGGGCAAAAAACTTGCCGTGTAACACTTGGATATCAACCTTTGCTTTTACGGCAGCTTGTGCCACTGTAGTTGCTACACTAGCACCAATCCCGGATAGGACTTTCCCGGCTTCCTCATTGCTTTTTTCCGCTTCAATTGCCGCTGTTAGTGCCGCTTGTTTTTCGAGTAGTTGGACTAATCTTGATTTTTCTACCATTGTAAAATTCCCCCTTTGCGTTTTTTTTTGCCAGCTTGCGCCAGCAAAGTAATATTACCATTATATACGTGTAGTTGTCAATGCGTATAATGCACATTATACGATGTGTTAAATGAAGCTTGATTTTGTAAAAAGCGAGACTACCATCGAGACCTACTTGCCGGCACCGGTGCGCCCGGGCGGTTGGTAAGCGGTATCGGCAACGAGGGTATCAGTTTAAGCGGTATCGGCCACGAGGGGCGAATCACTGAGAGCCTTATCTGACGGCGGTACTGGTATAATCTGTCGGGTAAAAGGTTTAAGGGGGCAGGATTTGGCTCTCAGAGCGTCACTTATTGTAAAGCAGCCCGTAAAGTTACCCTTAACCAGGTGTTCAGTAAAAAAGCGGGGTTTCGGGTGAGACAGCGGGTTATCGTTAAGTAATTGGCAGGAAAGTGTTAGGTCTTACCGGCGGCGGGGCCACCGGAGAACTCTGGCCAGATCCCTTTTCAGTGGCGCCAGCGGGTCGGGCCCTCTTTCCCGGATGAAGGTCGGCTCCAGGACAAAGAACCCGTCTTCTCCCAAGTCGACGACAACCTTCCGGGGGTCATAATTGTATTCAAGGATGAGGTTTCCCTCGCCATAGTAAGCACCGTAGTAGGTCAGGGCATCAATTATCCCGGTACAAAGCCAGATACCTCGCACGTCACCATAGCGCCGGCGGAATTCTTGGAGGGTAGACCACATGCTGAGGTATGCTTTTCCCATGCCGAGAAAGTTAGACAGGTCCTGAAGGGTGTGTCGGTTGTCTAGGTCAATATACTCGAACTCCAGCACCTTCCAGGCTGTCGTCTCCTCGGAGTAACCTATCCGGTATCCTTTAGCCATTCAGCTAATCTCCAATCCCTTGAGGGAGAAGATACACCGGCCAGGTTCCGTTCCCAATAGGCAGTATCACCTCCCCGGCAGGTCATGCCCAAGGTGGTCTCAGTGGGGGCTTCTTGAGCATCCGACGTATTCTGTCGGCGTCCTCACGAAGAGCATCCAGAGGACTGAACACCAGAGGACTGAACACCCCGGGTAAAAGAGCTTTCTGGATGGTAGCCTGGTAACCCTGCTGCCGGGCAACGAAGATGAAGTCGTGAGCTGCACTCTTGGTGGGTAGGACGAACATGGCAGCCCGCTCCTCGGTCATCGTACCGGTCAGTCCGCCACCCAGCTTCTTAGCCTCTGTCTCCAGGCGGTCCGTGAAGGCGATATCCTCAACTAGAACAAGGGTTCTCTCATGTTGCATGGCTTTAATCCTCCTCGGGTGCCAGGTTCTTGATTTCTTCGAGTATGGTATCCCAGGCCTCCTGACGTCCCTCTCGGTACTCTCCCCCCGATTCGAAGTCGCTCTGCTCTAAACCCCGGTAGTCGCTGATGGCATCCTCCACATAGTTCAGTTCGTAAACGTCTGGATCTAAGCTCTGCAGGTCCTTTTCGAGATGTAGGACGTTTTTCTCTCGTCCCTCCCACTTATCAATCAGCGCCTGCAGCGACATTTCTTCCTTGGTTTCTTCTACCTCGGTTGGGGGTGTGG
>Ga0210003_1003984_pt1 | contig 11797 bp, 2 predicted proteins | sample LantaG_FD_182804 | JGI IMG/M metagenome (GOLD analysis project Ga0210003, IMG submission 182804) | Deep subsurface microbial communities from Baltic Sea to uncover new lineages of life (NeLLi) - Landsort_02402 metaG (SPAdes) (version 2) | ecosystem: Environmental > Aquatic > Marine > Oceanic >...
ACTTTTGCCTTAAACTGGGCACTGTGATTACGTCTTTTGTTTTTCATGAATCTGTCTCCTGAACGAGTTATCGTCTCAGGCGACAAATCCACCTTAATTACGCGCCCAGTTTTTGGGGAGTATTATATTCCTCCTTCATTCCGACCTTCTCTTTCAGTCAGCTTCACCAATCAGGCCAATCTAATTGGCCTTGTGGACGAAGCCAAAGCTTTGCGGCAAAGCTCGTTTTGCAGGCAAACTTCGCCGAGCACACCAAAGCTGACTGAATACCTCTAACCTCTCTGTGGCCCTCCGTTTCTCTGTGGCGAGTTACTTCCTAAAAAATCCATCTAAACCGCGAAATCTGTGGTTGCAATATATTTCGTGTCTTTCGTGTGCTTCGTGGTTAAAAATTACGAAAAAACGACCGAAACGCGCAGGTGCCCAACGGCAAAAAGCAAAAATTCTAAAAAATTCTTACTCCTTTCCACATAAGCACTTACGCCGTCCCGCCCTGAAAAAATACCCGAATTTTCGCACGAAACGCGCAGGTCAGCCTAAATATGAAGGGCGCCCTTTTTTCGCGCCCAAAAAAGGAGTATCGAGACTATGCTCACATTCTCAACTGAAAACACGCCAAAACTCGAACCGGAATCTCCCCCTGGCATGCCTGCCTGCTCTACTATCTACTTTCTACTCACTTCTCCGCTGTTGCGGATGAATGCGCGCACAAAACAACACCTTTTATGCAAAACAAAGCCAATTTCCCAAGGCATGATAATGACTGTAACCGCAGCTACAACAAGCACTTACGAAGAAAAACCGCCCCTGGAGGCGCCAAAAAACAAAGCCAATTCAAAACCAATTGGCGAAAAGGCCGCGACCCTTGCCAAACTTCACCAAATACGAGCTACCAGTTCCGAGGTACGATCCTCCGTGCCTATAAGGCACCTCTGGCCGGGGGGTCAACCCGCGCTCACAAAACAATACCTTTTATGCAAAACAAAGCCAATTTGCTGAACGCTCAAATGAACGTAACTGCTGTTATAGCAAAGGATTACGAAAATAAACCACCCTGGAGGCGCCAAAAAACAAAGCCAATTTCCAAAAACGCCCAGAATGAGCCTAACCGCTTATGCCGCAAAGGATTACGAAAAAATTTCCGCCGCCACCACCAAATTGCCGTGGATATGCCGGCTTGAATCTTTCAGTGAGGACTTGAAGTGCCTTTACCGGCGAGGCCGTCAGATAATCTTTGCCCTCGGTTTACTCGCTCAGTGGTTTTATCTCGAAGCGGTCGAGGTCGACTTGGCCGTTGCTCATCATAATATAAACGGCGGTCGATTCACTGTAAGGCTTACCAATATAAATCCCCGCCTTGCTGTGCGGAAGCTCGGTGACCGCCTCAGCGCCGTTGATGCCGTAGAAGATGCGTATCTGCTTTGCCTTTTCGTCGTAAGTAAACCTTAGCTTCGCCGAAGTCGGCGGTTTGTCACATTTTACGGCCCCCGGCCAGCGCATTCGAACCGGGTCCTCCTCGTCGGCCAAGCCCATATCGATGCGGTCATCCCTGACGTAGAAATGGAGCCGACGCATCATAGCATCTTTGAACCAGATGGTTATGCCGGGCGAGGCGGTGTTTCCTCGCGGGTTGTACGAAATGTTTTCAAAGGCCATATTGACCTCGAAAGACCCCTCGCCAATCAGGCGGTTCATACCCTGGAAGTGCGACCTCGAAATCATCGTGTATTGTCCTTTGCCGTTGAAGCCGCCAGCGTGGCCGTGATAAGGCTCCCAGCCGTCGAGGTCGAATTCAGGCCCGTCGAATGTCTCTACCTCATGCTTGACCCGTAGCGGTGGGTACTTCAGCAGCTCGTTGGGCGTCTTGAGCCACGCCAGGTTGAACGCGTAATGCGAGAAGCTGGTTATCAGGTGGACCAGCCCGTTCGGCGCCTGGCACACAGACATATACCCGCGGTATTCGCTGTTTCGCTGGCTGAAGGCGAAGTAGCCGCCATTAGTCGTCATGCCCGGCTTGCCCGGACCGTCGTCAGTTACGAGTTTGACGGTCGACCAGGTCTCGCCTTCGTCTTCGGATACAGCAGCGAAAAGTCCGCGAACCTCGCGCTTCTTGCCGGCCTTGTCGGTAATGATGATACCCCTGTCGGCAAACGAGGCAAAGAAAATAGGCCCTTCCTTGAGTCGCATCATTGCCAGCCTCTGCCCGCCGCCTATGTCATTGAAAATGCTCGGGGTCTTTTTCCACGTTTTGCCCAGGTCATCCGAAACGCATTTGGGCATCCAATACGGACGGTTCTCGTTCGAATGAACCCTGGTCTTGCCCAAATCGTCGTACTGGGTGACAATGATAGCCCCCCGGAGGTCACCGCCGCGGGTGAATCCGAGCATCCTGCCGTCGCGCAACTGCACCACGCCGGGGTGGTTACCTTTAATATTTCCTTCGCAGCCCTGCCAGGTCAGCCCGCCGTCGTGACTGTACCAGAGAGTAGGCCAGCCGTCGGTGACAAAAGCGATACCTCCGTCGTTAGTACGAAAGACAGGCCCGCTAAGCCAGTGACCCGCGCGATGCGGCGGCGGAGAAGAATGCTCGGGATTGAATATCCTTACCTTCGACCATGTCGCGCCGCTGTCGGTCGAGGTGCGCAAACCGAGCGAATGATACGCGTATGTCGCTCCAACATCGGTGCCTACAAAATGATACATCTTATCTTTCTCGTCGGTCCACAATGCACATACGCTGTCGTTTCTGTCGGGAGCATCCCAGAAAACCGAAGCATCGTCCCACTCTTCGTTGCCCCAGCGAAGCCTGCTGCCGCCCCTGCCCATCTCGCGGTCCTTTTCCGAAACACAGGTGAACCAGGTGGCAAGAAGGTCTCCATTCGGGCAAGCGGCGATGTGCGGGCTGTGATTATGGCCGGCAAACAAAGGACCGATTGCACCGCGTGCTATTTTCATGTACTTACGCGGACCTTTGAAATACGGCTTAGCCGGGTCGGGGCCCTGTTTTACAACGTTGCGGTCTCGCTGAATCACATTTTGCTGGCAGTCGGGTTTAACAGGCAACTTCAGCGGCTTGGTTTTCGCAAGTTCACCTATGACAACTCGAAAACCGGTCGCCCATTGCCTTTCCTCGGGCAGAGTTGCCATGCGGTTAGCAGAACGCAGAAAATACTCAAACGTTCCGTAGCTGCCCCCGCGAGCGACCCGAAAGTCCCCATCAACGTAACCAACCGGGTCCTTTTGTGTTTTCTTCTGATACGGTCCATACCAGTCATAGCACCATTCCTCCACATTGCCGTGCATATCGTAGAGTCCCCATGGGTTGGGCGAGGTGCGTCCAACGTTGATATTGGCCTGCACCCGGCCTTGGTTGCCGACCTTGTTATGAAACTCCTTCGGCAATAGGTCGCCCATCGAGTAATTCGTTTCCGTACCGGCGCGGCAGGCATACTCCCACTCTGCCTCGGTCGGGAGTCGGTAGGGAATTCCTTCTATGTCGCTTAGCCATTGACAATATTGCATGGCATCGTACCAGTTGACGTATATCACAGCCTCATCGTCATCCGTCGAAAGCTCGTACTTGCCGCGCACCCTGCTGTGTGCCGGGTCAAAAAGCTCATACTGCTTGTTGGTGACTTCGCAAGTCGCCATATAAAATGGCCTGGTTATTGTCACCTTGTGCACGGGCTTTTCGTCGTAATCGCCGTCGGCCAGTAGGTCGAACCGTCCGCCGCGGTCGCCGCCCTCAATCAGAGGCAGCACCTCCGGAACCAGTCGTTTCAACTGGCCCATCTGGAACTCGCCCGGCTCAATGCGGACAAACTTCATCCCGACAGAATTGGTGTATTTGTCCGTGTCCGGCATCGCAGCGGCCTGCACAGAGCCGGCCAGACAGACAGCAATCACAAAACAAAGAACCAATGCCTGCTTACATACCAACAGTGTTTTGCTTTTCATTTTTTTTGTAACCTTTTAATAAAACCAGTCTTTTGTCCGGAACAGCCAGTCCCATCATATGAAAGTATGTTTGTTATCACCGATTGTGTATCTTATGACTGAGAAGTTTCTTGCCTCGCCACGTTGAGGTTGCTCTTATCTTTCCGTCCGGCCCCCAGACGGTCCAGTCATAGGTTCCGTTGTCTTTGTGGATTTTTTGCCACTGCTTTGCCCCATCGCTTGAGAAGTAGGTCTCGGCGCCCGTCTTGCGCCCGGCATTATAGTTGGCCTGCCACTGCTTGTTCCCGTTTTCATAATACCAAGTTTCGCTGCCGTGCAGCAGGAAATGACCGTCGGTGCCCGTGCCTGCACTGTAGGTCGCCCTGGTTTTCCCGCTCGGATATTTCTCCTCATAGGTTTTCACGCTAAGAGGCTTTATACCCACTTCGAACGGCGAGACGGTACCATTGTCGGCGGCATTTGCCGCCAGCACCCACGCCTCATTGAATTCGAAGTGCAGGTCCGGGTTGTTATGCGAGGTTATCACGTGGACCATACCGTCCCGGCTCTGCCGGGCGGTGACATAACTGACGGTGTGGACATTGACCAGGTTTCCTTTTTTGCCGAGGACCTGCCCGCCGGTCAGTTTCCGTACATGCCAGGTTTGTCCGTCGTCATCGCTCAGGGCGGCATAAGCACCGGGTGTGGTAAAGCCTTCGGGCAGTTTCTCAGGTGGGATATCTTCGTAAGTGGAGGGATACATATCCCCCACGTAGAACAGCCGTCCGCTGTCAAGCTTTATCGCGCTGGCTCTGCGTCCGCCGCCGAGAGCGGGCAGCGGCGAAGCGGTAACTTCGTATGTCCTGCCGCCGTCTGTTGATATATTCTGCGGATGGAAGCCGTTGATATAAGCCTGCTTTCCGCCGTAGGCGAGGATAACATCTCCGGGCAGCAGAACGAATGTCGAGTGCCTTCCGTAAGTCCTGCCTCCGGTGTCGTACCACGTCCTGCCGTTGTTTCTGCTGGCGAACAATTCAGAGGTCTTTGGGGAGTGGGAGCCGTCGACAGCCAAATAGATAGTTCCTTTTGAATCACGAAAGGCGCTGTTGATAGGTTGTGCCGAGAACGGTCCCACTCTGGCTTCGAAGGTCGGGTAGTGAATTGGTCCCCAGGTTGCGCCGTTGTCCGAGGAGGTTGTCCACTGGAAGGGCCTTACCCCCTCTTGGCGCGGTGAGCCCCAAAAAAGCCACAGCGTTCCATTATCATTCCATAGAACAGGGGCTTCGTCGTCGCAGTCGACGTGGTCGGGCCAGGAGCTGGGCATATCCCACTGGTTTGTGCCGTGACGCAGCCGCATCGACATCAGAGAGACGCAGCATCCTCGCTCGCCCCCGAATATGGTGTTGTAGTAAAGCGCAACCAGGTCTCCGTTTGGCAGTACCTCGAGGGCGGAGTTATGGTGGCCGCCACCGTAACCCTGTTCGAGCCCGATTTGCCAGCCTACCTGGGCCAACGGTGCACCTGCCAGGTCCGGAAAGAGAAGGCGTGTCCTGTAATACGGCTTAGCTTGGTCGGGCCCCTGGACCAGGCCGTGCCTGGTCTGCTTGACGCACCGCTGCCAGAAAGGCCTTTGGGTGGGCGCCGGCGAAGTGGCGGGCATAGCCGCCTGTACAAGGCGAATACCGATACTATGCCGGCCCGGTATGAAACCGCTGGTGCGGATTGACCATCGCTCGCGCAGCCCGGTGTACCTAAACGGCGTGTTCAGGGCCTCGCAGAGGGTCACGTCTGTGCCCACCTCATCGAAGTTCGCAATTTTGTACTCGGGCTTTTTCTGCTGCAAAATCTGCGGAGGCAGGTTGAATATCAAATCTGCTGTTTGTAATTGTTTGTACCAGAACTCTCGCCGCGAGGGTCCGAAAGCCGGCCCCACCGCTGCACGATTGGCCGAGCGGCGGTAGTAGGGGTTATCCTCTGCGGTCCAGTCGAGATTGCCGCCGCGAACAATCTTGACCCAGCCATCCGCCGGCCCCACCGGGTTGAGCTGGTCCTGCTCGGGATAGACGCCGTGCCAGTCCAGGCACCATTCAGCGACCCCTGTGTGCATATTCTTGACGCCCCAGGGATTTGGTGTCTCGGCCTCGGGCGGCTTGTCACCTGAAGAAAAGTGAGTTTCGGTCCCTGCCCGGCAGGCGTACTCCCATTCAGCTTCGGTGGGCAGGCGGTAGGGCCTGGATTCCTTCTCGCTGAGCCAGTCGCAGAAGGCAACGGCCTTGTGCCAACTGACCGCCGATGCATACGGGTAGTGTTTATCGTAGCCGGGATATTCGGCCTCGAACCGGCGATACTGGTCTATCGTAACTTCCGTTTCCGACATATAAAACGCCTTAGTAATGGTGACCCGCCGGCGGGGCCGTTCATCGTAGTCGCCGCTGTAGGAACCACCCGAGCCGGCCGGGGCGGCGTCTTTTTCAATGCCCATCACGAAACTTCCCGGCTCGATGCGGATTAGTTTCATACCGAGCGAATTGGTCAACGTTTTAGCCTGTCTGTCGCCTGCAAAGGCCACCGCCAAACCCGCAAAAACCACGAACGCACCAACTGTGAAATGCTTTTTCATCGCGTCGCTCCCAAAAAAACTGCCGTATACCAAGATATCCTGAGGCTCCGGAACGGCAGCTATGTTCCGAAAAGATGTTGACTGAGACATCCTGCCCCATTGATTTTTGCTGTCCGATTGTTTGGCCGTAATATAAACCGAATGGCGCCTGCGGTCAATTACTTGTTGAATATGACTCGGTGGGAAATTCGTGGAACGTGAATCGAAATACGGGCTCCGAGCTCCGAGCCTACCTGACGCCTGTTAGCCAGTTCTCGACAAAAACGCCAAGGTCGAACGCATCGATGACGCCGTCGTTCGGGTCCGAGATGTCACAGACCGGTTTCCAGGCTGGGTCTGTTTCGTCCTTTAGCCAGGTCGAGGCAAATATGGAAAAGTCCACAAAATTCGTGTCGCCGTCATTGTTGAAGTCGCCCAACAGCGGAAGCGCCGCCGCCATAGCCCGGATTGCTTCGCCGGTAGACTCGTTTCGCTCGCCGCCCCAATCCAGGAAGTTCTCCCAGCCGCCGGTCGGAAGCTGGGCATTATACAGGTAGTTGCCGGCGTCGCTGACCTGGGTCAGGTAAGCTGCCTTATCGACCTTAATCAACGCCATCAGAGAACAGGCGGTCTCCAGTACCGATTCGTCGAAGTACTCCAGCATAAACGTTGACTGCCAGGTAAAGCCGCCCGTGCCAATCTGGTAGGTCGTCAGGATGTCAGCCAGGTCGGTTAGATTCGATGCCGCTGCGTGCTCGCCGGCCTGTGGGTCATAATCCTCACCCACGGCAGCCAGACCCAGAATAGCGCCGGCCAGACCCAGAACGTCATAGCCGTAGTCGCCATCTAATTCATCTATCTCCGACTTGACAGCCTCCAGCCACGGCCCTGTCTTGGCGCCGACAAGATGTGCGCCGTAGAGCCCCACGCCCATGTCCCAGGCAGCATGGTTGGCAATCCCTTCGTCCACACGCCTGTCGCGCATAGCCTGGATGTAACCGGCCGTATCGTAGAGAGCGTCGTATATTGCGTCGTAGTAAGTCCCCGCATCAAGCCTGCCGAAGAAGTTGCTGCGCATGTGGTCCTCGCAGGCGCTGCCGCCTAACACACTGTCGAGTTCAGCCGCAGCAACGCCGTCCTTGACCACAAAAGTGTCTGTCTTGCTCAGCAGGTATGATTTGGCCTTCTGCAGCGCAGCCAGCATGTTTGGCTCTTCAGTCTGGCGATAAGCCTCCACCAAACCCGTTGCCGCCGAGGCAAATGTGTCCAGGTCGCTTCCGGCGTTCGGGTCGCCGTCGTCCAAAGGCCAGTCCCACCCGCCGTCGTTGTTCTGCAGTTCCACAAGCCTCTGGCCACCCAGGAGTATCCCATAATAAGGCCTGCCTAATGAAACGTGAAGGTCAATCGGCGAGCCGACAGGCCACTTCGCTCCGGCCGCCGGGCTTTGTGTCATTACGGTTGCTGTGGCTACGGTATCGCTGTACTCGTAGGTTGACAGGCCGATTACAAATCCGTGGTCGGCCAAAACCACACGCGCCTGAACCTTGCTCAGGCCAACTATATCAGGAACCACGGCAAGCGACACCACAAGGTCTACCGTTGAATTGACCAGTACCACCGTGCCGGAAACCGGTTCCTGACTAAGCACCACGCCTTCCGGTAAATTGGGGTCGTATACGTAGGTAACGGTGCCGATTCGCAGGCTGACCTCAGAAAGGGCATCATTGGCGTCGGCCTCTGACATCCCTACAACATCCGGCACCACGGGCTTGCCCAGAGACACGACAATGTCCACCGCCGAGCCGATAGGTACTGCGGTTCCGCCGGTCGGGTCCTGGCTTATTACTATCCCTTCGGGCACCGTATCGCTGTGCTGCTCGGTTACGGTCCCCACGGACAAGCTGTACACCGACAAAATAGCTGCGTTGGCGTCGGCTTGGAGCATCCCCACTACGTCCGGCACAACCGGCTGGCCCAACGATACGACAAGGTCAACCGCCCAGCCGATAAAGACCGTTGTGCCGGCAACGGGGTTCTGATGCATTACCACATCTTTGGGCACAACGTCATTGTATTCGTAGACTACGGCCCCCGGTACAAGAGTTGCTTCACTAAGGACCGAATTAGCATCGACTTCTAACAGACCGACTACGTTCGGCACAACAGGCTTACCCCGCGACACCACAATGTCTACCGCCGAGCCTATAAGCACTATTGTGTAAGGAACTGGGTCCTGGCTGATTACTAATCCCGCTTCTATTGTATCGCTGTACTCGTGGGTTACAGTGCCGACGACAAGGGTCAGAGCGTTGAAAGTATAGCTCGCCTCGGCCTCTGTTAAACCAATCACATTCGGCACAAAGGGCTTGCCGAGCGAAACTAGAAGGTTTACAGGAGTACCCACAAGAACCACTGTTCCTCCCACAGGACTCTGGCTGATAACATACCCGTCCGGAACAGTGTCACTGTACTCGAAGGTTAGCTGACCCACCAACAGACTGAAGGACCTTATTACTGGTTTTGCATCGCTCTGATGCATGCCAACCACATCGGGCACCGTAGGTCTACCCAGCGATACTACAAAGTTTACGGATGAGCCTATAGACACCTTAGTCCCGGCCACCGGGTCCTGACTCATTACGAAACCTACTGGTACCGTATCGTGGTAACCTTGTGTCACAATCCCCGTTTGAAGGTTATCCACCGCGCCGATGGCGGCCCGCGCGTCCGCCTCGCTCAATCCTGTCACATTGGGTACGGCCGGTTGACCTAATGACAGAACGAGGTCCACCGATGAGCCGATAGGTACTCGCGTCCCCGCAATGGGGTCCTGGCTCATCACCATCCCGGCAGGCATCGTGTCGCTGTACTGTGTACTTATAGCTCCTACGGTAAGGTTGTCGACAGAGGCAATAGCCGAATTGGCGTCCTCTTGGGTCATACCAACTACATTCGGCACGGTCGGCTGGCCATAAGACACTACCATATCAACGCTTGAGCCCACCAGCACCGTCGTTCCCGCAGCAGGACTTTGACCGATTACGATACTTTCCGCCACGGTGTCGTTGTATTCGTAAACCAGACTGCCGACTGTAAGACTAACAGCGGCAATGGCCGAATTGGCATCGGCCTGCGTTATGCCAAGCACATCCGGTACCTGCGGCTTGCCTAACGATACCACCAGCCCAATAGATGAGCTGAGAGGTACAATCGTGCCGCCTGGCGGCTCTTGACTCATTACAACTTCAGCCGCAATAATGTCGTTGTATTCGTAAACCACGTTGCCGACCTCAAGCCCAACAGCGACAATGGCCAAATTGGCGTCCGCCTCGGTCTGACCAATTGTATTGGGCGCGATAACACCCGACACCACAAGGTTAACGTCTGAACCAACGGGTACCACCGTGCCGCCGTTGGGGTCCTGACTAATTACCGACCCAGGAGGAACAACGTCGTTAATCTCGTAAACTACAATGCCAACTAATAAGTCGGCGGCGATAATCTCCGAATTCGCATCGGCCTCGGGCATACCGACCACATCGGGCACCACAGACGGCCCCAGCGAGACCACAAGGGCAACGCTCGAACCAATCAGTACGGCAGTTCCGCCCACCGGGTCCTGACTTATGATAAGACCCTCGTCCACAGTGTCACTATGACTGTAAATGACCGTTCCAACTTTCAAATTATCAACAGCAGTGATGGCCGCATTTGCATCGGCCAGCGTCATATCTGTTACGTCCGGTACAACTGGTTGGCCTAACGATACAACCAGGTCAACCGTCGAGCCGATTGGCACCTCCGTACCGCCCACAGGGTCCTGGCTGGCAACCAGCTCCTTAGGCATCGTGTTGCTATACTCATACGTTATGTTGCTTACCGTCAGGTTGTCAACTGCTTCAATAGCCGCTATCGCAGTGGCCTCATCCTGCCCGACAACCCCGGGAACCACCGGTTGGCCTAATGAGATGGTGATGTTCACCGTCGTGCCTATGTCAACCTCGGTGCCGCCGCCGGGGTATTGGTCGATTACATAGCCAAACGGTACGTTGTTGTCGTACCGGTACATCGGAGCAGCCAACAGATTATCAATAGTCTCTATCGCTGCTATCGCGTCAGCTTCCGGCAGCCCGACAACCTCCGGAACCACAGGCCGACCCAGCGATACGACTATGTATACAGTCGTGCCCACGTCAACTGAGGTCCCGCCCACAGGCTCCTGGCTCATTACAACATCTACAGCCACGGTGTTGTTGTGTTCGTAGCTTACCGATGCCGTAAGGCCGTCAACCGATTCGATAGCCGCTATCGCATCGGCCTCGGCCATGCCGACTACACCGGGGACTACCGGACGACCCAGCGACACCGCAATGTTCACCGTCGTACCAGGGTCGACCATTGTCCCGCCGATGGGATTCTGACTGATTACCGTACCCGACGGTACTGTACTGTGATGCTGATACGTTGCCGCTGCTTTTAGATTATCCACCGCTTCTATTGCGGCAATAGCATCATTCCTGGCCATTCCCACAACGTCAGGTACGGCAACTCGACCCGCAGAAACCACAAAGTCAACGCCTGAACCAAGTGCCGCCTGCGTACCGCCGGTAGGATTCTGACTGAGCACAAGACCGCTTGGTACGGTGCTGCTGTGCTCGTAGGTTATAGTACCGACGGAGAACCCTGCCGCAATAATGGCCGCATTGGCGTCACCCTGAGTCTGGCCGATTACATCTGGTACTGTAGAACACTCACCTGAGGATACGACCAGACCAACACTGGTGCCTTCGCTTACAGTCGTTCCACCTGTCGGCGTCTGGCTGATAACGTAACCTGCCGCTACTATGTTACTGCATTGATAATCAAGCGTGCCGACTACAAGATTCGCATCGATAATTGCAGTATTGGCGTCAGCCTCAGCGGTACCTACGACATCAGGCACAATCGCCGATTTACCCAACGATACGACAAGGTCGACAGCCGTCCCCTCGCTTACAGTCGTTCCGCCTGTCGGCGCCTGACTTATAACGTAACCCGCCGCTATGGTGTCACTGTACTCGTAGGTTGTAGTTCCAACTACTAAATTCGCATCGGTAATTGCGGTATTGGCATCTGCCTCAGCGGTACCTACGACGTCAGGCACGACAGCCGATTTACCTAACGATACGACAAGGTCAACAGCCGTCCCTTCGGTTACAGTTGTTCCACCTGTCGGCGTTTGACTTATAACGTAACCCGCCGCTATTGTGTCACTGTATTCGT
>Ga0210003_1003985_pt1 | contig 11797 bp, 7 predicted proteins | sample LantaG_FD_182804 | JGI IMG/M metagenome (GOLD analysis project Ga0210003, IMG submission 182804) | Deep subsurface microbial communities from Baltic Sea to uncover new lineages of life (NeLLi) - Landsort_02402 metaG (SPAdes) (version 2) | ecosystem: Environmental > Aquatic > Marine > Oceanic >...
GGAGGTTGTTCTATTATATCCGTAGATGTAGGTATCAGATCCTACATACGATTGAGTCATCCCTACTCCAGCGTAGAAGTTTTCTGGAGATTGGCTAGGGCTTGAGTAGTTAAATGACAGTGCTCCGGAAGGATAGTAGGTTCCTTGATGACCGGTACCTATGCTTCCGGACTTCATTAAAATGGTCTGGTATATTTCTCCTGCTGCTTGGACTTCTACCTGTCCTTCTAATATAATATCCGCTAGTGCAGGTACTATTGCAGGGAAGTCTCCATTCTTAAAGAGCTGTCCTAGGAACTCAATATTTTGATTAGCACTAGTTAATGTAATTACATCGGATGTCTCTGCATTTATAAGGGCGGATACGTTGACGTTCCCTCCTACTCCAGACCCTAGCTCTACAGAGTTGTATATTCCGTTAAAGAATGCAAACCAAGGTGTCTTACTATCTACTGGATAGCCTGCTGCTACTGTAACTGGTGAGAAGGATTGACTATAGTTTACTTCTCCTGTGTTTTTACTTCCTAAATACCTAGGTGTTATGCTCCTTAAAGAAGTGTAATTTGAATCCGGTACTGATGCTTTAATTGCAGAGCCGGAGAGTATTAAGTCTAGGTTTACTGGTGTACTTACAGATGTTGAGTAGTCTACATCTTCGTAGAATGTAGAGAGTCTTGCAGCAGATACATTATTCAGTAACGGTTCTTCGTTGAGTGAATATGAGATTTGAGCTGTTATTACAGACCCGGAATATTCTCCGTTATAAAATTCGTATTGAGAGGATTCTACCTGTGTTACAAGTCCTATAGGGGAGTTGTAGGAAGCAGTCCAGGCTTGATTCGGTCCTACTAAACTATTTACAGATCCTCCCGGACCTCCAGAGAATACTTCAATAGTTCCTTCTCCATACCCTCTTGACTGAGGTTTAATTGAACCTGTTAATAGTAGATCCTCATAGGATACTTGTGCAGGTCTAACTCTATTACGTTCAAGTAAATGTTGTTTTATAACTACTCCTGTAGCTATTCCTGCTCTTACTGGAACGAAATCTTTTATCATCTGAAATACTGCATTGTCGTAGTATTTTGATAATCTTATATAGTCCTTTAAGTTATATCCAGTGTTATACTTAATAAAGTATGAATTTTTTAAATTCTCTAATAAAGGGTAGGTTGTTGCTGTTGATGTATAATTTACCGGGTCTCCTATATATTCCCCTATGTTAAAGTAGCCATATGTTGCGTTTATATCATCATTTATTTCATTCTGGGGGGATAGTGCTACTTCTAAGTAGTTAACATCTCTAGAGAAACTCTGGCTTACTTGTAATCTTTGCTGCAATGATGTGGTAGATGATAATACACTACCTATTGGTATATTGCTAAACTCTGTCGAGTTTGAAGGCATTACTAAGTTACCTTGTTTTATCTTGTCTGATACTCTATTACGTACCCCGCTTAGTACTTGATCTACTAGAGCGATTTCGTAGTTAGGTGTAAAGCTTCCGCTTACAATAGTAAATCCGTTCCCGGAGGTAAAGGAGTTAACTTTTCCGAATCCTCCTGCTCTTGGATGGATTGAACTTGATGCTGTAAATAACTCTCCTCCTAATGCTGCTCTAAAGAACAATCCACTACTTCCTTCTATTGAATTAGAATCTTGAACGTAATCTCTAAACTGATCTTCTGTTACTACGGTTGAGAAGTATCTTAACTCCTGTACTGACCCTGTGAAAGGTATATAGGTTTCTCCTAGTACATCTCTAGAACCGGAACCGGGAAGGTAGTTATTAGCCACTCTTTTCCAGTCTAAAGAACCGGTGAATGATGCAGAAGCTTGAAAGCCGACTGTGTTTCCGTCTACACCATCGTAGACTTTACTCCCTGCATATATTGTATAACTATAACCTCCGCTAATCGTCTCTTGAGTTATCATTGTAGACCACCATTCTCCATTTAGGAAAGGTAATTCAATACTGGCAGATAAGGCTATATCTTCGTGTATAAATTTTAAAGTCCCATATACGCTGTCCGGATTGATTATTGAGCCTGAGTAGGATCCGCTGGTTGCTGCTACGGTGTGTTCTAGTACTGTTGCAAATTGAGTATAGTCTGAGTTATCTATACTTACAAGTAGAGACTGGGAGGGAGGAGTGCTTATTGAAGCTACTGGCGATTTAAACCTAAATTGTATACTCTTTGCTTTTGGCATTTATTATAAATAGTTTAATACTATAATCCTCCTTTATCTACTATGTACCAATTATTAGGTCCACCAGTCAATACGTTTCTCGCGATCTGACTAGTCGCTATTGTGTAGTTAGTATCTGCTGCGCTAAAGGATATGTTTGGTGGTATGGGTGAGAGGGCTGCCCATGTGACTAGTAAAGTATCGTAGTTGGTTTGACTAAAGCTTGTACCATCTAGCATCTTCCATGCAGTCTGTAGGTTTTGTATAGGCATGCTTGATATATCTTGGTTGAATGCTGCTGCATTATAGAACATCTCATCTGCATTCTGCAAAGACGTTAAAGTGTTCCAGGCTAAAGACTGGTTGAAAGCAGAGGCAGAGTAGAACATTCCGGAAGCGTTCGTAACGCCGGGTAAGTTCCAGGTGTTTAAATCTATTCCTTGATTATTATATGATATAGCTTCAGCAAACATATTGCTAGTATTGCTTACAGCAGTCATATCCCATCCTCCTAAGTTCTGGTTGAATAGTCTAGTTCCTGCAAATGTATTTGATGTGGTCTGAAAACTATTGTTATTCCAGTTCAGAAGGGGAAGGTTGAATGATGTGGCTCCTTTCAGCATATAACTTATATCTGTTGCGTTTTCCATGTTAAATGATCCGATATCTTGATTAAATGCGATAGCGTCGTTGAACATATATGCAAAGTTAGTTCCAGAGACTGTATCAAAACCTAGCGGGGAGTTGAAAGCAGAAGCGCTTTTAAACATACTATTAAAGGTTGTTACTCCTGAGGTATCCCAGTTTAGGGGTTGGTTAAATGCAGCAGCTCCTTCGAATGTACTTTTTAGAGTAGTTACGTTGGAAACGTCCCAATCTGTCAAAGGACTATCAAAATCTTCTGCATCTCTAAAGGTATTTTCCAGACTAGTAACGTTTTGTATTCTCCAGTTAGAGAAATTTCCTTTAACTATCGAGGCTCCTCTAAAAGTATCTTTTAATGTTGTTGTGGATATAGCGGGATCGTCTATAGCGGTTAGGTTATAATTCGCAGATGTTAATCCTAATAGGTTGGTTCCGTAGAAAGAAGCACTTGTACTTAGTTCTAAAGGTCCAAATTCTTTTATATCTGTAATGCTAGATTTATATCCTGTATTGTTAAATGCGAAACCTCCTATTGTACCTCTTATTGTAATATCGTAGTATCCGGATACCGCATAGGTATGTGTTTTTAATACATCATCCCAGGCTGTTATTGTATCGATAGGTGTTCCATCTCCCCAATCTACAGTCATATTATATACGCTCCCTGATACTAAAGGTAATTCTATTGGGCTGGCTGCTCCCCAGGTACTCACAAATGCTCCACCTTCCCAGGGTGTACTTATGTACCCTGATCCTGATGTATTAAAAGAGTAGTTAAATTCGTTATACCAGTAGTCCCAAGTGTTTGTGTTTTTATCTTTCCCTCCAAATTCAGAGATTCTTAATACTGTATCTGGTATACCGAAGCAGTTTAGAAGTACTCTTAAGCCTGATGTTGTTCCTTTCTTTTTAAGCAGGTACGGTAGGTTATGGTAGAGTCTCTTGTAGATTAGCTTTTGAGCATCATTAAAAGGTATAGTTTCTGCGGAGGAGGTTACATATGTATTTATTACTTCACTCCCTGTTGAAGGTAGAGTTCCTCCTGCTTCTGTTATTCCTAGTAGAGAAGTGAATAGATCTCCGTTAGTGAAGCTACTTTCATATAAATCGATACCGTAAGATTTTAGCGCATCGGCAACTAAGTCGGTTGAAATACCCCCGCTTAAGCTGTTATCTGCATCTTGTCTATTTTTTAATGCATCCGTATATAACCAGATTTCATCAAACATTTGAGCAGTTAACTCTGTAAAGAGTTTGAATTGTGCATTACTTTCGTCATCTATTATGTAGGTAGGGAATATATTATATAAGTTATTCCTATTATTATTGTCATATAAGATGGCGATACCGGATTGTTCGGTAAGCCAGTTTGTTGCTACTGAGGAGCTATAAGAGTACGGTATGTATGGCGGTGAGGCATTTTGCTTCGGCCATGCTGTAGATCCGCTTTCATAGTAGAGGTGGTAATCATATCCATCGAAGTTTCGAGTGATACTATCTATCTCATTCTCGTAGAATGCTTTACTAGATGATAACTCTGTAGCGGGTGTGTTGGTGAGCCCGTCTAAGGTGTTTATTGCGCTTGTGTATGATTCTAGAAGGGTTGCTTTATAGTTGAAGTTTGTTAATCTTGTTTCAGCTGAGCTAAAGAATATAAAGTTTTCATAGTCTTTATAGTCTGTATTCAATTCTGCTCTATTTTCCGCTAATACACTTTGCAGTCTATTTGTCATTCCAGCCGCTGAAGCTGTTGTTAAACTTGTGTATGTCTGATATTCGGTAGTAGTGTTTGTCTGTGTGCTTGTTTTAAGGTTAAAGTTAGGACCTCTTAAGGTTTTTCCTTTTGGCATTTGCACTTCTTCAGCTGGATATATTACGCTAAAGGTATTTGAATCTGATACTTTCTCTACTAGGTTGAAGTTTGAACTTCTTCCGAATGTAGTAGGTAGAGGTTGATATAGTTTCAGAAGAAGTGTACCGTCTTCAAATCCTACATTAACTGCTAGTTGTATTTGATTAGATCCAAAGTCTAAGTACAATCCTGCAAAGGAGGTACTTGATGTAAGCCCTGTCTGTAATTGCTCGTATATTGCTCTTAGCTGTATTTCTACTAAGTTACTGCTATTTACTTTAAGTTCTGTCCTGTCTAAAGATATCTCGGATATGAATAGGTTTGGGTTACTCTTAATTAAAGGAGCTATAAAGTTGTATTGTGTATTGTACCTCCCTTGAGTGTACCCGTTTACTGTTAAATCTCTTCCCGGGTCTATGCTTATAGAAGTGATCCCTGATGTAGGATCTGTTTCTGTAACATTATAGGAGGTGGTTAGTCTTGATATGAAAGTGTTGTTAAAGTCGTATAGGTATGCTTGAATTATGTCAGTGGTGGGATCAAAAACTCCAGCTACTTCAAAACTTCCTACATTAGCTCCATCTGTAGGGAGCAGTGTACTTACTGTTGTATTATCTAAAGTGCTTGTGCCTAGTGATGTTACTATTGGTTCTGCCATTATCTTATGCTTTTTGCTAATACTGCTGTCGTGTTAGCTAACTCTATTACCTGTCCTTGTAATGATAAGTTCTCTTCTCTCAATTGAGTTACCTCTGCAGTTAATGCTTGTACTTCCGCACTTATATCCGCTCCGCCGGCGTACTCCCCGCTCTTATTCGCTAAGTATTGATGAGAGTTTATCTCTCCACTTTTAGGTATCTCTAAGAATAGTCTATCGTATGCAGTGAAGAATCCGGGAATATCAATAGTGTCAGAAGGAGTTTCTACTGTTACTGCTGTAACTCCAAATTGAGTGAATTGAGTATTTACAGCTTTTCCAAACTGTTCTTTATTATAATTTACTACCTGTATATTAATATTCTCACTCATTGCTTATCTTAAACTCATCTACTTCTGTTATAAGAACAGTTTCCCCGATCGTTGTTTTTATTTCAATCTTATAATATCTTTCCGGCTCTAATCCGTTTAAGTATAGGTCGAAGTAACTTCCAGTAGGGTCGCAGCTTATCTTAGTATAGGTAGAATCGTAAGCAATAACAACTTCATTTGTAAATACATCTTTTATGCTATAGAAGGATTCTACAGGAAGTGCATTATTGGTTGTGTATAATGATCCGGTTTGATAGAGTCTTGAAGGGTATGTTGGTCTAGCATTTACTCTAAACCTATTAACGCTTTCATTGTAGAATACTCCGGGGTTGTTGCTAATACTGAAGGTAGCTGGTACTGTGTTTAATGTATCTAAGGTCCCTGTATTGTATACATAATCGTCCCACTTAAATTCTATCTGGGGAGGGTATATTGTATGTGTATCTCTTGAAAAGTATTTTAATGTAATTTGCTCATGTATACTATCTACGAATTCCTGTGAGGGATCTTGACGTACTATCACTCCATAATTTTCAATTGCAGAGGATGACCAGTTAGTTACTATGTCGGTTATATCAGCAGTTATGTCTGGATCTGTATAGTAGTTGAATGTGTAGGATATTTCCGGGCTTATATACCATGTTCCACCTCCTTTAGAGGCGCTATTAGTTTCTACATTATAAGATCCTGTTGTTCCGGATTCATAAGATGCTGTTGTCCATTGAGTCCCTCCCGTGTATGTTCTATATAGCCAGGAAGCCCCGCTTTGATTTTCCGGCAGGTCTAAGAATCGCCCTATCCCCATATTCCAGTTCTCTGCGAGAGCGTTTACTTTTATAACACTTGTACTAGAGAGTCCTGTTACATTTGCTGTAAAGCATCTAAGATCTGCCTGCCAGGTGTTGTCTTGTATTCTATCTTCAAATAGGGAGATAAGTTCTGCGTGATCGAACTGTAGTAAGAATCTAGAAGCTTGTGGATTTCCTCCGTCTATTACAGGGTTATTAATCTTGTAGTTAGTGCTAGCTTCTAGTATTTCGTCCAGCCCAGTGTTGGCATTTACGTACCCTGAGTAGAGAGTTGTATCTGCTGTCGGAAAGAGTTTATAAATTGCCATTTAGTATAAATATAAGGAGATCTTAATCTTATACTGTTATTATAACGATACTGCTCTTCCTCTTATATCTGTATTCGGATATTTTACTTCAAATACACATGGGTCAAGTGACGGATATATAATGTTATCTTGTGTAGCACCTGTTATATCGTATGCGTATTCCGAATATCCTAAGGATACTCCTGTTTTATTTGTGATTTGAATATCTTTAACAGTTTGAACTCCATTTATCTTATCTAAGTTAATGTATAACTCTTTTAAGAGGATCGGCTGGTTAAATGTTCTATTATCTATATTAAAATAAGATTGTAGTTCTGTTATACATCTGCTTATAACTTCACTGCTATTAAAGTTGGGAAGTATTATGATCTCGAAGTCTATTCCGATGTTTACAACAAACCCGTCCTTAATGGTAACGGTATCCCCTATTATCCTATATTCAGAAAGGTATGTGCTTAGGTTCTTCTTTACCGTAGAGGATACTGTGTTTAAGTTTTTAACTCTATCAAACCCTAAAATATACAATGTAAGTGTAGCAGGTAATTCCCCCGGTAATATGTTTTCACTTGCTTTAGTGGCTTCTACGTATGTCTTAGCTATTGACCCATAATCAGAAGGCATTGATAATGCTCTTATTGTGTAATCTTTAGTTGTTACGTTTCTTAATTGAGATTGAAAACCTACCAGTGTATTTTGTCTTATCTCCTCTATAGTATCTCCATCCCCGCCGCCTGAGGCTGCTATAGGGTTAGATATTGCTAAGGTACTGAATATGTAATTCGAAGTGATGGTTGGAAGGTTGCTATTTTGAAACTTAGCATTTCCTGTAGACACTACTGTGGTGATTGATTCTGCATCTACATTTGAAGCTACACCTCCTCCGGTTAAGTAACGTACTGTTAAGGTTGTGTTAGCCGGTGCTATACCGTAAGTATCCGTCTGTAAGAAGTTGGTGGGGTCAAATGCTGTATATAGCTTTACTTGTTCGAAAGGTAACCCTAGACCTACATTATTGCTATTAGGTATTATGCTTTCATCTACATCTCCTGTAGTTCCTGACCCGAATTGAATCTCTAATGTGTTATTAGCTTTAAACCTCGTTACGTATCTTTTAGATACTTTTTCTAGTTTAAGTAAGTACGGTGCATCTGCATCAGTAAATGTATTTGGATTAACTACGTTAGTATTCTTTAATGATTTGTAGATCATTTCCTGCCCTAGGTAAGGTACTTCGTACCACGTATTCCCGTCTGAATCTATTATATCTAGAACTTTAATAATGTTTGTATCTGCTATAGATACTGTTGCGAAAGATTCTGGAGTATTAAAGGTAAAGCTTGTAGTCTGTATAGCAGAAGATATCGCTTGTCTTGTTTTTTTAAGGAGGTAATACTGTGGATCTCCTCCACTGGTTTGATATATTGTTACCTCTGTAGGGTCGTATGAGCTTGAGACTGTAAAATCTACCGGGTCCTGTATTAAAAAGTTAATGCCTTGAGCATCGGTCTTTACTACTGTATTTTCTGAGATAAAGAGAGCGTAGTCGAAGTCTGGCACATAATTAACTCCTACTAGTTTTGCAGGAAGTTGTTGGTATAGGTCAATGCCGGCAGTTGAGGTTTTTGTAACTTTCGGTCTGTACCCTAACATATAAGCTAGGTTATAGATGCTTTCTGTCTGTCTTGCATGCTGTACGAAAGTTTCTTGTATTTGATTATCTAAGTAGAAGGAAAGTACATCTCCAACATAGGCAGACATCTCTAAAACCATCATTCCCGGTGAAGCAGGTGAAAAGTCGTTATAGGTGTTTGGATAGTAGGTTTTAGTAAAGTCTACTAGCAGGTCTTTAAGTCCTGTGAAATCCCTATTGAAGTATTTTATATCTTTCGTGTTAGCCATTGGTTAGGTTTAGTTGTATTGTATCTGTTACTCCTGTGTTAGTTATCGTATAGTTGATTACAGTAAAGAGGGAGTTGTTTGCTTGATCTGCTCTTAACTCTACAGTTGCCTGTATATTTGGAAAGTACCTTGCTATTTCAACTTCAATATACTCTTGAATTCCGTCGATATTATTCTGTCCCATTTGCTCGAAGATAAAGGTCTGTAAGCCTGCTCCAAAGCCTGGCTTAAAGGGTCTTTCTCTAGGTCCGGTAAGGAGTAGGTTTATTAGGTTATTCCTAGTAGCATCTTTTGTGGTATAGTTTGACTTAAAAACAGCAGGGCCATTAAAGGGTATACTAATACCCACTGCTTTGCTTGGTATTCTATCTATTGGAGCTATGTTAGTTGCATTGATAGCCATTATGCTTTCTTAATGAAGCCCATAATTTGATCCATATTTACCTCTCCAGGAGGTAGTGCGGAACCTTGTGCTGCGGTATTGGCAGAGGGACTAGGAGTATACCCTGGTGCTCCTGTGAAGCTTTGAGCATGACTAGAGTTCATTGAAATGCCTCCCATATCTCCTAGGATGTTCATCATGTTCTCTCTTAATTTTAACCTGTCATCCCCGTTATTATCTATTTCTCTAGCTTCAGTTACTATTTGCTGTTTAGGCGCACGTATAGCTTCTAAGAGGATATCTTTTAGTTCTTCTGCGATAGCTTCTTTAACAGCTTCTTTGATTAGTTTTTGTAATTCTGATGGTTTCATCTTTGATAAATATTTGTTAATATGCTTTTAGGTTATCTCTATCTATAATCAATTTTAGTTCTTCTATTAATACTTTTGAATTATCTGTAAAGGAGGGTTGTGATTCTAACGCTACTATTCCCTCTGTATTTAATGCCTGTGCTACATTACGTTGGATTCTCGGGTCGCTCGGTAGGGGTCTTTGTATGATCTGAAATGTAAAGCCTTGGTAAGATTGTTGTGTATCGCTAGATAGTCTTGTGCGATTCTCAGAAAGAAACCTTTCAGTTTCTGAACCTAAGTTAATTGCTTCTACACCGCATCTATTTAGAAGTTTTATAAATATCTCTAAGAGTATTACCACTTCATTTACGATTGCAGAAGCTATTGAGGTGTAGTAAGCTCCAGTCTCTAACCCTTCCTTAAGTTCTTTAAGTCTAGGAGATCCATCCGCCGCGAAGGTTGTATTCGTGATAACATCTTGAATATCTACGAGGAGGGAGGGGATTACACCTGGGGTTATGGGTAGTAGTTTTAGTGCTTGGTTTGTTATTAGTTTAGCAGCAGTCAAGGCTTGTTTAACGTTTATTGTTCCTTGTACCAGAGCTGCTCCTACCTGAAGTGATGCGGCTGTAATATTCAATATGCGGCATGTCTCCTCTAACACGGAGATTAGGCTGTTTAACTGTTTAAGTACTCTCTCTAAATCTTTATCTGCTGGGCAGTATGGAGGGTTTTGAGACTGTAAGTACTCAGTAGTTAGCTCTTTTGCTAATTCCTGTGCTCGAGCTTTAGCTTCTTCTGCTGCTGCAGTGCCTGCTACGTTCCTATAGTCTGTCAGTTGTTCTTCGAATTGCTTCTTTACTACCTCTTGTAATGTTCCTAGTTCCGATACTTTTAACTGTACTGGGTTTAAGGTTAGGTTAGGAATATTAAGATTTTCAGGTGGTTTTGGTAATTTGCTGTTTACCTCTTCTAAAGATACTGATGGAGGCGGTATAGTAAGCACCGGTTCTCCGTTTTCAATCCCAGTTATCCCGAATTTATCAGAGAGGGCTGTTAACTGCTCTGCAAATATCTCTTGAAGTTTTGTTACTTGTACTAAAATTAATATATTTATCTTGTCCTGCCCTGTAATATTTGCAGATGCTTTTATTTTGCTAAAGCTTTTTTGAAGTAGAGCTTTTATCTTAGGTTTTATTTTAACCTTTTCAGCTGCTGCTGCTTTCTTAGTTCTAAACTCTTCTAGTATTTGCTGCTTTGATTTCATAGTAGGTTATGCAATGAAGACGGTTTCGGACTTTAAATTCTCTAAGTTCTGTTTTAGATACCCTATAGTGTTTTGCTGCAGTGTTCCTACCGCATTTAAGGTAGCGATTGGAGCTCCAGATGCAGAGGCTGTTGCGGAAGCTGCTAATAACACTTCTAATAGGTTTATAATATCTCCTAACATATCTACTGTTTTATCCCCATAGAGTATAGGTTCTTTTGCATTTTTAGAACCTAGATATACTTTTGTAGACTGTACTACTAAGTCTTCGGTATCTATATTGACACTTAGTACGCTATTTAAGTTTATTGTTTGATTTGAGCTTAATAGTATACTGTCCGTCTTACTATTAAAGAACAGTCTCCCGGAGTTTAATATTATCTGGTCTCCTTTATAGTCTTTTGCTGGTTGAGGTTTTCTATTATAGCTGTAGTAGTCATTAATACTGCTAGGCTCTAAAGGAACTTGCTGTCCGTTAGTTAAGTATATACTGGAGTTATCGTTGTTTATATTCTCCTCTGTAGGTAAGAATCCGACTGAGCCCTGTTTCCCTTGTCCGTTTCTAAGTATGGTTATAGGCTGTCCGTTAAAGCTTCCGGCTGACCAGTTATTAAGGGGCTCTCCGTTCTGTATAGAGGTTGTTCCGAACCTTAAAGAGCTGCCAACTCTACTTTCAACAATTACGTCTCCTTCAAACTTCTTTAACGGTTTCGTATTCGTGGACTCTTTAAAGTAGTTTCCGAGATTAATATCTGTTGACCCTTCTGTTACTTTTCTGGTGCTTCCTGCGCTAGTCTGCTGGTAGTCTTGTCGTTGAGATTCTGGTATGTTTGTGTTTTCAAATATATTAGGTATAGCGTTGTGGTGTTGGCTATTCCATATGCTTAAGGGAGAAAGGTAGTAATATATCTCTCGAGTGACATCTTCTTGAATGTCCGGGGAGGGTAGTGTGAATATGTATACTAATTCATTCTTAAGAGGTAGGTTGGAGAAGTTTGAGAAGTATGGTTTAGCAAAACCGCCTCCTTTTCGGGATGCTCCTTTAACTTTCCTAAATGTAATG
>Ga0210003_1003988_pt1 | contig 11792 bp, 10 predicted proteins | sample LantaG_FD_182804 | JGI IMG/M metagenome (GOLD analysis project Ga0210003, IMG submission 182804) | Deep subsurface microbial communities from Baltic Sea to uncover new lineages of life (NeLLi) - Landsort_02402 metaG (SPAdes) (version 2) | ecosystem: Environmental > Aquatic > Marine > Oceanic >...
ATCTTGTAAAAATAGGTAAAGCTCATTTAATAAATTACTGTTCCATAAATTTCTCTGATGAAACTCGGTACTCAGGATGGGTGCCTTTCAATGATATAGATGTAGTTAAAAAAAATATTATAAACTATCAGGGAGATAATACTTATTTGGACCTAGAGATCGTTAAAAAGATGCATAGTGAAAGAAAGGATAATTTTATTACTCTTATAATCACTGATGGCCATTTAAGCAATGATCTACGAGAGCTCCTGGAATCTACCTATGCTACGCATCAAAACAGCGTTCATTGCCTAGTTATAGGGTATAATAAAGGATTTATAGAAGGACTTAGAGGTACTCAGGTATCCTACCAATCCGTAGAAGACATCGATACCCTGTATAATGCCCCACTAGTTATTGCTAAGAATGTGTATGGAGAAATATCTAATGCGTAGAAGATATAATGGGTATTTAGTTGATTGGATATCATCTGTTCTAAAAAAAGACAAGTTAGAAACTATTGTATCCGCTATTAAAAATAAAGATAAAATCTCTAATATCATTGCAGACAATTTTGAGACTAATAAATTATACCTTGCTAAGATACTTAGAGAAGAAATTACTAAACAGTTTAAAGGAGCATATCGTCCAGTTGTTGAAGTAGTTCTTAATTCCCTAGACTCTAGAGAGCACTCTCAAACAGACCATAAAGTTGATATAAAATTAGGGAATAAAAAGATAGTTGTTACTGATAATGGATCTGGTATGGGTATCGAGGAAATCCTTAAGTTTTTAATCGTGCCCTTTAACACTGAAAAAGAAGGCATTAATGAAATAGGAAGATTCGGAGTCGGATTTTTCTCTCTACTCTCTTACTGTTTAATGAGCTCTAGGATAAAAGTAATAGTGGAGACATCATTAAAAAAAGAAGCGTATAGAATAACTTTTTATACTAAAAAAGTACCAGGCACTATAGAACATGAGATCTCAGATATTTTTATGGTTATAGATCCCATAAGAAGAAAAACGATCGGAACGACTATCCTAGTAAATCACTTCTATTTTACTAGGAATACACTAGAGCATGCTCTTATCTCTGATTTGCATACTATTCCTTCTTATACCTCAAAAATAAGTATAAACGGAGAGGTAATAAATAATAGGAGTAACGTTAAGTACTACAAAGAAAATGTAGTATTAACCATCAGGGGAAATGAGTATAAACAAGCGGTTTCTGTGGGTATCTCTACAGATGATATAAACCGCATAGTTGTTACCGCACACGGTGTAAATGTTATCAGTAAAAAAATTGGAACACTTTTTGTTAAAAAAATTCAAATTAATTTCCCCCCAGCGATAAGGGTAGTCGAGGGTCGGGATGAGTTTAAGATAGATGATAATTACTACCTGTGCATAGAAGCAGCAACAAAGTGCCTCCTCAGATATCTTAAAGATCAACAATACTCGGAGCATAAATACCGTGTGTATATACTAGATATATTAAGTACCGTGGCTACATGCTTCGGTATTGAAAATGCATCAGATTTTCCTAATGCAGAAAAGATTATTAAGGAGGATCTTCCCAATTCTAAATACCTTGTCCCGCTTGTTGATTGGCAGGGATTAAAAGAATTTATCGAGGATAACAAAAATGAAGCTATCCCCTGTGTACATTCCGTATACACATTTTGGTCTCCATTATTTAAAATGCATGAGCAATTTTTATCGGATCATGTAACGTACGGGCTAGAAATGGACACCAGTATTGCACATAGATTTTTATGCGCAGGCTCTTTCGATAATATTAAAGATTGCTTCACATTATTTTTTAGTGAGTATCTAAGAGGGGCTTCTAAAGTTATAATAGTGTATTGTAAAAAAGCGGGTATCTCCCCCTTCTACCTCACATACGATTACAAACTTCTAATAAATGCTGGCCACCCCTCTGTTACCGGTGCCTACTCACATGAAAAGAATTTATATAACAACTTTTGTCTAGGGTTAAGAGCTTGTGATAAGGATATAAAGGCCCTCCTAGAAGAGGCTTCTATTAAAAAGGCTTTAAATATATAATGTTAAAAATCATACTAAAAAAAATGAAAAGAAAAGGTAAGCATCATACCTTTTTTCTTAAGGATCTGCTAATGATGCAGATGATAGCCGACTTTGAGTCATTTTTAGGAGCCATAAAAGACAACGATAAAGATAAAGTTACTAGTATGATCGAGGAGGCCTATAACTCTTCTACTACTCTTAAGTTGTTCCCTGGTATAATAAATAAAACTATTGAAGCTCAATTTGGGGATAAATATGCATGCCTTCGTGAGTTGGGCCAAAATGCAATAGATTCTTATGGAAAAAATCAGCTAGGAATAGAACGTCTTATTAATTTTGAGTATGAACAAAAAAAGACATACGGAACTTTATCTGTAATGGACTTTGGATGTGGTATGAGTTTAAATAGCCTTATTAAGGACCTTCTCATACCTTATAACTCTGCTAAAGAGCTTGATGAAACAAAAATAGGTGAGCATGGTATAGGATGGTACTCAATAGTAGATATTGCTGAGTACGTCCATGTAATAACGAAGACAGCTTCCGAAGTAAATAGTTCAGAAGCCGTTGTTTATATCGATAGTGACTATAACTGGAAAGCTACTATATCTTACGGTCCCACGGATGAGGTTGAGACATCAGGCACAAAAGTAATAGCGCATATATTAAAAGAAAAAGAAGTCAGCAGTAAAAAAATAAGAAGCAATTTATATAAGTACCTTGGTATGGTAAAAAGTAACCAAGGATATATAAAGTACAAAAATTGTGTTATAAATACCCTTCAACAGGAGTATGAGTCTACCTCTATTATCGATATGATTATCGATGGTAATAAAGTACCCTTAAAAATGGGCGTAAATAAAAAAAGAATTCTGGAGGGGGATTCTGAGGAAAAATATAGTTATAGATCTGCCAATATTAACCAGGTACTTGTAACCCAAAGAGGCCTCTTTGTTAACTATGATAACGTGCCGTATAATACGGATTCTATCCATTACAAGTTAGCTACTGATTTAACTAACATAGGATTAGACTTCTGGATAGATCTCCCGGATTGCGTAACACTTACTAAAGGCCGTAACAGTATAATAAGTAATCATCAGCTGCCAGTACTGGACGCCTCCTATAGTGCTTTTGAAGATACTTTTTTAGATTCCATACTTGCTGATAACTCTTTGATGGAGAAAACATCCGATAATATATATAAAAGTGTCTCTGAGATATTTAGAGACACCTACGGTAAAAGAGTACAGAAAAAAGAGCGTACTAAATATGGAATAAAAAGAAAAATTCGGTATGCTTCTTCTAAAACCCTCTCTTTTATATCGGATAGAATTATTGGGTGGTTGTCAAATCTACCCCTATCACTTTATATGTACTTAGGAGCTCTTTTCGGTGCCGCATTAGTGGTTGCATTTTTTGGTCCATATCTTTTTGGGATTATCATAAAAATCCCCTATATAGAACAAATAGCAGTCCTATTGGTGCAATGTTCTATTGGCGGCCTCCTAGGGATACTTACACTGCGGTTATTAAAATCTATTGCAGGTACCCTGCTTAATATTATACGTGGTATCCATGAGACCCTCGCTAAAAAGAAAGTAATAAAGCACCGAGAATTAAATGGCCCTAAAATTGTTTTTTCTTTTAGGGGAGTAATGGATATACTCAGGGTTATTAGTTTTTCCATTAAAACATTAGCTAAAGGTACCCTCTATCTTTTAGTTCAATTTTTTATTTTACTATATAATGCTCCTAAAAATGCCCTATGGCTGTTTCTATATCTATGCCGTTTATCTAAAGCACTCCCTGAAGTAATAGGGGGTTTAAAAAGTAAGGTAGTTAAAACTTTAGGTTTGTATGAAAATTTAGAGGATAAAAGAGATAAAAAAAGAGAGATAAAAAGAAAAAAGATAACTAGAAAGTATCTATCTAGTGTCCATAAAAACCAGTTCTTCAAAAGGATATTAAACAAACCTACTATCCCAGTCATATTTTACTCTGTAAAGACTAAGGAAGAGCCTCCGCCAGAAAAAGCGGAATCCTTTCTTTCTATCTTTAGGGAGTCTTTTAATGAAGTCTTTAGCTTTAATAATGGGTCCAATAACGCTTATTGGGGTAAGAATACTGCGTGGAACGGGGGGACTTCTTATCGGGGCCCAGTAAATAAATCCTTTCTAAATCCTCAAAAGATTTATGAAAGACATGAAAAGATATCTATAGACACCCTTATAGATCTCTACCTTAGAGATAAGCTTGTGTATGAGAAGTATGCAACCTATAGAGCTAATCGGGTTTATGTTGATAATAGTAATCCCCTAGTATTTGAAGTGTTATCCAAAATGCAGAGGATAAGCTCGGAGGTCAGAAATAAGTACGATGTCAAACTTATTGAGGATCGTATAGATTCTGCACGATTGATAGTTTACAGTTCCATTTCACTGACAATAGCAATCTTATTCGCACTAACCATATTATCGATTCCTTTTAGTTTCCTCATAATTTTACAGAATATATTCCTTAACTACACGGGTAGTATTGGGTTTTATTTAATAGACTCTGTTTTTTTAAAATTTATTAAATATCTAATTATATTCCAGGGTATTATTATCACAGCGATTATAGTTAGCTTCATCAAGTCAAAAGATAATAGCATTATAAAAGATGTACGTAAAATATTTGGTTTCCTGATATCAGCTTTTTTTAAAAAAAGAAAAAAAGAAAAAGAAGAGCAGGGCATCGACGCCGGGGTATTTGTTAAAGAGGATGTGAATTTCTTTTACAAAGAAGCAGTACAGGTCCTTAAAGTTATAACTGTAGATTTTATAAAACTTTTTTATTCATTAACTAAAGCAGCTCTTTTCCAATACTTACCCAAAGCACTTAAAAGTTTATGTGTTTTAATGATATCCGTTTTTATAGGATCTGCTAAGCTTCTTATAAGGCTACCTCTGGCTATCATAGCTATTGTCCTACGTACACTGAAAAAGTTACTAGGTACACCCCGTTTTGCAAAAAAGATTCTCATTTTCTTAGTAGGTATGCCTATTAAAATCTGGAGTAACTTAAAAGGCACATTTAAAATGAGAGTTAAAAACATAGAATTCGTCCAAGAGAAGGAGCTACAAGAAATAACCTCTCTTCTGAATAATGCTGGGAAATCGTACCTAGACCATTATAGGTGCTGTAATAAGATATTTGGTATCATCCTAGATTACTTCAAGTGCAAGGATAGACCAGAGTTTTACCTTAAGCTCTCAGGTGACTCTTTTATTTTATTCTCTAAGGATCATATAGCCTCTTCAAATAAATTTGGATATGCATACACTATCGAAGGAGTATCATATACGATAATGCAGGCTACTCCCTACTCCTATATGAACTTCTTCAAAGAAAAAGGGGTTAAAAGTCGGTATCCGCATCTATTAGCAAAACTTTTTCTCAATGAACTAGCTGAAGATAATAAAATTAATGTACAAATAAAAGATGAAAAGCCGCGCAGTACGGACAAGCTTAAGATATTCATAGATTTTTATCAATATCTGATAAAGAATAGTATAAGCTTAACAGATGAGATACAGCCTTTTTTAAATGATTACGGGTATTATAAATACAGGGTATCTTCTGAAGAATTATTAGGCTTTATAAATTCCCCTAAGAAAGAATTAAAAGATATAAACCTTAAAATTAAAGAAGAATATCTAAGAGAGAAAAAAGAAAAAGAAGAACGAGAGAAAAAAGAAAAAGATCTTCAGGCAAAAAAAGCATTAGAAGGTGAAGACGTAGCTAACGAATATCTCCTAAATTCAAAAAGGTAACATTATGAATAATTACCCCAAGACACATTACGAGATAACTGACAACTTCTTTAAAAAGGAGCTATCTTTACATATAGACGACATCTTTAAAAAACTAATTATTGATATTGGAGATAACCCTAACTACAACGATTTCTCCTTATACTGTATGGATAATGATATCCTACCTTTTTTAGTAGATGACCCCTATAAGTCGTCCATAACATTAAATGTATTCTTTCATCTGTACGAGATGTACGTCAACCACCATAGGGTCTACCATGTGACTTCTCAAATGGCCTCTAAACTTATTAATACCGATCTTAATATCGATAGCTATTTTCTACGTTCACCCTTCCCTGAGATTTATATCCAGATAAACAAAGGGCTCCTCTATATCCAAGACGAAGAAGGGCTACAAAGCATCTCAGGTATCTATGTTAATTACGGTATCAATAAAATGGGAGAGCGGGAGATCAGAGTTATGTGTGCGGCTCTTTTAGATGATACCAAAGAAATTCCTTTTAATGACTCATTATTCTATTTTCGGATACCTCTAAAAGACGGTAAAATAAAAGACGTACTTAAAAATTATATGGAGGAGCAATTCTCAACTCCCTCAGATGACATGGTTAAATCCGGTGGCCTCCTTAATAGGGATCACATTGAAGGCCTTTTTAAGTTCGTTATGAATGTTCTCTTGTATATAACATCAAAAAATCCGGATATTAAAAAATGCTTACCCTACGACTTTGGTAAAGAAATAGCCCGGAAGAAAAATAAAGCGAAAGCTAATAAGCTCCTCAAAAGGGCAAACATGTCCACTAATTTACCTATCATGGTGTTAGGAAAAGATCTTGCTATTAATAAGGATATTTCTGATATTAGAAACAAAACAGGATTAGTACATTGGAAATTAAATCAAAAAGTATATGTCTCCGGTCACTGGAAAACTCAATGGTACGGAAGCCATAAAGAGGACAATAGGCACTATAAGATTATATTTATTGAGCCATATGAAAAAGGCCCCGATTTAGGGGAAGTAATTAAAAAAGAATATAGCATAGGAAAATAATATGGATAAGCAGAAATCCCTCAATCCCCTTCAGATTACAGAAGAGGATACCAAAGAAGTAAAAAAAGTAGTGCAATATGCTGAGCATAATAAATATAATATAGAGATGATTAAAGAAATCATGGATGGAAAAAGAGAGCCAGCAGGTCTTAACTCCGAGCATGTTAAATTTTTCCATGTAGATTATCGTGTTGTATATTCTATAGAAGAGCATCCTATGGGATGGTGTAGACACCTCTCAGTATCCGTATCTAATAAAGATAGGTACCCCAATCCTGCAGCTGTCCAAAGAATCATGGAAGTTTACGGCATAACGGTGGATATTAATAACCCTGAGGAAGCTTTTGTGTATGAAGAAAAAGATAACTATACACCTATAGGCCAGCAAGTAAATGCTATAAACATAATCACCAAATATTAAAAAGGGAAAAAAATGAGTTCTAATGTTGAAGATGCTACGTTGTTAGATTACAAGATGGAGCAGGCACTAATACTATCAAGAAGAAACTATTTTCCAGCACATGTACGGGAAAAGTATTCTAAAAAAGCTGAGGAATATAGAATAGCTCTTCAAAAAATGAAAAACGAAGAACCGATAACTGCTTGACCCCCAAATTAATAATTTGCTAATAATGTTATAGTCAGATGAATATGCTATCACTATAACAACAAAAGAGTATCCCCATGGATCGTAATCGTACTTATAAAGTAATACTCTCATACCTAAATAATGTCATAGGCTCCTCAGATACCAACCAGATCTCTAAAGCAGACAAAGCAAAACAAACTAAAGCTGTTGAGGATCTTATGAAGAATCTTCTTAATGGCCCTCTATCTCAGTATAAGGATAATGTTTATGCCGTTGGGGGATCTGTCAGAGATGAACTCCTAGGAAAAAATCCTAAGGACCTGGATATGGTCGTAGATGACCCTAAAGAGAAAATGGATGGAGCTAAAAAAGTAGCCCAGGATATTACAGACGCTCTTAATATCACTACTGCAAATAACCCACATCCTTTAAAAGAGCAATATGGTATATGGGGAGTTACCCTTTTAAATCCTAAGAGTTCCTCGGGGGAAAGAAAACCTTTTATATACAAAGGCACAGATATCTCAGGCTATGTCCTGGAACTGACCCCTCCTCGAAAAGAAGGCCCCTATGATACAAATAAGAGAGAGCCTGAGTATGTTGAGTACACGTCATTAGAAGACGATGCACATAGAAGGGATCTAACCATAAATGCCCTTTATAAAAATTTAGCTACTAATGAGGTAAAAGACTTCGTAGGTGGTAAAAAGGATCTACAGGAAAAGACTTTGCGCCCTCCTAAGCACCCTGAAGGTATAAAAAGGATCTATGAAGATGATCCTTTAAGAATCTTTAGACTCGTTCGTTTCGGCGGAAAACTTGATGGGTTTAAATTAGATCCCCAAACTGAAAAAGAAGTAAAAGAATTCATTAATAGCCCAGAAGGTAAAAATGCCCTTACTCAAAGAGTATCTAAGGAACGAGTAAGAGATGAACTGACCAATATGATCACCCATCCTCAGGGAGAGAAAGCTGTAGAAGCCCTGGAACTGATGAGAGAAATGAATCTGCTCGAGTACATCTCTCCTAATTTTGATAAGATGCTTGATATGTTCCATGATACCGCTTACCACCAAGGTGAAAGTATCTGGCAGCATACCATGGATGTTCTTAAAAAAACTCCTCCTTCTTTAAAAGCAAGGCTAGGGGCCCTTTTCCATGACATCGGAAAATTAAGCACTCGATCAGAATCTGTAAAAAAAGATGACCAGGGTAATGATGTACAAAGAGTACACTTTATAGGACATGAGGATGTAGGCCCAGCAATAGCAGAGAAGGCCCTCTCTGAGCTTAAATACCCTAAGAATGTGATAAAGCCCGTAGTGGATATGATCGGGGCTCATATGGGCTTAAAAACTTATGGGTCGGAGAAGAACCGGACTAGGTTAAGAAAAGTCAGGATACTTATAGAAAAGCTTTATAACAACCTTGATGATGCCCTGTCCCTTATGGAAGCTGATGCTAATAATCGTGATCTACACGATCTTCAAAAGATGAGAGAAGAAATAAAAAATCAAAAAGAGGATGATCTGGCAAAGGGTCTTCTCAAAGAAACTCCATCAGGTGCTGAGTATATCTCTCCGTTATCCGGGGAAGAAATTAAAAAAGAGTATGATCAATTAAAAGGCCAACAGATTGGTGCTGTGAAGTGGAAATTAAAACAGATGCTTCTACAGGGAAAATTTGATGCCTTAGACGGTAAGGATATGGCCTTAAAAGCGAGAGAGGTCTTAAAAGGTATTACATCAGATCAGAATCAACTAGAGGCTATAATGGCTCAAATGCTTAAGAAAAGTAAATCTAAGAGTTTCTATAAGTGAACTATGATGAAAGATATAGTTATAATCTAAGGACTGCTAATCAGTTAATTGAAGATAATAATGCATATGAATCATACTATAGCATCTGTCTTAAGTATGAATTTTTGCCTTTGAGTAAAGAAGATTTTATACGAGTTATTGCTCGTATCATCACAATAAGAGCTTCCTTAAAAGAAAAAGCAGAAATGGTCTTTGAGTTGCTTAGTAATTTTAAGAATCTACCAAAAGATCGACCACTCCTCAACATTAAGCACCCTACTACTCCGCACCTTCTCCACGAAAACAGTGAGCATGCTCTGCTTCTACTTATAGAATTTAAGCCTCATACAACGACTATAAGCTGTATAGTAGGCACTAAAAAATAATGGTTACTATGTATCATTTTATTACTAGTCAGTATCTTACCCAGATATCGAATAACTTTTTAAATGGCTCTAATAATGGTGATATCTTTAATAGTAGTAGGATTACGTTATACTCCCATAAAATATGTAGGAAAAAGTAGAAGCAAAAGCACACGAGTCGCTTATGAGTACCCCTACCACTTGTCCTCTTTAAGCGGGAGTTACCTAAATACCACTTTTAGGAGTATCTCATGGTCTAAAAGTGGCCCCCTTTTTAATAGCACCTCTGTAAGTAGCTCCACTGTAAGTAGACTCCGACATATAAAAAGAGGAAAAAGTTATAGTACCAGCCGTTATAAACTAATCTAGCTCCGTTATTGTAGATAGTAGTGTACACATACATTATAAATCAGTATAATACATGCGCGGGAGACTACAGGCAAAATGAACACTAATTCTGAAATAGAAAATAGGCTTAAAGAAGCCTGTAACCAGGGTTTAATTGAGCCCCGAACAGAGAATAACCAGTACTTAAAAGTAAGTTATAAAGGCCTGGGAGACCCAATCTCTGATAAATGGAATATAAAAATTTATACTTCCGGAAAAATCGTATGTGTTGATTTCGATGTCCTGTATAAATTGCTACAAAATGCATCTTTCAAAATCGATACCACTAAAAAAGTTATTCAAATAGATGATGCAGGAGTGGGATTTGTTCTGTGCGGAGTAATGGTAGGTGTTACAGACGGAGAGGCTCTTAAGACGGATGTAGTTGATGCTTCTTTTTTCCAGGACCCTGCATATCTGAGAGGAGAATATCTTACTGAGTATACTAGAAAAGGCTACTCATTAGTCATTAATGATTTTAAAGCTACTCCTCATACGCATCGTGTAGAAATTTGTAGCGGGTATATAAATAAACCCTTAAGAAGTCTTCTAAGAGAGAAGGGCTTTGATGTCTGTGTAGTAGAAATCAAAGGAAAGTTACAGGATAAACTTGAGGATCTTTTTAAGGAGTATGTATATAAGACTTTAGGAAAAGATCTTGCATATGATCCTAAGGAGCTGTCTTCTAAGAAAGATATAGCAATTAAGTATTATGAAGCCCTAGAATGGGGGCGGAAAAATGCACCGCGCATGATTAAAACCGGGTGGCCGTCTTTAAAGGATTCCGCCCTAAATATCTAACAAATTGAGAAGTTATGATTCCAATGATAAGGTGTAATAAACATGGGATAGTTAGACATGATACGGTAGCTACCTGTGTCCTGTGTAAACAAGAGAATACCCCCTCTAAAGAGAAGGAAGCTTTAGCCTTCGTAAAGGATGTCGCTAATTTGAGCACCTTGGATAACGAAGCCCCAAAGATACTTAACAGACTTATATGTAAAGCACGTAAACTTGAACTGTTAGATAACTCGACAGAGCCTGTATGAAAATAGATATAGATATAGACGATCTGTGGTGGCTACGTGACGCTTTGAATAAATCAATAGACTATATGGGTAATTTCCCTTATCCTAATGCATTTTCAAAGACACAAGAAGTAGCACGAAAAATAAATAAGGAAGTATCCCGTGCTATAGAAGAGGCTTTTGGGCAAACTAGGGACGGTACTAATAATCAGAAAGACTATGAGTAGAAATGAAAAAAGCAATTTACGCATTCTCAGGTGACCCCATAACGTACGGTCACATAGATATCATAGAAAGAGCTGCAAGTAACTTTGATAAACTCATTGTAGCAATAGGCAGCAATCCCGATAAGCACTATATGTTCTCTCTTTCCAAACGGACAGAGCTGGCAAAAAATGCTCTAAAATTAATTAAGAACGTAGAGGTTGTTTCCTTTGAAGGTCTTTTAGTGGATTATGCATATGAAAATAATCTTCCTGTAATAATCCGTGGTGTAAGAAATTCTGCAGACTTTGATTATGAGAGAATGCTACATCAAGTAGGAGACAGCCAGAAACTAGGTATAGATACCCTGGTTCTTTTTTCAGACCCTTCTTTATCACATGTCAGCTCTAGTGTAGTAAAAGCGGTAGTAAAAGAACAAGGATTTATACATGAGTATGTCCCTCCCGAAGTAAAACAGCTCCTTGAGGCAGAAGTAAATAAGCAATTCATAGTA
>Ga0210003_1003989_pt1 | contig 11791 bp, 7 predicted proteins | sample LantaG_FD_182804 | JGI IMG/M metagenome (GOLD analysis project Ga0210003, IMG submission 182804) | Deep subsurface microbial communities from Baltic Sea to uncover new lineages of life (NeLLi) - Landsort_02402 metaG (SPAdes) (version 2) | ecosystem: Environmental > Aquatic > Marine > Oceanic >...
TGCTAATTTTATTAAGGAATTTACCAATAAGTCTCTTGACAACTCACAAGCATGGAACTCATTTAAAGCTATTCCTGTCGAATTTGAAAAACTAATACAAATATCAACGCACAATTAAACTAAAGCCTTTTATTATTGATTCCCGATAGTCATTAAATATTATCAGGTTTGTTCTTTGTAATAACGATTTAACTTTACAGGCGGTACATTAAAATTTCAGACCTTAGCACGAGGTAGTCAGAATCATCTGAAGAAATGCAGCAAACCTTCGCTAAAGCTTCGGTTTACAAAGCGAGACAATACTTGTTACCTTTCATTAATGAAATAAAACTGTTGAAGATACATTCAATCTTTTGATTGATTGCATTGCAAAAAAAATGACCCCTGTAAATCCAAGGGTCAACTTTATTATTGCCACGTCTTTAAAAACTATGTTTAAAGACTAAATATTCGTGTTTTGTTCTACAAAGATAGATATTCTAATTTACTATGCAAATATTTTGCCAAATTTCTTTTGTTGGACTGAGAAATCATCCTTTTGATAATCTTTTCTTTAATGATGATTCAAAGATAGTTTGAATATTTGAATTCATATTTACTAGATGAAAAATTGATTGGTATTGATAAAAACCCATTTCATCAATTAACTTGCTTATCAATTCATCGGCAAAGGATGACGATACAATTCCAACCCCTTCAAAATCAATTACAATTCTCTTCTTTTCACTTTGGTATATATTAATAAGTTCATTTTTTATCTTAATTCCAGATTCCCTTGTTCCAGTTCCTGAACCTACCTCAGCGATTTTGTAAATTATATCACCAAAATCACCTTTCATATCTTCAATAGACATGTCAACAACATCATAACCTTTTAATGCTTCCTTTATTGAAATTTCTTTATCGAGGTTTAAATGAAATGAAATGGTAGTTGATTGATTGTACTTGTTAAGAATTACCATATCGTTGCATGCCCTTGAAATTTTTCCGGAATCTGAAATGAGTAGTCCACCTTTGCCTGATATAATTGATAGTTTTCCATTGTTTTGAGATACAATATTATAAAGACCCCAAAGACCATTGCCTTGTCCAATCTTCTTGTCCCTTGTAACACCCTCCGTCATTGCAAGAGTAATTGCGTCAACTGCTGTTTTTGGTTTATGCTCTGAGTCTCTTAAAGTCATATAGATACCTTGTCCATAATCAAAAATACAGACATTAAGATGATTGTTTTTTTTGTCAAGCTGTGCCATGATAAAACCGGTTTCAATCCCAGCATGTTGAATAACATTATCCATCACTTCATTCATTGACCATATACAACCACTAAGAACTCCTTCTTTACAAATAATGGTTCGTCTTATGCATGTAATATATGATGTCACCAATTGATGAATTTCAGTTGAGTTAGAGAATTTCCAAATTTTATCAAGAGTATTAGTTGATTTGCCAATATTCACATCTGAAATTTGTTTAGGGCTAATAAAATCAATATAATTAAGATAACTTGAAAGGTTTTTATACTTAAAATGTATCCCAGCTTTTTCTTTGAAATAATTGATGCATCCAACTATTGGTACTGTAGGAATCGGATATACTTTGTCTACTTCATCACAATCTATGTTTATTTGTTTATGCTTAAACTTATATATTAATCTATTCATTGACGTAATGAATTCCGGAATAAGACTCTGATTGGTTAAGTTACCAAGCTTAATAGTATTCTCCTCTATATAGGAATTAAAATTCCTTTTGAAATTTCTTACCTTTTCAACTTTTGCCATTTGATCATAGTTGGATTATTATACTTACCAACTTTGCTTTAAAATATGTTTTCTTTCAATATTGTTTAACACCTCTGCACAGCTCTCCCAATCAACATTCTCTATCTTGTTGTATTTCATCTCAAATGGATGCTTTTCCGGGACATGATCAATAATCTCTTTTGCCCTTTCTTTATTCCCCATTGCTACTTCAATCCATACATCTTCAAGAACATCGGGTATCTGCCCGAACATTCTGTAAATTCCCTCAAGTCTGCCCGATAGCAACTGATGGACCCTGTCTTCCACAGAGTCTTTATACCGCATATTGTATATATAAACAATTTCTCTTAGCTGACCTATGCGCTGGATCCTTCCTTTCCTCTGTTCCAGGCGTGTCGGATTCCAGGGAAGGTCAAGATTGATCAATGTTCCCAGCCTTTGAAGATTCAATCCTTCACTGGCTGCATCAGTGCCAAACAATACCTTTATTTTTCCTTCTTTTACCCGTTTCTTAATATCGTCTTTTAAATAAGGTTGAAACTCTTGTGCTTTAAGGATTCCGGATTTATTTCCCCCTGCATAAATCCCAATCTCCAGCTCGGGCATTTCTTCAGATAATTGACTTGCCATAAACCATATGGTGTCAAAATATTGTGAAAAAACGATGCACCCCAGCGCCAGCCAATTCCTTCCTATTAAATATTCTTTCAAGTGAAGGTATTTTGGATCACGTTCTTTATTTGCTTCAAGCTGTTGTATCAACCGTTCTAATAATTCCCTTTCTTTTATTGAGAGTGTTCTTGATGCTCCGGTTGGAGTATCTACCTGGTCCTCGTTGAAAGAGACCTCGTCCTCTTCCAATTCAAGGTCCATTTCAACCATTTCAACCGTTTCAACCAAATGATCCCATTCATTAAGCATCTTGCGGGCTGTGTTTTCTCCTGCCTTAATAGAGCTGCCGATTCGTCTTAACAACATGGTACGCATGAAACCACCGGCAAACATTCTTTTACTAAGTTCTTCAGAGAAGCGTTCTGCTGTTTGATAGGCATCCCTCAGGTATCCCGGCAGATCGATAGCTTCATTCTCCGATTCACCAAATAGTTCAACTTTAATGGGCTTCAAATAGGGTTCCCCGGTTTGTGGATCTATTTCATTCTCCAGAAAATCCCTTGTTCTCCGAATGATATGCCTAATGAATGGATTTTGCTCCTGAAAGAATGTGTGAGCTGCTTTAAGAATTTTATTTTGATCTGAAGGACGTAGTTGGTTTATGTTACTGCCTTCAATGACTGTCTGATTGCTATTAAGGGATAATCTCCTTCGGATAATTCCAAATATCTGTTCGTTTTCCTCAGAAAGAGGAAGTGGATTCCGCATCCAGTCCCATAACGCCAAAAGATCCTCAGGTGGTTCTATCAAGCCCTGGACAAGCCTTAATACGGTCTGTTTGTCATGCCGCCAGTTGCTAAACTCATTTCCCAATACCTGTATGCTTCCCTGGGATAAAACATCAAGGAAGTCGTAGGCTTCAATTGGGTATAACTGCACAGGAGTTGCTGAAGCAAGCAGCATGCTCTTGGTTTTCTTTGATATCTGATAAAGGAATTTTAAGAGATTATTCGGCTTAGGCAAGTCATTTTCTCCCTCTGGCCTTAAGTTTTGCCTGCGGGCCCGGTGGCATTCGTCCACAATTACGCATTCAAAATTCAATTCGAGTATCTGTTGTGTGATTTCTCCTCCCCTGACAATAAGTCCCTGGCTCATGATCCCTATGCGGCGGGGACATTTCTTAATTGATTTAACACCATTGGATGGATACTTAATTCCTTGTTCATCAATCCATTGTTTGCCATCCCAAATAGCTGATGGCAAATCCAGTAAATTTTCCAACTCGTCCTGCCACTGCAATAATAATGTTTTGGGGGCAATAACCAGAACAGGTTTATCCCCGTGAAGAATCATGAGTTGAGCAGCCAATGCAAGCTGAATGGTCTTACCCAGACCCACCATATCTGCGAGTATATACCGGGCACCCCTGCCTGAGATATGATCATCAAAAGCCTTTTTAATGAAGTATTTCTGGTGTGCCCATAATCCAAACTCTGAACGATACACGGGGCTCTCAATGACCGCACCGGCACCTTCCTTTTGTTCTTTCCACTTATCAAAAGAAATGATTTTTCGCCGGGCAAGACGACCTGCATCCTCCACAATGAAGTGTGATAGAGGAATAGCGCCAGGATGGTTCCATAGGGCATTAAATTCTTCCTGCACCCACCGAATAGCCTCCTCGGAATCATCTTCCCACATCAATTCATAGTTAAGTTCCCAGCCTGCCTGTGTTTCGTTAGTACTTCCCAGAAATGAAGTTTTAGAATCGTTCGATAGGGTAATAATCCCGGCTTTCCCATGGACCAGACCAAACTTTTCTGATGGCAGCACCCTGACTAATAATTTATCGGATGATAAAAGATTGAATAATTGTTGAAAACGTGGCTGAGCTTCAGGGCTGAAAGAATTATCCACCTTGGTGCACCATTCCTGCCTCATTGCCATTTCGGCAGACCGTGCAGTCTGAACATCTCTGACATCGAGATCGGAGTTACAAACAATCCTGACCTGCCCCTGGATACTGTCAATTGATTCTCCTGCCACTTCAAGTAATGAAGAACTGAAATAGCCTGCAATCCGGTCATAAGATTTTGCATTCCTGAGCTTTTCATTCAGGAAAGTTGTGCCGATGTGCTGCCTTCTTGATGAGAATCTATTAATCATTATACATGGTCATTTTCAATATATCCAGTAAGCAATTTAGCTGCTTGAGCATCTTCTATCCAATCATCTATATGCGATGTTGTTTTAGTTATATATTGCAACAGGTGAATTATACGCTGTTTCGCATTCCAGTAATCCGGCAATTCGTTATATAACCAGTTGCGTCCGGTTTGTGGAGAATCTTCTTTTCGTGTTTCTTTTATGGCAAACAGTATATTCCGAAGAAGGGTTTTTCCGAAGCCATCATCATGCAGCCCTTTGGCAGCAAATTCAGTGGCAGTCATCAAGCGGGTTTCATTGGCTTTTCCGGATTTGAGGAATTGTCCATATTCCCGTATCCCAAAGCCACGTGCCAGTTCCTGGAATACTCCATTCCGGTATTCGCCATGAGAATGAATTTCAAGCCCTTTAATATAAAACCGTTCTTCCGGGGAAAGCATCCGCCATATTCCAGGTTCGAAACCTGCCGGGACAAGATAATCACAGGCAACAGCCACTGCGCTGTCAATGATTTTTTCAATTTCAGATTTATCTCCCGGTCGTCGCTCTTTCGTTAATTCGTATTGAACGTCAATATCCTCAATAAGCTTATAGGATGTTAGGACCCTAAGTGCAGCTGCATAAGCTGCAAGTTGGTAATCCGTATCAGTAAAGTTCGGGTCTTCTTTGTCATCTATTTCGATCATCTCTTTCAGATGCTCTTTTACTTCAAATTCCACATCAGACTGAATATCACTTAGAAATGCTATATCTTCTGATTGCTGTTTCCGTAAAATCATGATTACAGTCCCCTGAACATAATTACCGACTTTAAGTGCTGAACCTGTTTCTGTTTGGATGGTCCAGGCAGCGGTTACCTGTAAACCGGATGCCCATAAAATCAATGCTAAATCTGCCCAAACAGAACTGTCCTGATGGGTAAACATTACCACCTGAGCACCATTATCAGGCATATTTCTGGTAAAGTTGCTGTAACAATCAACCATACTTTCCCGAAATCGCTGATCATTTCCCTTAACAGCTAATGCTGCTTTTGATTCGGCATACCAATCAGGGAACAATTCGGGCAATTTTTTTTCATACCATGCCAGAAAGTAATCACCAAGTTCATGATAGTTAATTGCATCAGCGTAAGGGGGGTCAGTTATCCAAAGGTCATTATTAACATTTGTGCTTCTTGCGTCAGCAGGATATACAGTATGATTTCGATTCTCAATTGATGGACTATTCTTAAAATCAAATACCAAAAAATCTCTCAAATTGTGTAAGGCTCTTGTTCCATAAATATTTTGAGTATTTAGTGCTTGATTAAAAAACACATTTCTTGTTGAACCGGGTCCTTTTGATATATGTGAGTCAAGGCCACACAGTCTTGCTTGTCGATCAATGGCTGAACCTATTGAAAGTAATAAACCTATGGAAGAAATTGTGTCCCTATATTCAGAAATTATCTTAGATCCCCATAATCCAAGCATTAATAATTGTCTCGGATTAAACAAATGATGCCAGAAGGTCCAACCACGTGTTCTTTTAGGTTCCTCTGTCTTTTCACCTGGGGGAATTATAGAAGAAGGGATATATCCTTTACTTTGCCATTCATGAAACCTTGCTTTCAGCAAATCGAGTACTTTTTGCTCCCTCTGAAGATCATTTATATCGGGTTCAATAAAATGTCTGAAGGTTTCTTCAATTCCCTGTTTATTAGTCCTGGTTTCAACATAGCGGATGCAATAGAGTCTTTCCTGGAAAACATCATCTGGTCGGGGCACAAGATCCTCGTTCTTCCATTGTCTTAGACCATAAATCGTTTCACCATTTGCTCGTCTATCACCTCGGAGTGTAGAAATGGGAAATCTATCCCCTTTTTCGGGACAAACCATTTCACTATCTTGCATCGTGCCTATTTCAGCTTTTTTGTAAGTGGCAACATCTGCTCCGGTGATGATCCTGATATGATATCTTTTGTTTTCAAGATCGGGTTCCAGTTTCGCACAAACCCGGTATTTTTCGCTGATAATCCATGAAGGAGCCAGAGGTACCCAGTAATCAGAGGAAGGACTTTTTGCTTCTACACAATACAAATATGCATCAGCTCTCCAGTCCTTTTCATTGTGTTCAATCCCCCATTCAATAATCTGCTTATCAACCGCATCAAATACTTCCTGCTGAGCTTTTTTTATTTGCTCCTGAATTTCTTTGCCTCCGCCTACCAGGTGGATAGATGCCCAAGTCAGTAAGGCAGCTACCGGATTCAAATCGGTGCCATATACATCGCAACCCATTCTTGCTGCCTCAAAGGGAATGGATCCGCCGCCACAGAAGGCATCACCCACCCTGGGTTTGTGACCAAATTGCTGTACACCTAACTGTTCAATCAATTGGTTAATGGAATGGGCTCTTGTTCCAAGATGGGAGTTGATTTCGATCCAAGCTTCCGGTGAAGGTCCATCAATTTGCTCAGGGCGCAAACAATACTTAAATCGCTCATCGTAACCCATATTAAGAAAGACTTCCTTTTGCAGTTGTTCTTTTTGTTCTGGACTCAAAGCCTTACGCAAAGCATGGTTCTCTTCAGTTGAGTCAGCAGCAAAATATTTCGTGCGTTGTTTGAGGGTGGCATTTTTATATAATTCTTTCAAAGAAATGTTCTTATCTTTTCTAATGAGCATCCCCTCATCATCCATTGTGAGTATCCTTAGAAAGATTTCCCGGTCTTTTTCAGGATCCTCTGAAGCCGGCATTAATAAGCCCAGAATTGTTGTTCTTATCAGAATGAGTGGTTTCCGGCCCCACCACTTACCCAAACCAGTCAATGTTTGGCTTGCTCCTGCTTTTCGCTCTTTATAGCTTTCCTTGGATACCTTTGAAACCGGGAATTGAACCTCTATGAAAGATTTATGCATTTTATGTTATTGTTTGCTACCAAATTTTTTAAAGTCCTCACTGTTGTCGAATAGTGTTGGAAGCTCCGCATCTTTTGAGAATCCCATGGTCACTCGTTCCAAAATAACCGGGTTTTCTGTAAGTGCGAAACGTAAAGCTTGTCTCCACCCCTTCCCTTTTCCAGTAATTGCATGCCCAGTCGCTGCATTGGTCATAGTAAATAACCACCATCGTTCTTCAGGTTTTAAACCAAGCCAGTTCTGAATGGCGAGTGAAATGGTACCCGGGTCAGCATCTTCGATAGCCCAGGCAAGGACCAAAAGTTCCTTCCCCAGTGTTCGGTGTAAACAATTAAACCCCTGCTTCCATTGCCCGGAAGGCAGTTTTATTGCCTTTAACCGCTTATTAAACTCGGTTCTCAGTTCGTCTTTAATCCTCTCCCATTTCACTGCAGGTAGAATACAACGTGCCGGAGAAACCACAGAAGTGATTTTATAAGCCAGAACATCATAATTCAACTTTTCATTGTATTCGGTCAGCTCGAAAATAACAACCTCTTTACTGCCTGCTTTAAAATACACAGCATAGTGGTGCTCAGATTCCCCGGGATCAAATCCAAATCCTATGATTTTCTGATTATTGCTCAATTTCTTCCTCCTTAATTGTTCCTTTAGTTTCTCTTATATAATCCAGCAACTGTTGTCCTTTTTCGAAGTGCAGTTTTTCAGTTTCGATACCCACTTCTGCCTGGTCAATCAGATTCTCCCGAAGGAAGGCAATAGTCTTTTCAACCTGATCGGCAGAAACTATCAGACCCGGGTCAATGTCGAGAGTAAGCCAGGGATTTCCATTCAGGGATATGGTCAGCCCGGAGACCTTTATAGAAAATTTCTTTAATATTGAAAGCCATTGAAAGGTATCGGCAGTAGCCTGGAACTGGAATTTCTTCTTCATGCGAGCAGGTTTTTCTTTATCCAGTTCAATTTGTCCGGGAAGAAGCGGTACCCGTATAGTTTGAACAGCAGATTTAATAGAATCGCTTTTCGCCCCTGCCAGCACGATAGTTACACCTGCCGGGACCTCAAAAGGTACTTTGTAAGTTCCTCCCACTGAGAAAGGATCAGAACCGTCGGTCGTATAGGTAATAGTACCCTTAGGTAATGACTTTAATTCAAGCATTCGTTTATCACCATCCTGGTATATGCGGTGCTTGATTGTAATCCGGTTTTCAAAAAAGACTGGTGCACCTTTATCATGTTTCCCTTTACCGTCAATACACAGAAAACCTATTCTCAACTCAGTCGTAACTAAATTAGAAGAAAGATCAAGCCTTGCTGATGCTTCGGTTGGATTACCGCCTACTTCATAAAATACAGTATCTCCGTGCATAGGTTTTACAGTCAGTGTCATTTCCCCAGTATTATCGTTTCTGCTCAATTCTTTGACTTGCACTGAAGTGGGTGGAGGAGGGAAGGGTCCGATTTCGATCCATCCCCCGCTTTCTCTCCAAAGATCATTTTTAAGCATGGTTGTTTTTAACTGGTCCAGCGCATCAGTCTTATGCCATATCCAATCGGTGTTTGTTGCAGCCCTTTTCTTCACGTCGTTCCAGGGCAAACTTTTTTGTGTGCCAAAAAGCTTTTGTTCCACATATTTCTGGAACATATCCGAAGCAATATCAACCGTAAATTTCCTTTTCCCCTTAAGGGTTTCCTTGATTTGGACTTCACCGTTATAATCATTGCCCTGGAACTGCATCAGAAAGTTAGCATCAAGGAGTCCCCGTTTGGTGGGGTAATAGATCTTTACAAAGGTTTCCTTAACCGCACTCATGAAATTAAAGAGAATGTTCTCCCGCAGTTTTTCGGCTTCAAGGTACTGCAGATCGTTAGTTGTCACTTTATCAGAACGCATCTCTGCCAGAATGAACTCTATTCCTTTAAGCGACCTTGCATTATCATAAATAGCTTCTGCAGAACGAGTATCTCCGGTAAGAAAAAGCACCCTGTTTTGGTAGGGAGTATCATCATATAATTTTTGCAGGTCGGGATGAAGTCCGCCTCCGTGATAAGGCAGATAAATAACAAGTGAAACCTTTTCCACCTCCAGTTGGATCTCATCAAGTGCAGGCAGGGCATATATTTTTTGGTAACAATCTTTAATTTTCGGATCAAAAAGATCGTTCAATTTATTCATCAATTCCTTGCGGATGCTTTCGTTGTTGTAGGTTTGTGAGATGGATGTAAGTTTGGCAACTATATTTTGAACATCCCGGTAAAGAAAGTTACCTTCCCGATCTATGTGGAGGTACCAGGATTGGTTCTGAAGCTTGGTAAGCACATCTGCTTTGATTCTTGAAATATCAAGACCCGGCTTTACCAGGTTGCGTATGATCTCCACATCTTTGAGCCCACGAACTGCATTAGGTACGTTGGCAAGGGAAGAAATCAGGATTAATCTTGCTGTTTTAGTGGCCAGATTGTCAGTCACCTGGTCGTCAAGGTTTTCAGCCACAGAATCACCCTCCGCTGCAATGTCATGACTTATTGCATTGGTAAGCTTTGAGTTAATGACTATTATCTCAGATTGAGTATCAGAATCGTTCAAATCATAATCATAGGGAGCGATCAATGCTGCATGTTTAGCCCAGCCGTCTTTCGGATCAAACATATCTGCTACAATGGTTCGCATTAACCGGATCATTCCTCTTGTCTGTTGGAATCCACTATTTTCCTTGAACCGTGCATACAAGTCTTTTATGCCAGGGTGGAATGGGAATGAATCACGAATAGCCGCTTTAAACCGTTCAGGTGATTCGGTGGTAATATCCATTTGTTTTGCTTCCTTCATCGCCAATGAATAAGCCTCAGCTATTTCCTCAATATCATTTTCCTGGGGAAGTTTACTGAAAAGTCTTGTTCTGAGGATATGATAAAGCTCATCACCGGTTTGTTGCACGGGAATAAAATCTTTGGCAATCTTTTGTACTTCGGCTGCATAATCTTCCAGAACAGCTTCAATTGCTGCTGAGCCATCCGAATATCGGGCACGTAGATCTGAAATCACGAGTGCAACATTCTTCAACTCCTCTTTACCTATAGCAATAAGCAGGTTTGATAATGCCTGGGTTGTAACATCAGCCAGGTTACCGTCACCTACCTGTTTTGCCTTGGCTCCCTGGAAATAAGGAGGTAGTTCATCAAGAAGTATAAGCGTGGGGTCTCCTTTCAGCAAATTTATCCAGGCAGATTGTCCGGGAGCCTCCAGTGGATCGTAGTAGTCTTTGAATAACTCCTTCTTACCTAACTGTTCTGCTATATATCCCCAAATTCCGTATTTTGGATTTTCCCTGCCAGAGAATCCTATTACCTTCACTTTTTCTTTGAAGGGGGTTTTATAGACATCTCCCATCACTTTATTCCTGTATTCAGGATGCTGGGCGAACAAGCCAAGGGCAATCATGGTGTGGGTTTTACCTCCTCCCATGGATTGGGTGAGTTTAAAGATTCCGTCATCGGATTTACCTTCAAACCTGCGGAATACAGATTGATAAATACCCTTCATACCCTGTGTGAGGAAATTCTCTTCAAAGAAACCTTCGGGGTTGATTTTGTTTTCAACGAGGTCGCTTATATCGAGAACTGTATCACGCTTCGATTTATCGAATACAGTTTTTCGGGGAGTGCATAATTCGTGGAGTGATTTCATAGCTAACTTATGGTTGAATTGAAGGCGTTATTATATCTGAAATTGGTTCACTATTTCTTGCATTCTTGGTATATTCCCATATGTTATTTAAAAACATCAAATCTATGACGTATATAATTTACGATCCTTTCTTTCAGTAATTCTTCTATACAATTGCCAACTCTTACGAAAAAATATTCGTTGGATAAACCATATCTATCTTTAACATTTTGAGCAGTAATTCCACCGCTCTGATTTTTTGAAGTTATCTTAGTCTTGCTCATATCATTTTTCTATTGTGCATAACGGTTTGCAGTTAACCGAAGGGCGGGACTTTTACCACAAAACTTGATTTGAAAAACTAAAGTTTGATTAACCACAAAACTGTCTTTGGAACACGAAACCCCGCCTTTTGGGTAGGTGCTGTTAGTGGCTGATATTATTCAATTTTATGTGTCGCACCTTCCAAAATAGAAAGATTTTTTCGTTCTCCGTTAATTGTATAGTCAATTATTAATGTCTTTGGGGTTCCGACAATTGGGTCTTGACCGTCAACTAAATCATTAATGTTTCGCACTTAATTTATTTTGCTGTTTTATAGTATTATACAAAACAGTCTTTTTTCTATCATATTGTTTTTCAATTCTCTAAAGTTTCCATTTTCAGTTATGCTGCTG
>Ga0210003_1003990_pt1 | contig 11791 bp, 8 predicted proteins | sample LantaG_FD_182804 | JGI IMG/M metagenome (GOLD analysis project Ga0210003, IMG submission 182804) | Deep subsurface microbial communities from Baltic Sea to uncover new lineages of life (NeLLi) - Landsort_02402 metaG (SPAdes) (version 2) | ecosystem: Environmental > Aquatic > Marine > Oceanic >...
TTGGTCAGGAAGCGGAAAATACGCCGTTGCCCGTAGAAAATTGCCGCGAAATCGCCGTAGAAGCGGTTTTTTCTTGACATTTGCCCAAGATGCGCTAAACTCAAGGAAGTAAAGGTGTGCCTCCGGGCGCCAGAGAAGATTGAATAAGACAGACATCGACTACCTTCTTTCTTCCGAAGGACGCAGCTCACTCGAGTTCGGCCGGACGCTGCAAGGCAGCGAACTGGCCAGGCTCGAACAACTGCGTGCCCGCTTCTCTCCCGCCCGGGCGTCTGCCGTCCTGAAAACGCTTCAGCTTCGCCACAAGGCCGCACATCGGTTCGAAAAGGCCGATGAAATGCTGTTTACGGACGACGGGCTGCAGCAGGCAAGCTCCTCACTTGTTGCCGGATACCGGGCACGACGCTTCGCGGGCCTCGGCACGATCGCAGATTTGTGCTGCGGCATAGGCGGCGATACGATAGAACTGGCCAAGGTATGCCCGAAAGTAATAGCCGTTGACGCCGATCCCGAAACGATACGCATCGCCGGGCATAACATCGCGGTGCATGGCCTCGCCCACAAGGTGACGTTTCGCGTTGCCGACGTGTCTGCCGGCGACTTCCCGGAACAGATAGTCCGCGAAGCCGATGCCGTGTTCATCGACCCGTCGCGGCGAGCCACCGGCCGGCGAGTCATTGCGCTGGAACTGGAAGACTATTCGCCGCCGCGCGACGTCGTGCTGTCGATTGTGCGGGCAGCCGGCCGTGCAGCAGTCAAGTGTGCACCCGCGCTCGACTACGAACGCCTGCAGCGGCAGCTTTCCGACCCGCACGAGACGCTCGCACAGCCGGCGGTCGAAGTCATCTCGCTCGACGGCGAGTGCAAGGAAGTGGTGCTGTGGTTCGGCGAAATCGGCCCCGAAGCGGCGGTTTCGGCAGTTGTGCTTCCGCAGGAGGCGCGGCTCGAGCAGAGCGCAGTGCCGCCGGCGGCCGTAAAGCCGCCCGGAAAATTCATAATCGAGCCAAACCCGGCGGTCATCCGGGCGCATCTGATCGACGAACTGGCCGACCGCTTCGGCCTGTGGAAGATCGACGACTCGATCGCGTATCTCAGCGGCGACTGCGAACGGCACGCGCCCCTGTTTGACAGCCGCCCGGTGCTCGAGTGGTTGCCGTTCAACCTGAAGAAGCTCAACATCGCCCTCAGAAGGCGCAATGTGGGCCGGGTTGACATCAAGGCGAGAGGCTTTCCCCTCGCACCCGCCGAGCTGAAGAAGAAGCTGAAGCTCGACGGACGGGCGCACGCAACACTGTTCTGCACGCGGCACGCAGGCAGGCATATAGTGATTCTTGGCGGAGGATAAGCCACTGATGGGCTCCGAAGAAAAGAAAATCTGCACGCTCCTGAAGTCCAGCGACCCCGAACTGCAATGCGCGGCGGCCAAAATCCTCGGCGAACTCAAACCGAAATCCGCCGAAGCCATTAAAGCCCTCGGAAGCGTCCTTACCAACAGCCGCGAGTCTGTCAGGCTGTACGTACTCGGCGCTCTCAAGAGCATCGGCAGCAAATCCGCGCTCAAATACGTGATACCCAGGCTCTCGGCCGACGAACCGGAAAGCCGCGTTGCAGTGGCAGCAATTCAAGCCGTCGGAAGCCCCGCACTCCAGGAACTCGAGAAGGGCCTGCCCGATCTCACCCCCAGCGGACGCCAGGCCGCCGCCGACATCATTGTGGCCATCGGCACCGAAGAATCATTCGACGTGCTCCTGGAAGCGCTCAAGCTCGGCGATTTCGACCTCTGCCGACATATCTGCGACCTATTCCGCGACCAGGCGGAAAGCTTCTCCAGCAACCGCCGCGACGTCGTCTACCGCAAGATAAGCAAATTCCTGTCCGAAAAAGCCCAGGACAACGAACTCGCCACAATGGCCGGGCTGCGGCTGATGGGCTATGTCAAACACGACAAATCCCTCGAGAGCCTCATACCATACCTCGAGGACGACAAGTCGCCCGCAATCCGCCGCCACGCGCTGCTCGCCGTTAGCGCATTGCTGCCCGTGCGGAAGCCCAAGCCCGAGTTTGTTGCAGCATTGTTGAAGCTGCTGTCCGACCGCGCACATCCCGACCTGATGGAGACCTCGCTGCGCATCCTCAACGGCTTGACCATCCCGGCGTCGCTTTCCGACGAGATGATCAAGCTGCTGTACAACCGCCACAGCGCCGTCAGGAAGCTTGCCGTCCGCGCGCTCGAAAACTTCGGCACCATCAAAGCCACCAAGGCGCTCCTCGATTGCCTCGGCCGGGCCGACTGGGAACTCACCACCGAAACGATGGCGGCGCTGCGCAAGATCAAGCACACGCCCGACGTCATACTGGCTGAAGTGGAAAAAACCGAAGACAAGGAGCGCGCCCGCAAGCTGGCCGGCGTGCTGCGCGGCGGAAAATTCTCAGTTTCGCAGTCCGTCCTCAACAGCCTCGGCAGCAAACTGCAGAAAGCGATTGCGCTCGACAGCGACAAGCTCGACATCTACTTCGCGCTGCTGTCGAGCCTGAGTGAAGAACATCTCACCAACACGTTGCTCGAGCGTGCCCGCAAGCTCAAGGCCGGCGGAAAGCTCGCAGAAGCCGAGAGGCACCTGCGCATGCTCGCGCAGCTTGGGCCGCCCCCGGCCGACGTCAAGTTTGAGCTGGGCGTGATCCGCCTCAAGCTGAGTCCGAAAAGCATGACGCCGTCGGACCGAGCAGCCGACCCCGCCCTGGCGTTGCTTGCCGGGCTGATCCGCATCCCGAAATTCGAGCTTGCGCGGCGTCTGCAGGAAGAGGCCGAACTGCTCGAGCCGGCCGACTACCACTATGTCGGCCATCACTTCAACGCCAGCGAAGGCGACGAAAAGCAGTTCGGCGACGACATCCTCACATTCCTCACGAAGAAATTTCCCGACAGCGACGAGGCGAAAAAAGCCCGCCAGGAATTGAAGCGGAAGGCGAAGAAGTAGGGGGGAAGGCTTTGATTTTCGGGGACCGGTAACGGGATCAGCCGGGCGTTACGCCTGCGCTCTCTTCTCGGCCCTGATCTTCTCCTGCAAGTCGCGGATTTCGGCTGCCTCTTCCGTCCAATTCATCTTGTCGCAAGCTGCAGCGGCTTCATCCAAAACATCTAGTGCCGCGTCTTTTTGGCCTGCTTTCGCGAGCAGATGCCCGAGAAGGTAGCCTGAAGCAACAATCCCACGTCTCCGCTGCAGTTTCTTGTTCAGGCTGAAGCTCTCGGTGAGTTCATCTATAATCGTCAGCGCCTCGCCCTGCTCCCAACCTCCGCGTTCAAGACGAAGTCTCGCACATGCGAGGCGGAGCGTCGCGATGCCATAAGTATCTCCGATCTTCTCCGCTATGGGCAGACACTCCTCAATCCGTATGCGCAGCGCCTCGTCAAACTCGCCCCGCTGCTGTAGGATGTCAGCAATTCTGCTCATAGTGATGGCCCGCGACCGCACAACGCCGAGGCGTTCGTGGATGGGGAGTACTTCCTCACGGAGGATACGCAGTGCCTCGTCAAGCTCCCCGCGCTGCTGCAGGATGTCAGCAATTCTGCTCATAGTGATGGCCCGCGACCGCACATCTCCGAGGCGCTCATAGACGGGCAGTTCTTCTTCCTGCCGTATGCGCAGCGCTTCATCAAGCGCCCCGCGCTGCTGGAGGACGTCGGCAATCCCGCCCATCGCCATGGCCCTTGATCGCACATCGCCGATGCGTTCGTAAACAGGCAGTTCTTCTTCGCGCCGTATACGGAGCGCCTCGTCAAGTTTGCCTCGGTCTTGGAGGATAGAAGCGATATTTCCCATTGTTACGGCTGCTGCCCGCACATCGCCGAGGCGCTCATAGACGGGCAGTTCTTCTTCCTGCCGTATGCGCAGCGCTTCATCAAGCGCCCCGCGCTGCTGGAGGACGTCGGCAATCCCGCCCATCGCCATGGCCCGCAATCGCACGTCTCCGAGGCGCTCGTAAACGGGCAGTTCTTCTTCGCGCCGTATACGTAGCGCCTCGTCAAGCTCTCCGCGCTGTTCGAGGATGTCGGCGACGCTGCCCATGGCTATGGCCCGGGATCGTACATCCCCGAGGCGCTCGAAAACGGGCAGCACACGCTCCTTCAGGACTTGCAGTGCGGCCTGAGGCTCTCCCCGGAGAGCAAGAACATGCGCTTCAACAAGGTCGGCGATCGCTCGGCCTCGTTCAGATTCCGAGGCGTCGCCTACCTCTGCCCGGTAGGTATGAACCATATCCAGCGCCTCATCGTAGCGCGACAGAGCAAGACTGTCGGCGGCGTGTTCCAGCTTCTCGGGCCAATCCCAGTTTTCAGCCGAGGTGAAAGCTGCAGTATCCTGATGCGTACCGAGCCGGACGTATTCTTCAGGACGAGTTTCCGGGATCGGCGATTCAACCCAACAGGCAACGAAGTCGCAGAAGTCGGGCGCGATGGCATTCCAGTGCTGCCTCGACGCAGGGTGCATGAAGAGCAGCCACAGGCAGGGAAAATCGCGGACAAGCAGGTCGCGCTCTATGTTGATTTGCTGGAGCAACTCGGAACGGTCAGCGGAGCCTTGGTACATGAGGGCCTCGAACCCCCACAGTGTGAGTGCGCAGTGCTCGTACCGGAATTCCCCTGGCACAGCCCGGTCGAGCAGGCCCCACAGGCTGAAGCGGGGTCCGTTGCCCCTGGCCATGCCCTGGCTCAGTTCGGCCACATCCAATTCTATGACGCGGGCATCCAGGCGGCGAAGGTGCGGTCGAAGCCAGTCTATCACGGCCTCGCGGTCCTTGGGTGACGAGACCTCCACAACGGCGAGCTTGAAGCCGTGACCCAGCGTTCTTTCAAGCAGACGCAGCAGGCGGTTTTGCTCATCAAGTGGCAGCGGAACGCCGGAATGCAGAAGGCTGTTACGTGTTCTCGCTATCCGGCTCAGGTCGGCGGCTCCAGCATCTGCCGTCAGCGGCGCGGCCCGTTTTTTCCCTCTCGATCTATTGCTCACAAGCAATCCTTCGAACATACCCTTGAGATCATTTCTGTGCGCACGGTTGTGTACCTGGCTTGAAATCCGGCAGTTCCGTCACAAGAGGATGCACGTCGTACCATACCTCCCCGTTGTACTGAAACGCCAGCCGCTGGAAAAGAACGTCCAGGAAAGAGTTGTCTTGGCTAAGGCGTTTGGTCTTCGCGATTGTCAGCAGGGTATCCCACCAGCCGTTTGCGTCGATGCGATCCCGAAGACGCTGGCGTCGACGAGACAAGACCTTCTCGACATCTTCAGGCGTGATCGATTCTCCTGACGCTTCGAGTGTGGCATCCTGTGCTATCTCGAGTAATTCGCGAATGGCGCCTCCTGACGCAGCAATCATCCGGTCCTGTGCCCTCTTGTCCGGGATGAGTGTATCGACATCAATGCGCTTACCGAGCGCTTCCAGGAGGAGGTCGTGTCCGGGGCCGCTGAACTCAAAATACGTCTGATCTTTATTGCGTAGACGGACCGTCGGCATGGTTTCGCACCGAAATACCGACTCCAGCGCTTCCGATTCCGGCCGCAGTACCAGGCCGATCGGCGGCGTCACGATCAGGTGGCACGCCAGTGCTATGAAACGGTCCCTCGACTGAACAAGCAGCTCGTCGATAAACTTCGGACCGTATCTATCCATGCCATCCATCACCAGCAGAAGTTGCCTCCCTTCTCTGTTCCGATCCAATTGCTCACCTGCGGCAGCGAGCAACTTGTTGACGAACGTCATCAGCGTAGACGGAAACTTCTTCAGAGTACGCTGTATAGATTCCCGGTGTTGGCTTTCAATACGGAACGACGATGTCAGCGAGGCCATGAGTCTCGCGAAGAACGGGACGCCGGCTTCAGCCTTGGCTTCGGCCTCGATACCAGCCAGGAACAATTTCCCTTGCTCGTCGGTGAACACCACGTTGCTGAACCAGTTCTCGATTGGTCTCAACAGTTCGTCAGGCAAGGGCAGGTCGTTCTCGCGCATCTTCTGCTCAACGAAGCGAGCGATCACCAGCAGGAGGTCTTCCATTTCGAAACGGTTGCTGTCCATTTCCAAATGCGCCTGGAAACAGATGGGGAAGTATCTTTGCTGCAGCTCGCCGGCGAGACGGTTTAGCTCGGTGGTCTTACCTGCGCCGCGATGGCTGACGAACACAACATGCAGCCACTGCCCCGCGGGTTGCCTTTCAAACAAGCGCTTCAAGCGTTCAAGAGCGCCTGTACCTCTGGCCTCAGAAAAATCTATCCAGCGTTCGTCTCCGCTCTGCAATGGTATCTCAAAATCCAACGCTGGCGTGGCTTCGGCTAGTGTCTTGGCAGTTTCCATAGCACGCATTCCTGTTATCGGCACAATCAGATTCACTAACGCTTGATTTCCAAGGGCAGAAGCACTGTCGCATAGAGTACGGCGACCTCTGCGCACTTCTTGCTCTTGCAGCACTCGAGTGCCAGCACGGTTATGCATACTATTGTAACCCCACCGCGTGCGGATTGCAAATCCATTCCACTGGGCCACTGGCCATTGCGCCGCGCTCACTCCCCCCTCAGCCACTGCAAATCCTGCTGCAAGCCGTCTTGTGCAACCGGATCGCCGGCGAGGAGCCGGTCGAGCTGCTGCCTGAAGGGCGACTCGGCCGGTGTGCCGGCGTGGAGGCGGGCCATCAGGCTGAGGGCGACGGGATCGGACGGGTTGGCGTCGAGGAGCTGCTGTGTTTTGCTGAATGCTTCCGATTTTCTGCCGGCGGCGGCGAGTGCGGCTATTTCCATCCGTTTCGCTACAATGCTCTGCGGGTATAGTGCGGCGGCTCGCACGGCGAGGTCGGCTGCCTGGGCGGGATCGTCTTTGATCAGCAGGCGTGCGAGGAGGATTCCGGCGGCGGGTGCAGGGCGACCCGAGTCCAGGGCCTTGCGGTATGCGGCGGCTGCTTCGGAACGCTTGCCCCGGCGCTCGAGGGCGATGCCGAGGTAGTGGTGTGCGTTGCCGTCGGCGGGATCGCGCTCGATGGCCGTGTTGAGCAGTTCGATTGCGGCGGCGATGTCTTCTTCGCGCCGTTTGGCGGCGTCGGCGTCTGCTTCCGGCCCAGGGTTTCGATACCAGGAGCCGATGCGCACCTGGTGGTCCTTGAGGTGGGCTCGCGCCAGGTCGATCATCAATGCGGTGGACTCGGGTTGTTTCTCGAGCAACTGCCGATAGCGGCGGATGGCGCTGTCGAGGAAATTCCCGCGCCAACGCCACAGCGTCGAGTAGTCTTCGTCGTAGTATGCGGCGTTTATGCCTTCCTTCCAGCGTGGTGTTTCGGGCATTATCCACTGCTCATGGGGCAGTTGGTCTTCTCGGTGTTCGTAGCTGACGAGCGTTGTTCCGTCAGGCCCGGCGATTTCCATTGTGATGTCGCCGGGGGATGCGGGCATTTCCCGTCGCCACGGGCGGGCGGGGTCGAGGTCGAACTGCTCGCGGAAGAAGGTGTTGTGCCCTGCGGTCAGGCTGATTACGCAGCAGGGAATCGGCCGCGTGCCGCATACGCCGGCGAGCAGGGAGCCGTCCTGCTGCCGCTTGAGGTTTATTGCGGCGTATTCGTTGGCGTAGACGTATCCGCCTGTTCCCCAGGCCTGATACCAGGAGTCGGCGGCGTCCCACGCGCTGAATTCCGGCTGCCGGCGCGGGTCTTCCATCACGGGCGAGGTGGCGGTCCATATCTCGAAGTGCTGGTAGTAGCGGTCGGGCGCTACGGGCAGGGCCTGAGTCCACAGCTTCATTGCGGGCAGTGTGGCGGGGTCGAAGATTCGGACGGCCCCACGGTCGGCGGCGTGGTCGTAGCAGCCGTGGAACCGCTCGCGGGGGTTGTATCCGAATTCGCTGAGGTCCCATTTCTGATCGAGGTTCTTCTGCCAGGAGAGGTCGACGCCGTCGCGGACCGGCCAGGGCTGGAGGTCGTTTCGGCCGCGGTTGTGGCCGTGCTGTGCCACCCACGGCACGGGCAGGATGAATTCGGTCTCGAGCGTCTTGGTGTGCATCGTGTCGATCCAGGCAGCCAGGCCCCAGGAATATTCATTCATGTTTTCGAAACGATACTCGAGGAAGACGCTCGCGACGGCCGGGCGAAGCAGCACCCGGAAAACGGCGCGCTGCATGGTGGGGCGCGAGGTGAAGCTCATTTCGACGCCGGCCGAGCCGTCGTCGCGGCCGATGGGCGCCCATTGCCAGCGGTCGTTGTAGGAGTTGCCATGGTGGAAGTAGGGGAAATTCACCTCGACGCCGCCCAGGTTCCAGGGCCCGGGGATGTGGTCGTCTTCATGCGTCTCGAGGTAGGGGTTCACGAAGAACATTTGCGAGTTGGAGGCCTTGCTGAAAACTTCGTAAAGCCGCCCGCCGATGCCCGGCAGCACGCAGCAGCGGAGGTATTCGTTTTCGATGTAGACCGCAGGATGGTCGATCGGCTGGAAATCTTCGGGGCGGCCCTGCGGCGGCGTTTTCTCGAATTTGTATGGTCCGGTGAGGATTGTGCGGGTGCCTTCGGTGACCTTGACGACTTCTGCCGAACAGATTGCCGCCACGAGGGCTACAGCAATTGCGAACGTTGTCCTTGTCATGCGTGTTCTCCTGAAGGGGCCGATGGTGTTTGATCATAACCATTGCGGGCGTGAACGTCAAATAAAAACGGCCCGCAAGCACAGGGCTGTTCCGGGGCGGGAAAATGTGGTTTGATAAGCAGGACGCATCGGCGAGCGCCGGCCGGATCGCACGAATCGGCCACGGCGCCAGCTTGAGTGGGCTGCTGGTGCTGGCTGTGCTTGTTTCAGGCATTGCCGCCGGCGGCGAGGCGGCCGGTTCAGCGGAGCCTGCATATTGCGGGAATCTTGCCGAAATACTCGCGGAATTCGTCAGCGAAGATGGCCTGGTAGACTACGCAGGCCTTCAGCAGGAGGCCGAGAAACTGCATCAGGTGCTGGAGGAGATTTCGGAACTGGACGAGCAGACGTATAACAATTGGAGCGAAGCCCGGAAGAAAGCCTTCTGGATCAATTGTTTCAACGCATGCACGTTGGAAGCGGTTGTGGTGCATTATCCGATCCGTCCCAGCTTCCCGCTGATGTTCTTCTTTCCGAAAAACAGCATCCGTCAGATACGAGGCGTGTGGGACCTGCTGGAATTCCGCGTGATGGACGCGCCAATGACGCTCGAGGAAATCCACGGCCGCCTGCGCCTGTTCGATGACCCCCGCGCTCACCTTGCACTTGTGCATGGGGCTATGAGCAGCCCGCCGTTGCGTCGCGAGCCTTACGTTGGCAGGCGACTCGACGACCAGCTCGACGACCAGGCTCGGCGGTTCCTGTCGAAGGCGAAGAACTTCCGCATCGACCGCAACGCAGGCGTGGTGTACCTGTCGCGGATATTCAGGTGGTACTGCGATGAATTTGTTGAGACGCATTCGACAACGAGGCGGTTTCGACAGTTCGGGAAAACCGAGCGGGCGGTGCTGAATTTCATCTGCGACTACGTTTCGGAGGAAGACCGAACATATCTCATCAATGAGGACTATGAGATCGAGTATGTCCGGTTCGACTGGTCGTTGAACGAGTCACAGTAATTTCCCACGCCTGGGGCGGTATGCCTCACGCCCGACGCATGGCGGTTCACGTTATGCGTTGGTCACGTCCGGTCCAGTTTACGCGGCGCAATGGCAAGCTGCTCCACACGGGAGTTCGAAATGCGCCCGTTGCTGCCTTGGCTATGAGCACATTGCAGAAAGGAAACCAATATGCAGACTCGAACCGTCTTCCTCAAGCGCGGCGCAGACGGCGGCTTCCCGATGTGCCCGCAGAACCGCGAGACGGCGATCGAGGCGATCAAGTACGGAGTGAATCAGCCCATAATGCCCGACTTCAGCGAAGTCGTTCAAAGCTTCTATCGGCCGCTGTTTGCGTCGTGACACGATGCCCGAATCATTTTTGCTGCTTGCGTCGTGACACGATGGCCGAATCATTTTTCGGTTGGACTGATTGACGCATGCAGGTGCTGGCGAGTTTCGGCTGCGTTATCTGACTGATAGCACGGTGACGGGCTTGATTCGACGTCATGCGACGCCAGGCCGGGTTCTGCGAGGCCAGCCGCCGCGAGATGTGCGGGCGGGATGATGCGGGGCCGTCGAGCCGCGATCGCCCTTGGTAAGGATGGCTGCGCACCGGCCTTCGCCGGCATGCGCAGCAGCGTATTCTATTTCTTCGCGATGATGTACACCGCGTGGATGACGCCCGGGAAGTAACCCATCAGCGTGAGCAGGATGTTGAGCCAGAATGCGCCGCCGAGCCCTACCTGGAGGAACACTCCGAGCGGAGGTATCAGTATGGCTATTATGATTCGCAGAATGTCCATAATCCACCTTCCTTGCCGTGTGCGCGGGGAGATTTCCTGCCCGCCGGATTGTGTGAGCCGGTGGTGCTGCGGCATTCGCTGCAAACCGATCCGCGCCCTGTATTTCTGAACATTTCAGGAGGCATCAGACGCGCAGCAGGCAGCCATAAACTGACACGGACGTGCTGCGGGCGGAGATGGCAGCGACGCTCGGCCTGCTTCAGAACGTGATCTCGATGTATCGAACGTCGCCGGCGGCATCGGGAACTATCAGGCAGATTTCGCTGCCTGCGGCGGAATAGGGATGCCGGGAGCGGGAGCCGTCGTGCCCGACGGCTTCCACCTTGCGCGGCTTCGCGTGGAGGGGGATGGTAACTTGCGTTTGCTCGGCGGCAACGACAACCGCCCGCTGAGGCGAGAAGGTGGCAAGGCAGATGCCGCCCAGGCTCATTGCGGCAGGGTGCCCGGCCATTTCGCCGGAGGTGCAGGTTCGGCGGATGCTGCGGTCGCCGAGGTCGCAGGCGATTTGCATGCCGGGAGCGTGCGGGGCATTTGCGTATGCCGCCCATGCGGCTGCGAGGCGCCGCCGCGCGGGCTGCCGGGTTTCGTCGCCGTCTTCGCCGAGAGCCGACGCCCCCACGACCGGCACGCCGACGACTGCCGAGGTCATCCAGTGAGATTCGGCCTCGGGGCCGGTCAGCCCCCAGCCGCCGGAATCGATCGGCGTTCCGGGCATGAGCCGCAGGGCGAGATCGGCCCGACCGATGAAATCGTGGTGGTCGCGGCCGAAGTACAGCATATCGGTATGATGTGCGAGTGACGGCATCATTTCGGCGGCGGCGATCATGCACTCGGGTTTGATCCGATGGGCGTCTTCGTGGATGTGGCGCAGGACGTTTGCCCAGTATTCGGCCCCGGCCCCCCATCGCGGGTTCTTGAGGCACTGCACGGAGCTTGTTGGCTCCTGCCCGGCGAGGTCGATTCTCAGGCCGTCGGCGTCGAGGCAGCGGTCGGCGGAATCGAGCATGTATCGCACGTTGTTCAGCAGCGAATTTCTTGCCACGGCGGAGGTGAAATCGCGGCTGCCGCACGATGGCGCGATCTGCACGCAGGCGCCCGATTTGTCGGCCAGGAGGCAATCGGGCTGGGTGGCTGCTATGTCTGAGGCAAAATCGACTATGAAAGGCGCAAACCACAGGATCACGCGGCTGCCTGCTTCGTGCAGGTCGTCGATCAGCCGCCGCATTCCCTCGGTGCCTCCGAAGCGGGCCAGGCTGGCGGAGCAGTCGCCGTGCCTGTCGTACCAGGGTGCATTGATGCAGACGTTGAACGTGCACGGGCGTGTGGCCTCGGCGGCGATCCGGTGGTATGATCGGACGAGGTCGGCGGTCGTGTGCGGGTCGTCCGGCCCTGCGCCGAT
>Ga0210003_1003991_pt1 | contig 11790 bp, 8 predicted proteins | sample LantaG_FD_182804 | JGI IMG/M metagenome (GOLD analysis project Ga0210003, IMG submission 182804) | Deep subsurface microbial communities from Baltic Sea to uncover new lineages of life (NeLLi) - Landsort_02402 metaG (SPAdes) (version 2) | ecosystem: Environmental > Aquatic > Marine > Oceanic >...
TTAGAGCTGCAGAATCTGTAAAGATAACTCCAATTATTAGAGTAGGGAATAACGATGAAGTTCTAATTTTAAGAGCACTGGATATTGGAGCCCAAGGAATCGAAATTCCTCAGATTGATAGTAAGTCTGATGCACTACGAGCAGTAAAATCTGTGAAATACTCCCCTCAGGGTGAGCGTGGAGTATGCAGGTACGTTCGAGCAGCCAATTATTCTTCTATGGATAAGTTCAAGTATTTTGAATCTGCAAATAAGGAAACTATGATTATCGCTCACATCGAAGGAATTCAAGGTATAGATAACCTGGATGAAATTTTATCGGTATCCGGTATAGATGTTATTTTTATCGGACCCTACGACCTTTCCCAATCCCTAGGTATTCCTGGAGAAGTTAATCATCCTTTAGTAATAGAAAAAATGAAAGAAGTGGTTTCAAAGTGTAAGAGAAATAAAGTTGCTGTAGGGACTTTTGCAGATGATGTAGAAACAGCTAAGTCTTGGGTTTCCTTAGGTGTGCAGTATATGTCTTTTTCCGTTGATGTTGGTATTCTTTACAATGCAAGTAAGAATATTATAAGTAAATTAAAAAATTAATTGGTTGTGAAAGTGAAGTTTTTGATTTTACAAAGAAAATAAGTAGATGATAAGGAGGTTATAAATGCAAATTGAAGCAAAAATTAAAGAACTAGGTATAAATTTACCAAAAGCACCTAAACCAGTTGCAGAATATATTCCCGCAAAAATAGTTGGTAATTTAGTTTTTTGTTCAGGTCAAGGTCCAATAAAAGAGGGAGTACCTGTTTATATTGGGAAAATAGGCAAAGAACTAACTTTAGAAGAAGGATATGAGGCTGCAAAAATATGTGCACTTAATTGTTTAGCTGCAATAAAATCTGTTACTGGGTCTTTAGATAATATTGATGAGATTATTAATATTAAAGGCTTTGTAAATAGCACTCCTGATTTTTATAGGCAACCTGAGGTAATAAATGGAGCTTCTGAATTAATGGTTAAAATATTTGGTGAAAAAGGTAAACATACTAGGTGTGCTTTAGGAACTTCAGTTTTACCAAATAACATTCCTGTAGAATTAGAGATGATAGTAAAAATTAAAAATTCTATTAAAAAATAGTAAGTATAAAATAAACTATAAAGCAAAAAATTTAAAATAAAACATATTTGGATTTTAAATAGTTAAAAATTTTTATAAGCTATTCCTAAATATATTTTATATTTCTTAATAAATACTAATATACATTATTTTAAGCTTGTTCAAATAGTTAAGATTTATAATATATATAAAATAAGGGAAAGAAAGGGGTGATATATCGAAATAACATTGATTTGATTAATTTAGAAAGTCTTAACTTGTTGATTTTAAAAAAGTTAAATAAATTTTAAAAATGGAGGTTAATTTACAATTATGAAATCACTTTTTAATAAAAAACAAATATTTTGTATAACTTTTATTATTTTAGCGTTAATGATTATTGGAAGTATAACTGTATTTGCCGATGAACCAATTCAACTGAAGCTTATTTCTTGGACCTATGGAGTCGAAAAAGTGAGGGAAAATTTAGATAACTTCGAAAAACTTAATCCCAATATTAAAGTCGATTATGAGGATATATCATGGTATTCATATACAGGGGATATGACTTTGAGGTTTATCACAAAAACCGCTGGAGATGTTATTTATGTAAGTGATATGTGGCTAGCATCTTGGGCTGAAGCAGGATGGCTAGTTCCATTAGAGGATTATGCTCCTGAGTTAATCAAGAAATATTATCCTTTAATGAAACCATACGTTGCTGAAGGGCTTACGTATAAAGGTAAAGGTTATGGCATGCCCTATTATAATGACACATATGTTTTTATGCAAAATGGTGGAATGCTTAAGGAAATCGGCTATACTGCTCCACCTAAGACATGGGATGATGTTAAAGAAATGAGTCTTGCTTTAAAGGAAGCAGGTATTCAAAAATATCCTGTCATTATGGAATTTCATCCTGATGAGGCTTCTCTAACAAATGTTTTTTATGCAATGGTCTACTCTTTTGAACCAGACTCTTTATTTGATGATGATTTAAACCCGATTTTTAACAAGGAAGGCTCTGCTGCATATAAAGCTCTTGATTGGTTGAACAAAGCTCTTAAAGAATGGAAGATTATAGATCCTGCATCACTTACGATGAAAGAAATTGATGTATACAAAAGTATGCAATCAGGGATTGGGGCATTTACAATCATGGAGAAATATACCCTTGCCGAAATGAATGCTCCTGGATCAGGAAAATGGGCTGGTCAGTTTGATCTTGTTTTAATGCCAGGAGAAAGTCATTACACTAATGGGTCAGCAAAATTTTATGCTTTGACAGCTGATGCTGTTCGAAGGGGACCTGAAGTAATAGATGCTGCTGTTAAGTTAATGGAATATATGGGTGGTAAAACAGACGGAAAGTTTGGGGTTGCAACCAAATGGGCAGCTGAAAATGGTTTAGGATTTGCATATCCCGAGCTTTATGATGATCCTGAAGTGGCTGATAAATTCAATGCTTGGGGTAATGTATCGATCGAAAGAGAGCAGGAAAGTAATTATTCTATGTCTATGGAGGGCATGAAAACTCCCTGGTTTACTGAGTTTTCTGAAGTTATCAGAAGAGAAGTTCACAATGTTCTTGGGGGGAATGAGAGCGTTATGGAAGGCCTTAATGCCATGGCAGATGAATGGAATAAGATGAAATCTAAGTATACCAAGTAGAAAATGCAATGAAATAAAATAAATAACCTTTACTGAAGGGCAATTTAATGCCCTTCAGTAAAGGTTTAGCAAATTTGCAAAGGGGGTTTATCATAATTAGTAAATTGAAAAATCACTCAGAACTTAATATTAATTATTTAAAAATATCGCCGTTATTGGTGGTTGTCTCTTTATTTACTATCTATCCAGTAATTTATGCAATAAATATAAGTTTAAAAGAGTATAAGTTAGTTTTACCACCTCCATATGAATTTATAGGATTTGAAAATTATATAACGCTATTTAAGGATAGATATTTCTTACAGGCTCTTTCAAATACTTGTTGGTTTGCCATAATATGTGTAATCTCTGTTGTTATCTTAGGATTTTTTAGCGCTCAATTATTAAATCAAAGATTTAAAGGAGTGGGTATTTTAAGGATCCTTATATTTCTACCTTGGACTATTCCATACGTAACTGTTGGTATTTTATGGAAATTATTTTTTATGTCTGGATGGGGATATTTAACAAAAATATTGAACACTATGGGAATTTTTGATACAAGCCAATCCGTAGCTTGGTTAGCAAATGAAAATTTTGCAAGATTTGCAGTCATTTTAGCTCAAGTTTGGCATGAATTTCCACTAGCTACCATTTTCTTATTAGCTGGAATGCAGACCATTCCTGGTGAATTGTATGAAGCGATAGAAATGGATAGCGGAAAAGCATTTGACAAAATAAGATATATTACTATACCTCTTTTGATACCTGTATTTACTATCGTGATTATCCTAAATGCTATAATGGCATTAATAACTTTTGATGTTGTGTATGTAATAACGGGCGGAGGTCCCGCTGGGAAAACATCCTTAATTTCTTATTACGCATATACAAAAGCTTTTAAATTTTTAAATTTTGGAGAAGGCAGCGCTGTATCAATAGTTTTAAGCATTTTTACTATTGTTTTTGTATTAATTATCTTTAAAATAACTGCTCAAAAAAGGGAAGTGGGTGGTTTATCCTGAAGACTAAATTATATAAAAAAATAAGCCTCTATTTTGGCAGCTTGTTATTATTAATATTTATTTGTCTACCATTTGTTCTCATTATTATCTCTTCTTTTCAGTACGAAGAGACGCTTTTACGACCAGAATTTGACATGAGTAAAGAAGGTTTTACAATGTCAAATTATAAATACATACTTTTTGGGACTCCAATAAAATTAAGTGGTGGAGAATTACGAAGTCGCGTTACTAGTTCTGCGAGAGAAGTCCCAAAAGCCCTTAAAAACAGTTTAATAGTAGCGTCTATAACTGCGTTAATCAATTATTTAATATGTACAATTTCTGCTTATGTTTTTGCATATAAAAAATTTGGAGGATCTAAAATTGCATATTTTTATGTTTTGCTTAGCAGAATTATTCCACCTGTAGCTGTTATAGTACCTTTTTTTGCTATTATACAAAAATTAAATCTTCTTAATACAAAAACATCTCTTATTCTTGTCTATAGTGCAATGACTTTACCGATTACACTATATTTCTTCAGAATACATTTTGAGAAAATACCTATAGAGATAAAAGAAGCTGCGATGTTAGAGGGATGTAGTGATTTTACTATACTAAGAAAAATTATTATTCCTATTAGCTTTCCTGGTTTAATGGCTGGCTCTCTATTTGCATTTTTTTTGGCGTATGGTGAATTCCTCTTCGCATTATCGTTGACTCAAACTTATATATCAAAAACGCTTCCAGTTTTATTATCCGGTATTATTTCGAATCCTGATCTAAGTTACTCATTATTGTGTTCAATTGTTGTATTTGCTATAATTCCATCTATTTCTATTGGTTTTATTGTAAGAAAATATTTGGTTCAGTTATAGTAGTTATTAACTGGATCAAATAAAAAATAATAACATATTTTGAAAGGAGTTAAATATTATGAAAAAAATTAATTGTGCTGTTATTGGTGTAGGGATTTGGGGAGAGGCTCATGTGAAGGTTTATAGTTCTCATCCAAGGGTGAATTCGCTGGTAATTTGCGATGTGAACGAAGCGAAGGCGAAAGAAGTGGCTGAAAAGTACGGTATAAAAAAATACTATACAGATTATAATAAAATGCTGAGAGAAGAGAAGTTAGATGCGGTAAGCGTTGCCACGCCTGATTTTGCGCATAAAGATCCTGTCATAGCCTGTTTAAATGATATGAAACATGTAATTGTAGAAAAACCTCTTGCAACTACTCTTGATGATTGCTTAAAGATGGTTGATGCAGCTAAAAATAATAATGTTAATTTAATGACTGATTTCCACTCTCGGTGGGTAATTCCTTTTCTTGGAATCAAAAAGACAGTTGAAAGTGGTGAAGTAGGAAAACCTATGCATGCCAATATCAGGTTAAGTGATACAGCTTATGTTCCTAGAAAAATGTTGGGATGGATGAAGAAATCGTCATCAATGTGGTTTTTGGGGTGTCATACTATTGATCTCCTTAGATGGGTTTTCGATGATGAAGTTGAGAAAGTATTTTGTGCAAGCGAGAAAAGGGTTTTTAAGTCCGAAGGAATTGACTGCCCAGATTATTTTCAAACACTTTTAAAATTTAAAAATGGCGGATCCGCTTTAATGGAAAATACTTTTCTTTTGCCAGAAAAATCATACCCAGCGCTTTTTGATTATCGGTTTGAAGTCGTGGGCGAAAAGGGAACAATTTCAGCTACGCCTGTATTAGGAGAAGCATTTGCTAAGTACACTGATACGCCAGCCGGAGAACCTTATTATCCAAAACAAGACATGTTTTTCGGACCTGCTTACTCTGATAATTTAGTTGGCGGTGCATATGATTCGATTAGATATTTTGTTGAAACCATTGCTAATAATGAAGAAGTCAGTGTGACTGGGGTCGATGGATTGAGAGCAACCCAAGTTATATTGGCTGCATTAAAATCGGTGGAGACCGGGGAAGCGGTGGAGGTTGACTATGAGTAATTTTGGGTATGTAAACAAAGTAGCACATATTGATTTAACAACCGGAATAATTAGGTTCGAAACGCCTGGTGATTCTTTTTATAGAACTTATTTAGGTGGTAGGGGATTAGCTTTATACTATCTGCTGAAAGATTTAGACCCTAATCTTGATCCATACAACGAAAAAAATATATTGATATTCTCTGTTGGTGTAACAACAGGAGCAAAGTTCCCGGGAAATTCTCGTTTTACTGTGGCATCAAAATCTCCTCTTACAAATGGGTATGGTGAATCAGAATGTGGAGGTTTTTGGGGGGCTGAATTGAAATTCTCCGGGTATGACGCACTTATCATAACGGGCAAAGCTTCAAACCCATCTTATCTTTTAATTAATGATAATAATATTATAATAAAAAACGCAGATTTTATTTGGGGGAAAGATACAGCTGAGACAGAAGAGCTAATTAAAAAGAAATTAGAAAGTAAATCTGTTCAAGTGGCATGCATAGGGCAAGGAGGAGAAAACCTTGTAAGATATGCTTCTATACATAATCAGTGTAAACATGTGGCTGGACGAATGGGTATGGGGGCAGTAATGGGTAGTAAAAATCTTAAGGCCATTGCGATTAACATAAAAGAGAAAAAGCTTAAGGTTTATAATGAAAAAGCAGTTCATGAGAAGGCAAAATATTTCATTGATAACTTCAAAGAGAATGGACCAAATAACTTTCTGCATTTACATGGGACTTCTGGTGCAGTTGTAGCCGTAAATACGGTAGGTGTTCTGCCTACGAGGAATTTTCAAAGTGGAAGGTTCGAAGATGCGGAAAAAATTAATGGTGATAAAATACATGATTTGATGGGGATGAAAAATGAAGGGTGTTACGCTTGCCCCGTGGGCTGTAAAAAGAAAATCTCATATAATAACGGAGATCTTACCATTAAAGAAGAGTATGGCGGTCCTGAGTATGAAAGTATCGCCGCGCTAGGATCGAATTGTGGAATTAATGATCCCATAATTGTGGCTAAAGCAAATGAAAGATGTAATGCATATGGTATAGATACTATTTCTACTGGAAATAATATTGCTTTTGCAATGGAATGTGGTGAAAGGGGAATTATTAATGATAGTAATTACTCTTTACATTTCGGCAATACCGATGTTTTACTGAAGCTGATTGATCATATTGCTTTTAGGAAAGATTTGGGGGCATTACTCGCGGAAGGGGTAAAGAAGGTCGCAGAAAAGTATGGTGCCGAAGCAATGAAAATTGCAGTTCATACAAAAGGAGAAGAGTCAGCAATGCATGAACCTAGAGGGAAAGTTGGGGTAGGTTTAGGTTATGCTGTTGGCCCAAAAGGAGCGGATCACATAGAGATGGAACACGATGAATGTTTTTGTACTGAGGATGCTCCATTTCTCTTAGACATGCAACCAACCGGAATGTTTGATGCTTTGTCAACAACAAAATTAGATTTAAAAAAAGTTACACAATTTAAATTATTACAATTAGTTTGGGCACTATATATGTGTTTAGATATATGTATTTTTGTCGGGCCTCCCGGTCGTACTTTTAAATTTCGAGATATTGTTGATATTGTAAAGGCAGTTACTGGGTGGAACACTTCTCTATATGAATTATTAAAAATAGCAGAAAGATCAATTACTATGGCAAAAATATTTAATTTGAGATGTGGAAAGACAAAAGAAGATGATTCCTTACCAGATAGGTTTTTTGAACCGTTGTTAGGTGACGGGCCTTTTGCGGGACAAAAAATAGAAAGAAAAGATTTTGATATGGCGGTAAGTGCATATTATAAGTTGATGGGTTGGGATAAGGAAGGAATACCTTCAAAAGAAAAATTAGAAGAACTTAATCTCTCTTGGTTAAATGAATATCTTGAAGGAGAAAATAAAAAATGTCTTTAGCTCTTGGCTTAAGGTGTGTTAACTGCGAAAAAGAATATCCGTTAAAAATATTATATAATTGTCCTAATTGTGGTGGAATACTTGATGTTTTTTATGATAAATTAAGAGGTAAGGCAGGAAATGAGAAGAGGCTAATAGTTGATGAGTCAATTCAAGGTCTATGGACATATCGAGAGTATCTCCCAGTTCTTAACAAGGAAAATATTTGCTCATTAATTGAAGGAAAAACGCCGTTAATTAGAAGTAAAATTGACTTTGATAGTTTTATAGCAGAAGAATTATTCTTCAAAGATGAAACAAGGAACCCTTCCGGCTCATTTAAAGATAGGCCTACTACGGTTGCAATTTCAAAGGCAATTGAAAATGGTATCCAGGGAGTAATAACTGCATCAAGCGGAAATGCTGGGACGGCTACAGCAGCATATGCTGCTGTAGCCTCGTTGCCTTCGATAATTTTAGTACCAGAAAAGGTTCCTAAAGAAAAATTAATGCAGATGTTTGTATACGGAAGTAAGATAATAAAAGTCAAAGGGGATTACAGTAATAGTTTTAATTTGGCAAAAGAAATAGCAGTTAAGTGTGATTATGCAAATTTGACATCCACATATTATAATCCTTATGGTCTGGAGGGTGATAAGACAATTGCTTATGAGTTATTTGATCAATTAAAAGGCCTTGTGCCTAAATATATACTCGTTCCTATTGGCACCGGCCCACTTTTAACAGGCATTTATAAGGGGTATAAAGAATTAAAAAAGCTTGGCTTTATTAATAAGTTGCCTAGAATGATTGGTGTTCAAGCAATGGGTTGCGCTCCAATTGTTAAAGCTTACAATGAAAAGCGTAATAAAGTGGAACCATGGGATTTAGTGGACACAATAGCTTCTGGAATATCAGATCCTTTAAAAGGATATAGCCAAGACGGCACATATACATTGAAAACAATAAAGAATAGTAATGGATGTGCGATTTCGGTTAGTGATGAAGAAATACTAAAATCAGTTTTAGTATTAGGAAAGCAGCAAGGGTTATATGTAGAACCGACTTCTGCTTCTGTCATTATTGCATATGAAAAGTTAAGAAAAATGAATATCATTAGAGAAAGAGATTTAACAGTGAGTATTATTACAGGTATTGGATTTAAAGATACAAAGCCATTAATGGATAGTCTTAATAGTATACCACTAATAGAACCGACATTTGACAAGTTTAAAGAAATAGAAATGTTATGGGGATAATTCATGTTTGATATTACATTCAATAATGGAAAAATAATTGATGGAAAAGGGAATAAAATAGAAAGTAAAAACATTGCTATTAAAGATGGAATTATTGCCGAAATCAGTGATGCTATATTAAGGGGTAAAGAAAACTATGATATTTCTGGATTCTATCTTTGCCCCGGTTTTATTGATATTCATGCTCATTCAGAAATTAGAGTATTGTCGAAATCAACAGAAAAGCTACAGCAAGGAGTTACAACAGAAGTTGTAGGTAATTGTGGTTTTTCTCCCTTCCTATTGCCTAATCTCAATAAAGATCTTATTTCAAAATTTATTAACCCCCTTTTAGGTGTGGTGGATAAGAAATATATTTTAAAGATCGATGATTATCTTTCTTATATTGAGGGAAACATATCTAATTCTATTTCTATTCTGTTAGGTCATGGAAATTTACGGCTTGTTTTAGGGGAACACCAAAAAAAGGAATTATTGGATTCTGAAATTGATAAACTAACCTCAATATTAGATGAAGTGTTATCTATAAGAGGGGTAAAAGGGATGTCGTTAGGATTGGAATATCCTCCTGGAAGTTTTTCTGGAACAAAAGAATTGATATCATTGTGTAAAATATTGGAAAAACATAATAGTGTGGTCACTGTACATTTAAGGAATTATTACGATCAGTTAATTCAATCTGTGGAAGAAACGCTATTATTAGCAAGACAAACTGGAGTTTCAGTTCAGATTAGCCATTTACAAAATTGCTACTATGAAATGAATCCAGATGGTATTCAGCGAGCCCTTGAAATAATTGGAGATGCTAACGAGAAGGAAGGATTAAATGTACGTTTCGACATGTATCCTTATTTAGCTGGAAGTTCTGTTCTTACATATTTTTTACCTGATTATGTTTTGCAGGATGGGAAAGAGCATATGCTTAAACTTCTTCAAAATGAAGCATCAAAGGAAGAAATAATAATGAAAATGAAGAATTGGCGATTTGTTAATTGGGATAAAACTTTTATCAATTCCATACCATCAGGAGACCAAAAAGTAGTCGGAAAAAGTTTTAGCGCACTTGCAGATAAATTTAAAAAAACACCGGAGGAAGTATTATTTGATACATTAATTAAGGAAAATGGAGAAGGGACATTTATAAAATTTGATAAGTCAGAAAAAGATTTAATAGAAACTTTAAAATCTAAATATTCACTACTGGGATCTGATAGCATTTGGAGTAATCAAAGACCACACCCGAGATTATATGGCTCGTTTATTAGGTTTTTAAAACGATATGTTATTGATAAGGATATTATGTCATTGGAAGAAGCAATAGCAAAATGTACTTTTCTGTCTGCGAAAAAATTTAATTTATCTAATGTTGGGTGCATTGAAAAGGGTAGAATAGCTGATATCACGGTATTAGATTTAAATTCTCTTGAAGATAGGAGCACTTTTGAGAATCCAGCCCAAAAGCCCTTTGGTGTTATAAATGTAATACAAGCTGGGAAATTCGCTATCAAAAATAATATAGTTACAAATACTTCTTTAGGACGAGTGATTGAATAAAATATGTATAAGTAAGGGAATATAAGGACCGTATACCCATATCTTCAGTAATCAGTAGAGTATTAGCAACCAGGTTAACCTAAGGAATAAAGAGATCCAGGGGACTGGGGCGACAAAATCCAACATCAATCAAGTAATTGCCTTTAGTTTTAAGAAGAGATAGAAACTGGAGCGGAAGAGGAAAATATAGAATCTCTCCCCCTTAATAGAGGCTAGCAATCCGACCTCTTAAGAGATCAAATCAGGCTATACCCTGGATGGGTGTTTTACGTAAACTCTCAGAAGTAGGATATTTTAATTAATCAACTAAAATAAATAAAACAGGTTTCTAATATGTATTTTACTGTAACCTAAATAAAATAAGGATAATTGTGCTTATTTATCCAAATAAAGAGTACTAATCATTATTAGATTAGGGGGGCTATCCAAAACCAAATGAAATTTTTTCTTCAAGGTAAAATCTATACAAAGAGTTGATACAGATCCCAATAATTGAGGAAATTTGAAAAATATTAAATTTAGAAATGGAATAAAAATATAGAAATATTTCACCAAATAATATGGCTACATAGAAAAAGGAGGAATTAAAATGGCAAACGTAATTCTAAAGAATCTTACTAAAAATTTAAAGAGGTAACCGCGGTAGATAATGTAAACATAGAAATAAAGGATAAGGAATTTGCAGTCTTGGTCGGTCCATCTGGTTGTGGAAAGACTACAACCTTGCGAGCAATTGCTGGCTTAGAAGAAGCAACCTCAGGAGAGATATATATTGGCGATAGGTTGGTAAATGATGTCCAGCCTAAAGATAGAGATATTGCTATGGTATTTCAAAACTACGCTCTTTATCCTCATATGGATGTTTATAATAACATGGCTTTTGGCCTGAAATTGCGGAAATTTCCCAAGAAAGAAATAGACCAAAGAGTGCAGGAAGCAGCAGAGATTTTAGGGATTGAAAACTTATTAAAGAGAAAACCAAAACAACTCTCCGGTGGACAAAGACAGCGAGTGGCAGTAGGAAGAGCCATAGTAAGAAAACCAAAAGTGTTTTTATTTGATGAACCTCTTTCGAATTTGGATGCCAAGTTAAGAGTGGCAATGAGGGCAGAAATTAGCAAACTTCACCGTAGATTAGAGGCTACTATCATTTATGTAACTCATGATCAGGTAGAAGCAATGACTATGGCTACTAGAATATTTATCATGAATGAGGGCCGTGTACACCAAATAGGTGCACCTTTAGAAGTTTATAGAAAACCGAATAATAAATTTGTGGCTGGTTTTATCGGTTCTCCGGCAATGAATTTTATAGATTCTAAAATTGTAAAGGAAAATGGAGACTATTTTATCGATGCAGAAA
>Ga0210003_1003992_pt1 | contig 11790 bp, 8 predicted proteins | sample LantaG_FD_182804 | JGI IMG/M metagenome (GOLD analysis project Ga0210003, IMG submission 182804) | Deep subsurface microbial communities from Baltic Sea to uncover new lineages of life (NeLLi) - Landsort_02402 metaG (SPAdes) (version 2) | ecosystem: Environmental > Aquatic > Marine > Oceanic >...
GTCGTTCTCCTTCGACTTTGTCGGGTCGTTCTCCTTCGACTTTGTCGGGTCGTTCTCCTTCGACTTTGTCGGGTCGTTCTCCTTCGACTTTGTCGGGTCGTTCTCCTTCGACTTTCCCGAGCCCGTGTTCTGCGAGGCGCTGTTGCCGTCAGCTGTCTTTCCCGAGCCCGTGTTCTGCGAGGCGCTGTTGCCGTCAGCTGTCTTTCCCGAGCCCGAGTTCTGCGAGGCGCTGTTGCCCGTGTTTTGGGCGGCGCCTCCGCCGCTCGGAGTTCGCTGCGCAGCTTGGCCCATGCCGCCTCCGCCGCTCGGAGTTTGCTGCGCCGCTTGGCCCGTGCCGCCTCCGCCGCTCGGAGTCGGCCGCGCCGCTTGGCCCATGCCGCCTCCGCCGCTCGGAGTCGGCCGCGCCGCTTGGCCCATGCCGCCTCCGCCGCTCGGAGTCGGCCGCGCCGCTTGGCCCGCGCCGCCGCCACCGCCGCCGTTACCGCCGGGAGGGCGGGCCTGATTGCGTTTTGAGAGAGCGCGAGAGACGCTCGACAGAAAAGAATGAGTTTCTGTTTCGAGAGTTTTTTTTCTTTGGCCGACGCTCGACCGAAGACAAAAGGAAAAAAGAAAAAAGAAAAAAGAAGAAAAAAGAAGAAAAAAGACGACGCCTTTTTCTTCGACACACCATGGCATTACCGCCACCGCCGCCACCTCCCATGCTGTTGCCGCCGCCGCCGCCGCTGCCGCTGTGAGAAAAGAGGTTGAAAGAGGAAGAGAGTAGTATAAACGAAAAAAAAAAAAGGGGTGAGTGAGTGGACGTTTTTTTCCTCCCCTGTCTCTCTCCTCGCTCATCCTTTAAAAGCGCGAGACGAGGGCGCCTCCGCCGCCTCCGCCGCCTCCGCCGCCTCCGCCGCCCCCGCCGCCCCGGTTGAAGTAAAGGAAAAAGGAAGGAAAGACGAGACGACGATTTCGGTTCCGAAAAAAAAAGTTGTGCTACTGTTTTGCTAAAAAAAACAGTCTCTTTCTCTTCTCTCCCTTCCTCTCTCTCTTCTCCTATTTTCCTTACCCGCCGCCGCTGCCGCCGCCGAAGCCGCCGCCGCCGCCCAACTGGGCGTTGACGAAGGGGAGCACTGTTTTTTGTTGTTGTTTGAGGAGATGAAGCGAGGACGGTGAGTGAGTGAGTGAGAGAGATGCAGAGGGAGACAGGCCCTCGGGCGCGGTGGGAGCCCGGGCGGAAGCCGAGAGACCCGAAGAGGAAAGAAGAGCCCCGCCGTCGGCGAACGGCGCCGTCATCGAAAGGCGCCGTCGTCAAAAAGGCGCCATCGTCGAAAAGGCGCCGTCGTCGCAAGGCGAAGCACCTTTCCCCCCCCTCTCGCCGCGGAGACCCGCACATAGAATCGCGGCAAAAAGAAGATCGCAACGGGCGAAAGGTAGCGCCTGAGCCGCGGGCAGCGCGAGGGCGAGCCGCGCCGCCCCCCCTAAGCAGGAAGAAAAAAGCTAAAGACCGCGGCCGAGGAAAAAGAAAACGAATCGTCCCTCGCATCATCATCATCTTCATCTCTCGCTCGAAAACACCGCCCCAAGCAATCTCTCTCCCCAAACCTGCTCCAGTCTTCCTTACCGTTGGCGCTGCAAATGAGCGCCAGCAGCGCGAGGCACGCGCTGCGCCTGTTCATGGCGATTAGATTGAGCTTGACTAGAGCGTTGCTGACTTGGTTGTTTCGGGAAGAAGGAAAAGTGTATTGTGAGTCGGGGTTGGAAGGAGAAAGAGCATTGGCCGCAAAAAACGAGGAAAGAGGTACGTCGGATAAGAGAGGGAGAGAAAAAAAATCGTTGGCCAACGTTCTCCCACGGTCGTCGCTGCTTCGGGAAAAAGAGTGCCCCTTTCTGCAGTCATTCCATTTTTTACGCCAGTACGCTGGAAGAGGGGAAAAGGCCGAACCTTTTGCCCCAGGACGCCGCTCGTTGGAAAAGAAAGCGAGCATGTGGATCGGACGCCCGAGGCCCTTTTTTTTCGTCAAGATGTGCAGGCACTTGCCGCGCCGGACCGCTCCAACCCGCCCCCAACCCCCTTTTTACGACCTGAATACAATTCTTAAACGAAACGGTCGCGATAGAGATTGACCATTGATAAAGCGGAACAGAGAAGACTCACTTTGCTCGTCGGGGGGGAAGGTTGTTCGGTGTTCAATGATGATGACGATCGAAGAAAATAGTGAGCGATGGCGCAAGGTGCGCTAAGTCGCGATAGAAAAAAACCATTCGCTCGTTTCCCTCGGTCGCCGCTGCTTCTAAATACAGGCCCCTTTTTTGCAGTCACGCCATTATTCATGAATCATTTGTGTACGCCGCGCGAACGAAAGGTGGAAACTCGTGCTCGGAGGCCGCTCGTTGAAAAGAACGATCGCACCGATAAGAAAGCAGGGACACTTAAAACAAAAATCAACTTTATCCGTTGACATGCCTCGCCAATGCCCGCGCCCAAACGCTCCAACCCGCCACCAAATCTCTTGAGTACCCCTCGAAAGGCGTTGGTATGTTGCGATAAAGATTAAGAATTGAAACGCCGCGCGAACGAAAGGTTGAAACTCGTGCCCGGAGGCTGCTCGTTGAAAGGTAACGAGCGCGCCTTGATCTCCATCTCTGTACTGTTAAGATGCCAAGCCAGTGCCCCGCGCCCACTCGCTCGAAACCCGCACCCGAATATCTTTACTCTCCCTCGACCCTCGAAAGATGATGTCATGTTTCTATAGAGATCGACAATTAAAAAAATGGGGGAGCGAAACTCACCTTGCACGCCGGGAAGATTGTTCGGTTAAAGACGATGAACGATGGTGTTGGAAGAAAAATAGTGAGGCGCGTCGCAAGTTGCGCAGTCGCTCGCTTGCTCGGAAAAAATCTTTTTTTCTTCACTTGTTGTTACTCCTCTCTCTCTCTCTCTCTCTCTCTCTCTCTCTCTCTCTCTCTCTCTCTCTCTCTCTCTCTCTCTCTCTCCTGCTCCTTATTTTTCCCCGTTGCAGAAGGCTTTGCCCCCCACACAAAATCAGTTTCATCCTTTTTTTTTACTTTGCCTTTTCAACTATTTTCCCAGATCGATCGATCGAGAGAGAGAAAGGGCTCCCTGCTCCTCCTCCTCCTCCTCCATTCCAAAAAGCTTTTTCCCCTCGACACCACCACCAAATATCGTTCTCCGTCCTCTGGCTTCGTCGTCGCTGCTGCTTGGGCTTTTCTTCTCCGGATGCGCTTTCAAATCTGCCCGTCGTTCCAAGACAAAGAGATAGAAAAAGAGAAAGAGAAAGAGACAACTTTTTGCTTTTTGTGTGAACGAAAACTCTCTCACTTTTTCAATCTTTTTCTTCGTCCTCGCTCTCCCTGCTTCTCTCTCTCTCTCGCGCGCGCGCCTGTCGCAATGTCTCTCCGCCCCCAGCGCCAGCAGGTGCACCCGCATCAGCAGCAGCCCGCGGTCCGCTGCGTAAGGTTGGCGCTGCCGGCGATTCATAACAATGACGACGACGAAACGAGCTCCTCCGCCGCCGCCTCGGTCGCCGTCGCCGCGCTCGCCTTCCTGCTCTACTCTCGCGGGCAGTCGCCCTCTCCCGTCCGCGCCCTGGCCGCGGTCCTAGAGCGCGAAGACGAGGGAGCTTCGTCGTCGTCGGCGACCTCGGAGAAGCGCCACCACTTCGCGCGCCGAGCGCTGGCAAGGGCGCGCTTCTTGGTCGAAGGCTTCAAAGAAAACGCCGACGCGCTCGCTTCGTTCTTTTCCGCTTCTTCCGCTTCTTTTTCTTCCGCCTCGTCGACCTCCCCAAAGAGGCGGGCCAAGGCGACGGTCCTCATCCTCTTCGGTCCGTCGATCCTGCGACCGATGGAGGCGTTCGAGGTGGTGCTCCCATGTTCGGAGAAAGAGCAGCAGCAGCAGCGGTTGAAGAAGAAGAAGAAGAACAACGGCGGCGGCGGCGAAGGAGGAAAAACGAAAGCTCTTCCTTCTTCCAACTCCACTTCCACCTCCTCGCCGCTCGAGCGCCTCGTCACGATGAAGCTGCTGCAGGCCTCCCTCCCTGACGGCCCGGCGATGAGGGCCCCGACGAAGTGCTTCGTGCTGGTGCAGGGGCCCAGAGGGAAACGCGGAGGAGGCGCAGGAGATGGAAATGAAGCTCAGCAGCAAGAAGAAGAAGAACAACAACCGCCGCTCTCCACCTCTGCTCCTCCTCCTCTCGCCGGGCCAGCCGGCTTCCTCCCCGCCACCGGGTTCACCTGGCCCAGGGCCTCCTACGCGCGCGGGATGCTCCGCGTGCGCATCGAGGTGAGCTTCGGAGGAGAAGGAGAGGGAGAGGGAGAAGGGAGCGAGGAGGAGGGAATGGAAATGAAGTGCCAGCAGCAGCAGCAGCAGCAGCAGCAGCAGCAAGGGCAGCAGCAGCAGCAGCAGCAGCAGCAAGGGCAGCAGCAAGGGCAGCAGCAGCAAGAGGGAGAAGGGAATGGGGAGAGCGGCTTGTGGTGGGCCTCTACCGCGGTGATCTCGGGCGTCGGAGGGTGCGGTGGGGCTTGAGAGAGAGAGAAAGAGAAGAGAGAGAGAGAGAGAGAGAGAGAGAGAGAGAGAGAGAGAGAGAGAGAGAGAGAGAGAGAGAGAGAGAAGAAAATCGTGTTGAAAGAAAGAAAGAAACAAAAAAAAAGAGTCTTTTTTCATTTGCAAAAGAAAGCCGACCTTTTAGTTTCGGGGCGCACTTTTTTTTTTCCTCTCCCTACTCTCTCTCGTTTCTCCCTCGAAAGAACGAAAAAAGAGAAAAAGGAACAACGCGCCCGTACTACAACAAGGAACGCCAGCGGGAAGGCAAGTCGGTTTAAAAAAGTTCCTCAAAAAAATTGGTATTTTGGCGTTTCGAAAAGAAACGTTTTTGTTTTCCTTTTGAAGCCTTGGCTGCTTCTTGAAGATTTTCCGTTTCGTCGTTCTGTGAAGAAGAGGAAGAAGAGAGGGTGACCGGGAGGGGAATAACTAAAAAAAACAAAAAAGAAGGGGGAGGGAGGGGACGGGCAAAGAGAAAGACGCAAGCAAGCTTGGGCACACGAAGGCAGGAGAGGAAGGCATTTTTGTTTTTTCCTCGACGAGAAAAAGTGAAAAAGGCAACCCCCCAGAGCGCAAACAGTTTCAAGCAAAGCAGCGCAGCACGGATCCATTTGCCAAAGAACCCACCGCCCCCGGTAAGACCATCGAAAAAAGAAAGAAAGAGTCCAAATCGTAGCCTGGAAGCGGAAGAAAGGACCGTCGTTTTCCTTTTTTTCTGTTTTTTTGATTTTGTTTTTTCTGATTTCGTTCTCGTTCTTTTTCCGCCTACCGTTGCGACCGAGTGCCCCCTACCCTGCTGCTTATGTTTCTAAGGGACAAAGAGATGAGGTAGGGGGAGGAGCGGGCTGCTGATGTTGCGAGGGGTAAAGAGATGAGAAGAAGAAGGAGAGCGGCCGCTCTTGGGGCTGGGTTGAAAGTTGGAAGGGGAGGAGGGCAGAATGATGGAGATTTTTTTCGCTTCAAAGGCCAAGGGCCTCCCGAGCCGCTGAGGACACAACGCGCGCGCCATAAAAGGCCGCTCTCGACACGGGGCTCCGAGCGTAGGGTCTCGAGAAGCCAGGATAAGAAAGGAAGAAAGAAACACAACTCAAACTCAACTCTCGAACGCAAAGCAAAAAAGAACTCAAAAGGTTGCCTGAAGAAAAAAGGAACAAGGGAGCTGATCTAAGGACTAGTGGTATCAAAAAGAGGATCTAAGGAGGGTGACAGAAGACGAGGGTGATAGATAGGGAAACAAAGGGGCTGGCGGGGCGCGAGGGAGAGGGGAAGGAAGGAACGGAAAGAAAAATCAAAGGCGTCGCGCTTTCGCTCAACTTCTTCTCTCTTTCTCTCTCTCTTCCTTCTTCTTCCACTCCGCTGCTGTTCTACTACCAGTTCCGAAGAAGCCGGGACGTTAAGAGGATCGGGGATCGGGAATCAGGGACGCGCGCCGGGCGCTCACTCTGGTGGAGAGGAGGCGCGGCGGAAATACAAAGGAGAAGAGGGGACGGACGCGAGAGAAGAAAGTCCCTCGACGTCGCCTCTCTCGCTTCAAGCCGAAAAATCGTTTTACGGAAAAAAATAAAAAACGCCACGCTCTGTACTCTCAAGCTACTCAAACAATCTCTCTTTCGACCGAACTCAGAGGAGACATTCCACGCGAGCGTGCGCTGGCGAGGATAGAGAAGAGCCTGAAGTTTGGGAAGAGAGAAGTGGGAGTAAAAAAAGGTGAGAAGGGCCATTCGACAGCAACGCTTTTTCCGAAACCATCTTTCACCATCTCGTCCCCGCTCTTTCTCTCCCTCTCTCGCTTTCTTCTGCCCCTCATCCACGGAAACATCGCAGAGTCGAGAGCCCTACGCATCAACGGCGCTGTTTCCGCGAGTGCGAAGAAAGAGAGAGAGAGAAGGGCGGGGCTGGAGGGAGGGAGAAGAAGGGCGAGGAAACTGAACAGAAGTCGTCGAGCGGCATGTCGCACCTTCCAACGTCGACTCTTCCGCTTCCGTCTCTCTCTCTCTCCCTCTCGCGCTCTCTTCTTCGCTCCCGCAGCAGCCCGAACACGCGCGCGCGCGAGAGGGAGGGCGCATGGGCACCGGTGTCTCTCGAGCGTGCGCGTGCGCGTGCGCGGAAGAGGGCAGAGAGCGAAGAAGAGAAGAAGATAGAGAAGAGAGAGAGGAAGCGGAAGAGTGATTTCCGCCTCGGCAGTTTTTTTTCGTTTTTTTCCCCTTCGACCTCGACCCCCCAGCGAGTCCCCTTCCTCACGCCACCGCCTTCCCGCTCCGCCGCTTTCCCTTTGCAGGTCGTTCTTATAATTCAATGTTACAAAATTCCATCCGAGAAGCTCACCAATCCACGCTCATCGGAGCTGCAGCTGGAGCAGCAGCAGAAGCGACCGCCGCCGCCGCAGCAGCAGCCTCGGCCTCGGCCTTCCTGTCCCTGACCCTCGCCGTCAGCGCACCCACCGGTTCCACCTTCCCTCGGGGCCACGCCACGCCCGCCAGCGCCCTCGCGCTCGACAGCGTCGAGGAGTACCAGTCGCTGCCGTCCGGGCGGAGCTCCTCCGCCAGACTCGAGTAGACAGAGGCCGCGAGTGCCCTCCCGTCCGGCGGAGGCAGAGGCGCCTTCCCTCCCTCTGCTTCGACAGCAGCGACCCCGCGGAGCTGCCCGCCGCCGTTGACGCACCCGGAGGGGCACGCCATCACCTCCACGAAGTGAGGCAGCGAGTGGGATGAGCCCGACTTGATTTTGTTGACCAAAGTCTGGATGTTGCGGAAGCCGTAGTGCAGCGACGCACGGAGGACAACAACTCCCTTTTTGTTTTCGTCTCCTCCTTCTCCTTCCTTCTCTCCTTTTCTCTCTTCTCCTTCTCCTCTCTTGCGCTGCCCCGGCGCCTCCATCTCGAGCGAGATCTCCCTCACGTCGCCGTTCCTCCCTGCCCTCCAGGGCAGGGGTCCCGACGGCAAATCGTCGACGCCGAAGAGCGCCGAGGCGGCGTGTCGGAAGACGAACTCGCCGAAGCCGCCGCTGGTTCCCGCCGAGGGAGCCAGAGTGGTCTTGGGGCTCGCAGTCGCCGCCGCTGCGGCCTTGCAGGCCTCGAGCCCACCCTGGAGCATCATCGCCAGCGATTCGAGCGGCGAGCGAGGGGCCGACTCGAGGTCCGAGACCCCTTTTGACAAAAGCCAGTTGGAGAGCTCGATCGTCGTCAAGACGCAGTCAGTGCCCGGAGGAAGAGGTTTTTCTTTCGGGTCTTTCTGCTGCCCCGGGACCGACACCACGAGGTCGTCCCTGAGGCTCTCGAGCTTCTTGTCGGCGCAGGGCATCACGGAAACGTGGAAGACCTCGCTTTCGCTCCCGCCGCTTTCGCCGTTTTCTCCGTTTCTGCCCTTTTTGTTTCCCAACAGGGCCCTCTTGATCAGAAGGCCGGCGACGGCCTGCGCGCTCGCCGCCGACGCCGCGTGCGGCAGGGCCGCGGCGGCGGCGTTCTTCTCGGCATAGCAGACCCACCCTGGGCAGGCCGAGGCCAGGCAGGGCAGCAGGCGGGACGAGGCCGCGGAGACGTCGATGCCCAAAGAAGTCGCGGCAGCGTTGGCGGCCGAGGTGGCCGCGGCCAGAGCGGCCTCGGCCTCTTCGGCTTCTTCCGTTCGAGAAGTCCCGTCGCCGCTCTTCTTCCTACTACGGGGAGCGAACTTCCGCAGCGCGTTCCTCCCTTCGGGCGACGCGGCGTACACCGCGCAGAATTCCGCGGCGGACGCCAGGAGCGCGAGGGCCCGCGGCTCGCCGGCGTCGACGACCGCGGCGACGCCCAGCGCCTTGAGCGCCCCGCACAGCGCCGCCGCGGCCTGCGACGGCGACAGGGACGCCATCGTCCCCCCGGCGGTACGATGACGCCCTCCCACGGCCAGCGAGGCCACGGACTGCTGCGACAGCGTGACGACGACGGTCTTCCTGGCGGCCAGGGCCGCGTCGAGCTCCGCAGCCGACTGCGCCTCGAGCAGGACCGTCTCCGCCGAGGTGACGCAGCCGGAGCAAGCCAAACAGTCGTTGAGCGTGACCTTGACGGGCTTGCTGCTGCTGCTCTCCGGTCTGGGGACCGGGGCGGTTCCGGAGATGGCGGCGGCGGCCTGCGCCGCCAGCAGGGAGCTCGGCCTCTCCGCCGCCCGGACGACGCCGACGCCGACATCGCCGTCGTTCATCGCATTCGCATCGATCTTTGGCGCGCCGGAGGGCGCCGCTCCGAGCCCGACGACGCACGCCTGCGCCGGCGCGATAAAGTCGGAGATGTCCCCGATCTTGACGGCGCCACTGAAGCCCGCCGAGGCGGGGGCGTCCATCGCTTTTGTTTTGGTTGTTTGATGGGAATGCACTGCTGTTTGATCGAACGATCTAGCGACAAAGGAAAAGTGAGGTCGAGTAGTTTCCGTTTTCTTCGTTTTTTTTCTCTCTTCTAAAATTTACACTTTTTTTTCTTTACCACAACGACGCCGCCACTCCAGAAGGAGCAGCCCTCGCGATGACCTCTCGCCCGTCCGGGAGAACCACGAAGACGCGGACAGAGGCTTCAGAAGAAGAGGTTGCGTTGTTTTTCCTCTTCTTCGTTTTCTTCTTCTCCTTCTTCTTTTCTTCCTTCTCCTCCTTCTTTTCCTTCTCCTTCACTCCAAAGCGTTCCCGCCACAGCGCTCGCGCCCTGAGCACGCCCGCCGCCGTCGCCACCCCCGGAGGGCACCCTCTCGGGGGTGCCGTGGTGATCATTCCAATGAAGGCGCCTCGAGAAACAGAAGAAGAAGAACGGGGTCGGAGAAAGACGCGGCTGCCCGGGGAGAGCGTCCCGCGCCGCTCCGGCCACAGCGCAGCCGGCACGAAGGCGCCTTCTTCTTCTGCTGCTGCTGCGGTCGGTGTCAGCGCTACTTGGACCTGCTGCCACGTGCGAGCGACGGAGAAAGAGGAAGGAAGAAGAGGTAGAGCTCCTTCTCCTTTCGGTTTCGCAATCTTCTTCTTGCCCGGGGGCCTCTTCGCGTCTTCGGCCACGGCACTCGCCTCTTCCTCCTCTCGCACTTTACTCGCCGCTCCGCCTTCAGGCCAGTCGTCCGGGAAGAAGGGCGACAGGCAGGGACTGTTGGAGCAGATCGAAGAGGCCCAGCGCCACTCGCGCTGCCCGGCGACGGCGACTCCTTTGCCTCGAAGGGTCTTGCTCTTGCTCTTCTTCTTTTTGCTCTTCTCCGCTTCTATTCCACCTCCGCCGCCGACGCCACCGCTCTTGCTCGCGACCAGGGCTCGCCAGACGAGCAGGGCCCAGCCTCCCTCCGGGACGATGATCGACCAGTGAGGGAGGCGAGGGGGTTGCTGCCGTTGGCGAGTTGAAGGAGACGAAGAGCTTGAAGAGGGCGGAGAAGAAGAAGAAGAGGAGTCGCCGTTCCTCGGCCGCGGCGGCGGAGGAGGGAAGCGGCGGACGGCGAGCAGAGGGAAGGTCGTCGCGAAGCTCGACGGCGACGAAGCAAGGCCTTTCTCTACCTCTCTCGCGGTCCTTCGCGACAGAGGGAGCAGCCCCAGCGCCGCTCGCCGCGCGGCTCTGCGGACGGCCGAGACTGTTCGCGTCGGGAGCGGCGGAAGAGGACGAGAAGAGGAAGAAGAAGAAGAGAAGAGTTTGTCCTCGTCGTCGCTGCCTTTGCTGTTCTCTTTCCGCCGCCGCATCTTCTTCTTCAGAGCCGAGAGGCACGACGCAACGCGCGAAGAGGCGAGAGAACGAGGGCGGGAAGAAGAAGAAGTCTTCTTCGGAGGCGGTCGTTGCTCGGACTCTAGCTTCTTTTCTTCTTCTTCCTCTTTCTTCTTTTTCCCTCCGAGCGCGGCCTCCGCCGCGGCGGCGACGCGCCTCGCCCCTCCCCCGATGACGGCCCTCGACTCCCTGGGCGCCCCGCGCAGCCTCGGGTCGGACGCCACGATCCGCAGCGCGCACCCGGACGATAGCGAGGAGAACGCGTTGTTGCTGTTGCTGTTTTTGGGAGGAGGAGCAGCAGGAGCAGGAGGAGGAGCAGCGCCGCCCCTGCGGGCTTTGTTGCCGCGGAGGGCAGCCCGCAGCGCTGCCCACGCCCTCGCGTCCCTGCTCGATCCGTCTTCGTCGTCTTCTTCGTCGTCGTCATCGCCATTCGCTGTCGCTGCTGCCGCCCCGATCGCGCCGACGACCACGGCGTCGGCCAGCGCCCCGACGACCTCGAGCCTGCGCAGCGGGGCCGGGAGCGCGTCCAGCGAGAGGAGTTGCTCGGAAGGATCAGAGGAAGAATCAGAAGAAGAGGAAGAGGAGGCAATCAGCGCCGAGAGCAGGGTGCGGGCCTCGACCTCCGCGGCCGCGTGCACCCACAAGACGCACGCCCTCGCGCTTCCCTCTCCTTCTACAGACCTGCTATCGAACATGATGCGCACGGGGCAGGGGACCGAGACGAAGACGGCGTCGGCCTCTGCGCGGCCCGAGAGCACCGCCGCGGCGAGGCCGAGGCGGCGGGCCCGGCGCTTCCGCCGGCGCTTGCTGCCGCTCGTCTTTTCGTTCTTCTCTTCCTCGTCGCCGACGCCGCCGCTCTCCCTCCACCCGGGCGCCGCGGCGTCGAGCACGCCCAGGATCGCTTCTTGGCTCCCGCGGAGCCTGAGCGGCAGCCAGTAGGAGGCGTCGTGCGCCAGCGCGCGGCCGCGGACAGCAGAGGCCGCGGCGCGGTCACCCCTCCCGGCGCCCGCGGCCCCCAGAGCGATGGCGAGCGGGTCCGAGGGGCCGGAAGCTCCTCCTTTCCACGGCGTGCCCATGGCCATGCGCTTGGCGTGCCAGAGGTGGGTCTCGAGGCGCAGGGGAGCAGGAGGAGGAGAAGGAGGAGATGGAGGAGAAGGAAGGGTGAGCTTCTTCTCCTCCTCCGCGCTTCCTCCTCCTGCCGCCGTTTGATCTTCATCGCCGTCAGCAGCAGCACTCGTCTTCCGCCTCTTGGCCCCTTTCTCTGTCTTCTTCTTCTTCTTCTTCCCCGAAAGCTTGCCGACCTTCCTTTGCCGCTTCTTCTCCTTCTCTGTCGACCTTTTCTTCTCCTTGGGGTTGTGGCTGGTCGCCCGCCGCCGCGCCGAGCGCGGGAGCGCCGCGCCGCCCCAGGGGAGCTTGGTGGGGCGCGAGCGGCCTTCGGGTCCCTGCCGCGGCTCGAGCGAGGCGAGGAGAGCGGCGACCTGTGGGGGAGTTTGGGGAAAGAGAGAGAGAGAGAGAGAGAGAGAGAGAGACAGAGAGGGAGGAGAAGAAGAGGTTGAGAGAG